>MDTG01150911.1_pt1 | contig 28559 bp, 27 predicted proteins | sample 811421 | NCBI WGS metagenome assembly MDTG01 (sample SAMN05326645, study PRJNA326480) | marine metagenome | isolation source: seawater | place: Pacific Ocean: South East | collected 2011
ACGTTGATAGGCTGGATGTGGAAGCGCAGTAATGCGTGCAGCTGACCAGTACTAATAGCTCAATTGGCTTGATTTATGCACTGAAAAAAATTTTAAAGTTAAACATATAGAATTGATAAGTATTATTTAGATCTATTATCAAATTAAAAATCTTTTAATTAAAATATTTTCAAATTCAAAGTGATCATTGACAACTATGTCAGTTTTAAGTTTTTTAAATTTATTTTTTACAGTTTGAAATAATTTATTTTTTTTCTTTTTTGGTATTCTTGCTAAATCTTTTTTTGATAAACCCAACTGTATACCTGTTGATATTAAACCCACTGTCATCATTTTTGATCTTTTGCCCTCGACTATTCCTGAAAAACTATCGTCAACTTTAATACATTTTCTTGGATTTATTATTTGCATATTGATTAGATTTTTTTTGCACATATCAGGATTGGGGCGTCCATTTTTAACCTCATCATCAGAAACAGTAGAATTAAAAAATATTTTATTTTTTTTAAGATAATTGATAATTATTTTAGTTATTTTTTTTGGGTATCCAGTTGTAATACCAATTTTAATATTATTTTTTTTAAGTATATCTATTATTTTTTTTACATTTGGAATAATATTTAAGTTTTTCTTAACTTTAAATATTAACTCTTTATCAAAGTCTTTTATCATTTTTTTTATGTCAGATTTTGAGAGTTTTCTTTTATTTTTGAGCTTAAATTTAATTAAAGGATGACTTAAAATTTTTTTTATATGCTTTTCTTTTTTGATACCCATATTAAGATTAATGATATCTTTGGATAATATTATGCCTTTGGATTTAAATATTTTTTGCATAGCTTGAATAGTTGCAAGACTTCCAAAATCTACTAATGTTCCTGAGAGATCAAATATTACTGCTTCAATAAATTTATTGTTTTTCATAAAAAGAATATATAACAGTAGATCTTAAATGATAAATCTTAATAAGATAAAAATTACGTTTTGCCCAGGTCCAGGCGCTGTGATTCCTGAATGGTTTAATCACCAAAAAGAATTCTTTGGAAGAGGTGATAAAGAATACGATAAAATCAAGTTTAATACGTTAAATTGGCTTAAAAAAAAATCTGGACAGGATGTAATTATCACTGTTCCGGGAGCCGCTACCACTGCTGGTATAGTTGCTATAAATTCTTTTCTACAAAAGAATATTCTTGTAGTTAATACGGGATATTATTCAGATCGATGGCTTAATTATCTGAATAAAAATAAAAATTTTAAAAAAGTCAAAAGTGTAAGCTATGAAACTTTTTTAAATAAAAAATTTAAATCAAAGTTTGATTGGGTTGTCTTTGTATATGTTGAGACCGCCTCATGCACTAAGTTTGACTTAAAAAAAATTAAAAAAAAGACTAATTCTATCAAATCTAAACTATTTCTAGATGCCACAGCCTCAATAGGATTAGAAGAAAATCATTATCTGGCTGATGTTCTTTTTTTTAGTAGTTGCAAAGGCTTGTTTGGTCCAACTGGTCTAGGATTTATAGGTTATAAAAAAAAATTAAAACCTAAAAGTTCGAAAGATTTTTTACTAGATTATAAGACTCACAAAGAGTCCAAATATACTTTAGGATATAATTGTGTTGCAGCACTATATTCTATTTCAAAAAGACATAACTTTTATTTAAAAAAGATAAAATTTGCTCAAAAATACATTAAGAAATTTTTGATTTATAAAGATAAACCCTTAATTGGAGTTGGCTTAAGGCATAAAATCAGAGATAAAAAAATAAAAAACACAGTTTTTTATATTCCAAGAAAATCTCCTGGTTATGATGTAATTTTTTTTTTAGGACTTATTAAACTTAATAAAAAACAAATATGTCAAATATTAAACAAAAGAATTATTCAAAACTTCATATCATAATCTTTTAACCCAATTTTCTAAGTCAATAATATTAAATTGTTTTTTGTCCGGTCTTGAGAGGGTATGATGAAAAAATTTTGGGCCCTCTGAGGCTGGTCCTATAAAGGTGATATTCTTAAATTCTCTACCTTTTTTATTAATTGGTGATTGAAATTTATTCAAATTAAGAAATGTTTTTTTATTTTTTTGCGAACTTTTTAGTTCAATAATATCATTTTTTGACATATTTAAAAGAAGTCTATCTCCTATAAAGTTTTCTTTATATAAGTTTGCTATCGCTAGAAAAACAACGTCTATTTTTTCTTGTCTATTTTTATTATTGGAAAGAAATAAAAAATTATTTTTTTTCAAAAATCTGAACGAATTTTTAAAATTAAAATTTATTTCTTTATTTTTTATCATTCTTTTTATCTTAATTATTATTTCTAAAGAGGGGCCATCTGCAAGCCTATTATGTATGGGTAACATTTGATCAATAAACTCTTTATAAAAAGATTGATTTTCACAATCATCAAAAAGTTCTGTAAAGTGAGGTCTTAAATCTCTCCAAACTCCATCACATGCCTTTTTAAATGAGCTTGACAAATTTCCTTTAGACGCCTCATTGATATCCCAACTTAAAAATTTGAGATATTGTTTTGAAAAATTATCTTTTTCATTGATCAAGGGATTTACAAAAAAATCAAAAAAAGTTAAATTTTCATTTAAAATTTGACTAAGCACTTTTTTTCTTGAAAACCAATTTTCTTTATAAAATTTTTTGTTAAATGATTTCTTACGGATAAATTCTCTTAATTGATATTCGATTTTTTGATCTTCAGCATTAAAATTAATTTTATTTTTAAGTTTTTTTTGATTGAATTCTTTTTTTAATAACCTTTTAAATAAGATATAATTTTTCTTTTTAAGATATTTTTCAAAATAGACTGAATAAAATTCACTTTTAATAATTGGTAAAAGTGAAAATTTTAATTTGATTTTATTTTGTAATTTTTTATTTATTAATTTTAGTTTAAATGATTTAATGAGTTTCTTGTTTAAAAGAAGACCCCTGTGTTCAAGTTTTTTTGGGTTTGATAATTTTTTATTTAATGGTCTAGCAAATGGAAATAAGAAAGTACGTGAAAATGGGTAAATTTTATTATTTTTATTACTCAACATTGAGATGACATCTAAGGATGAAACTCCTGTGCCAAATATAACTATTTTTTTTTTTTTGAATTTTTCCCAGTATTTTTTTTTATCTAAATTATCTAGAAAATTATACTCGAAGTCACAGTTTGTATTATTTGTAAGATTGAATAATTTATTACTCAGTCGAGAAGATTTTACGTGCGAAATATAATTTCCAGTAACTACTAAAGTTTTATCACTTGGATATTTTTTTTTATCAGCAGTTATTGTTTCGGTAATTTTATCAGTACAATTTATTGATAAAACCTCTTTATTGTAAATTTCTAAGTTTACATTAGTAAATTCTCTAAAAATTTTTAAAAGATCAAAAAACTTTGTTTCTAACGAGAGACCAAATATGTATCGAGCAGGCCAATCAGTAGAAGATAATTCTGTAATTTTTTTATCGTTTTGTTTATTTTTCCATTCCATGAAATTATAATCATATTTTTTAAGTCTGTTTGGAAATTTTAAGAATGGATAAGAGCCTAATGATATTTGTCCAGCCACCCTATTTAAAAGAATATCTTTATCTAAGTTTTTACTGTGTGTTTTTCCACAACCAATCATTCCAGTTTTTTCAAAAATTCTAATAGTTTTTTTTTGATTTATTCTCTTTTGTAAAATTTTTTTTAGTAAAATTTCTAAAGCATAAACACAATTAGGCCCACCACCAATAATATTTAGATTTTTAAAATTCATCTGTTATAAGTTTTTTATGAATATTGATAAATTAACTTATTTTTCATATCTTTCAATTAAACATAATCTTCTTCTTCCTTTAAATAAATTCATGTCATTTAAAGAAGCCATTTTAGTTGCAGAAAAAATGGTTTTTAGAAACAAATTTTTTACGCTTCCTTTTTTTCTGGCTGCGACAGAAAAAGACATAAAAGATATAAAGAATAACTCAATAAAACTATTTTTTGAAAAAAAACTAATTGGAAATGTTGAAATAGAATCAATATCTTTGTTTAAAAAAAAAGATCTTATAGAAACTTTATTTAAAAAAAATTCTTTTAATAAAAATCATCCTTATATTGATTATATAAAATCATCAGGGGAATTTTTAATAGAGACAAAAAATATTAATTCAAAATTTAAGATAAAAAATTTAAAAAATAAATTTATTGGTTTTGCTACAAGGAATATACCTCACAAAGGTCATGAAAAAATAATTAAACATTTTTCCAAAAAACAAAAAGTTTTAATTCATATATTTGAAGATAGTTCTAAAAATAAAAAAATTAATTCACAAAAAACAATCGATTCTTATAAAAAATTTTTAGATAAAAATTTTCTTCAAAAAAAAATCATTTTAAAAAAAATTAAGTTACCAAGTTTTTTATTAGGTCCTAGGCAGGCAGCAGTCCACGCTTTAATAGCGAAAAATTTAAATTGTGATAAATTTATTGTCGGGCGAGATCACTCTGGATATAAAAATTTTTATAAACCTTTCGACTCCTTTAAGTTTTGCAAAAAAAATGAAAATAAAATAGGAATTAAAATTCTTGAAAGTGGAAGTCCAATTTATTGTAATATTTGTAAAAAAATAGTTTTCAGAAAAAGCTGTAATTGTAATAATTTTATTGATATAAGCGCATCATTAATAAGAAAATTAAAAAACAAAAATCAAAAAAAAATACTAACAAATTTTTAGATGAAAACAAAATACTCATATGTGGCTCTCTCAGCTGATATCCTGAATGAAGGACACATAAATATTATTAAAACAGCAAGTAAATATGGAAAAGTAATTGTAGGATTATTAACGGACAAAGCTATTGCTGCTTATAAAAAATTACCCTACTTGAGTTTTGAACAAAGATTAGTTGTAGTTAAAAATATAAAATTTGTTTATAAAGTTGTACCTCAGTTCAGCCTAGATCATACTGAAAATCTTCTTAAATATAAACCGCAATTTGTAGTTCATGGTGATGATTGGAAAAAAGGTGTACTGAAAAAAACTAGATTGCAGGTCATAAAAACATTATCCAAGTGGAATGGAAAATTAATTGAGCCAAAATACACAAAAGAGGTGTCCTCTTCGAATATTAAAGAAAAAATAAAAGGTATTGGTACAACGTCTGATTTAAGGAGATCAAAATTTAGAAGATTGATTAATGCAAAATCCATCATAAGAGTTCTGGAGTGTCACACGCCCTTAGCTGGCTTAATTGTTGAAAATTTAGAATTAAAACAAAAAGACAAACCAAAAGAGTTTGATTGCATGTGGTCCTCGAGTTTAACTGACTCGGTTTCAAGAGGTATGCCAGACAATCAATCAGTTGATTATTCAATTAGAATTAATGGTGTTAATGACATCTTCAATGTAACTACTAAGCCGATGATTTTTGATATAGATAATGGGGGCCAAATAGAACATTTACCTTTCGTAGTAAAAAAACTTGATAGGTCCGGTGTATCTGCAATTATTATGGAAGATAAAATTGGACTTAAAAAAAATTCTCTTTTTTCAGATCAAAGCAACGTTGAACAAGATAAAATTAACAATTTTTGCAAAAAAATTAAAAAGGCAAAAGAGGCAGCAATTAGTGAGGATTTTTTCGTAATTTCAAGGATAGAAAGTTTGATTTTAGGCAAATCAATAAATGATGCCTTAAAAAGAGCAATAGCTTATAGTCGAGCTGGCGCTGATTGCATTATGATTCACTCAAAAGATAAAAATCCAAAAAGTATCTTTAAATTTGCAAAACTGTTTAATAAAAGTAAATATAGAAAACCACTAGTAGCTGTTCCCTCCACATATTCTAAAACTTTGGAAAAAGATTTGATTAAAAATGGTTTTAAAGTTGTAATTTACGCAAATCAATTACTAAGATCTTCTTATAAGGCTATGTATGATACAGCCAAAACCATTCTTAAAAAAGAAAGGTCATTTGAAACAGAAAAAAATATAAGTCCCATAAAAGAAGTTTTAGAGTTAATTAGGTAAAATGATTGATACGAAAGAGTTTTTAAATTTTATAAAAAGAAAAAAAATTAGATTTTTTACAGGTGTACCAGATAGTGTGCTTAAAAATTTTTTGAATGAAGTTTCTAAAAATAAAAGCATTTTAAATATTACAGCAGTTAACGAAGGTTCGGCAATAGCACTTGCAATAGGAAATTATTTAAGTTCAAAAAAATTACCTCTAGTATATTTACAAAATTCTGGCTTAAGTAATGCAATTAATCCATTGATATCTATAGCTAGTAAATCGGTTTATTCAATTCCAATGCTTTTAATTATAGGATGGCGAGGAGCTCCAGGTTTAGTTGATGAACCACAACACATGGCAAAAGGTAGAATTACTAAAGATCTATTATACAGATTAAATATTCGAAATATTACTTTAAAAAAAAAAAATGATTTTTCAAAAATTTCAAAATTAATTTCTTATTCAAAAAAAAAAAAATTGCCAGTCGCTATTTTAATTAAAAATGGCACTTTTACGAAAAGCAAAAAGGTTAAAATTAAAGATAGTAAAAAAACCATATTAAGATCTTTATTTATAATTGAATTACTAAAAAAAATAAATTCTAACGATAGAATTATTTCAACAACAGGTTATACCTCTAGAGAATTAAATCAAATAAGAAAATTATATAGTCTTAATAAGGGTAAAGATTTTTATATGGTCGGAGGGATGGGTCATTCAGCTGGAGTTGCACTTGGATATTCATTTTCATCTAAAAATAAAATTTTTTGTTTAGATGGAGATGGTTCAATGCTAATGCATTTAGGTTCTATTTTCACTGCGGGGAAATATAAAAAAAAAAATTACAGATATATATTATTAAATAATAATTCTCACGAATCTGTAGGTGGACAATCAACAAATTCTGAATATATAGATTTTAAAAAATTATCTGAAAGTTTAAATTTTAAAAAGTATTATTTAATAAATAATAGTCAAAATATTAAAAAAATAATCAATAATTTTATCAAAAATGACGGACCAAATTTTCTCGAGGTTAAAATAAAAAATAAAAGTATTGAAAATTTAGGTAGACCAAAAAATTTAAAAAAAATACTAAGTAATTTCCAGGGTTAAAAAGACTTAATATTATTTAACATTTTTTTATATTTCCAAAAAATCTTATTTTTTATTAACTTTTTATTTTCAATTAATGTTGATAAGTTTTTATTAAGATAATATAAAAACTTTTTATTACCAGTCTCACTTGCTGGTTTAGTAAGATTATATATATTCTCTTTTACTAAATTTACTTTCATATAATAAAGAATATTTTTTGCTAAAATACTTTTTTTTTTACTTAATCTTTTTGGAAAATTATTATTTTTAATTAAATTAAAAAATTGACTCTTTGATTTGGGTTTAAATGTAATATTAAAGTCTTTAAAGTATGAATCACCAGATGTTATTGGTTTTTTTCCTAAAGCTGCATATTCAATTGCAATTGTGCCTCTAGTGGTGATTAATTTATCTGATAAATTTAATATTGTTTTTGTACTAACGAAATTTGGAAGTATTTTTAGATTAGAGATCCTCTTTTCATGTATTATTTTTTCAACTAATCCATCTTCGCCATATTTACCTGCTGTTGGGTGAATTTTAATAATCCAATAAAAGTTATTTTTGTTTTTTAAATAATCTATAGTCTCCAAAAACTCATCATAAAAACTGGAAAAAACAAGATTACCATAAAGATGATTTGCATCAGAAAAGGCATGAAGAGCTATTGTACAAATTGGTTTATTTAAGTTTTTAAATCCTAAAAATTTATAAAAATTTTTTTTTGTAAAAGTTTTTTTATTGTAAAAAGATCTATATACATCCCAATCATGTTTATTAACATTATTGATTTTAAAATCTTTTTTATTTTTTGAAAAAGTACGAGCATTAATTCTTTTATTAAAATATAAGACTGATTTTTTTTTATTTTCATTCTTTTTATAAAATTTCTCAAAACTTTTTTTATTAAATTTTCCAAAACCTTTAAGACTTTCATCATAATTTTTAAACAATTTGTATTCACTACCTGCAATAACCAAAACTTTTTTTTTATAAAAAAGAGCAACTCTTATAGCTATACTTGAAATTGATGCATAGCTATATGAAGTTGTTATACAAAGTTCAATTTTTTTTTTTAGAACTAAATTTTTTATAAATAAGAAACTAAAATATATATTATAGATTGATCTAAAAGTATAAAAGTTAAAAAATTTCTTTTTAAAATAATTTTTATTATATCTAGCTTGATGATCAATAATTAGGTCTCCTATCTTAATATTATTAATCTTATAATTTGAAATAGTAAATTTCTTAAAAAATGATAAATTGAAAAATAAATAAATTGAACCAATTAAACTTAAAACAATTGTTCCAATATTTGATAAATTTTTTTGTTTTCTTAGATAGATAAAATTATTAACTCCTAATTTTTTATAAGTTTGAACAGAAATTGATGACTCTGAGTTTTCGGTTAATACAATTATATCAGTCTTTTTTCTTTGTTTTAAAACTTGTGCTGCATAAGCGCTTCTAAATACACCGTCTAGTCTTTGTCTATCCATTATTAGAATTTTTTTGTTATCTTTATTCATCTTAAAAAAAGAAATTGATTAGCTTGTCTATTTTTGAGTAAATTTTCCAATTGTTTTTTCTTAAATTTTGATTTGAAAGATATTTATTTTTATCTGAAGTTTTTAATGGTGTCATCCAATCTCCATAAATATATTCTAGATATTCTTCTACTGGTCTAGGACAAAAAAACTCACTATTAAAGCATTTAAATTTTTCCATTTTAAGAAAAAATTTTTTTGGGACATTTAATTTATTTCTAATATAATTATTTGTAAAATAATCGTACCTCCAACCAAGAAGAGAAAAAGTTGAAATTTCTTTTGAAGTATATTTGCTGATATTTATTTTAAGTTCTATTTTATTATCGTAATCAATATTAAAGTCATTTTTTTTTAAATGCTCTATTATTGTGTCCCAATTATTTTTTAAATCTTTAGCAAAGAAACCTATCTCAACATCCCAATCCCATTTGATAAAATCTTTATCTCGGATCATTCCCAAAAGAGCACCACCCCAAATAAAAAAAAAAACATTTTCATTATTTAAAATATTAGTAATTTCCATAAATGCTTTTTTTCTTAAGCTTAATTGTTCTAATGTTCTTTCTTTGATTTTAGTATCTTCGATCAACATTTGATTTTTTTAAATCTTTTTTAAATTTTTTTTATATAATAGTGCGTTTTGATAATCATTTATGTCATCAATATCAATACTCTCCCACGAAGTTTTTAAAATTTCATAACCTATTGGTGTTGGTGTTACAGATTTCTGTTGAATAAATTTTTTGGTTTTAAAAGAAAAAATATTTCCATGAGCAAAAACCTCAGGTTTTTCTTGTCTTCTCACATGTTTATTTCTTAATTTATTGAATATGAATTTAATATCATTTTTTTTTGTAATTTTTCTTTGATTAATAAAGTGAAATTTATTTGAAATTTTACTTATAGAAATAATCGAGGATAACTTTTTATTTTTTTTATATTTATTCAAAATATTTCTTAATGTTTGTGTTTTGATAAAAGGAGAAGTTGGTTGAAAAAGAAAAATTATTTTGGGTATGTCAATTTTATTTCTTTTCAAATAACTTATAAAATGAAAAATTACATCTATTGATAGAGAATTATCTTTTGATAGTGAATAGGGTCTCTTAATATATTCAATCTTATTTTTTTTTGCAATCTCAATCATTCTAGTTGAGTCAGTACTACAAAATATTTTTTTAAAGATTTTAACTTTTTTTGAATTATCAATACTTATTTGTAATAAACTTTTACCTGCAATTTTGATTAGATTTTTATTTTTTATTCCTTTAGAGTTTTTTCTTGCTGTTATTAATGCATAAATCATTTTGTTTTTAAATTTTGTTTTAAAGTAATTTTTGAAAATTTTTTAACATTTTTTTTTAATAATACTTTTGCACCTATAAAACAATTTTTTTCAACTTGTATTTTTTGGATTATAGTTGCACCTATTCCAATATAACTATTTTCATTAATTACAACATTTCCTGCAATATTGACATTATGAGATATATCAACAAAATCATTAATTTTGGTATCGTGACTTACTAAAGAGTTTATGCCAACAAAACAATTTTTTCTAATTTTAACATTTTGACCAATATAAGCGTTATCCATAATTATTGAGCCTTTTCCTATAGAAACATTTTTCTTTAAAGTAGCTGAATTACTAATAATAGGGTCATGTAATTTAAAATTTATTTTTTTTTTTAAATTACCATAAATTTTACTTTTTTGATCAGGATTTGAAACAGCAATTAAAATTGTATCTTTAAAATAATTATAATTATGACATAGATAGTTATTTGATTTTACATTCTTGATTTTAGAGTGTTTATTATCTATCAGTATAATTTTTTCTGAGTTTTGTAGTTCAGCCAATAAAGATTTAATTAATTCACATCTTTTTCCTGCCCCGTAAATATAAATCATTTTTTTTTTAATTTAATCAAAATAGAACGAATTTTTTTTTCATTATAATAATTTATATTATTAATATTCGTTTTATTTTTTTTATATTCTAAAATTAATTTTTTAATTATTTTATTTAAATTATCTTTTGTATTAAAATTGACTTTATTTTTGATTTTTTTAAAAGAGACTCTATAGTTTCTTTCATCATCAACATTCTTAACATAACTATAATTTATGGGTAAATATTTTTTTATTATTTTCACTATATCAATAATTCTATAATTTTCACTTTTGCCGCCAACATTAAAAATTTGGTTCTTAATTTTTTTGGGGTTTGAGTTTAAAAATTTTTCAAATGCTAAGGCTACATCATTTACTGAGATGAATGGACGCCAAGATTTTGCACCAAATAAATTAATTTGAATTTTATTAATTGCCATTATAACAAACCTGTTTACAACTAAATCCAATCTAGTTCTGAAAGAATCACCATAAACAGTTGAAAGTCTTAGAATTACAGGACAGAAATCTTTTGATTTATATGATAGTAAAGCTTTTTCAGAAGCAATTTTACATTTGGCATACATCGATAATGGGTTCAATTCAGATTTTTCGTTACATAGATTTACTGACTGTCCATAAACACTACAACTTGATGCAAATAAAAATTTTTCTATATTATTTTTAATACATTCTGACAAAACAAAATTTGTATTCTCATAATTATTTCTTATTGAAAAATCTATATTTAGACTTGCAGCAGGGTCACCCACTATTTCACCAAGGTGAATCACATGCTTACAATCTTTAAGAGCTTTTTTTAAATCAATTTTATTAAAACAATCTCCAATAATAATTTTAAGATTTTTGTTTTTTTTAATTTTTTTAGAAAAATAATTTCCATAAAAATTTTTATCCAAAATATTTACCTTATGACCTTTTTTTAGTAAATTTTTTGTTAAAATAGAACCGATATAACCACATCCACCAATTATTAGTATTCTTTTCTTAGTTTTTTTTTCAGCACTCAATTTGAGATCTCTAATATGAATAAAATCAACTAATTTTTTATTTTCTAAAATTGGAATAATTACTTTTTCTGATCTAATTAATATTTTTTGATATTCATCAAATGAACTTTGCCTAGGAATACTAAAGAAATTTTTGGTCATTATGTCTTTAGCTTTGATATTTTTATTAAACTTACCCTTTAGAATTAATTTTCTTATATCTGAATCAGATATAATCCCTAAAAGATTTAAATTTTTATTACAGACAAATACGCTATTATAACCATTCATTTCAATAATCTGTAAAACTTTTATTAATGAAAAGTTTTTATTGACTAAAATTTTTTTTAGATTTTTATGTAATATCATTTCTTTTTATTGGCATTAAGTTTTTTAGATCTTTATTTAAAATTTTTCCATTCAAATTATCTAATTTATATATTTCACCAATTTTATTTTGAGGTCTAAGAAATATTAAATTATTTTTGTTTAATTTTTGATTTTTACTCAAATTCTTTTTTAAGTAGATACCTTTACGTGCAATTTTTGATAAAGATAATTCTTCTTTTGATATGATCTTTTTGTCTAACCCTAATGCTATTTCTGTGTTTCTTATATTAGTTACCATTTCTTTAAATTTTTTGAAAGAAAGTGACATCTTATGATCACCTTTTTTTTGATTATTATTATAAGTTATATGTTTTTCTATTATTTTTGCTCCTAGAGCTACTGCTATTGATGGTAGAATAGTGCTTTTTGAATGGTCCGAAAATCCTATGCCATGTAAAAAATTATTTTTGTTCAAAGTTTTAAGATAGTTTAAATTGTTATTTTTTAAATTTACAGGGTATTCAGATACACAATGCAATACACTTAATTTATTTTTTTTTAAAATTTGAATTGCATTTGAAATATCCTTTTCATTACTCATTCCTGTTGAGATAATCACTTCTTTTTTTGTTTTACTTACATTCTTTAAAAGTTCAAAATTATTTATTTCACCTGATGGAATTTTTATCAGATTTATCTTTAGTTGTTTCAAAGACATTAGACTCTTAGTGTCAAAAATTGAAAAAAAAATTTTAATTTTTAATTTTTTTGAATATGCAATAATTTGTTTCCATTTTTTTGTAGTAAATTCTAAAGATTTCAATCTTTTGTAAGCTAAAGGTAAACACTTTTTATTTATAAAGCTATCAGTATCAAATAGTTGAAATTTAACAGCATCTGCACCTGCTTTTTTTGATAGAAATATTAACTTTTTTGCTAATGAAAAATTTCCATTGTGATTAATTCCAGCTTCAGCAATTATAAAGACTTTTTTCATTTAAAGTTTGCAATAGTTTCTACAATATAATCTAAATCTTTCTTTTTTAATTTTTGGTGATTGGGTAACCCTAGAATATTACCTGCTAATTTCTCTGAATTTGTTAGAAAAACTTTTCTGTAATTTTGATTATTTTTAATTTTTAAAAAAAGTGGGTGTTTGTATAGTGGATAATTATACCTTGATCTCACCTCTATACCTTTTTTGTTTAAGTATTTAATTATATCCTCAAGCCTTATTGTTTTGTCGATTATTCTGATTGCTAACCAAAAAAAAGTATGTTTTGAATAATTAGGTATATGCTGTAACTCAAACCAGTTTTGTTTTATTTTTCTTAAAGACTTAATGATATATTTTGAATTTCTAATTCTAAGATTATTTATTTTATTTACTTTTTTAAGTTGCTCGATACCAATTAGAGCTGCAATCTCGTTCATCCTATAATTGTATCCGACTATTTCATGTTCATCTCTATTCTTTAATCCATGGTTTCTAAACATTTTTGAAATTTTTTCATATTTTTTACTATTGAAACATAAAATGCCACCCTCTCCAGTTGTCATGTGTTTAGTAACGTAAAAGGAAAAACAAGATATATCACCAAATGTACCAACTTTCTTATTTTTAAATTCTGAACCATGAGCTTGTGCACAATCTTCAATTAATGGAATATTTTTTTTTTTTAATATTTTTTTGATTTTATCTAATTCACAAACATTACCTGTAAAGTGAGTAATTATAACTGCTTTAGTTCTATTGGAAATTTTTTTCTTTAAATCATCGACACTTATACAATAATCTTTATGTGAAATATCACAAAATTTTGGAATGCAATTATGATGAAGGACAGCAGATGCAGTACTCATAAATGATATCGCAGGAACTATAACTTCTGAACCAGGTTTAAGTTCCAAACATCTTAAAGCGGTGTGAAGAGCTGCAGTTCCACTATTTACTGCACAAGAGTATTTAGTTCCGACAAATTTACTAAATTTATTTTCAAATTCTTTAACATATTTTCCAGATACAATTTTTCCATTAAGTACCACCTCTTTAATTCTTTTATATTCTTTGAGGTCAACTGAAGGTACAGCTACCTTAATTTTTTTTGAGGAATTTTGTTTTATCAATTTTTGCATTTAATTTATCTAATATATAAATTGTATTATTTATAGTTTCTTTAAATTTTTGTGGTTTATCTTTTAAAATATTCAAGAAATTTTTGTTTATCATTTTCATTTTGTGTGTTTCATCTTCCGTTCTAGGATTTTTAATGTGCAAAACTTTAATGTTTTTAATCAATTTATTACTTTTAATGTTATCAGATATTTCTTTTATACTAATAATTTTTGTCATCTGATTAAAAACACCTCCTTTTTTTCTGGGTTTAAGAATGAGATTTTTAATTGATTTGACTGCATCCTTGAGTGAAATAAAAGGTTTTTCTTGTAAACCTTTTCCATAAAGTGTGATGTTAAAATTTGTTAATGACATTGCAATAAATCTATTAACGACAACTCCAAAATAAAAATCATAATCGAATCTGGTATTGTAAATATTATTTGATTTCTGTAATTTAAAACCTTCATAATCTAATCCAATAGTAATAGCTGTTCTAAAATCAAAAGCATCGATACCAAAAACTTTTTTTGCAATATAAAGATTATTTATGTCATTGCATTTGCTCATATGATACCAACTACCAGCCATGAACCCAAAAGGATAATTTTCTTTATTTACTTTTATAAATCCCTCTGGAATAGATATTCTTGGTGCACCATAAACACCTGTTGTAGTTGTATGGATTAGTTTAGTTTTTTTTTGTAATTTGTTTTCTTTAATTGACCAAATTATATTTCTAAGAATTTGATTGTTATTATTTTGTGTATAATTGCATTTTTGTGCATTTAAAAATGAATATGGCGCTGAGGGTTGAGCAGCTAGGTTAATAATTGTATCAAATTTATATTTTTTTATTATTGAATTTATTTTAGAATAATTATTCAGATCAAAATTGTAAAACTGATTTTTGTTATTTTTTTTTTTAATAAAGTCTCTTTTTTGTTTTAAACTTGCAATTGGGATAGCAGAACTTGATTTGACTTCTTTTAACCATTTCCTTCTAGATAAATTGTCAATACAAACAATTTTTTTTATTGCTTTATTATTTAATAATGAAATCGTTAAAGGCCAACCAATATATCCATCAGCCCCTGTAATTAAAACTTTCATTAATTCAAATTTAGTATTTGTTTGTAAGATTGATTTTTATTAACATTATTTAAAAACTTTAAAATTTTTTTTAAACCTTTTTTGTTGTAATACAGAAAAGAGCTATTAAGTTTCTTTTTTCTTTTTTTTGATAGAGCTTCTTTTATTCTTTTATTCAAAAATTTAAAGTTATATTTTTCATGAATAACATTATCATCACAAAATCTACCTTTCTGACGATTTCCAACATTTATAACGGGTAAATTTAGATAACCACACTCCAGTATGCCTGAACTTGAATTGCCAATTAAGAGTTCAGAGTGCTGTAAGATTTCATAAAAGTAGTTAGCTTCAATATTTTTGAAAACTTTAATTTTTTTGTTTTTATGTGATAACAATTTTATTTTATTTATGATGTAATCAAAACCAGGATCACTACATGGGTAAATCAAAATTAAATTTTCATTTATTTTTTCCAAAGATTTAAAATATATGTCTACATTTTTTTTATGATTATCGTAGTCCCATGTTTCTGGGTGCAATATAGAAACTACTAATTTTTTATTGTCATCTAGTTTAAGCTTTTTTAAAATTTCTTTTGAAGATTTTTTACTTTTTTTAATTTGATGTAAAGATATCAACCCAATGTTGTAAATATTCTTTTCACTTATTCCAAATTTAATCAAATTTTTCTTACTCTTATAATTTGAAACAAAATGAAAATTAGAAAGCATTGAAATAGAATGTCTGGTACTTTCATCTGTACATCCTTGAGTTATATCACCACCATATATGTGTATTAGTGGTATATTATAGATCATTGAGGGTATACTAATTGAAAAAAGTTCACTCCTATCACCTAAAACAATAATAAAATCAGGTTTATACTTGTCTATTATTTCTACGTTTTTGTTCATTCCTTTAGAAATTGATTTCGTTCTAAAAAAATGATCGTCTTTTTTATAAAGACTATTAACATAAAAGCTATTTTTCTTAAGGTGAGGGTGTTCATTTTTAGTCAGGCCAAATTTTTTATTCATGTGCATGTCAGAAAAAATGATTTTGAAATCTAATTTTTTAGATTTTTTTATTTCAGATATAATGGGAATTAAGTGATTTGTTCCACCCCTTTTACCTGTATAAATTAAAAGCTTCTTTTTAATCATTAAAAAATTTTTTTTTTTTTAAAATATATGGATTAATCAAATTATTTTGGTAGTTTTTTTTTTCAAATTTAAAAAAATCTTTTTTAATAAAATTTTTGACAATTTTATTTGTGAAATTTTTTTTTTGTGAGTATCTTATTATTTTTTTGTGATCTTGTTTTGTTGGATTTATATCTAGAATTTTCTTATCTTTTACTTTAATAGCTAAAGAGTCTATCGCAGATTTTACGGTTGACATTGTATAATCAAATGGGTTTTCAGTTTTTTCTGAAATTGCATGATATATAATTTTACCTCCATCAATTTTAGGACTTAGATAATGAATTGTAGATCCAACTAAGTGGCCATATCCATCATGTAGTGCCCAAAAATTACAATCTGTTCCTCTAAAATAAGGTGAAATTCCCATATGAATATTTATAGCTTTATTTCTAACAAGGAATTTTAAAATTTTACCTTTAATAAAACTTGAACCAAAAACAATATAATAATCAGATTTTAAAAATTGATTTTTGATATATTTTAAGTCTGTGTTATTTAAATCTCCAAGTTGTAAAGGCAATAGATTCAAATTGGGACTTTTTCTTATGAAGGAATGTTTAGAAAAAAACTTATCTTGAGATTTATTTACTTTTTTAAAATAATTTGACATGATTTTTGATTGCAGATTACGGCCTGGGTTTTGTCCTGGAAAAATTGTACTATTTTCTTGAATTACATTTAGTGTTTTTGCAATTTTAGAAAACTTATTTATTAAATAAATATGTCTTGGTTTATTCGAGGTAATTATTGTTATTTTCATTTAATTTATTTTATGTTTTCTAATTATTTCAGAATGATTTGCTCTAGCAATTTCTAGAGTTGAATTATTAATTTTTTTCATATTTCTATCTTTAGTCATTATTTGTTTAAAACCAATCTTAATTCCTATATTTTTTAAAATTTTTAAAGTTTTCTGATTATAAGAACCGCTTGGATGAGACATTGATAAAATTTTTTTATTAATTAATTTTTCTAGGATCTTCTTATTAAGCTGATATTCTTTTTTTTGATTACTTTGATTTAAATTTTCAAACATTGTAGGGTGGGTATGAGAATGAAGACCAATTTCGTTTCCACTTGAACTTAAACTTTTAATATTGTCTTTACTTAAATAAAGTTCTTTAATTTTTTTCTTATAATTAAATCTTTTTTTCTTGAACATTTTAAGCATAATAAATTCGTACATTTTCTTATTAATTAATCTATCTCTAATCATTCTAAATTCGATATCATTCTTAGTATACATAGGATGTTTTTTTTTAAAAACTTGAATTAATTTTTTTTTTGAATTTAAAAATTCTTTAATATTTATTTTTTTGAATGATAAAGAAAGCATATTAAAAAAATCTTTATAAAATTGATTCATATTGCTATAAAATTTATGTCTAAAATATCTATACAGCTCTAATTTGTCAGAATTTTGTGTTAAAGTTGAGGAAGTTACAAAAAAAAAGGCTTTAAGATTAAATTTTTCCATTACTGGAAAAGCAATATCAAATTGACATTTTAAACTATCATCAAATGTTAGACAAAGATGGTTTTTCTTTAATTTTTTTGTTCGAAGTTTTTTTATAAACTCATGAGGTGGTAAAATATTATTTACACCAACACAATTGATTAACTTTTCAAATTGTTTAGCATTGATAGAACCTTGGCTTTTGATATGTTTTTTATTGTCATGGAAATGATGAAACATAATGCCATGAAAAAAATTATTTTTTTTGTTGAAATACATTTTAATTTATGTTTTTTTGATTAAAGTATTAATTACAACTTTATAGCCAATAAACCAAGCAAAACAAAGTTATTGAATTTATGAAATTAAAAAAAAAACCACATTTATTTTTATTAGATGTTGATGGTGTACTAAATACAGGACAATTTATTTATGACTCAAAAGGAAAATTTGGAAAAATCTTTGGGGCAGATGATAATGATGCTTTGCAAATATTGTCTCAATTTTTAAAAATTGAATTTATTACTTCAGATCATAAAGGCCTTAAAATTACAAAAAAAAGGATAGTTGATGGAATGGGTTTTAAGTTAAATTTTGTTCCAAACAATAAAAGGTTAAAATGGATCAAAAAAAATATTAAGAAAAATAATTCAATTTACATGGGGGATGGAATATTTGATTGGATCCTAATGAAAAACTTTTACTATAATATTTGTTGCAATAATTCTAATGAAATTACAAAAAAATATTCTGATTATATTACAAAAAAAAATTCTGGTGAAAGAGCTGTATCAGAGGCATGTGTACACCTATTGAAAAAATTTTTTGTTGCAAAAAAATATGAAAAGATAATATCGGATTACTATATAAAATTGTGATAAAAAAATTATTAATAAATCAAATTGACAAAAAAAGAACGTTGTTGGGAGTCGGTCCTATGAGTAAGAATATTGTAGACTCATGTATTGATCTTGTGGAAGAATTTAACGCACCAATTATGATGATTTCAAGTAGGAGACAAATAGATAGTGAATTTTTTGGTGGTGGATATGTAAATAATTGGTCAACAGAAAATTATTCAAATTATATTTATTCAAAAACAAAAAACAAAAACTTAATTTTGTGTAGGGATCATGGAGGACCTTGGCAAAACAATATTGAAATACAAAACAAATTTTCTGAAAAAAAAGCTATGTCTTCTGCTAAACTTTCATACGAGGCTGATATTGATGCTAATTTTAAGATTATTCATATTGATACAAGTGTAGAAATAAATAAAAAAAAACCATCAATTGACAAAGTTTTAGACAGAACATTCGAGCTTTATGAACATTGCCATTACTATGCCTCAAAAAAGGGAAGAAAAGTCTTATTTGAGGTTGGAACAGAGGAACAATCTGGAGTTACAAATACTTATGAAGAAACAGAATATTTTTTAGATAGAATGTCTAAATTTTGTAAAAAAAATCGTTTACCAAAATTATTTTTTATAGTTTTGCAATCAGGAACAAAAGTAATGGAAACTAGAAATATTGGTACCCTAGAATCTATAGTTAGAATTGAGAATGAAGTTCCCCCAGAAATTCAAATTTTTAAGATTATAGAAATATGCAAAAAATATAACGTTTATTTTAAACAACATAATACTGATTACTTAATGAATGAAACCTTGGAATGGCACCCTAAACTTGGAATTCATGCTGCAAATGTAGCACCAGAATTTGGAGTAGTTGAAACTTTAAACTTATTAAGTTTAATGAAAAAGTTCAGATATAAAGATTTACAAATAAAATTTATGGAGTTGTGTGTCAATTCAAAGAAGTGGGAAAAATGGAAAATTGATGGATCAAAACTATCAAATTATGACAAAACTTTAATTTGTGGACATTACTTATATTCAACAAAAAATGGAAAAAATATAATTGATCAGGTTAAAAACAGACTTAAATTAAAAAAGATAAACTATGATAATATTGCGAAAAAATCGATTAAAAAATCGATCAAAAGATATTTAAAATGTTTTGGATTAATTAGATCTCATTAAATGAAAAAAAAAAAACGTGTCGCAATAATTATACTAAATCGTAATTTACCAAATATAACTAATAAACTTTATGAAAATTTGAAGAAGTTTAATGGAGATATTTCTGATATTTTTATTTTAGAGTCCGGATCAGATAATAATAAATTGTCAAAAAATTATACTTGGCACGCGAAAGAAAAACTAATTAGACAAAAAGGTTTAAGATTTTATCGAGGCATGAATTACGCTTTATTAAAGTTATATAAAGAACAAAAATTTGAAAATTATGAGGCATTTTTTTTTACAACGAATGACTCTGTCTTTGAAAAAAAACCAATTATTAGAAAATTAATGAGTTTTTTTGATAAAGATAAGCATCTTGGTATACTTTCACCTTGTTCTAAGATTTGGGGAGAAAAAAAGTTAATACCTAAAAATGGTATTAAATATTTTTGGTTTCTCTATGATAATACCTTATTAGTAAGAAAAGAGCTTATAAAAAAATTAATGAACAAAAAACCTACCTATCAAAACTTTTTATTTGATGGTTCAAATTTTAGGGGCTATGGACTTGTGAGCGAATTAGTTGCAAAAGCTTATAAAAATAATTGGGCATCGGCTATTACTAACTCAGTTTGGACTGAAGAAAATGAATCTTACTTGCTTAAATTCTCAGATTTAATAAAAACAGAAAGTTATAATGAAAATCTAACTTTATATTTCCACGAGGGAAAAAAATGGATGAGGAAAAAATATGGTTTTACAAATAAATGGGAATTAAATAAATTTGTTAAGGATAGATATGACAAATTTTTTAAACAAAATCCCCAAAAAAAGAAATATAAGATTTAAATTAATATGAATAAGGAAGAAATTCTTAATAACATAAAAAAATATAATTTTTATCATAGAATAAAACTGAATGATGAAATTATTACCCCTGGCATAAATAGATTACAAATTTCAAAAAATTTAAAATTGATAAATAAAATGCAACTTAAAGGTAAAAAAGTTTTAGATATTGGATGTAGAGATGGAATTTACTCATTTGAAGCTGAAAAACTAGGTGCCAGTGAGGTTATTGGAATTGATAATGATTTATCAAAAGCAGCGACAGAATTTTTGATACCATTTTTTAAATCAAAAGTAAAAATGTATGAAAAAAATCTTTTTGATCTAAAAGTCGAAGATTATGGCAGGTTTGATGTTATTTTTTTTCCTGGAACCTTGTATCATCTTAGATATCCTTTCCAGGCTTTAAAGATTGTAACTGATTTATTGGAAGAAGGTGGTCAATTATTAATTGAAACATCAATTTTACTTGAAGATAAAAATAGAGCTTTATTATATTGTCCAACTAAAGAAGACGGACCTTATGGATCTACTTCTTGTACTTTCTTTAATTCTAAAGCTTTAGTTGATACTCTTGAATCAATCGGTGTTCAGACAGTTAATTATGAACTTTCAATAAAGGAAAATTTTTTTAAAAATTTACTAAAATTATTTTTAAGAACTTTAGGTTTGAAATCTTTTATGGGTAAAAACTTAACATCAGTTTGCAGAGGATTATTTTTGTGTAAAAAGAATAGTTCAATTATTATTGATGATGATTATAAATATTGGAACTCATCTCATAAAAGACACACGATTTACCAAAAAGATAGTAAATCTTATAAGGATTTTTTTAATATAAAAAATGAGAAATAAAATATTTAAAAATTTTGGTGGGAATAAAATTTCTCAAATAAGTAACTTTTTTCCAAGATCAACATTACAAGATAATAAAAATTATTGTTATGAATATGTGAATTTAAAAAAAGATAAAGTATTTAAATCAAGTAAAATTAACAACGGAAATATTATTTTTTTGAATACTCAAAAAAATTCGAAAATCATTATTAATGATAAAAAATTTAAAGTAAATAGATTAAAAGGTATTTTTTTTGAAAAAAAAAATATATCTATCCAAGCTGAACTTGGGTCAATAATATTTTTAATTGCAGGTATTAAAAAAAAAATAATTCGTGAAAAAATTCTAAAATTAAAAAAAAATTTTTACAAAGTAAATAAACCTTGGGGCAATGAACTTTGGCTTAATGGTGAAGTTAAAACATTTGCGTTTAAAAGAATTTTTATAAAAAAAGGATTTCAAACTAGTCTTCAATATCATAAAAAAAAGAGTGAAACTAATTTTTTACACAAAGGAAATGCAGAATTGATTTATTCTAAATTTAGAGGCACAAATTCAAAAGATAAAATTATAAGTAACTTAAAGTCAAAAAGGATAAAAAAAGGTAATTTTGTAAATGTTTATCCAAATATTATACACAGAATTAAAGCAAAAACTGATATAACTTTATTTGAGGTATCAACACCCCACTTAAGCGATGTTGTAAGAATTGCAGATGATAGTAACCGTAAAGATGGTAAAATAGCCACAGAACATAAAAGAAATTAGTGAAAAAAAAAACTGTTTGCATTTTGACAGCTGGAAGTGGTTCAAGAATGCAAAATTATTCAAAAAATTTCAATAAAGCTTTATTGCCCATTAATAAAAAATCTGTGATTTCAAGCATAATAGAGAAATTTCCTTTGGACTCAAATTTTATTATTGCCGTTGGTTATAAAAAAGAATTGATAATTGAATTTTTAAAAATCAACCATCCAAAAAATAATTTTAAATTTGTTGAAGTAAAAAATTTCTCAGGGAAAAGAAGTGGTCCTGGACATTCTTTGTATATGTGTAAAAAATATCTAAATAAACCATTTTATTTTATTTCTTGTGATACTTTGTGGAATGGAGAAGAAAAATTGAATACTGATGAGAACTGGATGGGTGTTCCAAGGAATTCAATTAAAGAAAAAAAAAATTATTGTAACTTACAAATAAAAAACAACTTAATAAGTGATATATATGACAAAATAGATACCGTCAAAATTACCAAACCATTTATTGGTTTTGCATATATTAAAAGTTACAAACAATTTTGGGATGGTCTTAAGGAAGGTAAAATACTTAAGAATGAAATTCAAGTTTCATCAGGTTTTAAAAATATTTTAAAATCAAAAAATAAGATAAAATACAAAAAATTTAATTGGGTAGATGTAGGTACTAAAAAAAAATATCAGAATGAAATTAAAAAGCACGAAATTTTCAATTTTTCAAAACAATCTCAATATATATACATAAATAAAGATAGTGTGACTAAATATTTTGAAGATAGTCAAATTATTAGAAATTTAGTTTTAAAAGCTAATCAAAATAAAAAAGTTTATCCTAAAATTTTGAATAGTGGAAAAAATTTTTTTTCATATAAATTTTTCAATGGAAAAACTTTTTATAATTATTATGACTCAAATAATTTTAAAAAATTGTTATTTTATCTCGACCAAAATTTATGGATAAAAAAAAAGATTAGATCACAAAAATTTATGAATCAATGTCAATCATTTTATTATATTAAAACAAAAAAAAGGTTGAATCTTTTTTTTAAAAAAAATAAAAAATTACATTTCAATGAAAAAACAATTATTAATGGAATTAAAACAATTTCTATTAAAGAATTATTGAAAAAAATTGAATGGAAAGATATTTTCAAGGGTATTCCACTTTCTATTCATGGGGATTTGCAATTTGATAATATCTTATATTCTGACTCAAAAAAAAAATTTCAATTAATAGATTGGAGACCTAACTTTTCTGATAAAGTTTTAATTGGTGATATATACTATGATTTCGCGAAGCTATTAGGAGGTTTAATTTTAAACTATGATTATATAAAAAATGATTATTTTAATATAAATATTAATAAAAAATCTGTATCAATTAAATTTAAAGAAAGAAAAAATACCAAAAATTGTATTAATTTGTTAGAAAATTTTGCAAATCAAAAAGGATTGTCTGTAAAAAAAATACGAATTTTAACTGGTTTAATTTTTTTGAATATGTCTCCACTACACCATAAACCCTTTGATATTTTTCTTTTTTACTTAGGAAAATTATATTTAAATAATATTTTGAATAATGAAAATAGATAAAGATACAAAAATTTTTGGATCGGTTTCATCAAACCCAGGAAATACTGGTTCAAGACTTCACAACACATGTTTTCAAAAGATAAATATGAATGCAATCTATATTCCCTTTAAATGTGAAAAATTAAAAGAAGTGTTGTCATTATTGCATAATAATAAAATATTTGGTCTTTCAGTATCAATGCCATTTAAAAAAAAAATTATGAGAAATATCGATAGGCTAGATAAAACTGCCAAAAAAGCTGGAAATGTGAATACGATAATTAAAAGAGATAAAAAAACTACTGGATATAGTACTGATATTTTATCGTTAATCAGAATTATAAAAAAAGTCTCAATTAAAAAAGAAGACGAATTTGTTTTACTTGGTAATGGTGCGATGGGTGAGACTATTTACAATTATTTAAAAAAACAATTTATTAATAAAATTATACTTTGTTCAAGATCAACATATAAATTTAAAAATTGGAATTTAAGAAAAAAGGATCAAAAATTTAAATGGAAAAATAGAAACCAAATAGGTGGAAACATATTGATAAATTCAACTCCAATCGGAATGAACCATACATCAAAGCTTATGATATTTAATGAGAAAAAAATTAAACAATTCAAGTTTATATTAGATTTACCTATTGCTGATTCAAATATATTAATGATGCAAGCCAAAAAATATAAGATAAAATATATTGGTGGAAAAGAATTTGGATTTTATCAAGGATTAGAACAATCAAAAATATACACAAAAAAAAGATTTGATGAAAAAAAATTGAAAAAAATACTCAATTATGAAAAATTTTTCTAAAATTTAATTTCATGTTAGAAAAAAATATCAATAAAGAACTTCACTTTTTAAGAGCTTTATCTATTTTATTAGTAATCTTTTTTCATTTTAATATTTTAAATTTTACAGGTGGTTTTATAGGAGTAGATATTTTTTTTGTAATAAGTGGTTTTTTGATTACATCGATAATACTTGAGGATAATAAATTTAATTTTTATAATTTTTTTCTAAAAAGGTTCAAAAGAATTTATCCTTTGATTTTACTAATAGTATTAATTTCTCTATTTCTAGGAAATCTTATTTTTTCACCATTACACATGGAAAGATTAATTGACTCATCAAGTTATACAATTTTTGGTATTTCGAATATTTTCTTTTTTAAAGAAAGTGGATATTTTGATCAAGAAAAACTCTTTAAACCATTGTTACACACATGGTCATTATCTGTCGAATTACAATATTATATTTTTTGGCCTTTTATAATTTTTTTTATTAAAAGATTTTTTTTAAAAAATATATTTAATATTGTATTATCAATTTTTATAATTAGTTTGGTTGCATCTTTCATTTATTCTTCAAGAACAGATGCTTTTTTTTATTTCACTGGCTTCAGATTATACGAATTTTGCATAGGTACCATTGCTTATTTGATAATAAAAAAAAAGAATATTAAATCAAATTTATTTTATTTTTATTTAGGACTATCTATAATTTTTTTTTCTGCCTTTTTTTTTAATGAGGATTTTGATTTTCCAGGAATAAATGCCCTTTTGCCATGTCTAGGTGCTTTCTTAATTATAATTTATAAAATTCCTGTAAATAATCATAAATCATTTTTTATAAATAATTTTACTCATATCACTGCTAATTTAAGTTACACAATTTATATTGTACATTGGCCTGCATTAATATTTTTTAGCTATCAATTTATGCATTTTCCTAATCAATTAGAAAAAATCTTTTTATTAATATTGATTTTTTTGTTGTCTCAAATTTTAAATAAATATTATGAAAATCCTCTAAGAAAATTTTATTTTAAAGAAAAATTCTTAAAAGATAATTTTAAACTAACTGGAATTTTTGTATTTACTCTCTTAAGTATTCTCTATTTAAAAGGAAATTTTGAAAATTTTAATAAAAGAAATTTTTTTGAAAATAATGTAATTAACCAAGTTTTTAAAGATAGAGAAAAAAAGAATGCAATTGAAGATGAAATTTTACAAAAATTAGAAAACATTAAAATTGAAAAAATTGAGGAAAATTCTTTCAATTTAGTGATTGGCGATAGTCACGCTTTTGATTTTTATTTAGCACTTAAATCTTTAGAAGAAACAGAAGATAAGTTAAAACTAAGATATTATAATTTTGATTATTTCTATTGTTTTAATGAGCAAAATTATAAAGATAAAATTATCAATTTTTTGAATTATAGTATATTTAAAAGAAAAAATAGCTGTAATATTGCTATTTCTGGTTTGAATTATGAATATATTGACAACGCAAAAAACTTAATTGTCTCAAGCCGTTGGAATAAAAAACTTGATACAAATTCTCTTTCTGACTTTTTAAAAAACTTTTCCCAAAATAAGATAATCGTCACAAATGGACATAGGTTTTATGATATTCCAACACTATATTTTAAAACAAAAAAAAAGATAAACAACTTTGCAATCAATTTCTTAAATGAGGAAGATTTAAACTTAGAAAATTTTCAAAATATGAAAAATCAAAATCTAAAAATTTTTAATAAATCCAAACTTAATTGCAAACCAAATTGTATTGTTTTCAAAGACAATCATTTATTATATTCTGATAAAGATCACTGGTCTTTAAAAGCAATGAATTTTTTTGGTAAAAGAATTGAAAAAAATAAATTTTTTGATTTAATGAATTGATAATTTTTTCTTAAAATGAAATAATCTATAAATTTTTAGTAAAAAGCTTTGAAGCTTTATTTTTTCATAAAATTTAGGATATTTGAAAAGAATAAATTTTAAAAATATATTTAATTTATTTTTTTCCTTGATATCTGAAAAGTTATTTTCGCGACCAATTATATTTGTGCTATCTAGTGTTTGATAGGCAACTCTAAGCATAATTCTTTTTTTTGTCTTGCAAAAACCTCCTCTATGATAACATCTAAAACTGTCAATAAAGATTAAGTCACCGGAGTTACCTACAAATTTTTTTGTATCTTCATTTAATTTTTCAAAAATATTTAAATCTATTTTATTTCTTTCACCTTTAAAGCTATCTTTTTTTATATCAGTTAATTTAAAAAAAACTCCTAAGTCATTTTTTTTTTCTACATAATGAAAAGGACCATTTTCATCTCCAACCTCACCTATAGGTGCGAATAAATCTAAAGATTTAAAACCAAAGTCATCTTTATGCCAAAGCATCGGTCCTCTCTCAACTGATCCGCCCACAGGAATATTGAGGTTTAAGTTAATTTTAGAAATTCTTGGCAAAACCTTTAAATAATCCGCAACTATTGAAATGTTCATTGAATTTGTCGCAAAATCTATAATTTTTATTCTTAAATCTTTTTCTAAATATGGGAACATATCTATGACATATCCTTTTTTATTTTTTAAATAGTGATCATCTGGATAAGTTTTTGACTCTAATTTTTTCTCCATCTCCTTTAAAAAATTGTCGTTTAGTCTAGAACTAATCTCATTACAAAGATTTTTTAGTTCTTGATTGGATCTCAAAATTTTTTTGTCATTATTCTTAATAAAAAATTCTTTATAATTTTGAACTTTATTTGAGAATCTAAAGCAGATATATAATATTTTTCCTTGAATATTAAAAAAATATTCCCACATAAAATTATAAATAGGTATCAAAATGTATTTCAAAAAATAAAACCAGAAGGTGGTTTTTTTTATATTTTTTATTTGAAAAGTCATTACTATAAAGTTTATAACAATTTAAAATTAATTATAAATACTAAAATTTACAAATGAAAATAGCTATTTGTTATTATGGATTAGTAGGTGGTTCAAAATTTAAATATGGAAAAGGTGAACCGCTAAATCCAAAAATTGCATATGACTACCATAAAGATAACCTATTTGATAAAGATCATCAAATTGATATATTTATCCACTCTCAATCATTTGATCAAAAAGATAACTTAATAAATTTATATAATCCAAAGCGTTTTAAAATAGAAAAGCAAAAAAATTTTTTTTTAAAAGCTTTATTTCATAAAAAGATCATTCTTAATATTTTATCTTTACCAATATTTGTATTTAAAGGAAAAAAATTTTCTGAAGTTTATGAAAGTTTAAAAAAAAATTTTTTAAGATGTAAAAATTGTTGGAGTAGGTGGTATAGTACTGAACAAGTTGTTACATTAAAAAAAAATTATGAAAAACAAAAAAACTTTAGATATGACTTAGTGATGTTAACTAGATTAGATGTTGGCTTTTTCTCAAAATTTGAATTCAATAATATTAATAAAAATAAATTAACCGTTTCATTTCACAATGATGTGCCGGCACCAAGAAACAATTATAGCCAGAAAATTGTTAAAAATAACAGAACTATAGAGAGAGGAATTTTAGATTTTTGGTTCATTTCCTCTTCTGATAATATTGATAAATTTTCTAATTTATATAATTGTTTTAATAATTATAATATAAGTCCTCATGTTTCCTCTTATGAACACTCAAAACACAATAATTTAGAACTAGATTTTTATAAGTATAGAGGGATTGACCATGAAGTTGTAAGAAGAATAAGTTTAAGTGATGAATAATTTAAATAAATTGATAATTGTTATTTGATACTTAAAAATTTAAATATATTTTATTTTAATCGGTAAGAATTAATGAAAATTTTAATAACAGGTGTAGCTGGATTTATTGGATTTAGTTTGGCAAAAAAATTATTACAAAACAATAATTTTGTTTTTGGATTAGATAATATTAAT
>MDTG01043161.1_pt1 | contig 28554 bp, 28 predicted proteins | sample 811421 | NCBI WGS metagenome assembly MDTG01 (sample SAMN05326645, study PRJNA326480) | marine metagenome | isolation source: seawater | place: Pacific Ocean: South East | collected 2011
ATTTAAATTTAAATTTGGATTACCATAAATTTTTATAGAATGATCAGTTAATTTTGTTTTTACTCCAATCATATTTAAAATTTTTGATCCTAGTTTTAATCTTTGACTTTCTTTTTGATTTAATTCAGACAAATTGCTAAAATAAGATACTCCTTTGGACTTTGCAGCAACTAAAAAAATAATTAAAAATTCATCTATAGCACTAGTGTTATATTTTGTGGGACATTTAATGTGCTTCAGAGATTTTGCAGATTTAACATGTATATCTGCGATTTTTTCCCCCTTATAACTCCTTTTATTTTTAAATTTAATTTTGGCTCCCATCTTATTTAAAATAATTATAGAACCAGCTCTTGTTTCATTTATATTTACATTTTTTATAATGAGATTAGATTTTTTTGAAAGCAAAGTTAAAGCTATAAAGAAAGCACTACTACTAATATCAGAAGGAATATTGTAGTTAAGTGGTTTTATATCAATTTTACTTTTAACCTCAATTAAACTTGAATTCTTTTTTTTTTAATTTTTATAGGTATATTAAGATATTTATATAAAATTTCTGTGTGGTTTCTTGATTTTTTTGCAATAATTTTAGTTATGCCTGGAGCATTTAATGCAGCTAACATTATACAGCTTTTTACTTGAGCACTTCCTTTTTTTTCATGATATTTAATTGGTCTTAAATAATTATTTCCTCTAATAAACAATGGAAGTGTAGTTTTATTTTTTGGATAAAAGTTTGCTCCGAATTTTTTCAAAGGCTCAATAACTCTTAAAAAATCTCTTTTAGATAAACTTTTATCTCCTGTTATTTTTATTTTATATGGCGAGCGAATTAGTAGTGCAATCAGTAATCTAGCTAAGGTTCCGCTATTACCAGTATTTAATACTAAATTTTTTTTATATTTAAAACTATTTAGTCCGTTACCTAAAATTTCACAGATATTTTTTTTCAAAACTACTTTGACTCCAAGTTTTTTTAGACAATTTAGAGTACTTAAAACATCTTCAGATTTAAGTAGATTATTTGCCTTTGATAAGCCAATTGCCTGTGAAGCCAAGAGCGCCCATCTTATAGATAAACTTTTATCACTATCTACTAAGATTTTTTTATTGTAATTATTTATTTTTTTTTCTATCCAAATAATTTTATCCATCTAAATAGATTTGCTTAATTAAATTTAAAAGATTCACCAAAATAATGTGATTTAGCTTTTTCATCTCTTATAAGTTGTGAAGGTGTTCCTTGTGCGATTATTTTACAATTAGAAAGAATTATCGCTGCGTCTACACAAGATAATAGATCTCTTGCTTGGTGATCGCAAATACAAATTCCTATATTGCTCTCTGTTTGTAAATTTACAATTAATTGTTGTAGCATTTTAATTGTTAAAACATCCAGTGCTGCAAAACATTCATCCAAAAGAAGAACTTTCGGCTCTCCTAATAAAGCTAATGCGATTACTAACTTTTTCTTTTGTCCACCAGATAAAAATTTTGCCTTTACATCTCTAACAGAATCTAATTCAAATTTTGCAATTAAATCATTTATTTTAAAATCTCTTCTTCTGGAATCTTTAATCAAAATTTCAGCAATAGCATTTAAATTTTCCATCAACGTAAGATCGTGAAAAAAACCACCATGTTGAGGAACATATCCAATTTTAAATTTTCTGGTTCTTAAATATATCGGGTAATTAGTTGCGTTAACATTATCGAAAAGAATTGACCCTCCATCTGGTTTAATCTGTCCAGTTATAATATTAAATATTGTAGATTTTCCAACTCCATTAGGTCCTAGCATTCCTAATATTTCACCCTCATTAATATTAAAACTAACATCCTCTAAAATTCTTCTTTTTCCAAATGAAAGTGATATTTTATTTAAAGCAACTAAAGCTTTATTTTTTTTAAAAGATTTTATTCTGAATTTTTTTATAATTCCCATTTTATTTATTCATTACTAAAACTTTTTTATTTTCATCATTCATAAAAATTTTAGAGTTTTTTGTTATTAAGTCAATTTCTATTGTATCAGCTATTAGTTTTCCTTTCGGATTTTCATAAATAACATCTTTTGACACTTGTGCAAGATTGTTTTCAATTGAAATATTAAAAATCTCACAAGTAATTTTATTTTCTAAATAAACAATTAAAACATTGCCTGTAAATACTGTTTCATAGTTTTTATTATTATATCTTGCAAAATCTGAAGTTATAAATATTGGTTGGGAATCTAACATAATAATTTTAGCATTTACCTCTCTCATATTGATTATATCTTCATCACTATCACTTAGTTCACTATATTTAGACTCAATTATGTACTCGTTACCAAGACTATCTTTAGAAATATATTTAAGATTTTTTATAATATTTTCTTTTTGTTCTTCTTCTATTACTTCTTTTATGACGTCAATTTTATTTACTTCATTATTTTTTTGTTCAGGAGTTTGAACTTTTTTTTCTATTTCACTTTCAGAAACAAAATAAGTCTTGTAGGCAAAAAAAATTGAAAATAAAGCCAATGATAGTAATATTAATTGTAAGGAAATTTTTTTCCACATTTAATGAATATTAGCCTCAAGAATTGAATGAACGTGTAAAATTCCTATTGTTATATTTTTTATGTTATTTTTTGTTACGCAAAGAGAAGTAATTTTCTTACTATTCATTAAATTTAATGCTTTTGCTGCCAAGGTATTTTTATCAATACTAATTGGATTTTTTGTCATTACTTTCTTTACCTGCAAGCTTTGTAGGTCTTTATTCTTTTGACTCGACCTTCTAATTTGTCCATCAGTAATAATTCCAGTAGTTTTACCTTTTGTATTTTTTACAATTAAAACCCCAAGCTTTTTATTCGTGATTATTTTTAAAGCATCTTTCATTTTTTTATTTTCATTTATAAAAGGGATTTTTTTACCTGTTATCATCAGATCTTCTACAGTTTTGAGCTTTGTACCTAAATTTCCACTTGGATGTAATTTTGAAAAATCATATTTATTGAATTTCCTTTTATTTAAACAAGCAACTGCCAAAGCATCTCCGATTCCTAATTGAATACTAGTACTTGATGTTGGAACGATACCTAGGCCAGCTTCTCTAACTTCTGGTATTAGTAATTTTATATCTGATGCCTTATATAAGATAGAATTTTTTTTTGATACAATTCCAATAAGTTTAATTCTATTTCTATTAGCGTATTGAATGATATTTTTTAACTCTTTAGTTTCACCAGAATAACTTATTAATACTAAAAGATCTTTTTTAGAAATACTTCCCAAGTCACCATGAGAAGAGTCACTTGCAGAAAGTGTAAAGGATGGATTGCCCACTGATGAGAGTGTGGCAGCAATTTTTGTTGCTATAATTCCGCTCTTTCCTACCCCACAAAGAATAATTTTAGATTGGCACTTAACTATTGCATTTACAGCTTGATCAAAAGAATTGTTAATTGAAGATTTTAATTTTTTTAAAGCTTGTATTTCAAGCTCAATAACATCTTTTGCTATTTTTCTATAATTATTTTTTTTCATTAAGCGATCTAGTGTTCGAATGTTTCAAGTTTATATCCTGATATTTCCATATCTACCAATACTGGAATTACTTTCATACATTTTTCAAAAAGATCAATTCTTTTTTCCCTTTCAAGCATTTTTGTTAGTTTATCTTTAATTTCAAACAAATATTGAGTGTCTTGAGCTGCATAATTAATTTGTTTTTCAGAAAGATTTGGATTACCCCAATCACTTTGTTGCTCCTTTTTAGATATTTCTTTACCACATAATTCTTTAACTAAATCTTTATAACCATGGGCTGAACTTGCTGTTCTTGCTATTTTTGAAGCTAATTTAGTGCAAAAAATATTTTTTGGCTGAACATTTAGATGGTACTTTAACCATAATAAATCTTGTCTTGCATAATGCATAATAAATTGAGTTGATGTGTTTGATAAAACTTTTATTAAATTAGGCGCTTCATATGTTTTTCTATTAAGTTTTACTAAAAAAAACCTTTTTGACTGGAGACCTAATTGCACTAGAGTAAGAGGATCTCTCCCAAGAACAAGCCCCAAAGCTTCATTATCAACGCCAATTACTTTTTCGTTAGATAAATCAATTTCAGAAGGTAAATCGTTTTCAAAAATTTTGATGTTATTCATTTTTATTTTATATATATAAAGACAAAACAATAATGTCTATTTTTTGATAAATAATATGAAAAAAGTATTAATATTTGGTGCAAGTGGTCAAATTGGTCGTCATTTAATCAGAAAGCTAACAAAGAATAACTATATAATTACAGCTGTAACCAGAAATATCCATCAAAAAGGTTATGTTTTAAAGACCCAAGCAAATGCCGGATATATTAATATTGAAGAAGTTAGTATTTTTGATGAGGAAAAAATAAATAATTTAATAAAAAAAAATGATATTTGTATAAATTTAATAGGAATTTTATATGAAAAAGGAAAGGGAAACACCTTTAATAATATTCATAATATTTTTCCATCTATAATTTCTAAAATTTGCGAAAAATACAAAATTCATCAATTAATACATTTATCTGCTCTAGGCATTGATGATGCAAAAGACTCAAAATATGCAATAAGCAAGTTAGAAGGAGAAAAAAATATAAGAAAAAATTTTTCAAAAACAACAATATTAAGACCTTCTGTTGTATATTCAGTTGATGATAAATTCACTACTAAATTTATGACATTATTAAATCTGTTACCTATCTTCCCTTTATACTACGGTGGAAACACAAAATTTACACCTATACATTGTTCTGACTTAACAGAAATATTATTTAAAGTAATTTCAAAAAACATTAATTCAACTACTATTGAATGTGTTGGTCCAGAGGTTATTACATTTAAAAACTTATTAAGAAGGCTTTTAAAAATTATTGAAAAAAAAAGATTATTAATACCTTTACCATTAATTTTAGCCAAATTATCTGCTAGTATTTTCCAATTATTTCCAAGACCAATTTTAACTCTAGACCAATTAAATTTACTTAAATATGATAATATTGTATCAAAAAAATATAAAAGTAATTTTGATATTGGAATTCCAAGTACTCATGTTTTTGATCTAGAATTAGAAAAGTATGCTTTTATGTGGAAAGAAACTGGACAATTTTCAAAAAAAATTTAATTAAAAACAAATGATTATTTCACTAATATATATTTTAATCGCAATAATTTTGATATATGTTATTTTTATAGCTATTGGGGGCATTAAAAGGGGAATAAAAGCAAAAAAAAATAAAAAATAAAAATAATTTTATGAAATTATTTTATAGAAAATTTAAGCTGACTTTATTTTTTTTTCTATAAATTGAGGAACTTCATCATCTTTATCTACAACATCTTCTTTTTTACCTTTTGGTTGGAATGCATATAAAAGATGAAGTTTACAATACGAAAAATCTTTTAGAGATGATCTGCCGCAAAAATAAAAAGTACTTTCATCTGGATGACCAATTGGCCATTTACATGATTTTTCATCTAGTTCTTCAAGTTGTTTAGGGTTTTCAGGTTCAAAATCTTTTTCGATTATAAGAGATTTAAATATACTTCTTCTTCCTCTTCTTTGAATTTCTCTTTCTCCTTCTCCATTTTTGAATTTTGTAGATACTTGATTTTTTGATGAGCTTCTAGCCTTGATTTTTGCTGATAGATTTAATCTGTGTGCCTTTCCAATAACTGCATTTCTGCTGATTCCACCAATTATTTCAGCAATTTGGCTAGCTGTATTGCCTTTTCCCCATAATTCTTTAAGTTTTTGTACTTTAGCTTCGTCCCACGACATATAGTAGTTACTTTCTTGTATAATACTACATGTACATACACATAAAATTTTGATTATTTCAAGTAAAATCTTTGATTTTTACACAAAATTAAAAAAAAAACGTTAAACATATTTATTCATGGTTGAATTAGAAAAAAAATATGAAATTGGGGTAAGAAGGTTTGGAGCAGTAAATTGGGTTGGTTTTTTTAGCCTATATAAAAAAGAAGTATTAAGGTTTTTTTCTGTATGGCAACAAACATTATTAAGTCCATTAGTAAGTGCTGGTCTTTTTTTGTTAGTTTTGTATTTAGCAATTGGAAATGAAAGAGGAGATGTTTTAGGTCATTCATTTATAATATTTTTAGCACCAGGACTTATTTGTATGCAAGTTTGTCAACAAGCTTTTAGTCATTCCGCATCATCCTTGATGATTGGAAAAATGCAAAATATTTTAGTAGATACTATTATGGCGCCATTATCAGCAGCAGAAATTTCATTAGCAATAATTTCTGCAGCAGTTACTAGAAGTATAATTATTGCAGCAATTTCAATAATTTTTTTTTCATTCTTTATTGAAATGAAAATTTATAATTTTTTTTACTTATTTTTTTTTACAATAAGTGGTTCATTTATATTAGGTGCAGCCGGATTAATGGCAGGGCAATATTCTGATAAGTTTGATAATTTATCAGCTATCACAAATTTTGTTTTAACTCCTTTAACTTTTTGTAGTGGTACTTTTTATACACTTGATAGATTACCTGAAATTTTAAAAGTTATCAGTATTTATAATCCAATATTTTTAATTATAAATGGATTTAGAACTTCTTTTCTTGGAGTCTCAGATGGACCAATTTTATTTTCTATAATATTTTTATTAGTGCTTTCATTTTTAAGTTGGTTATTATCTTACTACTATTTTAAATCAGGTCACAAAATTAAATCATAATAATGAGTTCATTAGCAAAAAATTATAATAGAAGAAAAATTGCTTTTAATAAAGGCAAAGGAAGTTTTCTTTATGCAACAAATGGTAAAAAGTATCTAGATTTTGTTCAAGGTATAGCAGTTAATTCATTAGGCCATTCTAATCCATACTTAATTAGATCAATAAACAAACAAGCTAAGAAGGTTTGGCATGTTTCAAATGCTTTTATAATTCCAGAAGGAGAGAGGCTTGCCAGAAGACTTACACAAAAAACTTTTGCAGATTATGTTATTTTTCAGAATTCTGGAACTGAAGCAACTGAAGCTGCTATAAAAGTCGCAAGAAGATATTTTTATTCTAAGGGCAAACCAAATAAAAATAGAATTCTATGTATAAAAAATTCATTTCATGGAAGAACGATTGCTGCAATTTTTGCTAGTGGATCAAAAAAAATGACGGAGGGCTTTGGACCTAAAGTTCCTGGATTTGATCATATTGAATTTAGAAAATTTAAGCCAAGATTTCCAAATATTAGAAGTAAAATTAAAAAGAATACAGCAGCAATAATGGTAGAGACTATAATGGGCGAGGGAGGTATTAAGTCCATACCTGACAAATGTCTTAAATATTTAAGAAAAATTTGTAATGAAAAAAAAATATTATTAATTTTAGATGAAGTTCAGTGTGGAATAGGCAGAACAGGAGATTTTTTTGCTTTTGAAACATCAAAAGTAAAGCCAGATATTGTTCCTATAGCTAAGGGTATAGGTGGAGGTTTTCCGTTAGGTGCAGTTCTGATGACAAAAAAAGTTGGATCATCAATGATACCAGGGAGTCATGGTTCAACTTTTGGAGGAAATCCATTAGCAATGAGTGTGGGAAATGCAGTTTTAGATCAAATTTTTAAAACAGGATTTCATAAAAATATAAAAAAAATATCAAAATATTTTCACAAAGAATTAAATAAACTTAAAAATGATTATCCAAATATAATTAAGGAAATTAGAGGTAAAGGTTTATTAATCGGAATACAATTGTATTTTGATCAATCAAATTTTATTAAATCTTTAGAAAAAAATTATTTGTTAACAATTAGAGCCTCAGAAAATGTAATAAGAATTTTGCCTCCTTTAAATGTTAAAAAAAATGAAATTGATTTAGCTTTAAAGATAATAAAGAAAGTATGCAGTGAATATAAATAATTATGAAAAACTTTATTAATCTTAAAGATATTCCTGCTGAAGATTTAAGAAAAATTTTGAACGATGCAAAGAAAAGAAAGAATAAAAGAAAAAAGTTAAGCACTCTTGATGTTGATAAAGATAGGCCATTAAAGGGAAAATTGATAATTCAAATGTATGAAAAAGAAAGTTCTAGAACCCGACTAAGCTTTCACCTTTCAATAGCTCAATTAGGTGGTGGATCAATAACCATAAAGGCAAATGAATTACATTTAGGAAAAGGTGGAGAAACTTTAGCTGATACTGCTAAAATTTTGTCAACTTATGGTGATGGATTTATGCTTAGAACTGATAGTGATAAAAAAATTGAGGATTTTAGTAAAAATTTAACCATTCCTATAATAAATTTATTAAGCCCAAGCTCTCATCCATGTCAGGTGCTCTCCGATGTATTTACAGTAGAAGAAGTAAAAAAAAAACATATATCAAAGTTAAATATATGTTGGATTGGAGACTGTAACAATGTTTTAAATAGCTTAATAGCAACTTCAGTAAAATTTAAATTTAATTTAAATGTTGCATGTCCTAAGAGCTATAGGCCTCAAAAGTTTGTTATGGATTGGGTTAAAAAAAATAAAAGAAAAATTAATTTTTTTAATGATCCCATAAAAGCAGCTAAAAAAGCAGATGTAATTTTTTCAGATAAAGTAGTTTCCCTAAATGATAAAGTTAACAAAACAAAAAAAATTAAAGATTTTAAAAATTACCGAATTAACTCAAATTTAATGAAATATGCAAAAAAGGAAGCAATATTTTTACATTGTCTACCTAGAGGAAGTGAGGTTTCAGAAAATATTTTTTTAGGAAAGCAATCTCGAGTTTGGCAACAAGCTCTTAATAGAGTTCATGTTCAAAAAAGTATTTTATTGTATTGTTTTAATAAATTAAGGTAATGGAGTTGGATTATCTCCATTTTGATTTAGATACAAAATAACCGAAGCCCTATCCTTTTCATTTTTAAGACCTGCAAAGCCCATTTTATTCCCTTTTATCCAAGAAGATGGTTTAAGCAGGAAACCATTTAATTCCTCCCAAGTCCAATTTTTACCATATGAAGAAAGAGCTTTGGAATATTTGTAATCTGATACTCCTCCCACTTCTTTTCCAACAACCGAATATAATGCTGGGCCTATTTTATTACCGCCACCCTCATTAATACTATGACAAGCTGCGCATTTCTTAAAAACTTTTTTGCCATGTTCGATATTTCCCAAAGCTAAAAAAGTAGAAATATCAATTTGGTTATCAGCGCTTGCTTGAGTGGCTGTAGAGTTTGCAACTTCTACTTCAACTTTATAACCAGCTATTTCTGGTTTTTTTATCTGAAAAACTATGTCTGATATTTTTCCTATTCCAAAGACCAACAAAACAGTCACTAAAATAGCAGCTATAATCTTATTTATCTCAAACGAATCCATTTTAATTTTTTTAAAATGAACATATAACATGATAAATTCTAAATTTCTTAAGTTTTAATTTATTATTTTGCGTCCGTTAGACGCAGAAATTAGAATAAAATAGAAAAAATGAGTAAAACAGTAATTATAATTCCTTCAAGAATGTCAGCCAGCAGATTAAAAGGAAAACCTCTGCTTGAAATAAATAATTTACCATTAATATGTCATGTAGTTAAAAAGGCTGAGGAAGCTGAAATTGGAGAGGTAATTGTTGCCACAGAAGATAAAGAAATTTTACATGCAGTAGAAAAAAACAATGGTAAAGCAATTCTCACAGGAATTCATAATACAGGCACTGATAGAATTTATGAGGCATTTCAGAAATTAAAATTAAATAGTATTGATTATATAATAAATTTACAAGGTGACGAACCTTTAATAGATCCCTCTGATATTATAAATTTAAATAAATTAATGATTGAAAACTCTTCTGAGATTGGGACATTAGGAGCACAAATAAAAAATGAATCATCTTTTTTTAATCACAATATTGTAAAAGTATTGACCGAGAAAAAGTTAACAATTAATAGTTTTGCGAAAGCTTTAAATTTTTTTAGAAAAAAAGAAATTGAAAGTCAAAATATTTATCATCATATAGGAATTTATGCATATAAGGTTTCTATTTTAAAAAGATTCATTAATTTAAATCAAACAAAAAATGAAATCAAACATCGTCTTGAGCAGTTAAGAGCTCTTGAAAACAATATTAGCATTTTTGTTTCATTATCAAAATCATCTCCTATCGGTGTAGACACTAAAGAAGATTATGTAGCTATAAAAAAAATAATGGAATATAAGTAATAAATATGAAAATTCTTTTTCAAGGAAGCTTAGGAGCATATTCACATCTAGCAGCTTTAGAAGTTTATCCTAAGGCTGAAATTTTACCATGCAAAACTTTTGATGAATGTTTTAGAAAAGCAAATGAAGATGAGAAAATTAGAATTATAATACCTGAGTCAAATAGAATAACTGGAAACATAGGAATAGAATATTTAATTTTTAAATATCGTTTAAATATATATGCAGAGCATTTCCATCCCGTAGAACACCATTTATTGGGTTTGCAGGGTACAAAAACAAAAGATATAGAGCATGTTTTTTCTCATGCTCAAGCTTTATCTCAATCTTCAAATTTTATAAAAAAAAATAATTTAGTTGAGAACGTTCGCGCTGATACAGCTGGGAGCGCGAAATATATATCTGAAAATAAAAAAAAAAATGAAGCTGCAATAGCCTCTAGGTTAAGTGCGCAAATTTATAATTTAAAAATTTTAGAATCTAATATTGAAGATGAAAAAGGAAATGTTACCAGGTTTCTAATTATGGGAAAATCAATTTTTCAACCTGAAATGGGTAACGAAAAATACATTACTTCATTTTTATTTAAACTTAAAAGTAAACCAGCGGCGCTTTATCAAGCTCTAGGAGGTTTTGCAATAAACGGAGTTAATTTAACTAAACTTCAAAGTTATCCCGAAAAAAATTCATTTACTTCTTATTTTTTTCTTTGCGATTTAGACGGACATATTGAGGAACCTAAAGTTCAAAAATCTTTAGAAGAATTGGGGCTTCACTGCGAGGATTTTCACGTTTTAGGTGTTTTTCCTGCAGATAAATTTCGTCAAAAATAATTTTTTTAAATACTTTTGTTGTGGATTAGAAATCATTACTGTTATAATAAGTATGGAGGCTAGAGGTGGATGCTGCTTGAACCCGACCAGATCTTAACAGAAGCAATCGTAGAGACAGTTATTCAGGTTCTAGTCTCCTAAAAATAATTTTAAATGAGTAAAAATTCGAAGGTTCTGGCATTAAAATATAGACCTCAAATATTTGAGGATATTATAGGTCAAAATGTTTCCACACAAACGATTTTTAATTCTATTAAGGCAAACAAAACACCTAATGCATATTTATTTACCGGTATAAGAGGTGTAGGTAAAACCACTATTGCAAGAATAGTGGCCAAATCTTTAAATTGTATAAATGGTGTAGAGAATCTTTGCAAAGATAAATTTTGTGAAAATTGTCAAAACATTTCTAACTCTAATCATATAGATGTTTTAGAAATGGATGCTGCTAGTAAAACTGGCGTTGATGATGTTAGAGATTTAATTGATTTTTCAAGATACGGTCCAACAACTGCTAGGTATAAGATATTTATCATTGATGAAGTGCATATGCTTAGTAAACAAGCTTTTAATGCTTTGCTTAAAACTTTAGAGGAACCACCAGAATATTTAAAATTTATTTTTGCTACAACTGAAATAAAAAAAATTCCTGTAACAGTTGTCTCAAGGTGCCAAAGATTTGATTTGTCGAGGATAAAATCTTTAGAACTTTTTGAATATATTAAAAAAATTAAAAATAATGAAAATGGAAAAGTATCTGATGATGCACTAAAACTTATAGTTAAAATTTCTGAAGGATCAGTAAGAGATGCTCTTTCTCTCTTAGATAGAGCACTATTGAGTTTAGAAAAGAATACAGAACTTAATTTAGTTTCAGCTCAAAAAATATTTGGATATTTTGATAAATCACAATTAATAAACTTGTTTAGTTTAATTTTTGAAGGCAAAGAGAAAGAAACTCTTAAAATTTATAGAGAAATTTATAATCAAGGTATTGAACCAAAAGTTTTTATAAATGATTTTTTGGAAATTCTTTACTATTTAAAAAATATTAAAACTTTAAAAATTGAGGGGAATAACTTTTCTTTAAATGATGATGAGTTTTTAGCCATAGATAAAATGGCACAAAATATTAATACTGAAACTTTGATATTATTTTGGCAATTTACTATTAAAACTTTAGAAGAAATAGATATAGTTTTTAATCAAAATTTATCAATTGAAATGTTTCTAATTAGGCTAATACATTTAAAAAAAATAACTAATACTTCAAAATTAATTGACCAAAATATTGATTCCGACCAAATAAATTTAAGCGTAAATAGTGAAACTGAAACTATAATAAAAAATTCAACAAATAATAAAGATGATCAGATTGATTTACAAAATAAAACTGTTGATCAAATTAAAAATTTTGCACAAGAAAAGCTTTTAGAGCAAAACCAAAAAAAAAAAATGCTTATAATAAGGTCTTTTGATGATTTATTGGATATTTGTAGTTTAAAAAAAGAAGCAAAATTAAAGTATGAATTAGAAAAAAATATTAACCTAGTAAGCTTTGAAAATCATAGAATTGAAATTTCTTTTAATGAAAACTTAGATAAAGAATTCGTAAAAACGTTATCGTCTAAGTTATATGAATGGACAGGCGACAGATGGATAATAACACTGTCAAAAAAAAGGGGTGAACCATCTAAAAAGGAAAAAGACAAAGAAATTAAAAAAATTAATATTGACAATGCAAAAAAGGACTCTTTTTATAAAAAGGTTTTGCAAACTTTTTCTGATGCTGAATTAATTGATGTAAAAAGTGATAAAAAAAATGACTGATTTCACAAAAATTCTAAACAAAGCCAAAGAGTTAGAAGAAAAAATGAAGGAAAGTCAGGAGAAAATTAAAAATATAACTGTTGAAGGCTCTTCGGGATCAAACTCAGTAAAAGTAACCATCAATGGAGATGGTGAAATGACCAATATTTATATATCACCGGAAACATTAAAAGAGGACAAAGCAATAATAGAAGACTTAATAGTTGCTGCACACAATAATGCAAAGATACAACTGAAATCAAAAACGTCAGAAGAAATTTCAAAAGCAACTGGTGGTTTTGGTATTCCAGGTTTTAAATGGCCACTTTAAGCTGATGCAAAATATTAATGAGATTGAAGAATTAATTAAATTAATTTCAAGACTCCCAGGTTTAGGACCTAAATCAGCTAAAAGAATAGTTTTAAAATTAATTAATAATAGAGAAGAGTTAATTAAACCAATGTCTAGCAGCTTAGCCAAAGTTTATAAAAATATTTCTAGATGTAATTCTTGTGGAGCACTTAAATCTAATTCTGCAGGATGTAATAATTGTGAAAATAATAAAAATAAATTTAATAAAATATGTGTTGTAGAAAATATTGCAGACCAATGGAGCATTGAAAATTCAAGTATATATCAAGGATATTTCCATATATTGGGTGGAACAATTTCTTCTTCAGATCAGAGAAAAGAAGATCTTCTTATTAATTCTTTAGTTGAAAGAGTTAAAAAAGATAAAATAGAAGAAGTTATTATAGCAACTAGCGCGACTGTTGAAGGTCAAACTACTGCATATTATATTCATGATAGTTTAAAAAAAATTAATGTAAAAGTTTCCAAGTTGGCCCAAGGTCTACCAGTAGGCGGTGAAATTGAAAGCCTTGATGATGGAACATTATTTTCTGCATTTAAAAATAGAAACAAAATTTAAATGGTAATTGCTAATTTTTTTTAATAAGTCTATTAAGATGAAGTAATGGTTCAGTATAACCTGATGGTTGATTTGTACCATGAAAAATTAATTCACATGCAGCTTTAAAAGCAATTGATTTATCAAATTTTGGTGACATATTTTCATATAGTGGATCATTTTTATTTTGTTTGTCGACTACTTTTGCCATTTTTTTCATTATTTCTAATACTTGCTTTTTACTACATATTCCGTGATGTAGCCAATTTGCTATGTGTTGTGATGAAATTCTTAAAGTTGCTCTATCTTCCATTAGACCAATGTTATTAATGTCAGGCACTTTTGAACATCCAACTCCTTGATCTATCCATCTTACGACGTAACCTAAAATTGTTTGAGCAGAATTAGAAATTTCTGAGTTAATTTCCTCAATCGACCAGTTTGGTCTATCGGCTACTGGTATAGTCAAAAGATCAGAAAGTTTAGCATTTTCTCTCTTTTTTAGTTCCTTTTGTTTAATAAAAATATTAATTTTGTGATAATGAAGAGAGTGAAGTGCAGCTGCAGTTGGCGAAGGTACCCACGCACAGTTAGCTCCAGCTTCTAAATGAGAGATTTTTTGTTTCATCATATCTGCCATTTTGTCTGGCATAGCCCACATTCCTTTTCCAATCTGCGCAACACCTGACAAACCACATTCTAGACCAATATCAACATTGTTATTTTCATATGCTTTAATCCATTTTGATGATTTCATATCCCCCTTTTTAATCATTGGGCCTGCTTCCATAGAAGTGTGCATTTCATCCCCTGTTCTATCTAAAAAACCAGTGTTTATGAAAAATACTCTATTTTCCAGAGCTCTAATAGATTCTTTAAGATTGGTAGATGTTCTTCTTTCTTCGTCCATAATTCCACATTTAATTGTAAATTTTTTTAAATTTAAAATCTTTTCTACTTTTTCAAAAATTAAATTTGTAAATGCAGTTTCTTCAGGTCCATGCATTTTTGGTTTTACGATATAAATAGATCCAGTTCTTGAATTTCTTTTTGATTTTAAATCATGAATGCATGCAGCAGAAGTTATAAAAGCATCCATTATTCCTTCTGGAACTTCTGAGCCATTTTTCAAAATAATGGCTGGATTTGTCATCAGATGACCTACATTTCTTATCAGCAATAGGCTTCTACCATGAAGTTTTAAATTTTTTCCTTTAGGTGAAAAATATTTTCTATCAGGATTTAATTTTCTTAAATATGTTTTTCCTTTTTTTTCAAATTCTGACTTTAAGTTACCTTTCATTAAACCTAGCCAATTTCTATAACAAATCACTTTATCATCTGAATCAACAGCTGCTACGCTGTCCTCATTATCACATATTGTTGATATTGCTGCTTCAACTATTATATCGCTTATTCCTGCTATGTCGCCTTTAGCACTAAAGGCATTTGGATTTATTATTATTTCCACATGAAGATTGTTATTTTTGAGTATAAGTGCAGAAGGTTTATTTTTATCACCTCTAAAACCAATAAATTTTTCTAAATCTTTTAATTTATTTTTTTTATTATCTTCATGAAGAATTAATTGTGAGCCTATGATTGAAATTTTACTGATATTTTTCCAACTTAAATTTCTTATTGGAAAGTAAGTGTCTAAAAATTCTCTACCATATTTGATTACCTCTTGTCCTCTCAATGGATCATATCTCTCACTTCCACCTTCTTCTGACTCAATTATATCCGTACCATACAAGCTATCATATAAGCTCATCCATCTTGCATTCGCAGCGTTAAGTGCATATCTTGCATTCATTATAGGGACTACAAGTTGTGGTCCTGCAATTTTTGAAATTTCTTCATCGACATTTTTAGTTTTTATTTTAAATTTAGGACCAATTTTTTTTAAATATCCAATTTTTTTTAAAAAATTAGCATAATCTTTTAAATTAAATTTATTACTTCTATTTTTTTTATGCCAAATATTTATTTTCTCTTGCAATTCTTCTCTAAATTCTAGTAATTCTTTATTTTTTGGGGCAAGTGTATGAACAGTTTTACTGAAACCTTCCCAAAAATCATTACTATTTATTCCAGTACCCGGTAACAATTCATCATTTACAAAATTAAACAAATTTCGTGATACTGATAAGTTTTTTGTTTGTATATATTGCTCTTTTTTCATACAGGTATTAATTATATTAATAAATTAGCAAATAAAACATTTTATTGCCTTTTTTTTTAAATACATATTATTATTAAATATAATGAGAAATTATTTAAATTTTGAAACAGATATTAAAAATCTCGAACTAGAATTAGAAAAACTTAAAGATCCTTTTAATCAAGAAGGACTTTCTGAGGTGGATACTAGTAGAATTTCAAAAATTCAATCGGAAATAGACATAAAACTTAAAGAAATTTATTCTAATCTAAATCCTTGGGAAGTTGCAATGGTAGCGAGGCACGAAGATAGGCCAAAATCTAAATTTTTTATCGATAATATATTTAATGATTTTATTCCATTATCAGGAGACAGATTTTATGGTGAGGATAAATCTGTAATAGCAGGATTTGCAAAGTTTCAAGAAACATCAATATTAGTAATTGGCCAAGAGAAAGGACAAGATTTAGATACTAGGATAGAAAGAAATTTTGGAATGATGAGACCTGAAGGTTATAGAAAAACCATCAGACTGATGAAATTAGCTGATAAGTTTAATATTCCAATTATTTCATTCATTGATACACCAGGAGCTTATCCTGGAGTCGGAGCAGAAGAAAGAGGACAAGCAGAAGCAATAGCAAAATCTATTGAGTGTTGTATGGAACTAAAAGTGCCAACTATTTCAATCATAATTGGTGAGGGAGGTTCTGGAGGTGCAATTGCATTGGCCTCATCAAATAAAGTTTTAATGCTTCAGAATGCAATTTATTCAGTAATTTCTCCAGAAGGATGTGCAACAATTTTATGGAGAGATCCAAAAAAAACTTTAGAAGCAGCTAAAGCAATGAAGCTCTCAGCTAAAGATCTTTTAAATTTAAGAATAATTGATGAAATTATTTCAGAGCCAATAGGTGGTGCACACAGAGATAAAGATCTAGTTTTAGAAAATGTTAAAAATTCCATTATTAAAAACTTACAAGAATTTAAATCAATGGACAGAGAGGAAATTATAAATCATAGAAAGACTAAATTTTTATCAATTGGAAGAAATAAAGGATTTATTAATCAAGCAGCTGACAAAGATACTTTAAGTATGAATCAAAGTTTTGCAGATAATGTAATTAATAAAATTTATAATTATAAAAATTTAACTATATCTATTATTTTGCTGATAATATTTTCCATAATAGTTTTTTATTTGCTATAGAGCCCCACAGCAACGTTTATATTTTTTACCAGATCCACAAAAGCATGGTTCATTCCTGCTCATTTTTTTTCCAATATATTTTGGATCAACTTTAACAGGATCAATTTTTTCTTCTTCTTTTTCAATTATGGTAAGATTTATTAATATAGTAATTAAATCAGTTTTTAATTTATTTAACAAATTTTCAAATAAGTTGAATGCTTCTTTTTTATATTCAATTAATGGATCTCTTTGTCCATAAGATCTTAATCCTATTACTTGTCTTAATTGTTCAAGATATTGAATATGAGATTTCCAATTTACATCTATAGTTTGTAAAAATAGTCTTTTTTCAATCTCATTGGCCTGTTTTTCATTTAAAAATTTAATTCTTTCATTTCGTTTAAATTTAAATTTTTCTTCAATTTTTTCTTTTAATTCATTGTTTTTACTTTCTATCAATTCATTAATTTCATTTTCATTAAAACTTTTTCCTAAAATTAATTTTAATTGATTTGTAAACTCTGAATTTTTTGGGTTAGAAATATTTTTATCCTTTAAGCTTATCAAATTCTGAGTAATTTCTGATAAAAAGTCATTAGATATACTAAATATATCTTCACTATTTATTATAGTGTTCCTTTGCGAAAAGATTACCTGTCTTTGATCATTTAGAACATTATCAAATTTCAACAGAGTTTTTCTTATATCAAAGTTTCTAGACTCAACTTTTTGTTGAGCACGCTCTAGTGCTTTATTTATCCAGGGATGATCAATACTTTCTCCGTCTTTTAATCCTAATTTTTCTAACATACTATTCATAGACTCAGAGCCAAATATTCTCATTAAATCGTCCTCAAGACTTACATAAAAGATTGAATTCCCTTCATCACCTTGCCTTCCAGATCTTCCTCGTGCCTGGTTGTCAACTCTTCTAGACTCCATTCTTTCAGTTCCAATAACAAAAAGACCACCTAAAGATTTAATTTTTTGTTTTTCTTTAACTAAATTCTCTTCGGGGATGCTACCTTTTTTACCACCGAGCTGTATATCTACTCCTCTTCCCGATATGCTAGTAGTAATTATTATTGAATTTGTTTTTCCTGCATTTGCAATTATTTCTGCTTCTTTTTCATGATTTTTCGCATTTAAAACTTCATGTTTAATTCCCTTATTTTTTAAGAGCTTAGAATATTGTTCTGATTTGTTTATACTAGATGTAAAAATTAATATTGGCTGCCCTTTTTTAGTACATTCTGAAATTTTTGATACAATTGCATTGTTTTTTTCCAGCTCGGTTCTAAAAATTTGGTCATTCCAGTCTTTCCTTATCATTTTTCTATTTGTTGGTATACTTATTACATTTAAGTTATATATTTCAAAAAATTCTTCAGACTCAGTTGCTGCTGTTCCGGTACATCCAGCTATTTTAGGATATAATTTAAAATAATTTTGATATGTTATTGATGCAAGTGTTTGGTTTTCGACTTGTATTTCAATTCTTTCTTTTGCCTCAAGAGCTTGGTGTAGCCCATCGCCATATCTTCGACCTTCAAGTATTCTTCCAGTCAATTCATCAATTATTTTTAAACTACCATCTTTAACAATATAGTCCTTTCCTTTTTCAAATAAATGATTGGCTCTTAAAGCTTGATTTACATGATGAACTAAATTTAAATTTTCTGGATCATAGAAATTATTATTTTTTAGTATTCCAGCTGTAGAGAATATTTTTTCAACATTATCTATTCCTTGATTAGTTAATAAAATATTTTTATCTTTTTCATCTATTTCATAATCTTCTTTTTTAAGTTTCTTTATCAGTCTATCAATCGACAAATATTGATCAGTTTTATCTTCTGCTGCACCTGAAATTATCAAAGGAGTTCTTGCCTCATCAATTAAACAGGAATCTATTTCATCTACAATAGAAAAAAAATGTCCTCTTTGTGCCATCTCGCTAGAAGAAAATTTCATATTATCTCTGAGATAATCAAAACCTAACTCACTATTAGTTGCATAAGTAATATCGCAGCTATAATTTTTTCTTCTTTCAAAGTCATCTTGGTAATTGTTTATAAAGCCTGAAGATAATCCTAAAAAATTATAAATTTTACCCATGTCGTTACAATCTCTTTTTGCAAGATAGTCGTTTACTGTTACTATGTGAACACCTTTTCCACTTAATGCATTTAAATATGCCGCGAGGGTAATAGTAAGAGTTTTTCCTTCTCCAGTTTTCATTTCAGCTATTTTCCCCTCATGCAGTACAATTCCACCAAGAATTTGAACATCAAAGTGTCTTTCATTCCTAACTCTTTTTGATGCTTCTCTAACTAAAGAAAAAGCCTCAGGTAGTAGATCATCGATAGATGATCCATTATTAATTTTATTTTTTAATTCTTGAGTTTTTTTTGGGAATTCAGAACTTTCCAGCTTATGTGCTTGATTTTCTAGATCATTTACTTTTTTTACAATTTTATATAGCCTTTCGAGTTCTTTTTGATTGTTTGACTTAATAAATCTAGATATGAAATTTAAAGGATTTATCATCTAATTTTTCAATTTTTGATATATTATTTTAATATAATTATTTATATAGGTATTAAATAACTAATTTAAATGGCATGGCAATGAACATATCTAATTTCTTTAATTTACAAAATAAAAACTCAAAAATGAGTGACTTTCAGGATTTAGAACATATTGATGGTCTATCGATTTCCTCAACTAGTGCTAATCTATATGATAAAGCAAGAGACGATCTAGTTATGTTTTATTTCCGTAACGGAGCAAGCTTTGCTTCAGTATATACTCAATCAAAAATAGTTTCAGAAAATATTAAATGGAATTTAAATATTAAAAATAAAAAAATAATGGCCTTAGTAATTAATGCTAGAAATGCCAATGCATTTACAGGAAAAAAAGGCTTTGATAGTTTGAAAGAAATTGCAGAAGATTTATCAGAAAAACTTAGTGAAAAACAAATTCAAGATGAGGAAAACCCAGAAAGAATTAAACCAAATCAAATTCTTTTTGGATGTACTGGAACAATTGGCGAAACATTTCCTAAAGATAAAATAATAAATTGTATTCCAGATTTGATTAGTAAAATTAAGTATACACAAAACAAATATATATGGATTAAAGCTTCAATGGGAATTATGACAACTGATTTAGTTCCAAAACTTGCAATGGAAGAATGTAAGATTGGTAACTCTAATATTAAAATATATGGAATTGCAAAAGGATCAGGAATGATATTTCCAAATATGGCAACAACTCTAGGATATATTTTTACTGATGCAAATATTCCTTCGACAATTTTACAAAAATTGCTAAAGCAAAATATTGAAACTACCTTTAATGCTATATCTTGTGATGGGGACACAAGTACAAACGATATGGTATCTATTTTCTCAACAGGAAAAATAAAACATCCAGATATAAAAAACATAGAGGATCCAAGGTTAAAAAATTTTGGTAGTTCTTTGCATAACGTACTTTTGAATCTTGCGAAAAGAGTTGCTGCAGATGGCGAAGGTGCTTCAAAATTTGTTACGATAAATGTACAAAATTCTAAAACAATTGAAGATGCAAAAAAAATTGCTTTTTCTATTGCTAATTCTAATTTAGTAAAAACAGCAATAGCAGGTCATGACCCTAACTGGGGAAGAATAATTATGGCTATAGGAAAAGCAAATATAAATATTAATTTAAATAAATTATCAATTAAAATAGGACCAGTAAAAATTATAGATAAAGGACAATTATCCAATTCATATATTGAAGATGATGCCAAAGTATATATGAGAGAAGAAAAGAAAATTGATATATATGTAGATTTAAACATGGGTAAGAAAAACTTTACAGCGTATACGATGGACTTAACAAAAAAGTATATAGAAATAAATGCTGATTATAGAACGTAATTGATTTTTTTAATTTATGATCAAATATAAATTATTTTGCAAAGATTGTAAGAATTCCTTTGATAGTTGGTTTGCTTCCTCACAGGAATATGAAAAATTAAAAAAGTCAAAACTTGTTAATTGCATAAAATGTAATTCATTAAATGTTGAAAAAACATTGATGTCTCCAAGTGTTTTAAATACTAAAAAAAAAGAAAATTTAGTTTATAAAAATGAAAAATATAAGAAAATTAAAAATACAATAAAAGAATATCAGAAATTTATTAAAAAAAATTTTGAATATGTTGGAAAAAACTTTGCATATGAAGCTCGTTCTATTCATTATAACAACAAAAAAAAAATCAAAGGTATATATGGGAATGCCTCAATTGAAGATGTAAAAGAGTTAAAAGATGAGGGCATAGAAACTGAGGTAATTCCCTGGATAAATGAGAAAGATAATTAATTTTTTTTAAATTTAACAATATAATTTACTAGTTTATTGGAACTTAAATACCACTCATTGTTAAATAAATTAAAATTCATGCCATCTAGTTTTTCTAATTTTAAATTATTTTTTTTACCCTTTTCAATTAAATCATTAGGTTTAACAAATTTTTCCCAATCATGAGTTCCTATGGGTAACCAATTTAAAATATATTCTGCACCTATAATTGCAAATAAATAAGATTTTAATGTTTTATTAAGTGTAGCTACAAACATAAGGCCATTTTTTTTTAACAATTCAGAAGTTTTTTTAATAAAAAAATCTAAGTCTTCTACATGTTCAACTATTTCCATGTTTAAAATAACATCAAATTTATTTTTATTATTCAGATTTTCAGGAGTTGAATAAATATATTTTATTTTTAAATTATTTTTTTTTGCGTGTAGTTTTGCAATATTGATATTTTTTTTAGATGCATCAATACCTGTTACATTTGCTCCAAGTTTACTCATTGGCTCAGATAATAAACCTCCTCCACATCCGATATCCAAAATATTAATATTTCTTAAGGGTCTTGTTTTACTTTTTATTGCAAAATGATCTATAATATTATCTCTAATGTATCTAATTCTAATTGGGTTAAATTTATGTAAAGGTTTAAATTTTCCTTGAGGATTCCACCACTCTTCAGCAATTTTAGAAAATTTTTCTATTTCTTTTTTATTAATTGTGTTATTTTTCATTCTTTATTGACATTACAAGCAAGATGTATTTTATCAACATATTTTAATTTATTTAAAAAAAAAATTTATCAATGAAAATTGTTGTTTTAAAATTTGGTGGTACCTCGGTAGGAAAAATAGAAAGAATAAATAAAGTAGCAAATATAATTATTAGCTATGTACAAAAAAAATATAGAGTAATTGTGATTTCATCTGCAATGGGAGGTGTAACTAATGATTTAATTAAAAAATCAAAAAAAATATCTAGAGATTTTATATCTTCAGAACAAGATGTACTAGTTTCATCAGGGGAGCAGATATCATGTGCATTAATTGCCGGTAGATTAAATCATCTAGGGTATAAATCACAATCTTGGCAAGGTTGGCAAATACCTATTATAACAACAGGTATATTTGGCTCTTCAAGAATAATAAAAATAAATACAAAAAAAATAAACAACTATTTAATTTCTGGAGGGATTCCTGTAATTGCGGGTTTTCAGGGAATTAACATGAATAATAGAATTACAACCCTAGGAAGGGGAGGATCAGACGCAACCGCAATAATGATTGCAAAATTTTTTAAAGCACATAAATGTATAATTTATACCGATGTTGAAGGAGTTTATACAACTGATCCAAAAAAGTTTAATAATGCAAAAAAAATTAAAGTAATCTCATATGAAGAAATGTTAGAAATGGCATCTTTAGGAGCTAAAGTTATGCAACCTCATTCTATACAAGACGCAAGATTAAATAGAATTGATATAGACGTTAAATCTTCATTTGTTAATAAGAGAGGAACTTTAATTACCAAAAAAAGTAATATTTTAAGAAATAAAATAATCACAGGAATATCTTCAACCAATAATGATTCAAAAATTACTTTAGTTGGAGTAAAAGATAAACCTGGAATTGCAGCGTCAATTTTTAAACCTTTATCTGAAAATTCTATAAACGTTGATATGGTTGTTCAAAATATATCTGCAGATGGAAAGGAGACAGATTTAACTTTTACAATAAAATCTGATGATTTACAAAAAACGGTAAAACTTGTTAAAAAAAATTCAAAAATTAAATTTAGAAATTTAATTATTGATAAAAATGTATCAAAAATATCAATTATTGGTGTTGGAATGATTACGACACCTGGAGTAACATATAGAATGTTTCAAGCTTTAGCGAAAAAAAATATTAATATATTAGTAATATCTACTTCTGAAATTAAGATATCTGTTTTAATAAATAAAAAAAATATAAAGAAAGCTATATCAGTTCTACACAACGAATTTAAATTAAATAAATAAAAAAATGAGTCTTAGACCGTTTAGAGATATCAACAGACGCAAAACAAAAGTTATTAATGTTGGTAATGTAAAAATTGGAGGCAACAATCCAATTTCTGTTCAATCAATGACTAATACACTTACAACAAATGTTAAAGAAACAATTAATCAAATAAATGATATAGCAAAAGAAGGAGCTGACCTGGTAAGAGTTTCGTGCCCAGATAAAGAATCAACCTCATCTCTAAAAGAAATAGTAAAACACTCTGCTGTTCCAATAATTGCAGATATTCACTTTCATTACAAAAGGGCATTAGAGTCTGCTGATAATGGAGCAAAATGTCTAAGAATAAATCCTGGAAATATTGGGGACGAAAAAAAACTAAAAGAAATAATAAGTGCTGCTAAAAATAATAATTGTGCAATTAGAATTGGTGTTAATGCTGGTTCTTTAGAAAGAGATATATTAGAAAAATATAAAGAACCTTGTCCCGAAGCATTGGTTGAAAGTGCATTAAGAAACATTAAAATAATTGAAGATCAAGATTTTTTTAACTTTAAGGTAAGTGTAAAATCTTCGGATGTTTTTTTGTCTATTGGAGCATATAGACAGTTATCAAGAGTTACAGACTATCCCTTGCATCTAGGAATTACTGAGGCAGGATCATTTTTACCTGGAAGCATTAAATCATCAATAGGTCTAGGAAATTTATTGCTCGATGGAATAGGTGATACAATAAGAGTTTCTCTATCAGACCACCCAGTAGAAGAAATTAAGATTGGAAATGAGATACTAAAATCTCTAAATTTAAGAAATAGAGGGGTTAAAATAATTTCTTGTCCTTCATGTGCGAGGCAGGCATTTGAAGTTATCGATACAGTCAAAATATTAGAAAATAAGCTTTCCCACATAAAAACTCCAATGACTTTATCGATAATTGGATGTGTAGTTAATGGACCAGGTGAAGCAGCATTAACAGATATAGGTATAACCGGGGGAGGTAAAGGCAGCAACATGTTATATTTGAATGGGATTCAAACAAAAAAACTTGATACTAAAGAAATTATTTCAAAAGTAGTAGAGCTTGTAGAAAAAAAAGCCAACGAAATAGAAAAAAGTTGATGATACCAATAAATAAAGTGAAGGACTTAATTTCAAAACATTCATTTTTAGAAAAAGAACTATCCTCTGGAGATATAGATAAAAAGAAATTTGCTGAGAAATCAAAAGATTATTCAGATTTAAATGATATCATAAATGAGGCAAAACAATATAATTCCTTTGAGAAGGAAAAAAAAGATATTGAAAAAATAATTCATGATCAAAATGCTGACAAAGAATTAAAGCAACTTGCACAAATTGAATTAGATGAATTAATTAAAAAAAATAAAACAAATGAAACAAAAATTAAACTATTTTTATTACCCAAGGATGAAGCAGATAAAAAAAATGCAATAATCGAAATAAGAGCTGGCACAGGAGGATTGGAAGCTAGTCTTTTCGCGAGCGATCTTTTTAAAATGTATGAAAAAATAAGCAGTAAAAAAAAATGGAATCTTGAATTGATTAGTATGTCCAAAAGTGATGCAGGTGGTTTAAAAGAAGTCATAGCTTCAATAAAAGGTAAAAATATATATTCTACCTTAAAATTTGAAAGTGGTGTACATAGAGTTCAAAGAGTTCCAGATACCGAAACACAAGGTAGAGTCCATACCTCAGCTGCGACCGTAGCGGTTTTGCCTGAAGCAGAAGAAGTAGATGTTAAAATTGAGGAAAAAGATTTGAGAATTGATGTATTTAGAAGTAGTGGGCCAGGAGGACAAAGCGTAAATACTACAGACTCAGCAGTGAGAATAACACATATACCCACAGGAATAGTTGTAAGCCAACAAGATGAGAAATCACAAATTAGAAACAGAGAAAAAGGCATGAAAATATTGAGGTCAAGAATTTATGAATTTGAAAGACAGAAAAAAGAAAATCAAAGATCTCAAGATCGTAAAAGCAAAATAGGAACAGGAGATAGGTCTGAGAGGATTAGAACCTATAATTTTCCTCAAGGAAGAGTAACTGATCACCGTATAAATTTGACCTTACATAAGCTTCAAGAATTTTTAGAGGGTGAAATTTTTGATGAAATGTTAGAAAGTTTAAATTTACATGATCAAGAACAAAAATTAGGAAAATTACTTTAATTTATATGAACATTGAAAACGTTTTAATTAAAGCAAAAAAAAATTTGAGAGATTGTAAAGTTAAATCAGCAAATCTAGATTCTGAAATTCTTCTTTCAAAAGTCATTAATAAAGATAAAAAGTATATTTTGTTAAATGATAAAAAGATATTAAAGAATAAAACTTTAAAAAATTATTTTAAATTAATTGATAGAAGAAAAAAAGGAGAGCCAGTTGCATATATTACCAATGTAAAAGAATTTTGGAATTCTTCTTTTTACGTTGATAATAATGTTTTAATTCCAAGACCCGATACAGAGCTAGTAGTTGAAGAAATACTTAAGTTAAGTTCAAAACAAGAGAATCTAAAAATTTTAGATATAGGGGTAGGTTCTGGATGCATTCTTCTGTCAATTTTGAAAGATAGACCAAATTTTTATGGTGTAGGTATAGATATTTCAAAAAAAAGTATAAACATAAGCAAATATAATGCAAAAATGCTTCAAATTAAAAATAAAGTAAAATTTTATCAATCAGATGTTGACAATTTTATGATTGGTAAATATGATATAATTGTATCTAATCCACCTTATATTGATTTATCGAACTTAAAGTATTTGGAAAAAGATATTAAAGATTTTGAGCCAAAGTTGGCATTAGACGGTGGGTTTGATGGTTTTTCAAAAATTAGAAGAGTAATAAGTAGGGCAGCTATACTGATTAAAAAAAATGGCAAACTAGTTTTAGAAATAGGTTTTAAGCAAAGGAATCAAATTATAGAAATGTTAAAAAAAAAAGGTTTTTACATAAATAATGTAGTAAAAGATTATGGTAGAAAAGATCGTTGTATAATTAGCACAAAAATTTAATTCATTAATAAAATGGGAACATTCAGAAATAATCATAACAGGAGATCAAATTTTCGGAGAGGAGACCGTAATTTTAAAAGAAATGGTGATGGCTCAAAGTTTAAAACAAGCTTTCCATCTCACGATAATTTTCAAAGAAAATCTCCTGGAAGAAACAATCATAATGCATCAAAATTGATTGAAAAGTACAATAATTTGGCAAGAGAGGCATTAGCAAACGAAGACAAGATTTTATCAGAGAATTATTTTCAGCACGCAGATCATTTTACTAGAATATTGGGTGAGCAAGAAAAGAATAAATCTATAAAATCTTCTAACGAAACTATAAAAACAGTTGTTAATAATGAAAAATCTTCTTCAGATCTAAATGATAAAAAAGAACCTGAAAATCAAATTGCTAATAGTTAAATTATTTAATTCCCAATATTAGTTCAGACTTAATTACATCAATTTTGATTTTTGCCATTTCAAATTTTTTTCTTACTTTACCTTTCAAAATCTTTCCTGAAGGTAATTTTAATGTTTGAGAATTTATTTTTCTTCCATTTTCAATTACTTCATAATGAAGATGAGGACCAGTTGATTTTCCTGTAGACCCTACATAACCTATTATTTGTCCTTGTTTAACTCTTACACCTTTTCTAATTCCTTTAGCAAATTTCCACATGTGAGCATAAACAGTTGAGTAAGTAGAATTATGTTTTATTTTTACACAATTTCCACCTCCTCCACACCATTTAGCTCGAACAACAGTACCGGTACCCGACGCCATTATTGGAGTACCTTTAGGAGCAGCAAAATCTGTTCCTCTATGCATTTTATTATAACCATCAATTGGATGTTTTCTCATTCCAAATTTAGATGACAGTCTTGCACCGTTGATTGGAGTTTTCATTAAAGCCTTTTGAATACTTTTGCCATTACTATCATAATGACCTTCGTCACCTTTATTGCCAAAATAATATAAAGCATTGCCCTGTCCTCTTAAAACTAAATCTGCAAAGATTATTTTTCCTGTATCAATTACTTTCTCATTCTCATCTTCAAAAACTTCATAAATAATTTGAAATTTGTCATTTTTTCTTATATCTCTTTGGAAATCAACTTCAAAGCCATATATTCTTGCAAAATCAACTATAACATTTGGCTGTATATTTAAATTGACTGCAGTTCTGTAAAGACTTTGTAAAATTTTTCCCTCTTTAAATAAAATTTTTCTATTTAAATTTGTAACTATTTTTTTTATTTCAAAATTATTTGTATCAAGATTTCTTGTTAATTTTATTTGTTCGGTTCTAGAAATTGGAAATAAAAAATCAATTACTTTTATTTTTTCTATTTTATCGAGTGTTAATTTAATTTTTTGACCTGTTTTAAGCTTATTTAGCTTACTCTCTTTTGAGATGCTATCTTTTATTTTTTTAATTTCTTCTTTAGGGATTTTATATTCATTTAATATTTTATCAAATGACTCCCCACTTGAAATTTTATGTTCTATTGTTTGATATCTGGGTTCTAAATTATTTAAAATATGTTTTAAATTTTTTTGAAAATAGGTATTATTTATTAAATTTAAGTAATTATTGTTGATTTTTTTTTTGTTAATGTTGTAAATTTGTGTACTAATTATAGTAATTATGATTAACCCAAGTAATAAAAATAATGAATTATTTTTTCTAATTTTTAATAGAATTTTAGATAAGTCAAATCTTTCAAACATTTTACAATTATTAATTTAGTAATGACCAAAAATCAAAAAAAACCCTTAATTTTCTTCAATTTTTATGTCTTTTTTCCTTGTTAACTGCTTGATTTAGTTTCATTTTATATTATAAGCGGTCCCACTTTCTCAATAAAATTATTGTGAATTATTAGGCTTTTTAGTCTAATTAGCTATTTAAAAAGTTAATATTTTAAGAAGAGAAGTGTGGACGGTTAAGGTTACCAAAATTTGTCGTACACACTTCAACATTATATAAATTTTATTCTTAGAATTTATATAGAAG
>MDTG01170804.1_pt1 | contig 28554 bp, 22 predicted proteins | sample 811421 | NCBI WGS metagenome assembly MDTG01 (sample SAMN05326645, study PRJNA326480) | marine metagenome | isolation source: seawater | place: Pacific Ocean: South East | collected 2011
GACTTAAAGCAAATTATTAATAATAGGATTATTAAAAAATTAGACCATCAAAATATTAATGAAGTTGATTTTATGCAAGATAAAATTACCACCACAGAAAACTTATGTGTTGCCATCTGGCAAGAGCTTGTAGAGCCGATTAAGCAATTAGGGGGAGAGTTATATAAAATAGAAATTAGAGAAACAGAAAATAACTATTTTGAGTACTTTGGAAAAAAATTAAATTAACGATTATGTATACAAAAAAAGAAGAATATCATCCGGAAACAACAGAGAAGATTGGAGAAAAATACAAAGAAATACTGATTGCGATTGGAGAAAACATAAATCGCGAAGGCCTCCAAAAAACACCAAGCCGATGTGCTAAAGCAATACAATTTCTAACACAAGGATATCATATTAATCCTGATGAAGTATTAAAAGGTGCATTATTCCATGAAGACTATAGCCAAATGGTGCTTATTAAGAACATAGAATTATATTCATTATGCGAACATCATTTAGTTCCTTTTTTTGGAAAAGCACATATTGCATATATTCCAAATAAAAAAATTGTCGGACTTAGTAAAATCCCTAGAGTGGTCGACATATTCTCAAGGAGACTACAAGTACAAGAAAGATTAACCAAAGAAATTAGTGAATGCTTAGAGAAAAATTTAAACCCTAAAGGAGTTGCAGTAGTCATCGAGGCATCTCATTTGTGCATGCAAATGAGAGGTGTCGAAAAACAGAATTCTATTACCACCACATCATCTTTTACTGGTATATTCTTAAAAGAAAAGAAAACTCGATCAGAATTTATGAATTTAATACAATCTAAATTAGCATGAAGGCATTTATTTTTCCAGGTCAAGGGTCACAATTTTCAGGCATGGGATATGATTTATATAAGTCATCTCAAAAAGCTAAAAAACTATTCGAATTAGGTAATCTGATTTTAAATTTTAATATAGCAAAAATCATGTTTGAAGGGAGTGAAGATGACTTAAAGCAAACAAATGTAACACAGCCTGCCATATTTATTCATTCTGTTATTATGTCAAAATGTCTAAATCAAATTCCTGATATGGTTGCTGGTCACTCATTGGGTGAGTTTTCAGCGCTTGTTTGTGCGAAAACCATATCATTTGAAGATGGCTTGCAATTAGTGCTAGAAAGAGCAAATGCGATGCATTTAGCATGTGAAAAATCTAATTCTACTATGGCTGCAATCATTGGAACTGAAGCTAAATTAATCGAAAAAATTTGTGCGGACGAGAAGGGGGTTGTTGTGCCAGCTAATTATAATTCCCCTCAACAAATAGTTATTTCAGGTGAGCGAACACAAATAGAAAAAGTATGTGGGAAATTAAAAAATGCTGGAGCAAAGAAAACAGTTATCCTGCCTGTAGGAGGAGCGTTTCATTCACCAATAATGAAGCCTGCAAAAGAAAAATTAGAAAACGCAATTAATAATATAAAATTCAAAAAACCAATTTGCCCTATATATCAAAATGTATCTGCAAAGCCAGTTTCCAATCCAGAATTATTAAAAAATAACCTAGTAGAACAATTAACGGCTCCTGTAAAATGGTTTCAAACTATTCAAACAATGATACAAGATGGAGCTACAGAATTTACAGAATTAGGACCAGGAAATGTTCTAACTGGACTAAACAGAAGAATTGACAGAAGCATCAATAGTGTAAAAGCAAATTTATAACGCAGGAATCAACCTTTCAAATAATTCAAATACCAATCAACCGTAATTAATAAACCTTGATCAAAATCAACTCTAGGACTCCAATTTAAGTCCGTGCTTAATTTACTATAATCAATAGCATACCTTCTGTCATGCCCTAATCTGTCAGGAACAAATTGGATTAAACTATGAGGGCTTTTAATCAGATCTTTATCTAAAAAGATATCACAAATTTTATAGACTAAATCAATATTAGACAACTCATTATTAGATCCGATATTATATGTTTCACCATTTTTCCCATTATGAAAAACTAAATCCAATGCAAATACATGATCTTCAACATACAACCAATCTCTAACATTTTTCCCATTACCATAAATTGGTATATGCTTATCATTTGACAAGCAATGAATAATTGTAGGGATAAATTTTTCAAGATGTTGATGTGGTCCATAATTATTAGAACAATTAGTAACTACAATATTGAGACCATATGTTCTATGGTAAGCTCTGACCAAATGATCCGAACTAGCTTTTGACGCAGAATATGGAGAACTCGGATTATATGCTGTATTTTCATCAAACATCGGCTCATCTAGACTTAGATCTCCATAAACTTCATCAGTAGAAATATGATGAAATCTGCCCGAAGAATACTGTCTAAACGCATCTAGTAAATTGAGCGTTCCTAAAATATTAGTTTGCATAAATAACACAGGATCCTCAATAGAATTATCAACATGTGACTCTGCAGCTAAATGAATCACATCAGTAAATTTATGTGATCTAAATAAATTGATAATCGATTCTCGATTACAGATATCCATTTTATGAAATTGATAATTGGATTTTGTAGCTAATGATTTAAGATGTTCTCGATTAGAGGCATATGTTAAATTATCTAATCCATGTATTTCATAATTTGGGTATTTACTAGCAAATAGTAGCACTAAATGTGAACCAATAAAACCCGAATCACCAGTTATTAAAATTTTTTTTTCAGTCATTCGCTAAAACATTTTCAGTCCTTAAATATAATTTAAAATCTTCTCATACCAACTTTTTAATTACTTTTGACTAATGAAAAGATTACTTATTATCACTTGTCTTATTTCTGCCATGATGATGGCTCAAGAAGTTGAAAAAAAAAGTGATATATTATTTTCAATTAATCACACATTGCAAATACCAGCTAGAGATTTAGCAAATAGGTTTGGCTATAATTCTGATATCAGCCTATCGATATTATATAAAACAACGAATAATTACAGCATCAATCTAGAAGGTGGTTTTATATTTGGCTCTCAAGTAAAAGAAGATAATTTATTTGAATCAATTAATGGTGAAAATGGTTTTTTGATAAGTCAAAATGGAGAAATTCCAATTATTAGATTCTTTGAAAGAGGAGCGCATTTTGATGTAAGTTTTGGCAAATACTTTGAACTTCCATCAAAAAAACATGAATCTGGAATCTTACTGTCAATTGGAGCAGGCTATATGTATCACAAAATTTTCATAGAGACTATTGTCACAGAATTACCACAACTTAATCCGGAGCTACTAAAAGGGTATGACAGACTCTGTGGAGGGCCTCTAATTAAACAATTTATTGGATACTATTACTTTGGAGGGAACAGTAATATTAGATTTTTTACAGGGATAGAAGCAATTCAAGGCTTTACAAAAGACTTACGTGAATATAACTACACAACACAAACATATGTTGACGAAAATAGAATTGATCAATTATTTGGTTTGAAATTTGGATTTATAGTACCAATTAAAAAACGAAATACGGGCAAGTACTACTATTATTAATAAATTTGAATTTAATGTACAATACTATATTACATTTTATTTACTTTCTTTCAAATTTTAAATTTTTATATCCAAGAAAATACCAAGATTGGTTTTTGCAACAAAAACAAAATTTATCTAACCTAAGACTAAACGATCAAAAAAGCATATGGATCCATTGCTCGTCACTTGGTGAATATGAAAGTGTAAAGCCATTAATTTCCCATTTAAAAACAATAAATCATAATATCACCCTTACATTTTTTTCTGCTTCAGGATATCTAAATTTTAAAGATTATGACTTAATTAATCAAGTCTCATATTTACCATTGGACTTCAAAGAAAATATGAAAAAATTAATCGAAAAAATTAATCCGTTGATAGTAATAATCTCAAAAAATGATATTTGGCCAAATATGATAACATTATTATATAAAAATCACACCCCATTATATTTAGTTGGATTTAAATTAAAAAAAAGAAAAGTGAATAATTGGATCATTAAAAAATACTACATGAAGTATTTACCTAAATTTTCTTTTATTTTTTGTCAAGATAATTTAACTACAGAATTTCTAACATCTAATCACATACCATATCATTCTGTTATTGGAGATACTAGGATTAATCAAGTATTAAGTGATTCTCAATTAGAATTTTATGACAATGATATCAATTCATTTATTGACAATAAAAAAGTAATCCTGTACGGCAGCTTAGAGCAAAGTGATTTTGATATAGTCATAAATACCATCAATACACGAAAAGATGTGAAACATTTAATTGTGCCACATGAAATAACCCCAACTATTATTCAAAAATTGAAAGATAATCTGGCCTCCAAATATATTCTATATTCAGAAATAAGAAACTCTGAAAAAATTGACAGTAATATTTTAATTATAAACAGCTTTGGTATCTTAAAGCACTTATATAGATTTTCGGACATTGCATATATAGGAGGTGGTTTTGGAAATGGTGTACATAACACACTAGAAGCTGCAGTACATGGTAATGTTATGTTATTTGGCCCAAAATATCAAGATTTTCCAGAAACAACATTATTTATAAAACAAAAAATTGCAACTACGATTAATCATAAATCTGAGTTTGAGAAAAAAATAAATAATTGGCTTGAAAATAATGAACAAAAAGAAGTGTTAAAAAACAAAGTTTTCAATCTTTTCCAGCCGAAAAAAGAAAATTTAGACTTGATCATAAATCAAATTAAAAAAGATTTAGAAAAAAAATAACTTATTTTTTCATTTCAGAATGAGCGTTCTTTTTCGTAAATTAGTCTACTCACTTTAAATTTTAAATCAATCATGAAAAAAACAATACTATTTATATGTTTTATGATTAGTATCTTTCTCCCACAAAACATCATGTCTCAAGTAGATATTGTTGGTGGAGAAGATGCTGACATTGAAGATTACCCATATCAAGCAGCTTTATTAAATACTGGTGGATGGGGAGGAGGTTATGCTTTTTGCGGGGCTTCAATTATTAATGAATACTGGATTCTAACAGCAGCTCATTGTGTGTCAGGTGAATCTGCAAGTGGTATTGCTGTAAGAGTGGGCAATAGTGCATCTTATGCACAAGGTGGAGAATCATATGATGCCGCGGAAATCATTGTCCATGAAAATTATAGCTGGAATGGAAATAATTGGGATATTGCTCTAATTAGATTAGATGATCCAATTACTTTTAATAATTCTACGCAACCTGTCGTACTTATTTGTGATCAGCAGGTAGAATTAGGCGTTCAAGATCCTGGAGAAATGTCATGGATCACTGGATGGGGAGAAGATGAAGGCACAGCTAATAATCCAAATCAATTACAAGTTGTTGGCGTACCCATCACAACAGAGTCAAATTATTGGGGAGGGGTAGAAGATGATGAAATTATGGCTGGCTATCCAGATGGTGGATATGACTCTTGTCAAGGGGATAGTGGAGGCCCAATGGTTGTATTGGCAGCAGACGGGGAAACATTTTTACAAGTAGGAATTGTAAGTTGGGGAAGTGGATGTGCTGAACCTGGATATCCTGGTGTATATAGCAGAGTGTCATATTTTATTGATTGGATCTGTGAAAATACAAACGGTGATGTATGCCCTAATGAAAGTTTATTTTGCAATGGAGATGCTGTGTATGGATGTACAGATATGTCAGCAGAAAACTATAATGCAGATGCTACTATTAATGATGGGTCATGTCAGTATGCATGCGACAGTACCGTTGACTTGACTCTTCATCTTGATTGCTATGGCGAAGAAATAAGTTGGGAGATAATAAATGAAAATGGTGTCGTAGTTGCAGAGGTAAATTCAGGCACATATCCTGGTGGCAGCACCTCTGAAACGATGGAAGAAGGTGGCAGCGTGCAAGAAGAAGAAATTTGCTTAAGTGTAGGGTGTTACACTTTTGTGCTAAGCGATAGCTTTGGTGATGGAGTAACAGGATCAGAATTTACCTGTGGAATGGATGGTGGACCTTTTTCAATGATAGACGAAGAGGGGAATATATTATTTGAAGAAAATAATCCTGCATTTGGGGATTGCGAAACTGGGGGAGAAGATGGTCCTTGTTCAGGCTCATATGATTTCTGCATAACACCAGAAGATCCTATATATGGATGCACAGATCCTAATGCTGAAAACTATAATGCCGATGCTAACACCAACGATGGCAGTTGTGAATATTGGGGATGTACTGATGATAATTATGTAGAGTTTGATCCTAATGCTAATGTTGATGATGGAAGCTGTGTGACATTAATTGTTTTTGGATGTATGGATCAAACAGCAGAGAATTATAATCCAGATGCTACGGAAGAGGATGGAAGCTGTGAGTACCTAGAGGGGTGCACAGATCCAAATGCAGAGAACTATGATCCAAATGCTGTAATTAATGATGGTAGTTGTGAATACTCATATTCTTGGGAGCCTTGTAGTGATCAAACTTGGTTCGAAGATTTTGAAAGTTATGATGACAGCAATATAGATTCACAATCAGATGCATGGATCGGCTGGGATAACGCTAACTCAGGTGTAGATGTTACTGATGATTTTGCATTTATGAGTAATCAATCAATACTTGTTGAACAAAATGATGATTTAATTCATATGTTTGAGCCGTTAACAAATGCAGGGTTGGGAGAAGTCATATTCTATATGTATATTCCTAGTGGAGATGCAGGGGGATATTATAATATGTTACATGATTATGATGGTGCGAACTCAAATTGGGCATTCGAAGTTTTCTTTGCATCTGAAAATTCTGGAGAACAATCTTTTGTAGGTTTAGACAATCCAATATATTTTGACGCAGCATATAATACATGGGTCGAAGTTCGACATGAAATTGATATTGATAATGACATTATCAGTCTCTACTACAATAACGAATTTATTGGGACTTGGACTTGGAGTGATGGATCTGCTGGATCATCAAATATATTAGACGCATTAAACTTATTTGGATTTTGTACAGGGAGTGGGTGTGTTGGTGAAACATGGTACGACAATATTGAAGCATGTGGCTTTGAAACTGATAACTCAAGTATAAATGAAAGTATATTAACGGATTTTGATATTTATCCAAATCCTAGTAATGGTTCTTTTGACTTAACACTTACTCAAAGTTTAAATAATTTTGAAATTCAAGTTCGAGATTTATTAGGAAAAACTATTTACACCGAGACCATTGACAATTACAATGTAAATACAATACATAAAGTTGATATCAATCAAGCTAGCGGTACTTATATTTTTAGTATTGAAAATGGTGTATATAAAACACAAAAACTAATTGTTATTGAACAATAGTCTATATTTACTTAATACAAAAGAGGGGGCGATGCCCCCTCTTTTATTTTAATGCATCCTATCTCCTCTAATTTTCATTTTTTCCAAAATTATACTTTCATATTCTAAATACTCGCCCCATCTATGGTTAACATATTTGGTATCTTTATAAATTTTAGCTAAGTCCATAAATAGTCTATAATGGCCAGCCTCTGATACCATAAAGCTATGATAAAATTGCCTTAAATAATCATCTTTTAATTCTAATGACAACAATCTAAATCTTTCACAACTCCTAGCCTCAATTAAAGCATTAGTCAATAATTTTTCCACTAACACTTCATTGCGGTCATTACTTCTATTTTGAAATTTTAATAACGCATTAACATATTCGTCTTTTCTCGGATAGCCTAAAACAAAATCACGTTTATAAATCTCTTTTAAAACCATCGAAAAATGACTCCATTCTTCTGCAACTATTGGCGTCAATTGTTCTACAATAGGTTTTAAATCTGGATACACAATTATTAATGAAATACATGATGTAGCAGCTTTTTGTTCACAATAGGCATGATCTGTTAAAATATCATTTAAATTCTTTTCAGCTAAGTTGACCCATCTTGGGTCTGTTGGTAGTTTTAAATTCAGCATACAATGAAAATCATATAATTAATAATTCAAAGTAAGTATATTTGTGATTAATACAATATTATAAATGTGAAAAAAATATATTATTAAATAACACCTATGAAAAAACTATTTATTACATTAATCATCACGCCCTATTTAATCATCTCCCAGAACATAACAGCGGAAACCATAATCCATGATGGATTAGAACGATCTTATATATTATATGTGCCGGCATCATACTCTGAAAACAATCCGGTGCCACTAGTTTTAAATTTACATGGTTATAGTAGTAATGCGGGGCAACAAATGATATATAGTAATTTTCATGCTATTGCTGACAATGAAGGTTTTATTTTAATTCATCCAGAGGGAACTATGAACGATCTTGGTTTTCAATTTTGGAATACTGGTGACATCAGTAGTGTTGACGATGTTGGATTCTTAAGTGCCTTAATTGACACAATAGCATTTGAGTATAATATTAATACAAGTAGAGTATATAGCATGGGAATGTCTAATGGCGGATTTATGAGTTATCAATTAGCATGTCAGCTCAGTGATAAAATTACTGCTATCGCATCAGTTACAGGTAGCATGACCACAAATCAAATAACATCATGTAGTCCCGAACACCCTGTGCCAGTAATGCAAATTCATGGAACAACAGATTTAACAGTGCCATATAATGGAAATAATTTGGGTGGAATTTCATCTGTCGATAATGTAGTAGAATACTGGACTAACTTTAATATGTGTGATGTCAATCCAATAATTAACAGTATTCCTGACATCAATTTATTAGATTTGTGTAGTGCAGAACATTATGTTTATTCAAATGGAGATAATGGATCATCTGTTGAACTTTATAAAATAATTAATGGTGGTCATACTTGGCCTGGAGCTGCAATTCCCTTAGTTGGAAATAATACCAATCAAGATTTTAGTGCATCACAAAAAATTTGGGAATTCTTTAATCAATATGATATTAATGGATTGATTAATACAAGCTTCAATATTAAAGAGGAGAAGCCAAGAAAAACAGTAAGAGAAACAATTAATATCTTAGGACAAAGATCTCAAAAGACTAATCTATATATTCATCTATATGATGATGGAAGTGCAGAGAAAAAATATTTAATAAAATGAAAATTAAAATAATACTGATCACATCTTTTCTGATACTAAGCTGCGAACAAGATGCGGAAAATCCTTGTAATACCATATGTTCTCTTTTTTGTGAAAGTGGATATGTATTAGACGAGAATGGCTGTGAGACATGTCAATGTATTGACTATAGAGATCAATATATTGGTGACTGGGAATTCAACTCATATACTGGTGTAACTCATCCATATGATCCAAGTTCCAGTGAACAGAACTGGATTGGGGAAGTTACTTATGGAAATAGTGACAGTACTCTTTTCATTCCACGCAGTCCAATTATAGAGGGATCTGATTATTGTTTCTGTTATGAATTTCAAATAAATATAACAGGAGACATAAATGATGACACTTATGATGCAGATAACTTTAATTATTATTTTGATGGATATATTAATGCTGATTCGCTATATTATACTTCTGTAGAGGGCTCCCCATTTAGCACAACAAGTCAAACTATCTATGGAAAGAAAATAAATTAAAAAATGATATGACATCTTGAACTCAATAGGAACAGAATAATCGATAAAAAATGAAATATAATAACCTGACTTGATGCTTTTTAGTGACACATATAAGGAAATAGCGGAAGACTCTAAAGCAACATATAAGGAAAAAGGAAGTAAATTTATTAGTTACGCATTTCGAGTATATGATAAAAATGAAATTAAAAAAAGAATAGAGAAGTTAAAAAAAACAGAAAATGGTGCGAACCATTATTGCTATGCATATATACTACACCCTGATAAATCTATGTCAAGATTTAATGACGATGGGGAGCCAAATTCAACAGCAGGCAGGCCGATTCTAAAGCAAATAGAAAAAAATGAGCTAACAAATATCTTAATAGTTGTCGTGCGTTATTTTGGTGGCATTAAATTAGGAATTCCAGGATTAATTCGTTCTTATAAAACTGCCACGATTAATGTCCTTGAAAACACACAAATAATTAAGAAACTCATTAAAGAAAAATATACAATTTTATTTAAACACAAGTCCATCAATCATGTAATGCAAGTGTTAAAACAATATAATTTAGAAATTCTGAATTCAAATTTTGAAGTAAATTGTAAAGTAGAATTTTTAGTGCCTAAAAATATTTCTGAGAATGTATTACAACAACTTACTAGTGATCATAACATTAAAATTCATTACATCTAACAATAACTAAACTAAATTTATTATGAGAAAATTACATATTTATATACTGTTAATTCCTATTTTATTATCTGCTCAAAGTTATAATGGGCCAGAAAGTGTAGAATATAGCATGTTAAATTCAAGTTATTATATCTCAAACTCCAGCAATGGTGAGGTTTTACAATTAGATAATAACCAAAACTTATCTGTATTTATAAGTGGATTAAATGCAGGCCCCCATGGACTAGAAATAAGTGCAGGATGGAATGAGGATGGAGAGTGGGGAGAAAGCATATTATATGCATGTAGCGGTGGCACACTTTACGGTTATAGTTTAGATGGTAACGAATTATTAAATTATAATTTAAATGCTTCCTTTTTAAATGGAATTTCTACAAATTATATAAATGGCAGCAGTCAAACATATGATTTATTTATTACCGACTTCTCAGCAAAAAAATTATATCGATATGACATATACAATAATACTCACGATGAAATATGTTCTTTTCCAAAAAACCCAAATGGTGTTTTGTATGACCATATAAATGATCGACTATTAGTTGTATGCTGGGGATGGAACGCTCCTATATATGAAATTGATTTAATAAACAACACATATACTTCCATTATTAATACGGGTCTTTCCAATTTAGATGGTATAACAATGGATCTGTGTGGAAATTTTTATGTTTCAGCGTGGAGCTCTAATTCTATACATAAATATAATTCAGACTTTTCTTCATCAGAGAATATAATAAGTGGATTAAATAATCCTGCTGACATTGATTATAATGAACTTGATAATATTATTGCCATTCCAAATTCAGGCAATAATACAGTCGATTTTTTCCCATATAGCTGTGACAATAACTCCCAAAAAGAATTACTAGTCTCGCCTACTCTAATTCAAGAAATAGATTTATTAGGGAGAGAAAATAATTTACACGGACTGAAAATAGAAATATATGACAACGGATCTAGGGCAAAAAAATATGTGCTAAAATAAAATACTTATAAAGTATAATACTGTCGGAACTGAAAGCACACAACATATGTATGAAAAGTATTTTTTCGATTTTTCTTGACTATGCCAATATGCAAGTATAATTAATGGCATCTGAAAAAACATTCTAATTAATGCATCTTGTTTGGAGACACTACCATATAATTGTCTCACATCATCATCCCCATATAAATATATATTAGCTGGAAAAACTGCAATTAACAATAAAATCAATCCTATACCAGCATAAAAACGAAATCGTTTTATTATCAATAATGAACCCAATAAAACTTCGAATAATCCACTAACATAAACTAAAAATAGAGGGGCTGGAAAAAAAGGAGGGATGATATCTAAAAACTTTTGGGGATTTACAAAGTGAGCAATACCTACGCCAATATAAAAAATGGACATGATTAATATTGTAATTAATTTAACGAATTTCATATCTTGAAAAGATAAAGAAATAATAAATTCATACAATGAAAAAAATAATCGATTTTTTAAAAAATGAAGTATTAGTATTAATTATACTTATTCTTTTTACAACAAGTTGTAATAAAGACAATGATTTCGGTGAACAACCTTATGAATTAAATAACTCTTTCAATACATCTATTCAATTAATAGTTTCTGGTTTTGAAAATTTAGATGGTAATCTAGCAATCGCAATATTCAATGAGTCAGATGCATTCAACAATGAAGGTCAAACATATAAAGACTCTACACTTTCTATCAATTCTTATGAAATGGATATCATTATCAATGATATTGAAGATGGCGAGTATGCTATAAGTCTATTCCATGACTATGACGAGAATGGAGAACTTACCACTTCTTCATTTTTAGGATTTGAAATCCCCCAAGAAGGTTTTGGTTTTTCAAATAATCCTGACATTGGATTTTCACAACCGACATATGATGAATGTAAATTTACAGTTATACAAGACCAAACCTTAGTGGTCCCAATTGAAATTAATTATCTATAAAGAATTATAATGCTATCTTATATTTTATATGATTATATATTGTAAATTTGTGGTTATTGAATAAGAAATTACATTATGAAAATTACCCTATTAACTATTTTAACATTTATCTTATCTAGCTGCATGACCCTACACAAGGGCTACTTGTCACCTATTTCACAAAATATTGATGAAAGTGAATTTGCCTACAATCGTACTGTACATGGGGAATCACAAGCTACATATATTTTTGGACTAGGAGGAGGTAAGCCTGCAGGATTAATACGAGATGCAAAAGAAAAACTTCGTACTGCGAATCCTCTATCAGATGGACAAGCTTTAATCAATTTTACAATTGATGAGCAATTCTCAACTTTCTTTGGAATTATTACTACAAAAAAAGTTATTATATCTGCTGACTTAATTTCTCGCAAATAAACAATACTAATTCGTGTTAAATATTTGGTGCATGGCTTGAAACCTATATTCAAAAATAGATTTTAGCTGTCGCCTAACAAATAGCCAATTAACAAAAGCTCCAATAAATCCAAAAGGAACTTTATAAGTTACAATATCCTTCATTAGCACCCCATTTTTTTGAATTTCGAAAAAATGCTCATGATGCCAAATTTGATATGGCCCCACTCGCTGTTCATCAATAAAAAATTTTTTTTCCACTACTTGTGTGATTTCAGCTACCCATAGCATTTTCATTTTCATAATCGGAGCCACCATATAAGATATAAGCATACCCGGATAAATTTTATTAGGCAGATCTTCTGAAATAATAGAGAAATCCATGTACTTGGGAGTTATTTTTTTCAAATTATGTGGAGAAGAAGCAAACTCCCAAACCTCATCGATACTGGCATGCAATAGTTGTTCTGTTTTTATTTGATAAACCATAAAATAAACATATAAAAAAAACATCGAAGGACAAAACGAAAAGATTTGGATATTACTAATTAATTTAATTTAAAAATCAAAAAACTATATTTGTATAAAATAGTATATATGAAAAAATTAGCTTTTGGTCTTTTATTGATGATGTGTGTTTTGAGAATCAATGGACAATGTGAAGAGGATTTTACACCTCAAGGCTTTATTGACTTCCTAGATACCAATGGATATGAACATAGCCTATACGAGTATTTACTAGCAGGCAAAATAGTTGTTGCAGATTTTTATTTACTAACATGTGGGAGTTGTATGTCCTCAGCGCCATGCATAGAAGAGATATATCAAGACTATGGGCACAACACAGGCGAAGTCATTGTATTAGCATTTGACGTTGGAGAAGGTGACTCCACAGACGAAGTAGCAGAAGAATGGGCACAAGAACATGGGATGCCAAATGTCCCTAATTTTAGTCAAATGGGTGGTGAACAAGACACAGAGGGATTTTGGGGAGAGTTTTATTTTTCATGTGGTCAAAATGGTGGTTTTGCACAAACATATATTATAACAGGAGACTTTTGTTGTGGAGATCCATCCGCATTAAATTATGAAACAGGATGCTATGCTTATTGTGGTGATAATACATGTTGTATTTATGAAGAAGGCGAGGCCGTACTAACATCTGGCGTAAGTTATGTTCATCAAGGAGGAGTGGTTAATTGCAATGAAATCCGAAACCATCTTGATAATTTATTAATAGAAATTATTGACTTAGGAGATCATATCAACCAACCTAAAAAACTAATTAATACAATAAATTTATTTGGCCAATCAATAGTATCTACATCAAATAATATATTATTTAATGTCTATGACGATGGTTCTGTAGAAAAAAATTATATAATTAAATAATTTATTTTTTAGACTCATTACAGTCAAAATCAAAATCATCTAATTCAAAAAAACTTATAATATTGTCTTTAACAATACAAGGGCGATTAATAGCAAATGTTTTTAATTTGTCAATTTCCTCATACCAACTATCCATAGATTGTGGGTGCTGCCATCTATTAATATGATTTCGCATCTCACTTTCAAATAACAATTGATATTCTGCTATTTTATTAAGGACCAAATTTGTGGAAAATGTGTTCTCTAAATGATATTTGAATTTAATCAAAAATTGTTTTTTAAATTCATTATTATTTAACAATGATCTAAAGAAAAAATTAGAACATTGACAATAAGGCCATTCATTCAATAAAGAAGTAGCATGTTCAAGAGACAAGGTGATAACATCTGATTTTTTAGGATCATGACCAAATGAGGCGTCTAAATCATAGATTAAAAATCTCCACTTTGAATCTGCCGCATTCGTTTTCCATATTTTATAATTATTACATGGCCAATCATAATGAGCATAATAAATTTGTGCTATAAAAAAATCAATAAAATTATCAATATCAATTTTTTGTGTTACAAAATGATAATTCTCTAATATAGAAATATCATTGTTTTTTATGAATTCTTCTATTTTAACATAGTTGTCTATAGAGCCCTCCTCAATGGTATGGGCACAAACCCCAAGAATATTAATATTATCTTCAGATATACCATGATTATATTTAAAATAGTATTTATCATATTTTTCCCGTATGTTATGAATTCCCCAATACTCCCCATTAATAAACAGAACAGATGGAGAAAATCTTTGAATCTCTAAGTTCATTGAAGACAATAAATCTTGTAACATGGCATCTCTAAAATGAGTTTTAAAAAAATCGCTTCCAGAATTTCTCAAAATCAATCGCTTATATATATTATTATGTGAATCTTCAAACAAAGGATATATTAAAGTATCAATACCATATTTATTTCTAAAATAAATATTAAAGGATTTTTGGGGAAAACTTGCACTACTATAACCTCTCATTCTAACACCTGCATTTGTCTCAAATCCTATATTACCAGTATTATCTAACAAAGTTAGGTGTACAGGTCTTTCCCAATCACGCCCCCTGTTATGGTAATTTCCAACAGCAAAATAATTAAATCCATCATCTTCATGCTTCTGTCCTGGGACATAAATACCATTATTAAAATCAAATAAATTTGTACTATCAGTAATTAATGAAATAACTGGAAATTGATAATCATGTATAAAATGATTATTAACAAAATAGGTCTTAGTATAGATGGGGCTGATCTGAAACCCATTTTTAAAAAGTGCGAATTTAATAATCGTTGCTTTTTTCACTTCTTTTGGCCCCCACCAAACAAATTTATATAAGTGATCTGCCCCCTCTAATGGTGTTGTGGGAATTAAACTATTGTTATTTTGGTTGGATCCATCAATGAAAATAGGGGTTTCATATAATGTGCTTGTAAGCCTTGGAATCGAGCCATCTAAAGTATAGCGAATAGAATAGCTTTTTAAATCCGATTCTAACACAAGATTAAAACTAGTATCATAGAAACCTGATTCATGTGAAAAATCTAATTCGCGATTTAAATAATATAATCTCCAAACTATTATAAAAACAAAAAAAAATAATACTATAAAACAGAGTATCCTAAATGAGTATTTTTGAATGATTTGCATTGACTTATAATAAGAAATACCTAAATTATAATTTAAAGTTTATTTAAAAAAATAATAAATAAATTAGAACGATAATACACCTATGAAAAATATAATACTCTTATTTCTTATCCCTTTTGTAAGTTTTTCTCAAAATGAAGAATTATGTGATTCAATCAATATTGATTTTATTGGATATAATATCGAAAATAATCATTTTGAAATTGATGTTAACACCGAATATACTACCCCTTATTGGTTTGGCTATTGTGGTTTTATGATCACTACTAATGAAGGCGACACAATTGCGGCTGAAAATATTAATACTGCTGGCAATGTATATGGATTAGGGAATAATATGAATGAAACAAGATATTTAGAGGTACTTGAAGAAAATTTTAATTTTTCTATAAATGGTGAAATTCATTTAGTCGAAGGCTTTTTTGCTGGTAATGGCACAATTGCATGTTCTTATCCATTTGTATTTAATTGTAATGATACTGATAACAATGGTTTTTGTGATGAAGAGGATATCCCTAATTTAACCTATGTTCCTGATGACAACTTTGAACAATATTTTATTACTATAGGTATAGACGATGTATTAGATGATTACATTCCAACTGACATGGCGTCAGAGGTAACCCAAATGCTGGTAAGTAATTTAGGCATTGAAGATTTAACGGGTATTGAAGATTGTATCAACATAGTATATCTAGATTGTAGTACAAATAATCTTTTGGAGCTAAATGTATCTAATAATATAGCATTAGATCAATTACATTGTTACTCTAATAACTTAACTGAACTAAATATTCAAAACAACACCGATTTAAAAGTTTTAACGTGTTCTTTTAATAGTCTCTCTACACTCGATATCTCAAATAACAATCTTTTAACTAGCTTAGCATGTTCTGATAATATGATCTCAGAATTAGATATTTCAAGTCAAATAGGTCTAGAATACTTAGACTGTCATCAAAATAATTTATCCGAATTAAATATTACTAATAATACAGAATTGGAAACCCTAACATGTTCATTTAATAACTTAAGTGAATTAAATGTAGTTACAAATACAGACTTGACTCAATTAGCACTTGAAAATAATAACATATTAGAGTTAGATGTCACAAATAATACTGAATTGTATTATCTAGATTGTTCTTTTAATGATATTACCGAATTAGATATTTCAAATAATACTGATTTAAATAATATGTTTTGCAATAATAATAATTTAAGCTGCATTCAGGTTTGGGATATTAATTATGCCGAAAACTATTTTATAAAAGATGATGATGCAATCTGGTCTTTGGATTGTGAATATGGCATTGGCATAGAACAAAACTCGAAAAATAAAACACTATTAAAACACACAGATCTGCTTGGTAGATTAAGCGCCACAAAAGGGTTCACATTAAAAATGTATGATGATGGATCTGTAGAAAAAAAATACATCATAAAATAATTTACGTTTGGATACTTTAAGTCATGCCTTATGGGGCAAAGGTTTTTTTGGTTATAGAGGCAGGCCATATTGGAGTCTTTTTTTTGGAGCACTGCCTGATTTATTTTCATTTGGGATATATTTCTTAGTAAATCTTGTTTTCAATTCCTCTGAAATGAAATTTGGGAAACCAGAACTGCATGAAATCCCAAATTGGGTGTTTAGCGCATATGATGTCACACACAGTTTAGTGATTGCATTATTTTTTATTGGATTAGTGTATTATTTTTTAAATAAAAATTTTGCTTTCGCTATGTTAGCATGGCCATTACATATACTATTAGATTTCCCATTTCACACAGCTGATTTTTTTCCTACACCAATACTATGGCCAATAATTGATATTAAATTTGATGGAATCTCATGGTCAGAGCCATATATTTGGTTTTCTAATATAGGAGGTATAATAATTCTGTATATTTATAGATATAAAAATTGATTTTATGAAAAAAGTTATTTTACTTTTCATTTTGCCATTAATCCTATTTGGACAAAATCTGGAAATAGAATGGGAAGACGTATATTATGAGAATTACACATGCCAAACATGTAACATAGTATCTAGTAGTAGCCAGTGGACATGTCAAAAGAACAAGGAATATAGAGATGGGATAAAAACTAATGATGGGAATTATGCTTTCTTAGCGGATTGGTGGCTAATGAAATCTAATTCTGAAAATGGAGACATAATATGGGAACATAATTTTGATGCATTAGAAACAGCTAGTGACTATGGTGAGGATGAAGATGATTGGGTTGTTGGGGGGGGGGCATCTGTAGAATATTTAGCGTTTGATGAAACCAATGATCTTGGATTTATCATATTAGTAAAAGTTAGAAATTGGAATAACAATAACTATGAGGGGGGGGTTTATCTATTTAAAACTGATTCACTTGGTAATATAGAAGAAAAAATATCTATTGATTTATTTGAAAATCAAGAAGATTATCTAATCAATATTGGAACAATTAAGCAAACTATTGATGGGGGATATATAATCTCTGGCCATGCTGATTTAGATAATAATTATTCTAATGAAACAGTATTTTTACACAAATTAAATAGTGATTTTGATACTGATTGGCACAATAATTTTATCAAAGAAAGTTCTTATTATGGCACCAATTGGAGTGTAATTGAAATGTCTAACGGAGATTATCTATTAGCTGGAGCATATGAATCTACTATTTCTGATATTAATGGTCAGAATCTTTCTGTATCAAAACATTCATATGAAAATGGAAATCAAGAATGGGTAAAAAACTACAATCATCAATTAGATAATAATGGATATACTGGTGCAAGACACGATGTACTTATATCTATCAAAGAGAAGGATGATGGCAATTATATAATCGCTGGTAATATGGAAGGGTATTTTGAGCATAATGCATGTGCTTTATGCTACACTGTAGAGCTAGATTGTTCTATTGGTTGTGGTAGTGTTGGTGGTTGGGGTACAGAATATAATGATTATGCAGCCTATAACTCTATATGGATAGCAGAAATAAATCCCAATAATGAGGGTGAAGTTATTAATGAGAGACTCTTATCTAATGAAGAATTTAATACTGGTTGGATAAAAGATAACATTGTGAAATCAATTGATATTACATCGGACGGAGGGTGTATAATTGGAGGCTTTCAGCAGGAACAAATATTTATCCCATCTTGGGATGGGACAACAGCAGACATCTCAAATGCAGCACTAATAATAAAATTAGATGGTAATTTAGACCCTGAGTGGGTAGAAACCTTTCATTGCGAAGAATGTGGAATAAATACATGTGAGGATGATGGGGATAACATATTCTTAATAGAGGATTATACTGAAGATTATATTGAATGTATCAACAATAGTGCTATGCAATTTATTTCTGAAAATAATCAAGGAGAATATGTGTTTGCAGGATCTGATAGGATTACAAATCAAACAGATAGTTTTGGAGAGCTAATTTGCAACCCTCAAAATACCATTTGGGCTGGAAAAATAGGCGTTAGTGGCTGTACAAATGAAAACGCATGTAATTATTGCGATGATTGTAGTATTGATGATGGTTCTTGTGTATATCCTGAAACAAATTTTGATTGTGATGGAAATTGTATTGTTAATATAGATTGTTTAGGAGCATGTGGTGGTGATTCAGTAGAGGATCAATGTGGAAATTGTGATAATAATCCTTCCAATGACTGCACACAAGACTGTGCAGGTGTGTGGGGAGGCAATGCGATTGAGGATCAATGTGGCGTTTGTGACGGAGACAATACAACGTGTTTAGGGTGTACAGATAACTTAGCATGTAATTACGATAATACAGCAATCATAAATAATAATTCATGTGCATATCCACAACAGTACTATGATTGTGATGAGAATTGCATCAATGATATTGATGGAGATTTAATTTGTGATGAATTAGAGATCTATGGCTGTACAAATCCAATAGCATCAAATTATAATCCTGAAGCAACAGAGGATGATGGTTCTTGTATTTCTATAATTGACGGATGTACAGACCCTTTAGCATGTAATTATAATCCTAATGCTACGGCAGATTGTATTGATTGTTGTGACTATGAATCGTGTTTGGGATGTACAGATCCAAATGCTAATAATTACTGTGAAGAATGCCTCTATGATGATGGTTCTTGCGTTTTTATTGGATGTTCAGACCCTTTAGCATGTAATTATGATCCTAATGCTACTTTACAATGTATTGATGATTGTTGTGACTATGAATCGTGTTTGGGATGTACAGATCCAAATGCTAATAATTACTGTGAAGAATGTATCTATGATGATGGTTCTTGTGTTTTAATTGGATGTATGGATATAGATGCATGTAATTATGATCCTAATGCTACTGGACAATGCATTGATGCTTGTTGTGAGTATGGCGTCTTGTGGAGCTTAGATGTTAATGGGGATGGTTGTGGAAACTCATGTGCAGGAGATTATTTCCAATTAGATTTAGATGGGAATCCTAACAATGGATTTGAAGGTGCATATTCGAGTTGTTCATTTTCTGAATTACCAATGCTTATTATTGCTGGATGGCCAAATGCTACTTGGGCAGATAATAACAATTGCTATGGTGAATCTATATCGCTAGACGGATCTAACACTGAACATCACTGGTGCACAGGTATGGACGAATCTAACAATGAAGAAAAAATCTTAATTAAAACAATAGATGTTTTAGGTCGGGAAATACATGGAGATTCCAATACTAGACCAATCATCTATATATATCACAATGGGACTGTAGAGAAAAAATATCTTATAAAATAATGCGAAAATACTTATTACTATTACTTTTTTCTCTATGCTATTTGAATGGAATTTCACAAATAAAAATTAATGAATTCTCTTCTAACAACGGATATATAGATGAAGATTTAGATAATGCTGATTGGATTGAAATTATTAACACTAGTGATAGCACTGTTCAATTATCAAATTATTATTTATCTGACAAAATCAATGAATTAGACAAATGGCAACTCCCAAATGAAACACTTGAATCAATGGGAATAATATTGATCTGTGCATCTGGAAAAGATCGTAATTATCGAACACGCCACTGGGAGTCAATCATCCTTGCAGAAAATGAATGGGAATACTTTATTGGAAATGAAGAGCCAGATAGCAATTGGAAGAATAATAGCTTTAATTCTGATTGGACAACTGGCCCTGGGGGGGTTGGCTATGGGGATAATGATGATAACACTACAATTTCATTGCCCAATAATGTTGTGTCTATATACTTAAGGAAGGCATTTGATTTAGTAGATATTGATGATTTAACGAGACTAGCACTACACGCTGATTATGATGATAGCTTTGTTGCTTATCTTAATGGTGTTGAAATAATGCGTTCGGATAATATCACTGGATATCTGCCAGCATATAATGTCACTGCGGATTGGGAGCATGAGGCCGCTTTATATTGGGGAGGCGAAGCTGATAATATAATATTTAATAAAGAAGAGCTAAATGATTTACTATCCCCAACGGATAACATTCTAGCAATTCAAGTACATAATGCTTCTACTACGTCGTCTGATATGAGTAGTAATTTTTTTCTTTCTGCAGGGATAAATTCAGACAATTATTTTTATCAGGACACTCCTGAATGGTTTAATTTAGATACTACATCTATATACCATACTAATTTTAAGCTTTCAAATGATGAGCATGTTATTATTAGCAATATGAATGGATCTATTGTAGATAGCACAGCTGTTAATAATAACCTTAGCACAGGGCTTTCTAAAGGAAGATCTCCTGATGGTGTGGGTGAATGGTGTTACTTTGACACTCCCACTCCAGATGAATTAAATGGCGATAGTTGGTGTTATGTTGGAATTACTCCTGAGCCAGAGCTATTACCCTCTGGCTGGTACGATGTTGGCGACTCAGCATTAACAATTAATATATCTAGCTCTGTTGATGCAGAATTTTATTACACTACAAATGGAGACGTCCCCACATATAATGACGAAATTTATACAGAGCCAATCTCATTTAACTCTACAACAGTCCTTAGTATAAAAGCTTTAGGAAATGATAATTGGCTACCTAGCAAACTTATTGACAGAACATATATAATCAATCAAGATAATTATGAATTACCTGTATTTTCTGTTTTTACTGATTCTGTAAACTTGTGGGATGAAGAAGAAGGTATTTATGTTTTTGGATCTATGCCTAGTTCGGAGTATCCATATTTTGGATCTAATTTTTGGGAACCTTGGTCAAGGTGGTCTCGATTAGAGTATTTTGATGGAGATAAGGTCAAAAGAGCAGAGGAAGAATTTGATTTAGAAATACATGGAGGATGGAGTCGATCAGAACCACAAAAAAGTTTTCGTTTTGATTTTAAATCAAGTTATACGGGGCCATTAGAATGGCCACTTATTCCACAAAAAGATTTTATTCAAAGTTTTAATAATATTAATTTAAGGAATGGTGGACAACACACAAACTCAGACAAAATACAAGATGCAATCATCTCTAGAGTAAGTCAAGAAACTCATGCAGATAATATGGCCTATGAACCATGTATCTTATATTTAAATGGTGAATACTGGGGGATATATGGAATACGTGAAAAAATTGATGAACACTATGTAGAAGATAATTATGGATATGATGACAGTGAAGTAGACTTACTAAATTCATGGGAGGCTTTATCAGGTTCAGATGTGCATTTTTTTGATGCCTATGATCAAATAATGATGATGGATAATAATGAAGATGATTATTATGATTTTGTAAATAGCAAATTTGATTTAGAAAACTTTAAAGACTATTTCATAATTCAAACATATATTCAAAATTCAGACTGGATGGGTATTTGGTGGGGATTAAATAACACCAAACTTTGGAGACCTCAAACAGAAGATGGAAGATGGCGATATGTTATATATGACACCGACGCTGCCTTTGGTTATTTTGGCACTTGGCTAGGAGATAATTATATTGATTACGCCCGTAATACTGGGAACGCTCACGCAAACCTTTTTGATAATTTACTCAACAATGATCAATTTCAATGTGAATTTATTAACAGATATGCTGACTTAATAAACACTACCTTTGAACCTAGTTACGTTGTATCAGAAGCAACTGAAATTAGGGACTATATGTATGATGGAATGCAAGACCATATTGATAGATGGCAATGGCCTGATGCTTGGGATGCTTCTTATTGGGCGAATGGTTTAACTACAATTAGCTCACTCCAAAATTGGGTAGGAGATATAGAATCTATTCTATATTATAATTATCAAAGAATAGATTATGCAAGACAAAATATAGTGGATGAATTTGATTTGGATGGACAATATGATGTAGAGCTAGATGTTTTTCCAAATACATCTGGAACAATAAACATTAGCACTATTAATCCAACTGAATATCCATGGGATGGAGTGTACTTCAACTCTTGTCCAATAACAATTTCAGCAACACCAGAACCAGGATATATATTTGATCATTGGGAATTTGATTTTGATGAAGGAAATACCCCTCCCTCATCTTTATTAGAAGACTCTTTAAGTCAAAATCTAGAACTTAGCATTGATCAAAATATAAGCTTTACTGCTCACTTTATCGAGTGCGATGAAGACAACAATGAAGTAGTTTGCCCCCCTGCCCCATGCGAAATTGGTGTTGTATATGTTTCTGAAGCACATAATTTAGGTGATCCAAGTGACTATATAGAAATACATAACTCTGGTGACCATGACTGTTCACTCTTAGGCTTTATGTTAGATGATGAACAACCCTTTAATGATTATACATTTAATGACACTATAATACCCGCAGGTGGTTATTGGATTGGATATGAAGATGACCCTAATAGTTTTTCTTCTGGCCTAAATAGTAATGGAGAAACAATTTATTTTGGTAATAGTGAAGTTAATACTTTAGAGACAATAATAAATCCTGCAATAGAAACGGAAGATGGAATCCTGTTATCTCAAAGCTTTGATAATGCAGGGAATGGATGTTACTCTATACCTAGCCCAGGATTTGAAAACAATGATTGTTTTATCCCTGGATGCATGAATCCAATTGCCTTAAATTATGATAATACAGCTACATATGATGATGGATCATGTGAATATGATAGTATTGATTTCTGTGAAATAGGGACAGTGTATATATCCGAATTACATAATATGGGGGAACCAGACGATTATATAGAAATATATAATTCTGGTGATTTTGACTGCCTATTAACTGGGCTTATGTTAGATGATGAACAGCCCTTTAATGATTATACATTTGGAAATATCATTATTGAATCAGGCGGCTATTGGCTTGGCTATGAAGATGGTATTAATAGTTTCAATTCTGGACTCAGCAATAATGGCGAAACAATTTACTTTGGCGATAATTTAGGTAATATATTAAGCCTAGTTTTTCAAGCATCTGACACAACATTAAATGGATTTTCATTAGCACAAAATTTTGATCAAGATGGAAATGGGTGTTATGCAATACCAAGTCCAGGATTTATCAATAATCCATGTTTAATAGAAGGGTGTATGAATCCAAATGCCACTAATTATGATGAAACTGTTAATTATGATAATGGCAGTTGTGAATTTCCAGATATAATTTATGGGTGTACTGATCCAAATGCATGTAACTATAATATAATGGCAACCAACAATAATGATTCATGTAGTTATGAATGTATAGGATGTACTGATACAACAGCTTGCAACTATGAACCAAATAATACGATTGATGATGGATCCTGCGAGTATGAATTAGATGGATATGATTGTAGTGGAAATTGTTTAGTTGATACCGATGGAGATAGTGTTTGTGATATGTATGAAGTATTTGGATGTACTGATACCATAGCTTGTAATTATAGTGAGAATGCAACAGAAAATGATGAGTCATGTATATATTCAATAGAGACATATTTAGATTGTGAAAATAACTGCATCAATGATATAGATGGAGATGGAGTTTGTGATGAAATTGAAATTATAGGGTGTACGGATACTATAGCTTGTAATTATGATCCTGATGCAACCGATGATGACATTTGCATATACCCAATAGAAACATATTTAGATTGTAATAATACTTGCATCAATGACATAGATAATGATGGAGTTTGTGATGAAATCGAAATTCTTGGGTGCACAGACAGTACGGCATGTAATTATAATCCCAATGCTACTGAACTAAATGATTCTTGTTTATTTACAATTGATTGTGAAACATGTGAAAATGGACAAATCATCAATAATGATCAAGATTTGGATGGCATTTGTGATAATGATGAAGTTCCTGGATGCACAGATTTTCTGTATGTAGAATATAATCCACTTGCTACTGATGATGATGGTTCTTGCCTGACAATTGCACTAAATGGATGTACAGATGCTTTGTCCTGTAACTATAACCCATTAGCAACAGATGATGATGGTTCATGTTATAATAATGATTTAGGATGTGGTTGTGATCAACCAGGTGCTGATTTTGGATATGATTGCAATGGTAATTGTCTAATTGATACAGATGGGGATGATATTTGTGATGAGTTTGAAATTATAGGGTGTACGGATACTGTAAGTTGTAATTATGATCCTGATGCAACCGACGATGGCATTTGCACATATCCAATAGAAACATATTTAAATTGTGACAATAATTGCATCAATGATATCGATGGAGATGGGGTTTGTGATGAAATTGAAATTATAGGGTGTACGGATACTATAGCTTGTAATTATGATGCTGATGCAACTGATGAGGGCATTTGCACATACCCAATAGAAACATATTTAGATTGTGACAATAATTGCATCAATGATGTAGATAATGATGGAGTTTGTAACGAAGTTGAAATTATAGGGTGTACAGATACTACAGCTTGTAATTATGATTCTGATGCAACCGATGAGGGCATTTGCACATATCCAATAGAAATATATTTAGATTGTGATAATAATTGCATCAATGATATTGATGGGGATGGGGTGTGTGACGAATTAGAAATCGCGGGTTGCACAATTCTTTATGCATGTAATTATAATTCGAATGCAACAGAAAATGATGGCTCATGTGATTTTTCAACCTGCAGTGGCTGCTTAAATCCGAACGCCTGTAATTATTGTCCAGAATGCACACTAGAAGATAATATTACATGTATATATCCGATTACGTTACTAGACTGTAATGGAAACTGCATTAATGATGTTGATAGTGATGGAATATGTGATGAATTAGATGGGTGTATTGGAGAGTATGATGAATGTGACATCTGTAATGGCGATGGAGCAGAAATATATTATGATTGTGATGGTAACTGCATTAATGATATTGATGGTGATTTGATTTGTGACGAAAATGAAATTGCAGGCTGCATGGATATAAATGCGTGTAATTATGATGATTCAGCAACAGAAAATAATGATAATTGTATTTTACCTGGTGATCCGTGCATAGCAACTATCAATGAAAATGGAGAATTAATTTATGGCACATATAATGAGGACTGTATCTGCATAGAGAATAATTCTTCAATTGAAGAGGAAAAAAACATAAAACAACTTATAAGGATATCCGATATACTAGGAAGAGATATTGCTATAAATGGGAACAAGAACATATTATTATATATATATAGTGATGGATCAGTTGAGAAAAAATATCTAGTAAGATAAATTTCAATTATTATGAAAAAACTATTACTCCTTCTTATTATTCCTTTTTTATCATTTGGGCAACAATTGATAACAGAAAATATGATTTTTGATGAGCAAGAACGAGAATACATGCTATATATTCCTGCAAGCTATGATGCAACAAGTGAGTTTCCATTATTATTTAATTTTCATGGTGGAAGTGGATATGCAGAAGATTTTATTTACACAAATGATATGAGACCAATTGCAGATACTGCAAATTTTATAGCAATTTATCCTCAAGGGGCTATAGATCCTGATGGTGGCACTACTTCATGGATACATAAAGCGCCAACAGACCATGATGATATATTTTTTATTGAGGCTATTATTAACTCATTAAATGAAAACTATTTAATTGATCAAAGTCGTATTTATACTTGTGGTTATTCTGAAGGAGCTATTTTTTCTTATGAATTAGGGTGTCGTTTAAATGATAAAATTGCTGCTTTTGTAGCGGTGTCTGGAAGCATGCTTTCAGACTATTATAGAAATGATATTTATGAGTGGGGTCCGTGCGCACCTATTCATCCGACTGCAATGATGCTTATTCCTGGCACAAATGATGACAATCCTCATTCAAGCTATGATGGCTTTACTTATTATGATTTGCCTCTATATTTATCAGTAGATGAAATAACATCTTATTGGTCAGGCTATAATGACACAGACATAAATCCTATTCTCAGTGAATTGCCCAATATTAATACTTCTGATGGGAGTAGTGTGGAGCGATATTCTTGGTTCAATGGAGATGGATGTGTTGCTGTTGAAGAATTAAGAATTATTAATGGTGGACATGACTGGCCTGGTTCCTTTGGAAATATGGATATAAACGCCTCTTTAGAAATTTGGAAATTTGTGTCAAAATATAATACCAATGGCTTAATAAACTGTAACCTATCATCATCCCCCGAATCTTCAATTATCTACAAAAATCTCATGAAAACAATAGATGTCTTGGGCAGAAAAATCAATACGCATCAAGGCCTCCAATTAAACATATATGATGATGGTTCTGTGGAAAAAAAATATCTAATAAAATAGGACTTAACAGATTTGGATAATTGTATATAAAAAACTATATGTTTCTTTTTTTATTTGAGTGATTTGTATCATTTAACAGTTTTAAGTGGGAGAATTTAATAACAATGATTGTTAAAAAGAAATTCAAGCCTATCTCACCTAGTTTGAATTGAACACTAGACTAAGACTACCCACTAGACATTAAACCATTATATTTGTACTACTAAATACTGTACTATGAAAAAATTATTAATTATTCTCATGATTTATTTTACACCAACAATAATCACAGCACAATGTGATGAAAATCAATTTGAAATAATTTGCTCCACTTTTAGTGGCGAATGGGCTGAGGAAATAAGTTGGTCTATAATTAATAATACTGAGGATGTTATATATTCTTTTAATGGCTCTGAAACAGAAAATAACACCTTTTATAACAACACTGTTTGTTTAGAAATTGGATGTTATCTCTTTCAAGCAAATGATTCATATGGCGATGGATGGAATGAAGCTTATGTGGATATTAATTCTGAAGAAAATGTTATCAATTTTGATCAAAACTACTCAACTATTGAATTAGAAAGCGGGAGTTTAGGTTACACATTGTTTAATGTCAATGACTTAGATTGTGTGTTTTCTGGACTAGGGTGTACAGATGAAAATGCTAGCAATTACAATGCAAATGCATTTATAGATGATAATTCTTGTGTATTCAATGATTGTGCAGAAAACATGTATCAATTACAAATTGAAACATACACAGGTAACTGGGCGGAAGAAATGAGTTGGGCGATGCATGATATAAACACATGGGAAACTCAAGGGTCTCCATTAACTAGTTTTACAGGAAATATAAGTCAACAAACTATTATTACACAACTTTGTGTTGAAAATGGTTGTTATTTAATAGCAGGAAGTGATACATTTGGAGATGGTTGGAATCAAGGCTCTGTAACAGTATCACTGAATAGCAATGAAAACACATTCACAGAAACATTTAGTTTTAATGACGGTTATTATGGTTACTTTAATTTTGAGGTAGCCCAAAAACCATGCGAATGGGAAATACCTGGATGCACGAATCAAGATGCATATAATTATAATGAATTTGCA
>MDTG01156278.1_pt1 | contig 28553 bp, 20 predicted proteins | sample 811421 | NCBI WGS metagenome assembly MDTG01 (sample SAMN05326645, study PRJNA326480) | marine metagenome | isolation source: seawater | place: Pacific Ocean: South East | collected 2011
CCCGCGGCAATTCGCGGTGCGGGTTTCAACAGTCTTTTCCGCAGCGGATCACCCGGGGGCTTTTCGAGCTTCAGGCCGGCGGCAGCGTCGCCGAGCGTCCCCGTGACCACGATGCGCTGGCCGACGGAAGCCCCCTCGCGGGTGGCGTACTGCCCGGACGGTACCTCGCCCAGTGCGGTCACGCCGATGTTCAGCGGCCCGCGCGTGACGTTGCCGCCGACCAGCGAGCAGCCGTGTTCGGCCGCCAGCGCCAGGAACCCGTCGAGGAACCCGCGAAGCCAGCTCGAATCGGCTTCCGGCAGGGTCAGCGTCAGCAGGCACCAGCGCGGGGTTGCGCCCATGGCCGCCAGGTCGCTCAGGTTGACCGCCAGCGCCAGGTGGCCGATTTCCTCGGTCGTCGCCCGGTTTTCGCCGGAATCGATGAAGTGCCGTCCGGCGACCAGGTTATCGGTGGTTGCGACCAGCTGCATGCCGGCCGTCGGCTGCAGCACGGCAGCATCGTCGGCTATGCCCAGCACTACCCCGGAACCGGCCGGCGTGCGTGCCTTGATCTCAGCTATCAAGTCGAATTCATTCATCTTGTCCACTGCCCGCCAGCCATGACCCGTGCGACCGGGTTGCCGCCGAATTCGAAGGCCAGCTCGCGAGCGTCCGTAGCGTCGAGCACGACCAGGTCGGCGCGCATGCCGGGTTCGATCTTCCCGCGATCGGACAGCCCGAGCAGTTCGGCGCCGGCGGCCGTCGAGGCATGAACGGCCTCGGCCGGGGTGAGGCCGAGCTTGCGCACGGCAAGCGCGACAACGAACGGCATGGACCAGCACGGCGCCGAGCCGGGGTTGTAGTTGGTGCCCAGCGCCAGCCTGCCGCCGGCGTCGAGGAATGCGCGGCCGTCGCCGTAGCGCTCGTCGAGATGAAACCCGGACGCCGGCAGCATCACGCCGAACGCCGTCGAGGTCGCCAGTCGGTCCAGCCCTTCGATGCCGGTCGCCTCGAGGTGATCGACGCTGGCGAACCCGAGCTCGACCGCGGCCTCGATCATGCCCAGCGCGTTGAACTGGTCGGCGTGGACGCGGATCGGATGGCCTGCAGCCTGCCCGGCGGCGAACAGCGCCAGGCAGTCGTCCAGCGACCAGGCGCCCTTCTCGCAGTAAGCGTCCAGCGCGATCCCGGGAAATTCGGCGGTGACCGCCGGCAGGGTTTCGTCGATGGTGCGGCGAACGAAGCGGCCATGCTCGACCTCCGGATCGATCGCATGACCGATGCACGCGGTCGGCACGACGGTGCCGGCAAACGATTCACCGGCACGTGCGATGGCGCGCAGCATCTTCAACTCGCTTTCGGTATCCAGTCCGTAGCCCGACTTGACTTCGACGGTCGTCGAGCCGTGGGCCAGCATCCGGGTCAGCCGCGCCAGCAGCAACTCGGTCAGCTCGGTCTCCGAGGCTTCCCGCGTGGCGCGGACCGTGGCCATGATGCCGCCGCCCTGTTCCAGCAGATCCAGGTACGACACGCCGGCCAGCTTGCGTTCCCATTCGTCCAGGCGCGTCCCGGCGAAGCAGGCGTGGGTGTGGCAGTCGACAAAGCCGGGCAGCACGGCGCGGCCACCGGCATCGAATGCGGCCTCTGCGGCCGACCCGGACCCTGCGTCGGAAATGCCGGCAATGACCCCGTCGGCCACGACAATATCGGCGAGCTCGCCATTGACGAGCGCGTTGACGATGCGCGTTCCAGTCACGATGAAGGCCGCCGATTCAGCCCGGCAAGGAAGCGCAGAAACAAGTGCGCGGCCAGCCGCGCGGTGCGCCCGTTCTCATCAAACGGCGGCGACAGCTCCATGATGTCGAAGCAGCACACCGACGGCATCCGCCCGGCGGCTTCGGCGTAGTCTGCAACCTTCTGCGCCGGCCAGCCGGCCGGGTGGGGCGCGCTGACGCCGGGCGCCTGGGCCATGTCGATGACGTCCAGGCAGATCGAGACGAACCGGGCATCGGAAGGCGGCCATTGTGTCGGCGGCCAGTCGGCCAGCTCGCCGCCGTGGGCCCGGAACCATTCCAGGTGCGCCGGCGTGTTGGAAAGCGGGTCGAAACCGAACAGCTGCAGCGTGCCGATGCCGCCGTGTTCGATCAGGCGCCGGAACGGCATGCCCGAGCCTTCGTCTTCGCGCACGTCCAGGTGGGCATCGAAGTACACGCCGTCAAGCCTCAGGTCTTTCGGCCGGATCAGGAGATCGATCACGGCGCGGACCTCCGGAAACGTCATGTCGTGACCGCCGCCGATACCGACCGGCATCAGGCCGGCGTCCAGCATTGCGCTCACGGTCTCGGTAACGTGGGCATGGGTCTCGGCCAGCGAATCGCCGGGGACGATATTGCCAAGGTCGATGACGGGGATCGCAAAACCTCCAAGCGCCACCGAGTCTGCCGCACCGTAGCCGGCCAGCGCCGCGCGAAACGCGTCGGGACCTTCGGCCGCACCCGGTCGGCCGCCGTTGAGTCGCACGCCGTGGTCGTCGGCTAGCCCCAGCAGGCCCAGGGCGCGAAAGTCATGGCCGGCCGCGTTGAAGCGGGTCTTCTGCAATCGATCGAGTGCATCCGCTTCGCGGTGCAGGTCGACGATGCGGGCGGCGAATCGACCCGGTTTGCACTCGGGCCAGGCACCGGCGCTGAGTAAATGGCGGATTTTTTCAGGCATTTGGCTCATGGTCAAAGGTTGGAGGGCGCGCGGGCCGGTTTGCTGTCATTCACCACCGATCGAACGGAATATCCAGCCCTTGTTCTTCAGCGCATGTCCGGGCTTCATCGTAGCCCGCGGAGACGTGGCGGAACACGCCCATGGCAGGGTCGTTGGTCAGGACGCGCTTCAACCGTTCCGCCGCTTCCGGCGTGCCGTCGGCGACGATCACCTGTCCGGCGTGCTGGGAATAGCCGATGCCGACGCCGCCGCCGTGGTGGAAGCTCACCCACGACGCGCCGGAGGCGACGTTGACCATGGCATTGAGCAACGGCCAATCCGATATCGCGTCCGATCCGTCCTTCATGCCCTCGGTTTCGCGGTTGGGCGAGGCGACCGAGCCGCAGTCCAGGTGGTCGCGGCCGATCACTATGGGCGCCGAAACCTCTCCTTTCGCGACCAGGTCGTTGAAGATCAGCCCGGCCTTGTCTCGCTCGCCCTGGCCGAGCCAGCAGATGCGGGCCGGCAGGCCCTCGAACTCGACCCGTTCCCTGGCCATGGTCAGCCAGCGTTTCAGGCCTTCGTGTTCGGGAAAGGCTTCGAGCAGCGCGGCATCGGTGCGATAGATGTCCTCGGGATCACCCGAAAGCGCGGCCCAGCGGAACGGGCCTCTTCCGACGCAGAACTGCGGCCGGATGAACGCCGGCACGAAGCCGGGAAAGTCGAACGCTTTCTCGAATCCCTCGTCGAACGCGCGCTGGCGGATGTTGTTGCCGTAATCGAACGTGACCGCGCCGGCGTCCTGCAGCCTGACCATCGCCTCTACGTGGCGTTTCATGCTGGCCAGGCTCTGTTTTACATAGCCCTTCGGATCGCGATCGCGGAACTCGTTGGCCTGCTCGAAACTGTAGCCCGCCGGCACGTAACCGTTGAGTGGGTCGTGGGCGCTGGTCTGGTCGGTCAGCGTGTCGGGGGTAATGTTGTGCACTATCAGACGTTCGAGCAGGTCGACCGCGTTGGCGACGACGCCCACGCTGGTTCCCGATTTTTGCTGCTTGAGCTCGAGTGCGCGCTCGATCGCGGCATCGAGGTCGTGATGCAGTTCGTCGAGGTAGCGCTTCGCTTTTCGTCGCTCCAGGCGCGAGGCATCGACGTCGGCGATCAGGCAGGTACCGCCGTTCATCGTGATGGCCAGCGGCTGTGCGCCGCCCATGCCGCCGCAGCCGGCGGTGACGTTCAGCGTCCCGTCAAGTGTTCCATCGAAATGCTGGCGCGCGCACTCGGCGAAGGTCTCGAACGTTCCCTGCAGGATGCCCTGGGTGGAGATGTAGATCCACGACCCGGCGGTCATCTGGCCGTACATGATCAGGCCCTTCGCGGCAAGCTCGTCGAAGTGGTCCTGGGTGGCCCAGGCCGGCACCAGGTTGGAGTTGGCGATCAGCACCCGCGGCGCGTCGGGGTGGGTCCGGACCACGCCCACCGGCTCGCCGGACTGCACCAGCAACGTCTCGTCCGCCTCCAGCCGTTTCAGTGTTTCGACGATCGCGTCGAACGCCGGCCACGAGCGTGCCGCCTGGCCGCGCCCACCGTAGACGATCAGGTTATCCGGATCCTCGGCCACTTCCGGGTCGAGGTTGTTCATCAGCATGCGCATGGCCGCCTCGGCGGCCCAGGTCTTGCAGGTTTTCTCCGGGCCGCGCGGCGCTCGGATGGTTCGTTTGCTGGCCATGGTCGAATTCTGGTTGGCGTTGGCGTTCATTCTAACGTTACGCCGGACTTAGCTCCCCGGAGACTTGAATTCGCCCGACTGCTGGGCTAGCCTGTCGTCGGCGGGGCAATGGCGTGGCGGTGCAGCGAGCGGAATCGGATTTCATTCGCTCATGTCGATTGGCCGGTATTGCCTCCATTCACTCGTCATCATTCAAAATTTGGAGTATGCCGATGTTCATGGATAGAGCCGTGTTGGCCGGTCTGTCTTTACTCTTGTTCACAGCTTGTTCGACGTCGCCGTCGACCTCGGTCGAGCCTGAATTCAACGCGCCGCTTGTGAACGTCTCGCTTGATGAGAGCTCGAACTACTGGACGTTGGATCGCCGGTCCCAGGTGGATGCGCGCCGTGCAATCGGAGCGCCTGCAACTTCGTATGAATGCCGTCGAGCCGTACTGGCCTACACGGTCGATTCGAATGGAAGCGTATTCGATGTTGAAATCGTCGACGCGTGGCCGAACGAAGCGGCCGCCCGCTACTTTGCCGCGATGCAGGGGCAATTTCGCTACGATCCAACAGCTACCAATCCGGATCGCATTCCGATTCGAACGATCGGGACGCAGACTGCATTCGTACGTGGGGCCGACTGCGAGTTTCCCCCGATGAAGGGGCTGTCATGGCCGGATGAATAGCGGCATCAAGGAGAAGCGCATTCTTCCTGGATAATCCGTCGCGAATCACCCTCGACCACCAGCGCGGTGAGGCAGCCATTTCGCAGGCAGCACATTGCGACAAACATGATGCCGGCGCCGGCGATGGAACATGGCGTCGATCCCGGGGTCCGAATAACAGGCTTTCATGTCGTTCGCCCGCATCGGATCATTGCCGGTGAGCTAGTTGGACAGCCGAAATTCAGCTTGATCTCATCCGTGAATGTCGTCGGCACCGGTTGAACCTGACAAAGGCGAGCGTTGGTGGAAGAACAAGGCGTTTCTGCCGATGACCGCATGCAGCTCATGATCGATCGTCGGATCAGGCTTTGGAAGGCAATTAATGGATATTCAACGCAAGGTCTCGAATACACAGCGCCGGAAGCGAACGGTGCTGCTGGCGGGCATCGGGGGCGCCTTCCTCGCGTTGGTTGCAGGGGCAGTGTGGATGGGCCAGCGGCCGCCGGCGATCGATGGCGACAGCATCTGGACCGGCGAAGTCACGCGCGGCGAATTGGTTCACGAAGTGGTCGCGCCCGGCCGGCTGGTCGCCACCGACGTGCGCGCAGTGACCAATAGCAGTTCGGGCGTGGTCGAGCAGTTGATGGTTCTGCCCGGGGACCGGGTCGAGGCCGGCGACGTTCTGCTGGTCATGACCTCGCCGGGCATCGACGAAGATCTCGCCGCGGCCCGCTGGGAACTGGCAGGAACCCGCGCCGACCAGGCGCTGGCCCGGGTCGAATCGCAGAACCGTCTGCTGGACCTGGAGGCCCAGGTCGCCAGCGCCGAGGCTGACTACACAAGCACAAAAATGGAACTCGAAGCCCAGGAACAGCTGGGCGAGGGTCAGGTGTTTTCCGCACTGGAAGTCCAGCGCACGCGACTGAAGGCCGCCCAGCTCGAAAAGCGCATGCTCGCAGAGCGCGCGCGCCTGGACCGCTACGACGAAGTGCAGAAGGCCGAGCGCGAGGCCGCCGAGGCGCAGCTGGCCGCGATCAAGGATCGGGTTGCACGGCTGAAAGCGCTGCGCGAGGATCTGAACGTCAAGGCGAGCATGTCGGGCGTTGTGCTGGAAATCACGCCGGAAGAAGGCGAGCAGCTCGCGGCCGGGACCGCGGTGGCGCGGCTGGTCAATCCGGACCGGCTGATCGCCCGGGTGTCGGTCGACGAGCGATCGGCCGCCAGCGTGCAGCCAGACTTGCCGGTATCGCTGGAACTGGGCCGGAAGCGGCTGACCGGCGAGGTGCTGCGCGTGGATCCGGGCGTGGAGAACCGGCTGGTCAAGGTCGACGTCGCGCTGCCCGACGACACCGGAGACCTCGATCTCAGGCCCGATCTGAGCGTGAACGCCCGGATCGAACTGGACCGCATCGACGACACGCTCAAGGTCGACCGGCCGGCCCGGATGCCCGAGTCGCCGGGCTCGGTGCAGCTGTTCCGACTCGATGCCGACGGGACAAGGGCCAGCAGGGTGGAAGTCGAACTGGGCCGCGCGTCGATGCGGGAAGTCGAAATCATTCGGGGGCTGCAGCCGGGCAATCGAATCATCCTGGCCGACATGAGCGGCTGGCTGGACGAGGAACGGATCCGGATCCGCTGACCGCTACGTAGTCGAACCCGGGCGGGCAAGAATTGCAACAAGGAAAAGCAAAAAGGAATCTTTAGCCCATGACCAACCAATCTCCGTTGATCGTGCTTGATGGCGTCGAGCGCGTTTTTGCCACCGAAACGCTTGAAACTCACGCGCTTGATGGCATCGACCTGGAAATCGCTTCCGGGGAATACGTCACCATCGAGGGGCCGTCGGGCTGCGGCAAGTCCACGCTGCTGTCGGTGCTGGGCCTGCTCGACGAGATCGACGGCGGCGAGTACCGGCTGGCCGGCGTGCCCACCACCGAGATCGACGCCGAGGAGCGTGCCCGGCTGCGCAATCGTGAAATCGGCTTCGTATTCCAGAGCTTCAACCTGATTCCGGAAATGAGCGTGCTGGAAAACGTTGCGCTGCCGTTGGTCTATCGTGACGGCGTCGGTGCCGGCGAGCGCCGCAAGCGCGCCGACGAAGTCCTGGAGCAGGTCGGCATGGCCGCGCGCGCCGATCATCGCCCCAATCAGCTCTCCGGCGGCCAGCAGCAGCGCGTCGCGATCGCCCGGGCGCTGGTCGGCGCGCCGTCGCTGATCCTGGCCGACGAGCCCACCGGCAACCTGGACCACGAGAACGGTGAGCAGATCATGGCGCTGCTGGCCGAGCTGAATCGGGCCGGGGCGACGCTGGTGACGGTCACCCACAATCCCGAATATGCGGCCCACGCCGGGCGCAGGATCGCGATGCTGGACGGACGGCTTCGCACGAGCGCTGCATCCGCGGCATGAAGGCGCTGCTCCCTGATCTCGTCCACGCCTGGCGGGTCCATCGCGCAACGCCGGCGGCCAGTTCGATTGCCGTCTTTGTGCTGGGGATTGCGCTGGGCTTCATGACCGCGTTTCTTTCGCTGTTCAGCGACCTGCTGCCGCAGCCGCATCGCGGTTTCGAAGACGCCGACGGCGTTGCCACGCTGGTCGTTCAGATGCCCGAGCATGCCAATCCGGTCAATACCCGGTTCCTCGAGCGCGCGGGCGGGGAGATTTCCGGCTTCGCCGCCGTGGCCGGCGTGAACGACAACGAGATTCAGTGGCGCGACGGCGCCCGGCTGGAGCCGTTGTCGGCCGAGATGGTCACGCGCGGGTTCTTCGACGGTCTGGGCGCCAGGCTTGCGCTCGGGAACGGTATCGCCGCCGAGGATCACAGCGAGGAAGGCGCGTCGGTGGCGGTGATCTCTTACGCGCTTTGGCAGCAGCGGTTCGGTGGCCGGGCCGATGTGATCGGCAGCGAGATCGATCTTCTCGCCGAAGCCATGGCTACGAACGCCGACGAGCCGGTCGACGTCGGCGGCTACCGGATCATCGGGGTGACGCATCCGGACATGGACGGCACCTTCGGCGACAACGCGGATCTCTGGCTGCCGGCCGAGCAGTTCTACCCGAAACTTCTGACCGGACGCCTGGCCAGTGTCGGCCTGGGCAACTTTTCGATGTTCCGGGCGCTGGTGCGCCTCGCACCGGATCGCAGCCTGGAATCGGCCGGGCGCGAGCTGGCCGCGGCGCATGCCGACGGGGCATTCGACGGCATGGGCATACCGCAGGATGATGTTCGAATGCTGCTGTATCCCGGCGTGACGCAGGATCCGGGCCGGCAGGCCGAAGCGCGGCGGCAGGTCGGCCTGTTTGCGCTGGTCGGGTTGCTGGTGGTGGTTGTCGCCGGTGCAAACGTGGGCTTGTTCCTGCTGGCGCGCGCGCCCGGTCGCAGGCGCGAGTTGGGGATTCGCCTGGCGGTCGGCGCGCCGATGAAGCGGCTGCGACGGCAGTTGCTGGTTGAATCGGCGCTGCTGGTGGCTGCGGCGACGCTGGTCGGGATCGTGTTGGCGCTCTGGCTGATGGTCTGGTTCCAGGACCTCGCATTTCTCGAGCGCGCGCGATTCAGCAGCGTATCGTTGTTCGACTGGCGGGTGCTGGCCGGTGTGGCGGGGGTGGCTGCGCTCGCCACGTCGCTGGTTTCGCTGGCGCCGATCGCGGGGCTGAAGCGGCTGGGCGTGATTGGCGCGACGCGTCAGGTGCGCGCCCGACCTGGAGCTTTTCAGGGCTTCGGCGGCGCGCTGCAGATCGCCATTGCCGGCGTGGTCGCCTGCGTTGCGCTGGGGTTCGTGGTCCACTTGCAGGATCTGCGCTCGCGCGATCTGGGTTATTCGACGGAAGACCTGGTCGTCATCGGGCCGTCGTTCGACGGTACGGTCTTCAGTTCCGATCCCGCCGATGCCGAGCGCACCCGCGTGCGGCGGGAACGCCAGCGCCAGGTGCTGATGCAGATCCCCGGCGTCGAAGCGGTCGCGTTCGGGGCCCCGGTACCCGCCGGACAGGTCGGCATGACTTTTTCGTTTCGACTTTCGCCGCCCGATCGTCCCGACCAGGAGATCAGCGTTGCATTTGCATCGGCCGACTCGGCGTATCCCGATTTGCTGGACCTGCGCGTGCTGCACGGGCACTGGCCGGATGCCGGGGAGGCTGCGGGCCAGGTGATCAGTCGGGCGCTCGCCGAGGCCGTGTTCGGTCATGCAGACGTGGTCGGAGAAGTGCTGCCGGCGCTGCAGGGGCCCGGAATGTCGGAGCCGAAACCGGTGGCCGCCGTTGTCGAGAACGTGTTCTTCGCGCATCCGGAAAAGCCCGACGATCCGAGGATCTACAGCGAGAGCACGTTCCTCAGCGGCAACGACCGAATCCTGCTCGAGACCCGTCAGCCGCTGGACACGCTCCGCCGCGAACTGGACCGGTTGATTGAGGCGGGCGAGCTGGAGATCGAAATCGAGCACCTGTATCGCCCGCGCGATCGCTTCCGGGAACTGCTCGCGCCCGACCGCGGCCGTCTATACCTGAGCATGGCGGCCGCGGCCACCGCACTCGCGCTGGCGCTGTTCGGCTTCTACGGCATCCAGCGCTTCCTGGTCGATGCCGGACGGCGCGAATTCGCGATCCTGGCGGCGATCGGCGCCGGCCCGAAGCGACTGCGCAGGCGGGTGATCGGCACGGGCCTGCTGCTCGGGCTTCCGGGGCTGGTGTTCGCGGGGCCGCTGGGCTACCTGGTGCTGGCCGCGCTCAAGCCGGAGTTCCTGCCCGACTCGGTTCCCGCGCTTGGCATCGTCGTGTTCGTGGTCCTGGCGCTGGCCGCGCTTCTGGTTTTGACCTCGCTGGCGCCGGCCAGGCGCGCCGCGGCGATTGCGCCGGCTGCGCAGTTAAGGGAGGATTGACCTCGCCTGCCAACCCTTCGAATCCACTGGACCCTGGATCGAGTCCGGGGCGACAAGTGGGAAAGGTTCAGGCTCGAATGGTAGATGCGCTTCGCTTATCCATCCTACGGATTTTGGCACTCGACCTGCACGATCGAACGTTCGCCGTCTTCGATCACCAGCGCGGTGAGGCAGCCGCCCCAGACGCAGCCGGAATCCAGGCAGATGGCCTGGCCATTGTTGTGGTCATGATAACCAAGCATCGACCAGTGGCCGAACACGATCGTCCAGTCGCGCCACGACTCGTCCAGCAGCTCGAACCACGGACGGTAGCCCCTGGGCGGGTTCTTCATGTCGCCCGACGACTTGAAATCAAGCCGGCCGTCTGATTTCGCGAAGCGCATCCGGGTCAGCACATTGGTGGTGGTTCGAAGGCGGACGAAACGCTTCTGTTCCGGCAACCAGCGATCCGGCTCGTTGCCGTACATGTTGTCGATGAACTTGCCGAACTTCTTGCCGACCAGCGCCTGCTCGACCTCGGCCGCGCTCTTGCGGGCCTGCTCGGGATCCCAGCGCGGGTCGATGCCGGCGTGCACCAGCGCTATCCGGTCGGTCTCGTTGAGCCACAGCAGCGGCTGGGCGCGCAGCCATTCAAGCACCCGGTCGCCGTCGGCGTGGTTCAGGATCTTCTCGAACTCCGGATTGGGCTTGCGAACGTTGGGGTGCATGTGCGCGTACGCCAGCAGGTGCAGGTCGTGGTTGCCCAGCACCGAAAAGTGCGGCTCGCCCAGGGCGATGATCCTGCGCAGTACCTTCAGCGACTTGCCGCCGCGATTGACCAGGTCCCCGGCCAGGCAAAGGCGGTCGGCTGCCGGGTCGAAGGCGAGCTTGTCCAATAACCGCTCGAGAGGCTCCCAGAACCCCTGGATATCGCCGATGTAGATGTCCCGGCGTCGGCTCACGGATTGTCTTCCCGTTGCCTGACCCGCTCGGCCATGCGGTCGAATTCGGCCAGCGACAGCGTTTCGGCGCGGCGGACGGGGTCGATGTCCAGGTTTCGGAGTTCCTGCTCGTCGAGCACGCCTTTCAGCGTGTTCTTCAGCGTCTTGCGCCGCTGGCCGAACGCGGCTCGAACGACTTTCTCGAGAAACGGCAGCATTGCGCGCTGATGTTCCGTCAGCACCCTCGGCACGATGCGCACGATGGCCGATTCGACCTTCGGCACGGGCGTGAACGCGCCGGGCGGCACGCGGAAAAGCATGTCGACGTCTGCGCGCGCCTGGGTCATCACCCCCAGCCGGCCCCAGGCCTTGCTGCCCGGCGACGCCGCCAGCCGGTCGACGACTTCCTTCTGCAGCATGAAATGCATGTCGCTGACGACATCGGACTGGTCCAGCAGGTGAAACAGCAGCGGCGTGGATATGTTGTAGGGCAGGTTGCCGATGATCCGAAGGCGATGGTCATGACGATTGTCGTGACGATTGTCATCAGGATTGTCACGACAACCGTCGCCGGCCAGTTCGCGGAAATCGAACGACAGCGCGTCGGCCTGGTGAACGACCAGGTTGCCGGGACGGCCCAGCCTTTCCGGAAGCTCGGCCACGAGGTCGCGATCGAGCTCCACCACGTCGAGCCGGTCCACCCGCTCGAGCATCGGCCCGGTCAGCGCGCCCATGCCGGGCCCAATCTCGACGATCCGGTCGGCGCGCGCAGGCGCGATGGACCCGACGATCCGGCGGATCACCGATTCGCTGTGCAGGAAGTTCTGGCCGAAGCGTTTTCGGGCGCGATGCGTCATGCGATACCGGATGGCAAGGTCAAGGTAAAGAGTACCGCAGGTGGGGAAAAACCGGGTGCAACACGGAATCGCGGTCAGAAGCTTTCGAATGATGATGCGGGTGGCTTCATCGCCGGCAGGCCGGCTCCCACACCCGTAGAGAACTCCCGGCCGAACCCGGCGCCGTATCATGCTCACAGTTGTGGGAGCTTGCCTTGCAAGCGATGATTTTCCGACTACCGACTACCGACTACCGACTACCGACTACCGGAATCCTTACCGCCCCCGGTTGTCCGCAAGCTTCCGCGCCAGTTCGATCGCCGCCGCCATGCTGCCCGAATCGGCCTTGCCCGTTCCCGCCAGGTCCAGCGCGGTGCCGTGGTCGACCGAGGTACGGATGAACGGGAGACCGAGCGTGACATTGACGGCGTGGCCGAAGCCGGCGTACTTGAGGACCGGCAGGCCCTGGTCGTGGTACATCGCCAGCACCGCGTCGCAGCGTTCGAGATGGCGCGGCACGAAAGCGGTATCGGCCGGCAGCGGGCCTTCGAGCTGCATGCCGCGGTCGCGCAATTCGGCGATGACCGGCTCGATGATCTCGATTTCCTCGCGCCCCAGGTGGCCCCCTTCGCCGGCGTGGGGATTGAGGCCCAGGACGGCAATTCGAGGGTTGGCCAGGTCGAATCTGTCGACCAGGGCGCGCTGCATGATCGTCAGGGTCCGGCGCAGTTCTTCGCGCGTGATGGCGTCTGGCACATCGCGCAGCGGGAGGTGGGTCGTGGCAAGCGCGACCCGCAGCCGGTCGGCCACCAGCATCATCACGACGCGCTCGACGCCGGCCAGTGCGGCCAGGAACTCGGTATGCCCGGAGAACGCATGCCCGGCGTCGTTGATCACGCCCTTGTGGACCGGGGCGGTCACCAGGGCGGCGGCATCGCCGCGCATGACAACTTCGGCGGCCAGCTCGAGGGTTTCCAGCACATACCCGGCGTTGTCGGGGTTGAGGCGACCCGGAAAACTGGTAGCGGCCAGCGTCACGGGCAGACAGCGGACCGTTCGCGGGTCGGCCGTCCCGTCGCCCCGGCCGGGCTGCCACGTCTCGATGTGAATATCTTTTTGCTGCCGCCTTGCGACATCGGCGAGCAGCTGCGGGTCGGCGACCACGACGAGGTCTGCCCGGCCCTCGGCCGCCGCCACGGCAAGCTCGGGACCGATACCGGCCGGCTCGCCCGCCGTGATCAGCACCGGCATCGTGTCCATCAGGGTTTTCTCGGTTCCTTCTCAGAGAAGGATTTCGACGTAGGCCTCGTCGCGCATCTGCCTCAGCACCCGGTCGATCTCTTCGTCGGAGCGCTGTTGCACGATCAGGTCGCGCGCTTCGGCCCGCAGTGCTTCCTCGGTGCGGTCGGCCTGGCGCTCGCCCTCGAGCATGACCAGGTGCCACCCGTCGCCGGTCTGGAACGGCTGGCTGACCTGGCCGGGCTCGAGACTGTGGCAGACCGCCTGGAAGGTCTGCCCGTAGGCGCCCTCGGGAAACCAGTCCATCAGGCCGCCGATGTTGGCGGTGCGCTCGTCGTCGGAGAATTCGCGCGCCAGCGCGGCGAATTCCGCCCCGTCCTGGATACGGGCGTGCAGGTCTTCGATCAGCCGGCGGGCATCGTCGGGGGACACCAGTTCGGACGGCTGGACCATGATGTGGCGCACCTGGAACTCGTCGATGATGATATCCCCGCGCGGGCGCCGCTCGTTGACCTTGACCAGCATCAGGCTGCCGTTGCCGAGCATGGGCTCGGAGATTTCGCCGGCTTCCATGTCGCGGATGCGGTCGGCGAGCTGGCGCGGCATGGTGTTGAGGTTGCGCCAGCCCACTTCACCGCCGTCCAGCGCGTCGGGCGAATCGGAGAAGTTCACCGCGGCTTCGGCGAAATCCATCCCGTCGACGATCTGCTGGCGGATCTCGGTGATGCGCTGCTCGGCTTCGCGAAGCTCGGCCGGCGTGGCCGACGGCGACAGCTGGATCGCGATCTGCGACAGGTGATATTCGTCGCTGCCGAACGTCTCGGAATCCAGCAGCATGTCGACCTCGGTATCGGTGACCTGGTCCATGCTCTCGACGATTCGCTGGGTGAGCTTGGAGGTCAGCAGCTGGTTGCGCACGTCCTCGCGGAACTCGTTGAAGTCCAGGCCGTCGGCCTCGATGGCCTGGCGCAGCTCGATCAGCGTGAGCTGGTTCTGGCGCGCCACGTCGGCCAGCGAACGGTCGACCTCCTGGTCGGTCACGCGTATGCCGGTCTGTTCTGCGCGCTGGACCTGGACCTGGTTCATGATCAGGCGCTCCAGCACCTGCTCTTCGAGTACCTGCGGCGGCGGCTGGCGCTCGCCTCGCTGCTGGATCTGTCTCAGCACGCTGTCCATCGTCGACTCGAGCTCCGAGCGCAGGATGACGCCCTCGTCGACGATTGCGACGATCTCGTCCATCTTCTGGTAGGTCTGCGCGCCGGCAAGCAGCGGCAGAAACAGTGCCAGAACCATTGCGGAAAATCGAATTGCGGCTTGGCTCATAACGAATCCTTGTTCCTGAACTTATCGTGTAAAGAGGTTGTAGGGTCGGCGGCCCAGGCTGCCCAATCCCTTCAGATGGAGCTCGATGAAGAACGCCGTGCGTTTTTCCGACTCCCGGTCGCGAATGTAGCGCCTGATCGACGCCCGGATCGCCCAGCAGCAGCTTTCGTACTCGATGCCGCCCAGGAGCTCCAGCGCGGTCGAATCCTTGAACGAGTAATTGACCCGGCTGATCAGGTTCAGGTTCCCGGTCAGCGGGTACCGGGCCCTGACGTCGACCTGATCGACGCTGTCGCGCCGGAACCGGTAGCCGAGCTGAACCTGGCGAGCATCCTCGCCCTGCCATCTCAGACCGAATGCGGCCACGTCGGTTTCATTTTCTTCGGGATCCCACTGCAATCCGGCGCTGACCAGGAATCGATCGGTCGGCCGCCAGTTGATTTCGCCCACCGAAGCGGAGACCGAGCGGCCCTCTTCGGGCGTGTTGTTCAGACCTACGCTGGGATCGTCGAGAAACAGGATCTGGCCGATGCTTGCGTCGACGATGCTTCGACCGTTGCTGTCATCCAGCAGCCGGCTGGTCAATGCCAGCGTGACCTGGTTGGCGTCGGTCTGGCGGTCGGCGCCGGAGAACCGGTTGGTCTGGAACAGCTGGGCGAAGCTGAAGGTCAGTTCCCGGGTGTCGAACAGCGGCAGGTCCTCCTGCTCGCGACCGGGCACGTACAGGTAGAAGGCCCGTGGTTCCAGGGTCTGCAGGCGCCCCGACGCGGTGCGCCGCTCGAACACCAGTCCACCGTCCATGCTCAGGATCGGCTGCATCCGGGCCGGGTTGTCGTCGCCGGACTCGGAGTCTTCCAGGCTGTAGGCCGTACCGCGAAGCCCCACCGCGGGCTCGAAGAACCAGCCGGGCCGGACGACGCGCAGCGCCAGCTCCGGCAGGGCGTCCAGTCGGAGGCCGGTCACGCCTTCGCTGCGCTCGAAGTAGACCGCCTCGCTGTTCAGGCGAAAAGCGAGCCCGGCCGGAAGCGGCCAGTCGCCGTCGAATTCCACGCGCGGCAGCCGGTCGTAGGGCTCGCGATCCTCGCGGACGTCGCGGTCCAGCACCTGGAAGGTGTCGAAGGTGGTCTGCATCTGCCAGAACTGGCCGCGACCGGCGATCGAGAAGTCCGAGCGCAGGAACTGGATCGAACTCGACTCCAGGTCGTTGCCCAGGTCGAGGAAATAATCCTCGTCGCTGACCCGGTTGAAGTTCAGCCGGCTGGTCCAGTTCGGAGCAAGACGCGCCTGGTGGCGGATGCGCCCGAGCCAGCGATCACGGTCGTCTTCATTGTCGTCGGGCAGGTAGTCCAGGTTGAACGTGCCGGCCTGGCGGCGCGTCAGAAAACGGTATTCCGAACCGAGCATCACGCCGCGATCGCCGATCAGCCGCGGCGTGAAGGTTGCATCCTGGTTGGGCGCGATGTTCCAGTACCAGGGCACGGCAAGGTCGATGCCGTTGTCGCTGCTGGAACCGAACTGCGGATAGAGAAATCCGGATTTGCGTTCGTCGTTGAGCGGGAAGCTCAGCCAGGGCGAGTACAGGATGGGCACGCCCTTGAACTCGAGGCGGGCGTTGCGCGCGGTACCGACCCCGCGTTCGAAGTCAAGGTCGACGTCGCCGGCCTTGAGTTGCCAGTCGGGGTCCTCGACGTCGCAGGTGGTGAAGTCGAAGCGCTTGACCCGGGCGTGCGTCTGGTCGGTCATTTGCACCAGGCCGGCGTTGCCGGCCCCGGCGGCGCCGGCGATGTAGTAGCGCACCTGCTCGAACCGGCCGGTGGACGACTCGGTGTTGTAGCGCGCGCTCGAGGCCTCCAGGCGCAGCAGTGCGTCGGAGTACTCCAGCCACCCCGGCACCATGACCTCGCCGGTTTCCGGGTCGTATATCAGTTCGTCGGTTTCGAGGTTCTGGTCGCCATAGACCAGCCTGACGTTGTCGCTGAAGCGCATGGGGGCGTTGCCCGGGGCGTCCATGTCGTCGGCCCGTATATCCATCGGGAGGCTGGCCGAACGCTCGATACGGCCGCGGTCGGGTATCGTTCCCGGCTGCTGGCACTGCATTGCGGGTGCTTCCGATTCGCCGCTGGCCTGCTGGGCCGCGGCATCTGCGGCGAGCACTGCCAGCGCGGCGCCCAGCAATGCCCATGCGACACGGGCGGGCCGGCGGGGGCGGGGCAGGTACTCGGCAGGGGTCACGGGCAGTTGTCGGTCCGGCATCGGTTCAAAAAGGCGGCGCGCACGTTCCGACCGGCCGCGGCCAGCCGTTCAACGGCCTGGTGGAAGCGCTCGAAATCGCCGTCATATTCTGCCAGAAGATCGGCGAACGCGTCGGCTCCGGCCTCGTAGGTGGCCAGCAACGCAAGATGCGCGTTGTTCAGGTCCCGTTCCATCCATGCATCGAAGCGCCTGTCGCCGGTCACCTGGCTGAATTCGGCGTAGCGAAGCCGGAGGTCGTCGAATACCGCCTGCTTGGCTTCGCGCATCCTCGGCGGCGGCAGCTCGGTGGCGTAAAGCGCCTGGAGCCGGCTGCGCGTCTCGAGCAGCAACGCGGTGAATTCGGCTTCCAGTCGTCGCGATCTTGCCCATGCCTTCAGGGCGCTGGAGCCCTGGTCCAGTTCCAGCCAGCGCCTGACGCCGGCGCGCTCGACCGCGGTGGCGTAGGCTTCGTTGAAATCCGTCTCTCCCTTGACGAACACACGCTGGTGGGCCAGTTCATGAAAAAGCAGCCCGGCAAGCCGGCGGTCGCCGAACGCCAGCATCGGGCTGGTCACCGGATCGTTGAACCGGCCGAGCGTTGAATAGGCCGCCACCGGCGAGACCAGGGTGTCGAGCCCCTGTTTGCTCAACGAGCGAGCCCTGCGCTCGGCGGCCTCGCGGTTGAAATAACCGCGATAGGCCAGGCAGCCGACCAGCGGATAACACCAGGTCTTCGGCTCCACGCTGAATTCCGGGGCGGCGATCACGTTGTACACCACCGCATCGCGTTCGAGCTTGACGAAACCGGCGTAGCTGCCGTTGTCGGGCAGGCCCAGCTGTTCGCCGGCGAAGTCCCGAATCTCGAGCACGAGTTCGAGTTTCTGTCTTTTTTCTTCGGGTGTTTCCGGCGAAGCGATCAGTTTTTCAATATCCTTGCGCTTGAGCAGCAATTCCATCTGACCGCGCGCGGCCTGGCCGTACCAGCCCAGCGTGGCGCAACCGCCGGCCGCGAGCAGCAGGCCGCACAGGGCAACGATCATGACCGACTGGTATACCGATGAAGACTTCTGGCGCAAGTTCGGGCCGCTGATGTTCTCAGACGAGCAGTTTAGCGAGGCGGCCGAACAAGTGTCCGCCCTGCTGGCGCGAATCGAGCTGAAGGCGGGCGCGGTGCTGGACCTCGGCTGCGGGCCCGGACGCCACGCGCTGCCTCTGGCCCGCGCAGGGCTCGAAGTGACCGCGATGGACACCAGCGCGCAGCTGCTCGACGAGTTGCGGCGCCGCGCCGGCGACGAGAACCTCGAAATCGACATCAGGCAGGCCGATATGCGCGATTTCAACGATATCTCCGATATTGGCCCTTTCGATGCGGTATTCGTGATGTGGACGTCGTTCGGTTACTTCGAAGCCGAAGCCGACCACGACTGTGTACTGGACAACGTCGTCGACGTCCTCGCGCCCGGCGGCGTGCTGGTGCTCGATCTGCTCGGGCTCGAGACGCTTTGCCGAACGCTGGAGCCGGTCCACCTGACCGAGAACGCAGACGGCAGCCTGCTGATCGAGCGCCCGGTGCTGGTCGATCACAACACCCGGCTGGAGAACGAGTGGATCCTGGTCCGGGGCAATCGCGCGGACCGGGCGATGTTCTCGCACCGGGTCTGGTCGGCCGGTGAAATCGCCCGGCTGGTCGAAGCTGCCGGGCTGGAACTCGAAGCCATCGACGGCGACCTCGAGGGCACGCCCTACGATTTCGAATCGGAGCGGATGTACGTATTTGCGCGAAAGTCGTGAGGTGAAAGGTGAAGGAGTGAAGGGTTAACCCTTAACCTTGACCGCCCGCAGTTCCTCGTAGGTGCAGCGCACCGCGTGCTCCAGCTCTTCGCGGTCGGCCCGACCGGCCGGCACGGGCTCGAGGATCCTGAGCTGCACGCGGCTGAAGAAGCCGCGCTCCCGGCGGTGCCAGCGCCCCGGCGCGCGGCTGAAGACACCGCCCCACAGGCCTTCTATGGCCATCGGGATGACCGGCACCGGTCGCCGCTGAAGTATTTCGGTAATGCCCGAGCGAAACGGCTGGACATTGCCGTCCGGGCTCAGCCCGCCCTCGGGGAATATGCCCACCAGCTCGCCCCTGGCCAGCGCTTCGTCGACGCTGTCGAAGGCGCGCCGGAGGCATTCGGGGTCGACCTTCATCGGAGCGACCGGGATGGCGCCGGCCAGCCGGAACAGCCATCGCAGGCCCTGAATGTTGTAGATCTTGTGAGTCATCACGAAACGGATCGGACGCTGGACACTCCCGCCTATGATCAGCGGATCCATGAAGCTGAGGTGATTGCAGACGACCAGCGCCGGCCCGGTTTCGGGGAGGCGATCCGCGCTGTGGCCGGTCACCCGGACTCGGTAGATCAGCCGGCTGAGCAGCCACATCAGGAACCTGATCGCGAAAGCAGGCACCAGCGTGAACACGTAGGCGGCCACGACGAGATTGATCACTGCGACGATGCCGAACAGCTGCGGGATGGAAAAGCCGAGCACGCTCAGCAGCACGATGGCCATGACGCTGGCCAGCACCATGAACAGCGCGTTGAGAATGTTCATGCCGGCGATCACGCGTGCCCGTTCGGCATTCTCCGAAAGGCTCTGGATCAGCGCGTACAGCGGTACGATGAAAAGGCCGCCGCTGACCCCGATCAGCAGCAGATCGGCGACGATTCGCCAGCTGCCGTCCATTGCGAGAAGATCGCCGATCCCGGCGTCGGCCAGCGGCCGGGCCGGGCTTGCGAACATCAGGTCCAGCCCGAACAGCGTCATGCCCAGCGCGCCGACCGGCACCAGGCCGATTTCGACATTACCGCGCGAGAGCTTCTCGCACAGCAGCGCACCGGTGGAAATGCCGACGATGAAAAGCGCTAGCAGCCCGGCCAGCGTCGATTCGTCGCCGCCAAGCACGCCCTGGGTCCAGGCCGGGATCTGGACCAGGAAGATCGTGCCGTAGAACCAGAACCAGGAAATGCCCAGCACGCCGTGAAGCAGGCTTCGGTCGCGACCGATCAGCTTGATGTTGGTCCAGGAGGCCGTGATCGGGTTGAGGTTCAGGACCAGCCCATCATCGCCCACGGCCACCCTGGGCACGCCCAGCGCGGCCAGGTAGCCGGCGAGGGCGACTGCCAGCGTGGCGGCGAATACCGCCCAGGGCCAGGCCAGCGGCACGCCGGCCACGATCGGGCCGATGATCGTGCCGCCCAGGATGGCAATGTAGGTGCCGGCCGCGACCAGCCCGTTGCCGCCGGTCAGTTGATGCTTCTCGAGCAGCTGCGGGATGATCGAATACTTGATCGGGCCGAACAGGGTGGACTGAAAGCCGAGCAGAAACACCACCGACATCAGGGCCACGATGTTGCCCATGTAGAGCGCGACGCCCGCGAACAGGCAGATGGCCACTTCGAACAGCTTGATCAGCCGGATCATGCGCGATTTCTCGAAGCGGTCGGCCAGCTGGCCGAATACGGCGGAAAACAGGAAATAGGGCAGGATGAACAGCAGTGCCGCCAGGTTGACCAGTCCGCTGGCGTCCCAGCCGGCTTCGACGCCTATCCCGAACACGATCAGCGTGGCCAGCGCATTGCGGAAGATGTTGTCGTTGAGCGCGCCCAGCGCCTGGACGGCGAAAAACGGGCCGAAGCGCCGGTTTGCGATCAATTTCATCATGCGTTTATCGCGGCGCGCGCCGGGACCGTCGGGAGAACCGGCACTTTAACGCAACGCCGTCGCCCGCCACGACCGGGTCAGCATTCCGCGCTGCGCTCGAAAAGCTTTTCGGCCGGGGCCGGCCTGCCCAGCAGATAGCCCTGGCCGGTCGGACAGCCGGCTTCGACCAGGAACCTGAGCTGCTCGTCGGTCTCGATGCCCTCGGCGACCAGCGCCAGGCCCAGACGCTCGAACAGGCTGATCATGCCGCGCAGCAGCGTCTTCATTTCTTTCGAATTGTCGAGTTCGCGAACCAGCGATTGGTCGAGCTTGACTTCGTCTATCGGCAGCTGGGCAAGATAGGCAAGGTTCGAATAGCCGGTACCGAAGTCGTCCATGGCGATTCTGACCCCCAATGCCTTGATCTGCTCGAGTACCTGGCGCGCTCGCTCGGGCGACTCCATCAGCATGGTTTCGGTCAGTTCCAGCGTCAGCGACAACGGCGGCAGATCGAATTCGGCAAGGCAGTCGCCGATGTAGCGAGGAAGGTCTTCGTTGTAAAGCTCACGCGCCGACAGGTTGACCGACGCGCGCACCACGGGTTGGCCGGGGCCGCGCCACTCGGCAAGCTGGCGACAGGTCTCGCGTATGACCCACAGGTCCATGGCTTCGATCAGCCCGGTCTGCTCGGCCATGGGGATGAAGGACGCCGGCAGGAGCATCCCGTGTTCCGGGTGGACCCAGCGGACCAGGGCCTCGACGCCGACGGCGCGGTTTGTCGACAGCTCGAATTGGGGCTGGAAATACAGCGTCAGGTCCTGGTTCTGGATCGCGTGACGAAGATCGCTTTCCAGGAAGGGGCTGGTCTCGATCCGGCCTTCCAGCGAAGGGTCGAATTCCTGCCATCGATTGCCGCCCTGAACGCGCGAGGATTGAAGCGCCTGGCTGGCGCGCTGCAACAGCGTCTCCGGTCGTGTGCCGTCGCGCGGATATACGGCGACGCCGACGCTGGCGGTCAGCAGCAGGTCGCGTCCGGCCACCGGGGTCGGGGTGGCGATTTCGGCAACCAGCCGGTCCAGGCGATCCTGTACTTCCGCCCTGGCCAGCCCGGTGGTGACCATGCAGAACTCATCGTTGCCGAAGCGCGCGACCACGTCGTCGTCGTGCGCCCAGGTCAGCAACCGCGACGTGACCAGCCTAAGGATGCGGTCTCCGGCGGCAACGCCGAGCGTCTCGTTGATCGATTTGAACCGGTCGAGATCGAGCAGAATGACATGGCAACCGGTGCGGCTGCGCTCGGCGCTCGCCAGTGCCTTTTCCAGAAGCCAATCCAGCCGGCTCCGGTTGGGCAGCGAGGTCAGGCGGTCGTGATGGCTCAGGAAATCGACCTGCCGGGCCTGGCGACGGGCCGCGGTGACGTTGTTCCAGCTGCCGATGATGGTGCCGCTGGTACCGCCATCGTCGTTCGGAATGAGTCTCTTCTCGTCTCGCACGGCCAGGGTTTCGCCGTCGCGCCCAAGTACGCGGTATTCCTGTACCAGCGTCTGATGCGGCCTGATCGTCAGGTTTTCGGCCTCGATCCGGTCCTTGTCGTCGGGGTGAACATGCTCCGGCCACCATTCATCACGACTGGCCTCGGACAGCGGAAATCCGGTCACGCGCTCGACGGTCGGGCTGACCCATTCGACCGTCATCTCCGGAAATTTCAAGGCATAGAGCACCACCGGGGCGCTCTCCAGGAGATGGTTCAGGCGCTGGTTCGTCTGTTCCAGGCGTGCCGTGGCAGACTGCACACGCCATCGCAGCAGCAAAAGCCCTGCGCCGAGCATGATGACAACCGCGATGCCGATGACCAGGGCGGGCATCAGCCAGTCGGGCCATGCGCCGTTTCTCGGTGCGGCATAAGTCCGGTTCAGCGCAGCGAAGTAGGGCGAGTCGGCGTCTTTCTTCCATTCGCTCAGCGCCCGATCGATCGGCGGGAGCAGGCTGCGTGCAGCCGGAGATGCGGCGAAGAACAGGCTGGCCTGGTTGAAGGTGATCGGCGTCTCGACCAGGTCGTAGTCGAAAGCATTGCGCTGGCCGAAGAAGTGGTTGGCCACCGCGACGTCGGCTTCGCCCGACCGCGCCAGCTCGAACGCCGCGGGCAACGCATCGACCGTCCGAAGTTCGAATGCCAGGTCCGACTGGCGCTGGAGTTCGCGCAGGAAATCATGCTGCACCGACCCCTCGAGGACTGCAACAGTGGCCCCCGCCAGGTCCGCCAGGCTCTTGAAGTCGTTCTGCGGCAGGCAGTAGACCTGGCTCCAGGACTGTACGACCGGGATCCGGTGGAATGCGAACTGTCGCCGGCGGGACTCGGTCAGCGCCACGTCCGGCATCAGGTCGATGTCGCCGGTGCGCAGCAGTTCCAGGCATTCGGCCCAGCGGCATTCCACGTATTCGGTCCGCCAGTCCTGGTCCCGGGCGATCAACTGGATCAGGTCGATGAAAAAGCCGGCCGGGTTGCCGGACTCGTCGACGTGGAGTTTCGGGGCGTTCTGATAAATACCTATGCGCACTGGTGTGCCTGGTTGTGCCTGGGCCGGCAGGCAGAAAAACCAGGCGATCAGGGCCGTCGCGGCGATCAGGCCGGTCTTTGGTCCTCGATCAAGCATTGCTGCACGCATTCAGATTCCTCGACGAACAGTGTGTGCGGTCGCCAGGCCTGGCAGGCCGAGCCGCCGCGTTCGCATCCCGACGGGCCGTGCAATCGTGTCACCCCGATGCGCCCGACGGCGTCGACTATAAGACAAATCGCCGCACCATTAGCATAGTCTCGCATCGGTCGCATTGCCTCCGTTCGACGGTGAAAACCTGCTATAAAGCGCATTCAATCCAGTCGGAAATCATTCCAGTGTTGTCCGAGGCCCCAGCGACCGCCGGTGGAGAAAAGTTTTCGAAGCGCCGCCTGGTTGTCGTAACGCTCATCGCGGTCATCCTTTCAGTCGAAGTCCTGCTTCACTGGACCTGGCTGCCCTATATCGAGAACATGCGCCTGCTCAGCCTCGGCGGCCTGGCCGAGATCGCGATCTGGCTGTTGCTTGCAAGCGTTCTCGTCGCGGTCCAGACCCAGCGCCTGCCCGAGCGAATCTACTGGCTGCTGTCGGTCGGGCTCGGGATCTGGCTGATTTCCCAGACCGCCGACCTGATGGACGAGTTTCTACGCCAGCCGTTGTGGATTTCGGTCTACGGCGAGGACAGTGCCAGGGTTGTCGGGATGTTCGTGGTCACCCTCGGGCTGATCGCGCTGATCCGGCACAGCTCGGCGATGCTCCAGGAGCTCGAGTTCCTGAGTTTCCACGATTCCCTGACCGGCCTGTGCAATCGGCGCATGTTCCAGAAGTCGATCGCGGCGAAGGGACAGGACATTTTCGCGCTGATGCTGATGGACCTGGATCACTTCAAGACCATCAACGACAAGTTCGGTCATGACATCGGCGACCTGGTCCTGCGCGGAATCGCCGACCTGCTGCAACGGCACTGCGCGGAGCGCGGGGAGATCTTCCGGCTCGGCGGCGAGGAGTTCGCGGTGCTGATGGGCGATGCTTCGCAGTCCGAGATCGAGCAATTCGCAGAGTCTTTCCGCCAGCGCGTGGCTTCGCTGAACGGTGACGACAAGACCCGCGTGACGATCAGCATAGGCACCGGGCTGCGGCGCAGGGGCGAGTCGTCGAGCGAGCTGATGCGCAGGGTAGACCGGGCGCTCTACCGGGCCAAGGACGCCGGCCGCAATCGCGTCATGTCGTCCGAATAACCGCAGCGCGCGCACGACCGTTCGCCCAGCACCTTCAGCGCGCGACCAACGATCCCGCTGTCCCCTGCAGAACCAGAGCACCCGAGGTATCGAGGTCGAAGTGGACGACACCCTCGAGGATCTCGAGGAATCGTCGCTCCTGGTTCATCAGCGCTTCAGGGCAGGCCATCCTGGTGGTTGCTGCCGATTCGATGGTCAGCGCCTCTCCGGTCAACGTGTACTGCGCGGTAAAGCGGTTGCACGAAGCGCCGCCCGAAACGCGGCCATCCGAATCGAATTCCAGCGTGATCCGCGAGCTGTCGATGATGCCGCGGCCGTCAAGGTCTTCGACCACCCATTCGCGCCCGGCAAGAAGACTGGAAGGTTTGCCGCCGCAACCGACATGCCTGCCGTCGCGGGTCTGCACGACGACCGCGTAGGGATGCGGCATGCCGGTGGCGGAGTCGCGACAGATGGTTGCGGTGGCCGAGACCAGGGCGGCATTTCCATCCGATGCCGCGCGAAACCGGGTCGTGTCGCCTTCCGTCTCACGGCCCAGAAGCTTCATCTCGCGGGTCGATTCGCCGTAGTCCGTCACCAGTTTCATGTCCGCGGCGTTCAGCTCGACGTGCCAGCCGGGTTCGTTTCCGCCCGCCGAAAGCGGCAAGGGCGCGGGATTGTCGATGCTGCATTCGGGCAATTCCCGCCCGCTCAAGCGAACCGTCACGCTTTCGCCGTCGCGCCGCACGATCGTGGCCGGGTCATCGACCGCGACCAGCCGCTCGATCGATCCGGCGGTTTCGGTCCGCATCCGAAACGTCCGGCCGTCGATCACGAGCCGCGGCGCGTCGTCCAGCCGGCCCAGCCGGACCGGCACGTCGCCGCACAGGTAAGCCGTGCCGAATGCGATCCGGTCCAGCGGACGCAAATGCAGCTCGCCGGTTCGGACGTCGCCGGACGCGAGATTCAGCACTTTCGGTTCCGTCGCCCGCCTGGCAAAGCCGCCGTGGCTCACGACCCCCCGCAATTCGTGCAGGGCTCCCGGATCGATCGCCCGCCGGTCGACTTCGAGTTCGAAGGGGATGGGCACCTGGCGTCCCGCCAGATCGATCCGCCGTTCGGCCACGAGGCTGGATCCGTTCGCCGTGTACTCGCGAATCTCTATCCGTGCCGTGGCCTCGGCCGGCAACGCGATGCGTTCGCGGTAGGTCAATTCGCCGCGGACGGTGAGCGGCGCGGGGGCCGGCGCCGACCCGGCGCAACCTGCCGCCAGCAGTATCGCGCCGAGCATCGCCGTGACGCGAACCATCATGCGTTTTCGGACTCGTTCCCGGCAGGGGCTTGTTGCGGCGGGGCCTTTTCATCGGACGTGTTTCCGTCGCCGGTATCGGCGTGGAACTCGCGGCCGAAGATCTGCCAGAAGGCAATGAACAACACCGCGATCAGCGGGCCGACCACGAAGCCGTTGATGCCGAACAGCGCCAGCCCGCCCAGCGTCGACAGCAGCACCATCCAGTCCGGCAGCTTGGTATCGCGGCCCACGAGGATCGGGCGCAGGATATTGTCGGCCAGGCCGATGATGATCAGGCCGAACAGGACCAGCACCGTGGCCGATACCCACTCGCCCACCGCATACAGGTAGATGGCGGCCGGCAGCCAGACCAGTCCGGCGCCGACGGCCGGGATCAGCGAAAGCACGGTCATGACCACGCCCCAGAGTAGGGGCGCCGGCAGCCCGAGGATCCAGAAGATGAGGCCGCCCAGGGTGCCCTGCACCATGGCGACCACCAGGTTGCCCTTGACCGTGGCGCGCGCCACCTCGGCGAATTTCTGGAACAGCAGGCGCTCGCGTTCGTCGCCCAGGGGCAGGGCGGCGACCAGCTTTTCGACCAGCGCCCGGCCGTCGCGCAGCAGGAAATAGGCCACGTAGAGCATCAGCGCCAGCTTGAGAACGAACGAAAACGTGCCCTGGCCGACCGCCAGCGCGTTCTGGGCGATGAACTGGCTTGCGGTCACCGCCGCGCTGGCCGCGCGCTCGCGCACCGCGCTCATGTCGATGTCCAGGCGGTCGAACAGCGCCTGGATCGCCGGAAACGCGTTTCGGACCTGGTCGATGTACTTGCCCGGCTGGATTTCCTGGGCCTCGATCTGCTGGTAGATCGTCACGCCCTGCTGGACGAAGGACGTCAGCAGCAACAGGACAGGAATCACCACCAGCACCACGCAGGCGGTCAGCGTGGTCAGCGCGGTCAGGTTGGGCCGATTGCCCCATTTGTTCTCCAGCCAGACCTGGACCGGGTGAAACAGCACCGCGATGATGCAAGCCCAGAGAATCGGTGCGAAGAATGGTTTGAGCAGAAAGACAAACGCGACGGTCACCAGCGCCAGCGCGATCAGGAAAGTGCGTTGCTCGAGTTTGTCGATCATGCCGGCCGACCCACCTGCGTTCGTGAAACTGCTGCAACTATAGACACTGGAACGGCGACCGGCAACCGATACGACGAACTCATGCGTGATTCCGCCTGAGTCTTGCCCGAGCGCTGGATGGATGAGCGAAGCGCATCCACCAATCAGGCCGGAGAAAGGTGGATGCGCTGGCGCTTATCCCCTCTGCGCAGCCGTTGCCGACGTCGTCGTGCGACACCCTTGCCCGTTACGACGACTCCGCGAGCTCCTTCCTGATTTCCTTGTATTGCAGTTCCTGGCCGGTGCTGGCCGACCACTTGATCATCTCGTCGAGCATCGACAGGGCCTCGTCCAGCGCGCCCTGGTGGGCGAACAGCCGCGCCTCGAACACCTTCCCCTCGCCCAGGTCGGGCGCCAGGAAGCGTATCGAGTCGATCACGCTGGTCACGTTGCCGTCCACCTCCAGGTCGTGCTCGAAGGTCAGGTCGGCGAACTGGATCAGCGCCGGCACGTAAGTGGGGTCGGCCAGGATGGCGCGCTTGGCCGTGGCGCGCAGTTCCAGCGCCTTTTCTCGCGGCAGTTCACCTTCGTTTTGCTCTCGCGCCAGGGCGACGCTTGCGGTCAGCCCTTCGGGGCTTTTCGGGTTCTCGGCCAAAAGCGCGTCCACCTGCGCCCGGGCCTCCGGCCAGTCCTCTTCCTCGAGCGCCAGGGTGAACAGTCCGAGCCGCATGTCAAGCGGCCGGATGCCCTGGTCGAGACATTCCTTGAATGCCCTGGCGGCATTCTGCGTGCTGACCCTGTCGCTGCCGCCCGCGACGACCACGGCTTCGTAGTCGATTGCGGCGGCTTCGACGGCCGGCATCTCGCGCACCTCCGGCTCGATATCGGGCAGGCGCGAAGCGATTTCGCCCCGGCCGCTGGCGAACTCCTTGTCGTCCCAGTAGCGAATCAGTTCCTTGTCGAATCGCTTGTAGCTTATGCCGAACGCCCTGCGGAAGGCCTTTTCGTCGTCGACGTCGGCCCGGTTGATTTCCTGCAGGTACTGCGCGATGCCCTGCTGCAGCCGAGCGTTGCTGTGGAGGTAGTGCACCATCAGCCAGCCCTGGGCGTATTGCAGCGAGCGGCCGCCCTTGCCGCGCAGCGGGTCGCGGGTCAGGCTGCTGCCGATATGGCCCATGTAGCGTCCCTTCGAATCAATCAATTCGAACGACGGGATCCAGTCGCTGACGCGCTTGAGGTAGGGCACGCGGTGCAGCGCCGGCTTGCCGATCAGGGCGTAGCCGTCGTCGAACTCCATCGTGGCCATGAATTCGGCAAAGCCCTCGTCGTACCAGCGCGGGTATTCGATCGGGCTGTACTGGTGCAGGATGTGATGCGTGTACTCGTGGAACAGCACGCGCTTTCCGGAAAGCTGCCAGTCCTCGTCGCCGTCCTCGAGCGACAGCACCGAGATCGGGCCGGCCGGGCGCGCAGTGTAGAAGCCCGCCGTACCGTAGGCCTTGGTTGCATCGAGGTACTCGTCGGCGCTGTCATAGGCATACACCGTGACCGGCACCGACGGCACGTCGCGGGTATTCAGCCCGGAGAGGTAGCCCACCGTGAAGCGGTATTTCTCGAGGTCGGTGGCCAGCGCGATCGCGCGATCGCGCTCGGCATTGGTGCGCACCACGAAATGCTCGGTGCGGACTTCGTGCCAGGTGTCGCCGTCCGACGCACGCGCCGACGATGCGTGCGCGAACGCAAGGCCGAGGCCGACAAGCGCGAATGCGAACAGACCGACAGAAGCGAATCTCTTCATTTTCCAACTCCCTACAAGCCGGCCTGAAATCCTACCAAACCGGGCCCGGAAATTTCCACCCCCTTGAATCGGACGGACGACATTGGGCCGGGACATCCACGATACGCGCCGGTATCGACGGTATACTCGAATTCAATTCAAGCCGATCGAATTCAGGCATGTCCGAACGCGAAATCATGGAATACGACGTCATCGTCGTCGGCGCCGGCCCGGCCGGGCTTTCGTGCGCGATGCGGCTCAAGCAGCTCGACGCCAATCTCAACGTCTGCGTCATCGAAAAGGCCGCCGAAATCGGCGGGCACATTCTTTCCGGCGCAGTCATCGAGCCCGGGCCGCTGGACCGACTCGTCGAGGGCTGGCGCGACGATCCGCCGCCGATATGCGTGCCGGCGACCAGCGACGATTTCGTGTTCCTGAGCA
>MDTG01232583.1_pt1 | contig 28552 bp, 25 predicted proteins | sample 811421 | NCBI WGS metagenome assembly MDTG01 (sample SAMN05326645, study PRJNA326480) | marine metagenome | isolation source: seawater | place: Pacific Ocean: South East | collected 2011
CGAATATCATTTTAAATACCCACAAATTTGAAGAATGTATAGTAAGAGACGAAGCTTCCAACGTAGATATTCTGGCTGCAGGGGCAGTGCCCTCAAATCCGCAAGAGTTGTTAGCGGGCAAGGGCTTTGAAAAACTCATGGAGCATGCCAAGTTACACTATGACTACGTGATTGTAGATACAGCACCTACACAAGCAGTAAGCGACTCTATGGTAATTGCGCGTTCGTGTGACTCCATTATCTATGTAGTGCGTGCAGACAGTACCAGTGAAAAAGTGATAAACAATGGTTTGTCTAGATTTATTCAATTTGGTCATCGACTAGATGGTGTTGTATTAAATCAGGTAGATTTAAGCAAATCAGATGCAGCGGAACGTTATCGCGGCTATTATGATCAGTATGATTACACCAGTAGTTCTAATAGCTAGGCAGTTTATTGAAAGATCTTCACAGTCATATTATCCCTGGTATTGATGATGGCGCAAAAACAATGCATGAATCGTTGCTTATGGCAGAGCAAGCTGTAAGTAGCGGTATTACCCATATGGTTTGCACTCCGCATATCCACCCCTCATTTTTTGATAATAATCGAGAAAATATCGAGCAAGGTTTTTTGATATTAGCGGATAGTGTTAAGCAAGAGGGTATTCCCTTAAGTTTATCGTTTGCAGCAGAAGTGCGCGTTAACGATTTAATTCCAATATGGTTGAAGAACAACGAATTGCCATTTGTTGGAAGTTACGAAGGAAAAAGCGTTCTTTTACTCGAAATGCCTCACAGCCACGTGCCGTCTGGTTTGGACATGCTAATAAAATGGTTAATCAAAAATAATGTTCAACCTCTTATCGCTCATCCCGAACGTAATAGGGATATACTAAAGCAACCCGAACTACTAACTTGGCTAAAGAGGTTAGGGTGTCTATTTCAGGTTACCGCAGGCGCGTTTACTGGCCGTTTTGGGGAACATGTACAAGCTTTATCTAGGCAAATGCTCGCTGATAAAGCATTTCATGTTGTTGCTTCAGACACTCACGATACTCTTCGCCGCCCGAATGATATGAAAAAGGCCTATGACGTGGTGGCGAGCTATGATGAAGCCTTCGCAAAACACGCTTTCTTGACGTTGCCTAGTATAATTTTAAGCAAAAAAAGTGGCTAATTTACACAGCAATCAAAATAGCAAGAAAACCCTTTTGTTACGTATATTTCAGTTAACAATAGTTACCGTTTGTGGATTTGGCTTGTACTGGACTTCTAACTTTTTAATAGCAAATAATAACTACTACCATGCAAAAAATATTGTGGAGAATATACGAACAAGTAGTACTGCTCGCACTGTCGAGAATATAAATACTGCACTGAATCACGTAAACGTAGCCATTCAGTATTTTCCTGAAAAGTCCGGGTATTATTTGTTAAGGGCTGAATTATACGAGTGGAAAGCAAATCTGGAAGTAAGTAAACGTTTAGACTTGTTAGCTTTCGCGTTTGACGATTTTACATTAGCACTTAAGTATCGCCCATTATGGCCGCCTACATGGGCTAATTTGGCAGCGATAAAGTGGAAGATTGGCGAAATAGACAACGAATTTTATTATTACTTAAATACCGCAATTGAATTAGGCCCCCAGCATGAAATCGTCCACATATTTGTTACTGAATTTGGTTTAGCCATGTTCGCACAGCATTCTAGAGAATTTGGTAAAATTAACGTTGTCCTTCGAAGGCATATTGAGCAAGGTTTGAAAACCTCGTTGAGCAGAGAACGGATAGTAAAGGCTATAAAATCACATAATTTAGAGCAAGAAGTGTGTAGGTGGATGGTAGACGCTGAGTATAGAGTTAGGCGAGCAATACCAGGTTGCGTTGTTTTCAATTAAGGCTAGGTTTACTTCATTGTTTGGCTCATTCTTCAATGAATGTCAAACTATAACCTGCTTACCCTTTCTCCGAGACTTTCCTGACGCTTTTATTTTTTTGCTCATTAACCCTATTGCTAAAAGGCAAATAAACGTCGCTGCGTTTGCTGGGGCTTGAAGAGGAAAGTCTACACTAGCCTGTAGTGCCATACCTATAATGGCCATAAAAGACGCAAATGCGGCCCCTCTTGCTATGTTATGGCGCCTTCTCTTTAATGCATTAAAGCTGCTTGTTAAACAGGTGAAAACGATGGCAAACAAACTTATAAAACTAACTGCGCCAAATTCTATAAAAAACTGAAGGTATTCATTATGAGCATGGTCATAGGCTAAGTTAACCTGACTACTCTGATATTTAGGGTACACTGTATAAAAGCTGCCACCACCAGTTCCTAATACAGAGTACTTCGACATTAACGGCACAGAGTCGACAATTATTTCATCTCGTGTTTCTTCATCAATACTTGTTTGTTCTATTCTGGTCTGTACTTCTTTCAGTCCAAAAATACTGCTGACAATGGCAATATCTATAACAAGCATACTTATAAATAAAAATGTGTAACTCTTTAACCTTGGCCTAAAATACAGAAAGCCTACGCCAGCAGTTAATGTCATGCTAATGAAAAATGCAGAGTTACCCATTCTTGATCGGGACATAACAAGCGCAATCACCATACAAATAATGGCCAACCTGAACACTACCTTACTGCTTAACCAAAATGACACCCAGTGTCTTAATAGATCTTTTTGAGTGTAAGCGGGTGTATCCTTTAACGTGCTAACTAAATATCCTATGGCAGCACTTATCGTTAACAACAGATAGTTCGCAAAATGATTTTTGTAAATAAAGCTTCCTGTAGCGATGTGGCTCACGGGTATGTCAAATATTAAGCTTCGCTCAATGCCTGATAAAACTTCGAATGCACCGTAAAAGGCCTGCATAAGGCCACTCATACCTAAAACGGCAACTAAAATTTTTAGCCTGAACATAGTTTTAACTAAGGTAAGAAGTGACAAAAACAAGCAAAAAAATGACAATGATTTAAAGAGCGCGATATACGATTGCCCAGTATCAAACGACAGTGAATATAGAGAGGGAATATTAAAGCTTTCTAAAAGACTAATACGTTCCGGACGTATTTGAATAGCGACTTCCTGAGGTAAAGGGATTAACAAACAAACCTGGAGGCCAATAAATATTAACCATAATGTCATTACTACTTTATAGCGTTTTAGGGTAACTAAAACACTGCCTGGGATTGTTAAACACAAAAGCGCAGTGACTAAAAAAAAAGAAACTTGCATGAGCGCCCACGCCCAAGGCCTGTTAGATCCTAAAGGTAAGGGGAGCCAGACTAATGTAAAAAGCAAAAAGCCGAAAATAACAATTTCGGCTTTTTTTAAAATAGAAATCAATCCGTTGAATCGCTCATTCGAGAAAACTTAACTTAGTTTCCTGAAGGTGTAGTGCCACCTTCGCTTGTACCATCAGCTAAGGTACCGCCAGTAAGTGGTGTAATAGTTGTTCCATCAGCGGCTGTAGCTGCAAGCAGCTGTGTAATGTCGGCGCCGCCAGCAATTAAAGCTGCCTGTGCATCTTCTTGTGACATATAGCCAAGGCTAACTAAATAAATGTCAGTGTCGTCTGCTGGAAACAACATGGTGGCTATGGTAACAACTTCCGATTCAAATCCAGACAATGAATCATCTTCTAGCGCATTAGCTGCAAGCAGTGAACCAGTTGGGTTATTCACCAAAATTTTCATCATGGTTACAAACACACTCATGTTGGCGTTAAAATACTCTAATCGCGCATCTGTAGGCGCAACATCAAGTGATTCTAAAATTTGAACTACAATGTCTTGGTCAATATTATCGATGTTGTCTGCAGAACCAATAAGTTCAAGCAAATCGGCCCGAACTTCATCGCCTAGTTGATCACCAGCCACAGGAGTTTCAGAAGTAGTTGTGTCCCCAGGCGAAATATCTTGTGCTAATGTAAATTGTAACGATGAGATAAGCGCAATCGCTAATACACTAGCTAAATTTTTTATGAGCATGGCAATTCCTTAAACAATATAAAAAAACTAGCGAGAAATTACGGTAATTAATACCAAGTATAACTATCATTATGGGCTCTGTATACAAAATAGCCGTGTTAAGTCAGATATTCTTGCCATTTATTCCTTTGCATAATCCGCTTTACTCTACCATTGTGCTGGTTTGCTAAACAGATAACCTTGCTGAAACATAACGCCGACTTTTGCTAGTGCGGTAGATTCTTGTTCTGTTTCAACGAGCTCTGCGATGACTTGGATATTTAACCCATTCGCAATGCTGACTAAACTGCTTACAAATAGCTGATTGTCTCTACTTTCCTCAATGCCCTTAGTCAACTTTCCAGACACTTTCAAAAAGTCAGGTTGAATGGCCCTAATGCCCGCAAGAGAAGCTAAATTTTCGCCGAAATGCTCAATGGTTATTTTGCAACCTAGTTCGCGAACTGCGAGGCAAAATGCAAGGGTCTCATTTTTATATTGAACAATCGTCATATCTTCAATTTCAAATACAATTTGTTTAGCATTTGCGGGTGTGATCTGCAGCAGTGCAATTATCCATTTTCTGAAATTTTCGCTTGCGATCGATGCCATTGAAAGATTAATTCCAATTGGTTTGGCATCTCCCCCAAGTTTATCAACGGCGAGCTTGCATACTAGTTTGTCGATTTCTGGCACCAAATTTAATCGTTCAGACGCAGGAATGAGCTGAGACATAGGGATATAGCCTTCAGCTCCTTTCCCTTTAAATCGGGCGAGTACTTCATAGTAACGAACAATGACTTCCGACGAATTGGTAATGGGTTGAAGTAGTAATTCAGCGCGCTGTTCCTCTAAAATGAAATTTAATCTCTCTCGCCATTCTGTATTGCTATTGATAAAAGAGAGTTCAGACGCAAATTGCCATCCCTGCTCAGTTTTAGATGCAGCGAGCAAAGCGCTATCAGCGCGCTCCATTATTTCAGAGAGTGAATCATTATTCGAAAATATCGACGCGCCTAGCCAAGCTGCCTTGTTACCTGTTTTTAGCGGGTCAATAGAACCTAAACTTGTGCTAATTTCATATAGTTTAATTTCGCAGTCTTCTTTGTTTATGCCCTCGAAGACCACAGCGAAATCGGCGCCTGAAATTCTAAATATTGCTGTTTTGGATATCTGCGAACTGGTGCATGTTTTTAATGTCTCGGCGATGTTGCTAACATAGGTGTCGCCGTCATTAGCGCCCAACTTATTATTCACTTCCGCCAATTGAGAGCAACGCACTAAAAGAAGATAACCGCCATCGTGGGAAGATGATTCGCTAAGTAGGGCACTCATATGGCGAATGAAGGCATTTCTATTTAATAATTTCGTTAAGCTGTCTTCAAAGGCAATAGATTTAAACTCTTCGGCTCTGGCGGTAAGCTCAGCAAACATACCTTCGATAGAACGCGACAGCCTATTTACGGCATTCGTAATAAAAGACAATTCAGTAGTAAAGGGTTTGTAGTTAATTTGCGAGAATTTTTGATTTTGGATGTCGTTAATTTTTTCAACAACGATACTAAGAGGTTTCGTGATAGTTCTTATGATAAATAGCAGAAATATATAGGCTATGATAAATGCGCCGAAAAACATAATTGCGCTTTGCGTAATTGTTTCCCATAATTTTTCATTCGCAAGCCCTGGGTGGCTTTGTACATAAAGTTCTCCCGCCATTACCCATCCGTCGTTAATCTCAGTTTTCTCAACTGGAGGTGTTACTTTAACGAGTTGAGTAAACCATTCAGGTACGGTATCTATTTTATTAGGGTTTTGTTTCGTTAGAACAGTGTCTCCATCACTGTTCTTTAACACTATTTCTTTATAGTAACCTCTGTCAAAAATAGCATTCACCATGGTTTCAGCCACAAACATACCGCTATCTTGCCCCATATAGGGAGAGATAGATAAACCTAATGACGTAGCCGTGTCTTGAGCATGTGTGGCTAGTTGTTCACTCACATATTCTTTTGTCATTTTAACGTTAATTAAAAACGAGCCGACGAATACAGCCAGTAAAAAGATGAGTAAACTACTACTGAGTTGGGTAGATAATTTCATTGTTCTTATGTATCTCCGTTAATACTGGTATTTAGTCTGTCGATCATGTCGTCCCACAATTTCATTGGCCCGCTTCCTCTTAATTTCTTTCCGGTACCCATGGACTTTGCTGTCCATAAGCCATTACCATTGAAACTGTACACAGGGGCAAGGTCTCTTCTTTTATTGGCAGGAAGAATGCGTTTGTTAATGTTATCTAGAACCAAAGGAATTGACTTGGGTGTTGGATAGTAGGCAAGTACCATATGTGGTTGACGTTGCCTCAATGCAGTAACGTACATTAGCCGTAAATTTTCTTCAGGTATACCAAGTTCTCTTAATGAAAAGTATTTGGCAATGGAGTAATCTTCGCAATCGCCAGCGCCTGTAGAAATAAACTCTATTGGCGTGGCCCAATAGTCGGTTGTACGCCAATGCTCGATATCATCAACAAATTTAAACCTATTAAAGTAGCGGTTAACTTGATACAGTTTTTCTTCTACGTCTTCGTTAGCAATGTCGTCGAGAAGTTCGCGCCATTCAACAATATTTTCAGCGGCCTTTTTTCCATAGCGTGACTCTACCTTTTTTTGCATTTCTGGGGTGAAAATCATGCGGTACTGTGCAACGCCAGTAAGTAAGAATGTACTAATAAAAACCCCAAAAACAACAAGACGCTTTCGCGGTATAAACCATCTATTTTTGCGAATTTCCAAAGAGGCAGCCTGTATGTGTATAGAGTTTTGAAGTCAACTAAAGTATTAGAATCGATACTTTAGCTTATATATCATCCTTATTCATGATTTTATAATGTCAAAAATAATGTAAAGTTAAAAGGGGTTTGGTAACGTACGTACCGCATATTTTCTAAATGCAGTATTGATTAATTGCTGAAGACGTTAGTTTTCTGTTTTTTGAATGATTTTTTAGTTGTAACACACTGTTACAGTGTAATTTTTAAAGGGAAACCAGTTTAGGGATGGAAAGTAAAAATGCAGTCTTCTTGATAAACTCATTAGAAGGCGGTGGCGCTGAACGGGTAATGGTGAACATGCTTTCTATTTTAGAGCCTTATTTCAGCCGTAAACCAATGTGTGTTTATCTTATTTTGCTTGATGATTTACCCGAAGAGCATAGCTGCCCTAGTTATGTTCACAAAATTGTACTTAATAGCCGTGGGAGCTTGCTAAGAGGTTATAGTCAACTAAGTAATGTGCTAAGCGACCTTAATCCCACTTTTTGTTTAAGCTTTTTGACGCGAAGCAATTTAATCAATGCCGTGCTTGGGAAAAGGCTAGGTTATCCAGCCATAATTAGTGAGCGAGTTCACACCTCTAGCCATCTTTCTACTGGTTTAAAACATAGTATCACTAAAAAATTAGTAAAAATGACTTATAAGCATGCTAGCGCCGTGATAGGCGTAGCTGAAGGGGTTAAATCTGACTTGGTTCAGCATTACTCTGTTCCAAAGAGTAAGGTTTCAGTATTGTATAACCCTTATAATATACCCCGCCTTCAAAAGCTTGCTGAAGAGCCTATAGCAGATATCCCCAACGTCAATTACATCGTAGGTATTGGGCGCTTAGTAAAGAATAAAAACTTCTCTCTGCTTATCAACAGCTTTGCTAAAGCTAATTTATCGCTTCACCTTGTCATTTTAGGCGTAGGAGATGAAGAGGCCTCGCTTAAAGCATTAGCATCTCAACTAGGTGTAAAAGACAAAGTTCACTTTGTTGGCTTTAAACCAAATCCTTACCCTTATATTGCTAATGCTACGCTTTTTGTTTCGACTTCTAACGCTGAAGGGTTTCCAAATGCCATAGTAGAGGCAATGTGCTTGGGCAAACCCGTCATTGCAACCAATTGCAAATCTGGACCAGCAGAAATAATTGCAGAACGCTTCCCTTACGAAATTACCACACTAAGTATCGAAAAAAATGGCATTTTATGCCCTATGAACAATCAGGAAGCCGTCACAGAAGCACTGAGTTTTATGTGTAGCCATAAAAATATCGACCATTTTCAGAAGCAAAGCTTATTGTGTGCTAAACGGTTTTCTTATGCAGCTTTTGAAGAGCGAGTTACTGCTATTTTAGACGAAGTGGGAACCCATGTTTGAAACAATAAAAGTAGTAGTGGGGGTTGCTAGCTTATTCTTCGTTTTGAGAGTGATTCGGCATAATTGCAATAAATATTTAGCTTTTGCTATTGTTGCTATTTGGCTGCGTCTATTCTTATCTGCATTTTATACTATTACTTACCCTCCATTGTTTGCAGGATTATCGCTTAACGCGATAGGGTCTATAGGTGTGGTGTGTGTAGGCTTGCTGGTTTTACCTTTAAGTCTATTTAAACTGAAAAAACTCATGCCTTTTTACATATTGTTTTTTGCAATATTAATTAGCGGCGTCATTAACACTAAAATTGGCGGAACAATAAACTTACTAGTGAAATGGTTTTACTTTTTGGTCTTAATGATAGCTGTCTTTCTGTCCGTTCATTACTATGGCAAGAACGAAACCCTTAAAAAGCTACTGGTGGCATTCACCATGCCAGTTATCTTGCAATTACTTTCTATATTATTGGGCCACGCAAAAGCCACAGAAGCAGACGGCTCGACCAGTTTTATTGGGGGGTATAGTCACGAAGCCGCTTTTTCTATGGTAATAGTAACTTTTGTTTTTATACTAGGAATGTTAGAGCGTAATACCCTTCGAATGCAAACAGCACTATTTACTCTCGCCTTAATTTTGCTGGTTTTAGTAAATTACCGAACATCCATTCTCACCGTTTTGCCCATAGCCGCTATATTTTATTTCACCCAAGCGGAGCAAAAAATAAGGCCATCACAGAAGCCAGCTGTCATGACGGTTATTACCTTAATTTTATCCGTTATTTTTATATTACTTTCATTCAGTATGAGGGAGCGCTTTACGGATGTAGGAAGTTTAATCGCTAATTTAGACGTCGTATTAAAGGCACCAGAGTATTTAAGCCAAACAGAGCGAAGTTTAATGTCTTCTCGGGTGTATATATGGAGCCAATATATTGATGGATACAGAAACGCCGGCGTAATAAGGCATATTTTCGGCTTCGGGGCTGAATCCTGGCGTGATGCTTTTAAATTATATGCTCACAATACGTTTATTTCTTATTTATACGAGTTTGGTGTAGTTGGTTTTTTAAGCCTTATAAGCTTGTGCATTATTATTCTTGGTAATGCATTTAGTTTAAATAATAAAGCTGCATCGAGGACATTGCTTTTCACTTTTATAGGATTTTTAGCAATGAATTTAGCCACTATGCCATTATGGAATATAGAAGGCTTAATATTCTTTGCTATTTTTAGTGCGCTATTGTCTGCAGAAAACAGCAAAGCTAGAAGTGATGTGAAAAATTGAAGTTAGGAGACTATTAACTATGCGAATTAACAGCAAGAGTGACTACCATTATTTTTTACGTCAGGATATTAAGGCATTAAACTTAGTGCCTAATCTTAAAAATAAATTGACCCACGATATTTGGAAATTCCAAAAAACACTACGGCTTTTGGAGTACTATTTAAATTGTAAAAAGGGTTACTTGTCAAAGTTAATAACGGTTTATTTACGCTTGTCATTAAGAAAGCAGGGACGCAAACTGGGGTTTTCAATTCCTCCCAATGTTTTCGGGCCTGGGTTATCGATTGCTCACGCAGGAACCATAGTGGTTAATTCGAATGCTCGGGTTGGAGCTAATTGTAGAATACATGTATGCGTAAATATTGGTGCAGATATTCGAGATGGAAGTAAGGCGCCCGAAATAGGCAACAATTGTTACATTGGCCCGGGTGCAAAAATTTATGGGGCTATTGAAATTGGTGATAACGTAGGCATTGGCGCTAATGCAGTGGTTAACAAAAGCTTTTCTAGCAATGTGACCATAGCTGGCGTGCCTGCGCGGAAAATAGGGGATAACGGCCCCATGGATTACAGGGTGTCTCAAGCATGAAAGTAGCAGTGCTTGGGTTAAGGGGGATACCCAACGTAATGGGTGGTATTGAATCTCATTGCCAAAATTTGTATCCGCGACTAGTAAGGCAGGGTATAGATGTTACAGTTATTGGCCGCTCCCCATATTTGGGTAAAGCGCAACATACGTACGAGGGTGTTACCATAAAACCCTTGTGGACATTTAAGAGTAAATTTTTAGAGACCTTCCTACATACCTTTGTAGGGGTAATATATGCAGCGCTATTTATTAAACCGGATATTATTCATATTCATGCAATAGGCCCTGCATTATTCGCTCCTTTTGCCAGGTTACTCGGTTTAAAAGTTGTCGTTACCCACCATGGCGCCGACTATGATAGGAAAAAGTGGAATAAATTTGCCAAGCTTGTGTTAAAACTAGGCGAAAAAATGGGGGCCAAGTTTAGCAACTCAATGATAGTGGTGGGAAATACGCTAACCAAAAGACTAAAACATGAATACACCGTCAGTGCTAATAAGTTAGTATTTATCCCCAATGGTACCTTAATGGGTTTTGCAGATAACGCTAGCGAAGAGCATTTACCTGATGATATTCCAATTCAACCAAGAAACTACATTTTAGCGGTGTCGAGATTGGTGCCCGAAAAAGGAATGCACGATTTAATTTCCGCTTACGAAAAAAGCCGGACAAAATACAAGCTGGTAATTGTCGGGGACGCCGATCATGACGATGAGTATGCAAAGAGTATAAGAAATAGAGCAAATGAAAATGTTATTATTGCAGGCAAAAGAGTAGGGGAGGCTCTTGCCAGTTTATACAAATATTGTCGTGTATTTGTTCTACCTAGCTACCATGAAGGGCATCCTATTGTTGCGCTAGAAGCAATAAGCGCAGGTAGCAACGTTTTACTATCAGATATTCAGCCTAATAAAGATATTGGTTTACCTTTTGATTGCTATTTCAGAGTAGGAGATACAGATGCCCTTGCAGGTAAGATTACACATTTACATGAACTTAATTTACCTTTCGATAAATCTGAATTTTTAGAAAGGTACAATTGGGACAATATTGCGGCGCAAACCCTGCGTGAATATAAGAAAGTCGTGGAGCAAATACGGTGAAAGCAGACGCTAAAATAGACGTAATCTATATTCTGTCTGAAAAATCTTCAGGCTCAAGCTTTTTGTTCCGTAGTTTAAAAGATGCGCTTAATATAAAGACCTACCCTAAAACAATTCACTTTGAATCGGAAACCCTTTACTGGACAAAGGCGGCATCGTTACTGGATAAACCCCAGTTAAACATGCTGGCAAGTGCTGTGCCTTACTCCAAAGATCGCGCACGGAAGGAAATCAAAGAATTTTTAGCAAGTAATTTAAGCCATGACATAAAATTTGAAAGCGATGAAGACATGGTATTTAGAGGCTGGTTTGAATTAGTGCGTAAATTTGGGCCAGTGTTTATTGAAAAGTCGCCCCATCACTTGCTCCAATGGAGTGCTCTTCAGTTGATGTTGGAATTTGAAAAAAGATATCAAAGTAAAATCAATTGCCATTATATTTGTCTTATTCGAAACCCGAAAGACGTATTTCTCTCTCAGTTTAGGCGATGGAATGTAGATTTGGAGCTTCTAGAGAACCAATGGTTGATTAATTACATGAACTGGAATAGGTTTGAACATCAGTATAGCGGCTCCAATAAGTACCTTGTTCGATACGAGGATTTCACTAAAGACAGTTCTAGTTTTTTAACTACTTTCAGTGAAAGACTTAGTTTAAGTTGCCAGTTGTATAAAACAGAAAAAGTTCGAAATAGTAAAGCGTCAAAAAAAAGTAACATCTTTGGTTTTCCCTTCTCATCATCAACTGTCGCTCTTGCAAAAGAGTTTGGATACTCTAATGATGAATTAATTCACGTGCCGTCAATGAAATGGACGCTCTATACCTTATACATTAAGTATTTTTATAGCGCTGCTAAGCGAGCCTATAATTTTCTAAAAGGAGTGAAGTGATGAGAATTAGTGTAGTGATTACTACCTTTAATAGACCAGACTATCTTAAATTATCGCTTCAAAGCGCTATAGATCAGTTATACGAAGCCTTCGAAATTATTATTATTGATGACAATTCTACTGCAGATTACACCGAGGTTTTAGGCTGTTTCAATGAAAACGACATACAGTATGTTAAGCGTGATGTCTCCGGCGGAGCAAACGTAGCAAGAAACTTTGGAGTTAGCATAGCTAATGGTGACATAGTGGCATTTTTAGATGATGATGATGTGTGGTTAAATAATTATCTCGAAAAACACGCGGAACAATATAGTACTGGCGCAGACGCAGTATTAAGTGGTTTTAAGCACCTAAATAACGAAAGCGTAGTTAGAGTAAATACAGACAAAATTGTTACCAAAAAATCGTTGCTAAAAGGAAATACATATTGTGGAATGTCCGGCTTTTCATGTAGACGAGAGTTGTTACTTAGTAATAATTTCGATGAAGCGCTCCCCAATGGCCAAGACTGGGATATGTTTGTCCGTTTATTTCAAAAAGGAATAGAATTTAGAAATATTCCCAAGCCTTTATTTCTTTATAGATTTCAGACACCTGATGGTATTGGTAGTAAACTTCGACAAATGCGGCCGGAAGATGTTAATAAAAGACTGGGAGCTGCCTTTAAACATAAAGAGTTTCTTGGAGATTACTATTATAATGATAGGGTCGCACAACAATGCTTGTATTCTTTAAAGGCTAAATCAAACAAATTTAATTGGTTTCTGCAATCTATCAAAAAAGCAGGGGTAATGGCCACTTTACGTTTCTTTTGTAACCGAGTTATCAACGCCTTCCACAAACCTTGATTGAATTCATCAAATTTCAAAGTCATTGTGAGCTTTTGGTTTAAAAGTCTTTCGATTAAATAGCTTGATATTATATATTTTAACAAAATTAAATAAGGAAATTTGATGAAAGTTCTCTTTTATCTAAACAGCTTTCCACTGCCATCTGAAACTTTTATTATCGATCAGATTAGCGGACTAATCGAGAGAGGTGCGGATGTTACTATTTTATCTCTCGTTAAAGGTAAAATTGATATTGATAACGAAAAAGTGAAAAAATATAAACTAATAGAACGAACAGTATTCCTAGCTAATTCCAACAGTCATAAGTTATTGGACCGTTCAAAAGAAATTGGATTTAGTTTTTTTTCACCAAAAGTTTTAGAGCGTTTTAATTTCTTCAAGTATGGCTTCGTTTCTTTAAATCTATTTTTGCCCCTAGCTGAAAAAAAACTAAATAATAGAGAGTATGATGCTATAGTTGCTCATTTTGGGACCGCTGGCGTCGCGGCTATGAAAATGATGGAAGCTGGAGTAATACAAGGAAAATTATTCACAGTATTCCACGGTGCAGACATTTCAAAGAAAAAAAATCTTAATAGGTATGTTAAGGAATATAAAGAATTATTCCAATTTGCTGATAGGTTACTTCCGATTAGCAATAAATGGAAAGAAGAACTAGTTAAATTAGGAGCAGAACCTACAAAAATCTACGTCAATAGAATGGGTATTGATACGTCCAAGTTTAACATTAGTGCCAAGGTATCACTTGACAGCTCAACCCTGAAAATTGTGTCCGTGGCAAGGCTTGTTGAGAAGAAAGGAATTGACGATGCGCTAAAGGCGATGTCTCTGCTTAAGAATTCCGGCAAAGCGAAGTTTAGTTACCAAATTGTTGGAACAGGTCCGTTACAAAGTGAGTTATTGGATTTGGTCAAGAGTTTGAACCTACAGGACTGTGTCACTTTCTATGGGGCCCGACAACACTCTTTTGTATCAGATCTCTTGAAGTCGGCTGACATCTTCCTGTTACCTTCCAAAACCGCTAGTGATGGTGACATGGAGGGTATTCCAGTTTCATTGATGGAATCGATGGCCACAGGGTTGATTACTTTATCTACTTATCACTCAGGAATTCCGGAACTAATAGAGCATGGTGAGGATGGCTTTTTAGTCCCAGAAGGTTCTCCCGAATCTATCGCCGCTCAAATTGAAAATATAATTAGCAATAAAAGTGAGATTAACACTTTACAGGAAAGAGCAATCTGTAAAGTGAAAGAAAAATTTAATCAAGAAACTCTTTATGATGATTTACTAAATGTTTTAAGGGGAGGAAGTTGAATTTTCCTTCATCTGCAAGCTCTGAATATTAATACTATTATTTTTATTAATTGGCGAAGAGTTCTCAGTAATTAGAGACTCTATATATGAATTGTCGTATTGCTTAGGATGTGGAGTATAGTTATCGTAAGAAATATTCAATCTAGGCTCTTGTGCTCGTTGGTTATAGAATATATTGTGATAAAATATTGAACCTTTGTATTTTTGTTCGTCTTGAACAGCGAAACCAACATTATTAGCAATGTTACGCGTGATAAATATATTATTTCTAACATCGACCCACATTGTGTTGTCTCCCCTAAATCGAGAAGAAGCCAATGCGTTTCTATTAGTGATAATGTAATTTTCTAAAATAAACGTCTTTCCTGCTGGGCTAGACATTAAGCCACCTGCTTTTATTGCTGTCCATTCTCGCCCACGTTCATCGCCCAAGTCATGTATGTAGTTGTGGAAAATATAACTCGGGCCTAGTCGATTAGGAGCAACACTCACTCCAGCATAGCCTTTAGTCATTTCATTATTGTAAACCAATACATTTTGTTGCCCGCCATCAAGCTCTATCAAATCGTCGTTAGCGAAAGCTAAATAATTGCCGTATATGGCTGAATCTCGAACAAAGCCGCCTTCTCGTGAAGCGTTGTATCTACCCTCAATGACGTCATTAAATCTATGCGTGGCAGTACCATATAGTCTATTATTTCTAATAATGGTTTGCCCTGAGAAGTATGGGTTTTCATGTTGTGCATTGATTAAAATAGCAGTAGGGCCTTTAGGGTGACCATAACCCCAATGATTCGCTTTACCGTTGGGACTATGGATTTGTGTATCTTCTATAACTACGACACCTGTTTTTTCTAAATATATGCCCGCATCATAATTAATAGGGGATTCGCTATCAGCGTTCTCATAGCCAACGTTATTTCTATAGTCGGTTGCAATTCTGCCGTATTCGGATATATCACAATTCTTTATCCAGATATGATGAGCAGCGTTGGAGAAAATGCCATGACGTTGTCCTCCTTTTATAATCAAATTTTCTAACACTATATATGATTGAGAACCTAGGTTTATTGCTGTGATATCTTCTGGATCGGCCTCTATTACTTCACCGTTCCCTACTATTTTTGCGTAGCCTTGCTCACTGCCTTGTATGCCCAATGCTTCAATATCTAACTGGCCACCAGAATAAATATCCGCCAGGTTATAAATTTTGCTTTCGTCTATGGGTGGTGTATCGGCTTTGGTCTTGAAATTATACTCATACTTTTGTATGTCGCCGTTATCTTCAGTTACGGTTACTTCTACATTGTATTCAGTATTTGGGGTTAAATACATCAAGCTGCCGCTTAGTGCGCCGTAAATTGGCTCCCAAGCAAGAGGCATAGCAGGGCGCCAAGTTTCGCTTCCAACTTCTTTAAACTGTACGTCGTTTACTGAATTTTCATCTTGGCCATATATCACAATACCAGCCGAATGAATAAGCGGCGTTATATGGTTATCTTGATCTGAAGATGTGCCTGAAAGTGCTACTGTAGGGTCGAGACCAGCCATTGTCGCTGCTTGAATAAGTACGTTTGCTTCTATCTGAGTAGATTCGTTGCCCATTCTAGTTAGTCGGTATGCGTCAACTGGAAATAATTTTAATAACACTCCCAGTTTTTCGGGCTTGTCGCTGAGGCTCAGCCAATTAACACTGTCGAGTTGGTGTTGAGCAACCGAGTTTAGCGTGCCATCTTTATAAAGCTTAATAATGTCGTCCGAGTATTGGGTAATTAACGCTCGCATTTGCTTGTTAGTGTGCCAACTAGTGAGAGCATTAACCAGTGTTTGGTGAGACTTATTATGTTCGTTTTCGAGGTAGTGTAGAATTACCTCGCCAGATTGATTAGTTGATTTAATGTATTGCTTATTTTCACTATTTACAGAACAAGCATTAAGAAATATGATAATAATAAAACAGAAGACCAACTTCCCGAAATAGAGTGTGAAACCTTGCATGCTGAAAAGCCTGTGTAATGAATTGCGTTAAGACTAGAAACTGCGAGTACAACTTAGGTAAAAAGTTTATAGGGAAAATTCTTTACTCGCCTCTTACAAGCCTAGATTGTTGGCTGCATAACCGCAAGCAGCTCAGCGAAATTTAATATCCCTGCAACATTGAATTCAGTTGGCTATTGCGAAGCGTACAAACGATAAAAATGGATAGAAGTTAGCTATGGGGAAAGGGAATGTCATGGAAAAAAAGAAAGTTTTATTTGTCATTAACTCTATAGGCTATGGCGGGGTAGAAAGAGCACTAACCACCATTTTAAGCGTTCCAGAGCTTTCTGAAGATTTTGAAGTGCATCTTTTGTTACTAGATGATGAACCGATTATTCGGAAGTTTTTACCTCACGTTACTCTTCATGTTTGTAACAGCAAAAGAAAGTTACTTCCCAGCATTGTTAATTTTAATAAATTTGTAAATGAATTAGCGCCCGCGGTAACAATCAGCCTACTTGTTAGAGCTAACGTGTGCAATGCCATTATTAATGGTTTTTTATTAAGAAAAAACTCAATAATTTGCGAACGAATGCACCTTTCGAGTCACCTAGAAGGTCAGTTTCCAGCTTTTCAGAATAAAGTGGTTAAACAACTACCGAAGCTGTTCTATCGCTTTGCAACACTGGCTTTAGGCGTATCTACCGGTGTTACTTCAGACCTTGTAGAAAATTACTCTGTTAAACCTGACCGTGCCAAAACTATTTTTAATCCATATAACTTTCAGCACATTGCAGAGGAAGCCAAAAAGCAGCCTGAGTTCGATCTTCCAGAAGAGTTTATCGTAAGTGTAGGTCGCCTAACCGGCAGCAAGAACTTTCAGACTTTATTTGAAGCTTACCTAGCTTCGAATGAAAAGGCACCTCTTGTAGTCTTAGGTATTGGAGATTTGGAAGATGAGTTTAAAAAGTTCATTAAAGATAACAATGCAGAAGGCCGTATTCTCCTTATGGGCTATTCATTTAACCCCTATGCAATTGTTTCACGTGCCAAGTATTTTATTGCCACATCATTGAATGAAGGCTTTCCTAATGCTATGGCTGAAGCAATGGTATTGGGAAAACCTATAATTATGAGTAATTGCCCCTCTGGGCCAGGTGAAATCTTAAATGAGACTGCTGAACTAAATATTGAAGAAATGTTGTTGGGGAAATATGGCGTACTAGTCCCCATGAAAAATGAAGTAGAGACTACAAAAGCAATTAACTTCATGCAAAGTGATGTGGAACGAGAAAGGTATGCGAGCTTAGCTCTTTCGCGTAGTAGGGACTTTGAGCTAATTAAGATAGCAAGCCAATATTGGGACGTTATAAAAAATTTAGCGTAAATAGCGTGATCGTAGCCAATTTAAAAGTGAAATTATAGTGTTGGTTCGCTACTTTCAGTAGGGGGCGATTTTTTTGCTGCGCTTATAGACTCATTTGTAAGTAGTTGTTCTTTAGATTAAATGAGTATTATTAAAACGGACTTTATATGAGAAATAATACAATTGATTTTGCTAGAGTATCAGGGCGTGGGGATGTTCCTTTTTTCTTCGTGATAGCAGGGTACTTCATAGGTCTACAGGGAAAAGAAAGTAAATGCCACACACTAGCTCTTCTTATTCTGAAAGTTTTCCTAATATCGTCTATGCTTTTTTACCATTTAACCTATTAAAAGACCCAAATAAATTCTTGTCAATATCTATAATTGGCCTATTTATATCTGCTACTTATTTTCACTGATGGTTTTTGTCTTCGTTGATAGTTGGTTTGCTGTCTTTTCAGATTTTACAAAAGAAGTTCCCAAAATTACTGACTCCAGCTGCAGTGATATTGATAATTGCATTCATCATAACTGATATTGCAGCTTACATAGAACCTGGAAACATTTTTACTAGATTAGATATTTACGTTCGACATACTATATATTTAGCGTTCATTATAATTGGGTATAAGATATCAAGATTAAATGTACATCATTCATCCATCAGTAATCGGTTTTTTTTGTTAGCTTTCTCAACGCTTACCTTACAGTACTTTGTAGAGCCATTTTTAACAGAGTTACTAATTGGTTCAGACACAATTCGTCGCCAATTTCCAACTTTTACAGCTTTATTAACAATTTCGATAATGCTACTTTGCCTGAAAGGAAATATGGGAAAAACATTGTTTTCAGAGGCGGGTAAAAATTTTTCTCTAGGAATATATTTGGTGCACCCTTTATTTATACCGCTATCTAGGGAAGTATTTAACTACTGCCCTATACTGTCAAAAACCATTCAAGTACTGATAATGACCTTTCTTCTATCCTGGTTATTAATCTCTATATTAATGCGAAGAGCGCCTTTTTTATACCGTTTATTATATGGTGAATTCAAGTTCATCCGAAGGTAACATAGTGTTTGGTATTGTGCCTTGCTATTGAGTCGATATCTTTGCCTGCTGGCCGAGAGGTACGCGTGATATAACAGTTGAAGGCTGAGCGTGGATTACCAACTCCGCCACGTTTGGATAATAAGCCAGAGCTAATTTCGGCAACGCTGTCTGACTGGAGAGAACCCAGTAATATTGAACTGGTATATATCCAGTTAGGTAAACCGCAGAAAAATGGCTTCGTAGAGCGCTTTAACGGTTCATTCCGCAGAGAGTTTCTGGTTGCTTACTTGTTTGAAAATATCAACCAGGTAAGAGAAATGGCCTGGTTTTGGCGACTGGATTAAAACGAAGAAAGAACACATGAAAGTTTGGGTAACCTGCCTCAGGCAGCTTACCGAGCAAAACTGGAAAACTCTAATTTAGTAATGACTCATTAAAGGGGGAGCGGGGATTATCAAAAGCCTCATGGTGTAGAAGCTATTCTTTTTTATGACAATGGATCTACCTCTTAGAGTGCTAAGGAAATTCGGAGGGCTATTCTAAGAAAATGTCCCTCGTTAACTGTTTTCGTAGTTGTTTGGCCATTTAAATACGGGCCTCAAGGTGGAGTGTCGGGGGAAAAGATGGTGAAGTTGCACCATGGGACTCCGATTTTTGTCAAACTGGCGTGTTACAACATGCGCGGTTTAGATTTTTACAAAACGCAAAGAGTGTTCTGAATTGCGATATAGATGAGTTGGTTGTTGGAGAGAAGTCGGAGCAATCTATATTCGAATATACAGAGAAAATGCTATTAGGGTTAAGTTATTTCAAAGGGGTATGGATTGGAAATGCGACAGAGAAGCACATGGAATCAGGCATTCGTCGTCACAGGGATTTTAATTACTTTAGTTCACTCGAAAATAACAGCTGCCCGAACAAATGGTGCATTTTGCCTAAAAGAACCAACAGGCGCTATCACACTTGGAGTGTTCATGGAATAAAAGGGATAAAGCCTTTGTTCGGTAAAACTGATTATTTTAAAGATCGCCATTTCAAAGCGATATCGAATGGTTGGAAGTATGATCGTTTAGATGAATCAAATAGAGTAAAACCAAGTGACCAGTTACTGGATAAAAAATTAAAAAATGCTTTTGGTTACGCCGATATCTAGAAAATATAGGAGCATTATATCTGTCATACAAAATAGTCAAGATGCCACTAGTAAAGAAGCGCTAATGAAATTTAGGAATATTTTAGCCGCCATAAACCATAAAATAAGATTTTTGAAAAAGCACAGTTTAATTTGCCGTGATTTTCGTTTTTCTAAAATAGACGCTTGTCATGTGAGTCAACTCAGTGAATACTGTGAGCATGATTGACTAAATCAGTTCTAAGAGGTTCAAAAGCTATATGGAATCTCTACTTTTTCGGATTGAAACGTCAAAATGCCGATACGTCGATCAGATAGATATTTTCATTGGAAAGTTGATATCATTCATCATGAATATCGAGCAAACATAGAAAGGGACCTTGGATGAGAAATAGTACTATCGATTTTGCTAGGTTTGTTGCCGCATTCTTTGTAGTTGCTCTTCATGTCGGCTATTACAATGATATGTTAGTAGGTTTTGGAGAGATGGCAAGAATATCAGGTCGATGGGCAGTTCCATTCTTTTTTATGGTGACTGGTTACTTTATCGGTATTCAAGGGAAAGAAGATAAATGCCACCTACAAGCTTTTCGTGTTACCAAGATATTTTTAATATCATCGTTGATGTATTTGCCATACTGTTTGGTGAAAGATCCTAACTATCTTGAATCGAGATCTATAATTGACTACATAAGATCTGGTACATATTTTCACCTGTGGTTTTTATCGTCATTAGCAGTTGGTTTAGTGTCATTTCAATTTTTACACAAAATTTATCCAAAATCTTTAGTTGCGGTGTCTATTGGCTTAATTATGGCATTTGTTATCACTGATATAGCTGCATACCTAGAAAATGAAAATGTTTTCACTAAATTACATGGCACAGTTCGACATACAATTTCGTTAGCTTTTATTATAATTGGTTACAAAATTTCTCGATTAAATTTTGAGAATTTATTTTTGAATAAAAAATTTATGTTCGCTATTTTAATTTTATTTCTTGCGTATTTTCTCGAGCCTATTATCACGCAGTTATCAGTTGATTCACACGCAATCCGTCGTCAATTTCCAGTTTTTACCCCTATGGTAACAATAGCGATAATGATTCTTTGTTTAAAAGGGAATATGAATAAATCAATATTTTCAGAGGCGGGTAAAAACTATTCTCTTGGAATATACTTAGTGCATCCTCTATTTATACCAGTATCCAGAGAGATATTCACATATTTCTCATTTTTACCTAAAACCATTCAGGTGTTGTTAACAACTTTTCTTTTATCATGGTTTTTGGTCTCAATTTTAATGCGAAAATTTACATTTTTATACCGCTTACTTTATGGGGAATTTAAATTGCGCCAATAAATATGAATATATTTAAACCATTAGTTTTTTCCAATCAGTCGTGGAGAATTTTGTGGCTAATTCCTACTGCCTGTTGTATGTAAATGCGTATCTCTCCACATGAGAGTTGCCTAGTATTTTTTTGGTGTTCGTATTTTATGAAGTTACCTAATGCCCAGTAGCTCGTAATTAACAATTTCAGCTTCTTCTATTGCGCGTCAATTATTAAGACCAAGACTCAGTCGGAAAATTTAAAAATCAAAAAATATACGTCGAAGCATATGCTGAATGATGTTAAAGGCTTTTCATTTAAATTTAGAGCGTGATTTTTAGATGTTTTAAGTAAATAGTTAGATTCATGATATTCTGATTTTTATTTTATTGTCAGGCTATTTACTTTTAAGTGTTGAGTGAGCCTTTTCTATTAGTGAATTACTAGTTTAATGCAAAAAAATAGAACTACATCGAAAACTATTCCTATTGAGAAGGAAAGGATACTAGCTTTAATAGTCTCGTTTGATACAATATAAAATCTGAAATAACAAGCTGAAAAATTAAGTTAAAAATGAGCTTACAAAGAAAAACAATGCATTCAGTTGCTTCTTCAAGTGTTATTCAAATGTGTAGCCAAGTTCTTAATTTTGGTATTTCCATTTTGATAGCTAGAATCTTATCTCCAGAAGAGTTTGGCATAGTTGCAATAGGACTCGTTTTTGTTGCTTTAGCACAAACTTTGAGCGATCTTGGTCTGAGTTCCAGCTTAATTCAGAAAACTGATATAACCGATGATGAAACTTTTAGCTGTTTATGTATCAACATACTTATTGGGCTTATGATGGCTTTGGTGCTATTCCTGTCTAGCGAAGGTTTAGCTAATTTTTATGACACTCCTGAACTCAGTTTGATACTAATTGCACTTTGTCCCCTCTTTTTTGTTAATAGCTTTGCTAGTGTTCCTAGGGCAATTCTTTCTAGAAAAATGAAACATGGCCAAATAGCGGTTTGCAACTTATTGGCTACGCTAATGGGTTCTCTGGCAGCACTACTATTTGCTTATCTCGATTTTGGCTTATGGTCTTTAGTTATTCAACATTTGATAACGGGCTTTATGAATAGCTCATTGTTGGTTGTTAGATCTAAGTTACAATTCGCAAAGTTTAAATTAGATTTGTTACTCCCTTTACTCCCTTTCAGCCTCAATGTCTTTATTACAAGAGTGTTACAAGAGGCAGCGAACCAGGCAGACAAAGTAATTATAGGTAAGTTTATGGGACCATCCCAACTCGGCTTTTACACCAAGGCTGATCAGTTGGCTAGATTTCCATTGAGAAATATTACCGGCGTAGTAAGCAATGTTATGTTTCCAGCATTGAGTAAGATAAAGGAGGATAAGGAAAAAGTTAAGCTCGTTTACTTACGAGCTATTGGGCTGATAAGTACCTTTGTTTTTCCGATTTTAGCGGGTCTAGCGTATTTGGCAAACGACATCATTTTTTTCTTGCTTGGTGAAAAATGGTTGCCATTAGTACCTTATTTCATGTTTTTCTGTATTTCATTCATGTTATTGTCAATTGGTCAAATTTCTGGAGCCTTTTTTATGTCTCAAGGAAGAGCTGATGTACAACTTAAACTGATATTAATGACTCAATCAATAAAGATAATCTTGCTACTGATTGGTGTTCAATCCGGTCTAGAGGGTATCATCATCGCTCTTTCAATAGCCACGTTGTCTGGTTTCAGTTTAACGATGATCACGTTATCTCGAATACTTAATTTCAGTTTAATTGACTTTGTGAAAAGTATATACAAGCCTCTATTTTCAAATCTAGTCATGGTTGTGATCTTAGGCGTGGTTGATAGTTTAAATTTTCAATATAGATTGTTGTTGTTTCCTGTGATCGGCGCAACTGCCTATGTAGCTATTAGTGTTTTAATAAAGAATAAATTTTTCTGGGACACTGCTAGTTTAATCTTACAAATTTTTAAAAGTAAAAGTAAAAGTAAAAGTAGTTAGAATTTTAACGGCTGATAAGAAATTTAAGGATCGTTATGCCGCTATATTTATCTGAAAACCGTAATGTCGTATTTTTCCATATCCCAAAAACGGGCGGTACATCTATAGAATCTTGGCTTGTTAATTTATTAGATTCAAAACAAATTCTGTTTCATAAATTTATATTAGAAGATATGTTAGTAACCCCGCAACATTTAGGTTATTCGACAATTCAAAAGCTTATAGGTGAAGAAGTTTTCGCGAAAAGTTATAAATTTATGATAGTTCGAAATCCATTTGATAGGTTAGAAAGTGAATTTTTCTATCGAGTTAAAATAGGTGGCATAAAATTAGGTAAGTATCCCGAGAGATATTTTTCATATTGGTTGGTTGAAGTTCTTAACGTCTATCGTAATAACCCTTCTATTTTTGATAATCACTTAAGGCCTCAGATATATTACTACGGTCAGGATGTTAATTTTTTTAAATTTGAATCTGGTCTAGATGAGATAGCAAATCAAATAGCTAAATCTTTAATGTTTTCAGAGATTCCTAAAATGGAGCATAAAAAGACTAGCGAAAGGAAGTCGGTTATTTGGACTAAAAAAGCCTTTGAAATGGCGAAGGAAGTTTATAAGGCAGATTTTCATACATTTAATTACTCTAATGATTTATGTGAATCTAATGGACAAGTCGTACGTCGAAATAAAACATCATTATTGTTAAAATATAAAATGTATCGTGCACTAAACCTTGCGAAAGCTATTGTTAAAAGACTGTTGGATGTGGGGGCTGTCAAGTGAGTAGTATGTTAACGTTTTTTTTAAGGTTGAAACGCTCCCCGTTAAAATTTCTGACTAATACAGATTTTTTGTCTCCTAACAACCATAAAAAGATGGTACCAAAGAATATATTTATTTATTGGAATCAGGGCGAAAGCTCGGCGCCAGATATTGTTAAACTTTGTATAGAATCATGGAAAATCAATAATCCGAATTGGTCATTAACAGTTTTAGACAAAGATAAAGCCAATGAAGAGTTATCAAGAAAATATCTCCCAAAAGACATTACTGAAGCAAGTTATTCTGACCTTCTACGCCTTCATTTGTTAGAAAAGTATGGTGGTATTTGGGCTGACGCTACCACGCTGTGTTTTAATCCTTTAGATCATTGGGTTCACACCTTACTGCTATCATCAGACGTATTTTTATTTACGAACCCTACGGCGGATAGGACGATAGCTAGTTGGTTTATAGCCTCAAGAAAAAATAGTGCAGGTGTTCGTGTGTGGAACAAAAATGCTCAGAAATTCTGGAGTAAAGCTTCGTCTCAGCCTAGAGAGTACTTTTGGTTACATTACTTGTTTCAATACCTAACATTGCAATCTAGGGGCTTTAGATTATCATTTAAAAATATGCCAAGGATTAGTGCATCGCCACATCACTCTCTATGCTTTTTCATGCGCGACCCTTCTACAACGGATCAAACAAGTATTCTTTCTATGCTTGAGATGACAAACATACAGAAGCTCTCTTATAAACACGGTTACGATGCCAAAGATATAAAAACATTATTAGATTGTGTAAAAAAGTAAACTAGACCGTTTCACAATCGTAAACATTTCAGCGAATCTTTTGTGCCTGATAAAGGCGTAGGAGTTATTTCATCCTCATCATTTACGGGCTGCTAAGGGGGAACTGGGCAAAATTCCGTAAGTTCTAGACAAGGTGATAGTGCTGAAGATGCTAAAAAGCTACTCTGGTTAGGAGTAGCTTCAAGGCTGGATTTATCTTTAATGTAACTATACGCGGAACTTTCTGGTACCAATGAGTAAAACGCCTAAACCTAATAGAAAAACAGTAGATGGGGTGGGTACCGATACTGATGAGCCTGAACTAGCTATTTCCAATGCTTCAAGATTAGATACCGACAATTCGTTCAACCCGCTTGGTAGAACTGATGAGCTTAGAGCAATACTGGCAGAACCTCCGCAACATTCCTCAGCCCAAACAATCTTTATGTCAACGAAACCGTTAAAGTCATCTGCAACACCAAACACATCAGAATTCGACCAGTCCAACTTCCACCATAGGTTATCTTGGGTGTCAAATGCTTGAACACCGTTAACGTAAATTTCTGCACCGTAGTCGGCGTCTACACCCGCGAAAACATCTAAATCAGTTAAACTTGCCAAGTTGAAAGAAAATTCAACCATTGACACACTGTCTTCTTCACCACTGACTAGCGTAAAATCAGTTACGCTGCTCGACGTTGTGTTAGAACTATTAGTGATGTAGTCATAAAGGCTTGAAGATGAATTAAATGAACTGGTGATATCCGTATAAGAATAAGTTATAAGGGCAGCATTTGCTACGCCCATGCCCAACAACCAGATGGTTAAAATGTTTAATAATTTTTGCATAACAGCCTCAAGGTGGACTAAATTTAAATCGATTAAAAAAATGCAAGCCATGTGCCATTTTTATTAATAGCTGAATTTTAAAGATTTTTTTTGTTTTTTTTCGTTGCTTTTATGGTTAATGTAAAATACTTTGACATCGCTAGGTAAGACAATTGAAACGATCTATTGGAGTAGGTGCAGATACCGACACTCTTAAAATAAGCTATCCAAACTTGAGTATAAATCTACTTTTTATGTATAGAACGATGCTTTCCACTTCGTGACTTATGGATTTTAAGTTTTATTCTTGGGTTTCTGTTTGCTAGTGTAAGTGGGTTTGAGAAGTTGACCGCTCCTCTATCAGTACTACGTATAACTGAAAACTTCATCTAACCTTAAGAGTCAGATTAGAAGGCCTGATAACTTAATACAAGAATTATGCAAAAAGAGGAAGGAAAATAAATAACTCCCCTCAACAGACCAAGCCTTAACAATAAAATACTGCCAATATCAGCTCTTTAGGGTAGTGTCCAGTTACCCTAAACTGAGATAGACTTAGCTAGAGCTTTCTGCAATTATTAACGCAGAGACTGACTTCATTGAACGTTATCTAGTCATGGCGGATGTGAAGTAACGATTACAATTAAGTTCACAGATCAATACTTCACCAAATGAGTTGAATATAATCAAGTGGCTCACTTATATTTGTAAATCTCAATACTTAGAAAAATTGTTCACTATCAGCCCAAATATGTGCCACTAAGGTTTTACTGCCATCTACTGAGAGGTGCGCTGAGTCTACTACCATCAAAATATGATTTCTCATGATTAAACATTTTCCATTTGTACAGAAAGTTTCGAAAGGATCGAAGGTTTTTATAGTTTTCGGTAAACTAAGACCCTTAATAATTTCGCGTTCAATAAATCCTTTAGAAGGCTTCATCGCCCAGTTACCATCAAAATTAATATTTTCTGACAGTCTAATACTTAAGTACTGCGGGTTGTGTGTGGAATAGATAGGAACCTGGCCGACTATGGAGATATCAATATTTAAAGTTAGTAGGTGCTGTATTGTCCTCGAAACGTTTTCTATTTCAACACCTTGTGAACGCGCATATTGCCAATTGGACGCTAGTACTATTTTTTTAACATTGTATTCTTTTACTATACTTAATGCTAGTTTGTTATTTTCTTCACAGTTTGGTCTGTTGTGTGGGGATTCTCCTAGAATGGGGGCACATCCTGCACTTGCAAAAAGAAGAATGTTATTAGAAATTTGTTCTGATATCGCTAAAACACCTTGGACCAAGTGATTCGCATGAGAGTCACCCCACAATAATGTTGTCTCTTTCTTTTCATCAAAGCCACCTATATAACATAGACGACCAGTCCATAAACTTGCAGTTTCTTCAGTCGAGAGAAAACAGTTTGCACCTTGAGAGAACGCGCTCTGAAATTTTTGTTGAGATGCGGGGTCGAGTTGATACCTGTTAGTGAAACCCTCTTTGAAATGGGTCAAGACGCCGAAAGATGCAATTACTATCGAACAAAATGCAGTGGCCAAGACAGTTTGGCGAATATGCTTCTTTGAAATTGTAGTGGCTCTAAAGGCATTCTCGATAAATCTGTAAAACAAAAAGCCGATAAGAAAAGAAAGGGTGCACATCATGATTTTTTCTGCAAAGTCAGGCTCTCTCATAATAGTGTATTTATAGAAAACGACGATAGGCCAATGCACTAAATACGTTGAGTATGAAATCTTTCCAACAAACACCATTGGTGAGCTTGCTAAAACTCGATAAACAAACGTTCCTTCGTGTAAGAATGCAATAACTAGCGCAGTACCTAAAGTGACGGGAATTGCACTTAGACCAGGGAATAAGTACGTTTCATCCAATAAAAATATGGAACCAAAAATTAAAATAATACCTAAAATAGGTAGGCTTCTGGTTGTATAACTGTCAGTTTCTTTATTTTGTGCTAAGTAAAAGCTGCAAAGGGAACCCAACAGAAACTCCCATGCCCTGAAAGGCATGAGGTAGAATGCAGCACTATTCTCAATTCCTTGAACAAAAAGACAACCTGTGAATGATGTAGCTATTAATAGAACAAAGTAATAAACTGGAACTGTTCTACAAAACTTATAAATACTGAGCAATAGTAAGGGAAACAAAATATAGAACTGCTCTTCAACCGCTAATGACCATGTATGTAGTAGAGGTTTAAGCTCTGAGGGGCCATCGAAATAATCGCTTTTTAGCCAAAAGAAAACATTTGAGAGGTATGCTACAACGCCTACTGCACTCTGCCCTAACTCTCTCATTTCGTCTGGCATAAACACAAAGTATCCAGAAATTAAAGTAAGTAATATTGTTACAACTAAAGCTGGGTAAAGTCTGCGTAACCTTTTTATGTAAAATGACGTTAGTGAAAAATTTTCGCTATTTATATCTCTACACAGCAGTGTGGTAATAAGAAATCCAGATATAACAAAAAATATGTCCACACCAATAAATCCACCCGTTAGGCTGGAGAAACCACAGTGAAAAAGAACGACTGATGCAACAGCAATAGTTCTCAAGCCATCTATATCGGGTCTATATACAAGAGAAAATTTCATATTATTTTTCAACTTTATTTTTTAACTATTGTTCGATGCACGAGTGCTCACACATTAAGGTAAGTAATTGTCTGATTGGAGTTGCTATTTTAATTTTTTTAATATTTTGGGAGTAGGGATTTAACTTTCAGCCTGTTCTAAACATAGATACACCAATAGTTAGCCCAGAAATATTAGTCATGTCCTTGATTACAGCCTTTAAATTTTATTGCTTAAAACAGGTTTGTAGTAAGCACTCCTCTCAATAATCACTCCTTCAAATTCTGAGTCAATTTTAAAAATTCTTAGATATGAGTTCTCGCCTATCTTACACACAAAATTGTAGCCATGAACAGTATCACTGTACTGTTTTACGTTATTTACTTTCCTTAACCGGTTGAAGCACACCGTGAAGTTTTCGTCTTCTCAACAAAATCTGCCAATATCAGCCATATAGGGTAGCGGTTTCGCCGCACTCTCGTGTAAACTACTGCCTTTATA
>MDTG01233614.1_pt1 | contig 28537 bp, 22 predicted proteins | sample 811421 | NCBI WGS metagenome assembly MDTG01 (sample SAMN05326645, study PRJNA326480) | marine metagenome | isolation source: seawater | place: Pacific Ocean: South East | collected 2011
TCTCGACGAAGCACTTTCGGCCGTTGACGCAGAAAACGAATGGATCATTCAGGATGCCCTTGACCGCCTGATGAAGGGGCGTACCACATTGATCTTTGCGCACCGACTGTCCAGCGTGATCGACGCAGACCGGATCCTGGTTCTGGAGGATGGACGCATTGCCGACCAAGGTACCCATACGGAACTGATTGCCCGTGAAGGCGCATATCGCACGCTGATGGCTGCCCAAGCCGCCGAGGGCGACGGCGCAACTGTTCGTTTGCGGGCCGAACGGGACGCAAACGGTCCGGTACCGGGAGAAACAGCGGGTTTTTTCGCCGCCTCAGATGACGGTCCCAGCGACGCGATTATTCGGGCAGAGGGCTTAACTTGGGGCCAGGCCTTCAAGGAGCTATTGACCCATATGTATCCCTGGAAGGTGAAATTCTGCCTGACCTTATTCTTCGGCGTCACCCGGGTCTTCGCCTATATAGGTGTCGGCGTCGTAGGTGCCTTGGCTGTAGCCGCGGTCAAGTGGGGTCAGCCTTTCCTTCCCCATATCATCTGGCTTTGTGTGCTGGCGCCCATCGCTGGACTATTCCATTGGTTCGAATCCTGGATTGCCCACGATATGGCCTTCCGCATGCTGTCCGAGATGCGGATCGAACTGTTCCGGAAACTAGACAAACTCGCCCCCGCTTATCTCCTAACCCGGCGCACCGGTGACATGGTAGGTATGGCCACCCAGGATGTGGAGATGGTGGAGTACTTCTTCGCCCACACCGTGGCGCCGGCCTTCGTCGCGCTTTTGGTGCCGGCCCTGGTGATGATCTTCCTTGGAGCCACAGGATGGCCGTTAGCGCTGGCGCTATTTCCGTTTCTAGCCTTGGTCGCCGTCAGTCCCTTCCTCGCGCGAAACCGGCTCGACAGCTTGGGCTCGCGGACACGGGAATCTCTTGGCGAACTGAATGCTCATGCAGTCGATACAGTCCAGGGCTTGGCCGAAGTAGTCGCCTTCCAACAGGCGGATGCTCGGGGACTGGAATTCGATCACAAGGTTGGTCATTACCTTACCATTCGCCTTCCCTTCTTTCGTGACCTCACTTTACAAACCTCAATTTTGGAAACCATTACCGGCCTTGGTGGCCTAGCCGTGGTTGTCACGGGGGCATCCTTGGTCCAAGAGGGCCACTTGGACAGCAGTCTCCTACCATTGCTGACTATCCTGGCCATGGCTGCGTTTCTACCGGTTTCGGAAATCGCGCACATTGGTCGTCAGCTGGCGGATACGCTTGGTTCAGCCCGACGCTTGCACGCAGTTGATCACGAGAAGATCGCCGTTGCCGATGGGCCCGGCGTTGACCAAGCCGCTCCCGCGGACCTACGTCTGGAAGAAGTTTCTTTTACATACCCAGGCCGCACGACACCGGCCTTAGACGCAGTCAATCTCTCGATCGAATCAGGTCAAACATTAGCCCTAGTAGGACCATCGGGGGCTGGCAAGACGACGCTCGCGCACCTTTTGCTGCGGTTCTGGGATCCGCAGTCGGGACGTATTGTTTTTCAGGGCCACAACATCAAGGAACACCGGCTCGATGATCTTCGGGCCCGCATGGCGCTGGTGGCGCAGGACACCTACCTGTTTAACGCAACGCTCCAATCGAACATCCTGTTGGCCCGGCCAGACGCGGATGAATTTGCGCTTGAACGTGCCATCCAACGCGCTGCGCTGAGCGATTTCGTAGCCGGCCTACCGGACGGTCTAAACACACCCGTTGGCGAACGCGGCATGCGGCTATCCGGTGGCCAGAGACAGCGGGTAGCCATCGCGCGCGCCTTCCTTAAAGATGCGCCGATCTTGATTCTAGATGAGGCAACGTCTCACCTAGACGCAGTCAGCGAACAAAAGGTCCGCCAAGCTCTGGAAGAGCTCATGCATGATCGTACTACGGTGATCATCGCACACCGCTTGTCCACGGTTCGCAATGCCGACAAAATTATAGCCATGGAGGACGGACGCATTGCCGAACAAGGGTCACATGCGGAACTCCTAGCCAAGGGCGGCCTATATGCCCATCTGGTGCAGCGTCAGATGGCAGGTGCGGCAGCCGAATAAGCAAAGGATGACACCATGAAAAAACGAATTGCCCTTATGGGCATGCATCTAGAAGCGAACGCCTTCGCACCTGTATCTACAGAAGCTGATTTCCGTTCCGCAGGCTATTATGTGGGCGAAGAAATAACCAACGATCTGGCACAGGCAAACCCCCGCACACCCGCCGAGCTCTCAGGTTTCGTCGCCGAAATGGACCTCCAAGGCGCCAACTGGCAACCGGTGCCCATCCTCATTACCGGCTCCGAACCCGGCGGCCCTGTGGACCACGCCTTTTTCGAACACACTTTGGCCGAGATGAGGTCCCGCCTGGAAACAGCACTCCCTTTGGACGGCGTATACTTCTCCGCCCACGGGGCTATGACTTCGACCGAATCGACCGACCCTGACGGCCTACTTTTGGAGATGGTCCGCGACGTGGTCGGCCCGGACACGCCATTGATCGCGACCCTCGATCTGCATGCGAATATCTCCGATCGCATGGTGGCGAAGGCGGATATCCTGGTCTCCTACATCACCAATCCGCACGTGGACCAGCGGGAGCGCGCTGCCGAAGCGGCCGGCCTCATGTTGGAGATGTTCGACGGCATGAAACCAGAGGCCGTGTTTATCCGTGTCCCCATGGTCTCACCGTCGGTGACGCTGCTATCGGCCCGCGGCCCCTACGCGGACCTGATCAATTACGGCCAGGAAACTAAGAATGACGCCATTGCCAACGTCTCCTTGTTGGCCGGCTTCGCCTACGGCAACACACCTGAGAATGGCCTCGCGGTGATTGTTACCGGACGAAACAACCGTGCTGCCGCCGAGGCCCTCGCCCAGGACATCGCCCGGCGCGCCTGGGACAGCCGAGAGCGTTTCGCCATCTCCCTCACGTCGATTTACGATGCCGTTGCCCAGGCAAAGGCCTGCGGCGAGAAACCCGACCATCCCGCCGTAATCATAGCTGATTGCGCCGACAATCCGGGCGGCGGCGGACGCGGGAATACACCCTATATGCTCCGTGCCCTTGTGGCGTCGGATGTGCAGGATTGCTACGCCGGGATTTTTTATGACCAAGCATTGGCCGCGGAAGCCCACGAATTGGGCGTAGGGGCCGAGTTCTCAGCGGTCCTTAATCGCACTTCGGAGAACGAATTTTCCGAGCGCTTCGAATTCGAGGCAAAAATTGTCGGGCTTCACGATGGTGTCTGCGTCGGCACCCTGGGTATTTACGCGGGCCGAACGGTGGATTTGGGCCCGTCCGCGCATTTGAAGGTGAGAGGTATTGACCTGATCGTGGTTTCCCGGAGAAAACAATGCGGAGACGCGGAATTTTTCCGTATGTTTGGCCTGAAGATGGAAGACGCGCGCAGTGTCTTAGTAAAATCCCGTGGTCACTTCCGGGCTGGTTTTTTACCCTGGTTTCCACCAGAGCAAGTGATTGAGGTGGATGCGCCGGGGCTAACTTCCAATGTCTTCGCCAACTTCACCTTCGATGGCTATCAGCGACCCATATACCCGCTTGATAAGGATATGGATTGGCGCGTCCCGACAGGATGACAAGGGGCCCGCCTGGGTGTATGATCTAGCATATGATCCGGCTCTTCAACGCGTTGGCACTTGGTGTTGATGTTACTGCCATGCCGGCGGGCGAGACAGCATTTGCAGCCTCGACGTTGCCGAATAGGTCGCATTTTCGTTCGTGCTTCAGCGATCGGTACGAAAGCGATAACGAGTTCAACGAGGGTAATAGGATTTCCATCTAGGGAATTTGGTATTTGCCCGAACAAGTGAACAGCCTCAGCGTCTAGTTTTTCCAAGGAGCATTCCATGTCATCCTCTCATACCGGCCCTTTTCGCACGCTATTGTTCGCGCCTGGCAACCATCCGCGCCGCGTCCAGAAGGCCCTAGGCCTTAGCGCCGACGTGGTGATCCTTGACCTAGAGGACGCGGTCGCCATTGCGGAAAAAGTGGCAACACGCGCCGTTGCCGTAGATGCCTTACAGGGCGAGCGGACCGGCCTGGGTTATGTTCGCGTTAACGCTTACGATACCGATTTTTGTTTTGGCGATCTGCTCGTGGTGGTCGCCAAAGGTGTGGACGGTATCATCTTGCCCAAGGTGGAAACACCAGCACAATTGCAATCGGTTGATTGGGTGGTGGGCCAGTTGGAGCGTGAGAAGGGTTTACCCGCAGGTGGCATCGACATCATTCCGATCATCGAGACCGGAAAGGGCGTTGCCAATGTGCACGGCATTGCCTCCACCAGCACCCGGATCAAACGCCTTTCCTTCGGGGCCGGCGACTACACCAAAGACATGGCCATGCGCTGGACTCGTCACGAGGGTGAATTGGCGCACGCGCGGGCTGAAATCGCCGTCGCCAGTCGTGCCGCAGGGCTGGAGGCGCCATTGGATACTGTTTGGATCCATATCAAGGAAACGGAAGGATGCATTAAATCAGCGGAACTAGTATGCGACATGGGCTTCCAGGGGAAACTGTGTATCCACCCCGATCAAGTGGATCCGGTAAATGCCGTGTTCACGCCTTCCGATGAAGAGGTTGCCTTTGCCAAGAAGGTGGTCATGGCTTTCGAAGAGGCTGAAGCCCAAGGCCTCGCATCCATCCAAGTAGAAGGATATTTTGTCGACTATCCGATCGTCGACCAAGCCCAAAGAACCTTGGATGTTATTGAGAAGATTCGCAGAAAAATATCTGTGAGCCCCCGGATTTTGTCATAAATCTTTCGTGGTCTTTTGCCCTTGAAGGCAAAACCAGACTGTTCCCGGAACCATGGAGATAAACAACCGTCTGCCCGCAACCATCGCTAACCCTTATTCAAAAACGGCGTCACCAGCTTACGGGTTGATGAGCAATACATCGATTTTCGATGGTTATACTTGGTTCATGGATGCGGGATGGAGGTAAAAAACATGACAAACCACCTTCTGTTCGAGATCAGGCGCTATAGTATATCCCACCGTTAACATGCATCGTCTGGCCAGTGATGTAGTCAGCCTCGGGAAGACAGAGATAATGGATCATGCCGGCGATCTCTTCCACGTCACCAAGCCGATTGATTGGCGGGGACGTATTCATGGACGGGCGCGGGCCAGCAGATTTGGGGCGGTCCGTTTCGATATTGCCGGGCGCAACGATGTTGCAAGTGATGTTGTGCGGCGCTAGTTCCGTGGCGAGCCCTCGCATCATCCCCACCAGGCCCGCCTTCGCGGCGAGCACATGGAGGCGCTTGGCCGTGCCCAAATTCGACGACATGCCGCCCAAGCCGATAATTCGACCCCAGCGGTTCTTGATCATGTGAGGAGCGGCAGCGCGCGCGCAGAAAAAAGCACCGTCCAACGTCACGGCAATGGTACGATGCCATTCCTCAACGGTGATTTCCTGAAAAGATTTCTGGGCCCTGAGTGACGCGTTGCAAATCAGGATGTCGACGGAACCGAAAGCCTTTACCGCGGTCTCCATCATCTTGTTTACAGCATCTTCATTGGTGACGTCGGCAATGTGGGCCAGTGCCTTGCCGCCGGATTCAAATATTTCATGGGCGACGGCATCCGCGGCCTCACGGTCTTGAACAGCGTTAACCACGACGGAGACGCCGTAGCTAGCGAGACGCTTTGCCGTGGCACGGCCAATGTTTCGGGCCGCGCCCGTGATTACCGCTACTTTGCCGTTCAAAGGGGCTTCGGAGTTATCCATGGACGGCTTTCTCTTCTCGTTATCTGCCCTTGAATTCGGGCTTTCTTTTAGCGTTAAAGGCGGTAACGCCTTCGCTGAAATCGTCGGACACGGCACAGTCGGCAAAGGCCACCGTTTCAGCATCCAGTTGCTGGTTCAAGGTATTGGAAAGAGAGTCGTTCATTAGCGCCTTAGTGCGCGCATAAGCGTGAGTTGGGCCAGCGGCAAGGCGTGCCGCTAAGGCCTTAGTCTCGGGCTCCAATTCCCCGTCACCGACCACCCGGTTTATAAGACCCCAACTTTGCGCCGTAGCCGCGTCAAATCTATCGCCCAACAACGCGATTTCCATAGCCCGCTTCATACCAGTCACGCGGGGTAATGAAAACGTTGATCCGCCGTCGGGACTGGTTCCCAAATGACAATAAGCGAGCGTGAAGAAAGAGCTCTCCGTAGCCACCACCAGATCACAAGCCAGCATAATGCTGACTCCGGCGCCCGCCACTGCGCCGCGCACGCTAGCGACGATCGGCTTCGGCATGGCGCGCATGAGGAAAACGGTTTCGTGAAAGCCGTTGATCATGGCTTTGATCTCATAACGGAAGGCTGTGCGATCGGGAACCGCCTCCAGACGTGCGCCAAAATGCTTAATGTCCCCGCCTGCCATGAAGTTATTCCCCGCGCCGGACAAGACAACGCAGCGGATACTGTCATCATTACTGATGTCACGCATCACCGATGCCATGGTGTCCATCAGTTCCAAATTGAGTGCGTTCAGCGATTCTGGCCGGTTCATAATGACGTGGCACACCGGACCGTCAACCTCGACAAGAATGGACGAGCTAGAGGACGTGACAGGCATCGTGGCACTCCTGGAACCAGCATTTAGAATAGAATTACAGCGTACCGCATCCGTGCGCCGACGCAAGTAGACAGGTCAATTTGGAAGATGAACGGCACCTTTCGCGACAAGAGCGTCTATGGCTACGGAGTCCAGTCCTAATCCCGTCAGAACGTCGCGTCCGTGTTCGCCAATGGCCGGGAACAGCTGATCCGTATCGGCATCGCGCGGAGTAGTACCCGGCACAACCGGGAACGGAATGCTGTCGATGCCGGCTTGTTCCACTTCCGGCGCCATCCTGGTTTCGATGGTGTGGACGTCATTCAGCCAGTCATCCGTTGAATTAATCCGTTCGGCCAATATATCTGAGTCCCGCATGATCTGGACCCATTCGTCCGTGCTTTTCTCCTTAAATCGGGCTTCGAACACGGGCTTCAAGGTATCGAAGTTCTTGGCGCGGAGTTCGAAATCCGCGTATTGGGGATCATCACGCACGTCTTCAAGACACATCGCATCACAAATCCGTGCATATTGATCTTCCTTGACCAGGGCCAAGCCGATATAGCCACCATCGCTTGTCTCATAGCTGCCAGCCGGCGCATTTAATATACGGGGTTCGCCGCCAGCCAAGACCCGCTCAATGACCTTCGGCGCCAAAAATGCGCCCATGGCCTGGGCCAGACTAAGATCCAGATGAATGCCCTCCACTTCATCTCCTCGGCCCGCCAAGGCCGCCGCTACCGCCTGATGAGCGTAGACGCCCGTTATAGTATCCGGCACCAACATGCCAACGCGGTGCGGTATTCCGTCATTCCCCTTGTTCACAGAAACCAGGCCCGAGAAGGATTGCAGGACCGTGTCAGAGCCCGGTCGTTTCGCATAAGGGCCAGTTTGACCGAACCCGCTAACAGAGCCGTAAATGATATTTGGGTTTATTTTTCGAATTTCGTCAAAACCTACGCCCAAGCGGGCGGACACGCCGGGCCGGAAACTCTCAAGGAAAACATCAGCATCGGCGGCCAACTTGTGAACGATGTCACACGCCGCGTCAGACTTCAGGTTTAATGCAATGGAACGCTTGTGCGGATTGGCTACCATGCCCAGCGGCGTTTGTCCGCCATAGCTCTCCCCAATGGCTCGGATCCAATCGCCTTCGAATGGCTCAACCTTGATGACATCAGCACCATACAGGGCAAAAATACCGGCGCAATATGGTCCGGCGAACCCCTGCGTGATATCGACGATCTTCAAACCGGCATAGGGTGTGGCATAACTCATGGACATATGTCTCCCTGGATTGTCGGGAAAACCTTATAGCGGCCTTGGGGCCCCGGCAAACACGGGCGAAACGCTTATTCAATAAATGAAATAGCGCTCGCGCCGCGATAGGGCGGCGCGAACCAATGTGATCAGCTTTCCGGCTTGGAATTTCAGAAATTAACGTTGAAATCGCGGATCATAGTGTCGTCCCGATACTCACGGCAACGCTAAAAATGGCATGGGTATCTAAGTACCTACCGCCTTACGCTCACGATGCGCGATATATATGCCCGAACCAACGATCAGGGTAATTCCGATCCAAGTGAAAACGTCAGGGATAGTGTCGAAGGCGAAGTAGCCGATAGCAGCTGCGAAAATCAGCATGGTGTAGGAATAGGGTGAAATCACGGCGGTTGGACCGAATTTGAAGGATGCGATCATGGACCCCTGACCGATGATTGCCATCCCCAGGCCTATCACCAACGTCCAGGTTAGCACTTCCGGTATCGGGCACCAGAATAAGGGCACGAGGGGGCTGAGAGCCAGCGCACCCATAAGCGCGTTATGGGTAATCTCCAATATTATGGGTTGACCACCTGCGAGACGGCGGTTGGCTAGGAAGTAACCGCCCAATAAGACACCCGCCATCAACCCGATGTAATAGCCTACCTGGTCACCGTAAAACCCCGGCCGTAAAATGACCATGACGCCGCAGAACCCAACTAGAACGGCGGTGATACGCGGCAAGCCTATTTTCTCCCCCAGGACGACGGGTGAGAGAACCGTCGCGACCGCCGGCGCAAAAAGCAGCATGGCCGTCGCGTCGGCCAAGGGGATATATGTCAATGCCCAATATAGGGACGCAACGGCGCAGATGTTCATGGCACCCCTTAGGAACTGGCCACCCAGCGGTCGCGGTCGGAATACCCGCAGCCCATGGGTCGGAAAGGCGATCAGCGCCATCACCAGAAACGTTCCGGCAAACTGCATCCAGATGATTTGGATAGGGTCGACCTGATGGAGGAAGGATTTAACCAATCCATCCTTTCCCGACAAAAAAGCGGAACCCAGCACCATGAGTCCGATACCAATAATTACTCTGTTCTTAGCCATGGGACGGGATCAAGCGTCCTGGGACCAGTCGAAAATCCCCTTCCCGGTCGGTTCGGAATACTGGATGCTGTCGGCCGGCAACATGGGATTGAGGGCGCCGATATCTTCAGCGCAGAGCTCACCCAATCCAGCAGCCGTCACAATAAAACGATCGCGTTCGGCGGCGTCTATCGTATCGCACATCAACGCGTCAAATTTTTGCACATAGTCGGACCAAGTCCACGGCGCGGCACCGTTGGGGTGTGCGTCGGCTACATCCTTGCTGACCTCAAAGGTCGTGCCGTCCAGCATGATCACCTCCAGTCGTCCACCAAAGGCACGCTTCGCAGGGTCTGGATGGTGATAGCGGCGCTCCCAATCTGCATCCTCACGAGTTTTGATCTTGTTCCAAAGCGCCACCGTTTCCGGCCGCCCGGCTCGATGAGGGGCATAACTCTCGTCATGGTGCCAGCGTCCGTCCTCCAACGCCACGGCCAGGATGTACATGGCCGAGTGGTCTAAAGTTTCGCGGCTAGCCTTAGGATCGAACTTCTGTGGGTCGTTAGAGCCAGTGCCGATCACCGAATGGGTGTGGTGAGAGGTGTGCAGGATGATCTGCTCGACATCTTTTACATTGATAGTCTCGCGCACCTCGCATGCCAGATCAATCAACGCCTGCGCCTGGTATTCCGCCGAATGCGCCTTAGTGTAAGTCTCCATGATGCCCCGCGGCGCCTCACCCGGCGCAGGCAGACGAATCGTGTATGCACCCTGTGCACCTTCCAGCATCCATGCGATAACTGAATCCGCGCCTTCGTATACCGGGTTCGGCGCGCCTTCCCCACGCATGGCTCTGTCGACAGCCTCAATGGCCGTCTTGCCAGAATACCCCGGCACGTAAGCCTTCCAAGAAGTGATCTCCCCTTTCCGTGATTGCCGAGTGGAAAATCCCAGATGCACCGCCTGATTGATCGCGTGGTAAACAACTTCGATCGGAAGTTCCAACAGCGCCCCAAGCCCTGCCACCGCACCCGGCAACAGGTGCGCCACGTGATCCTTCTTGTGCGCATGCAGGCTGATGCCTCTCATAAGGGCCACATGCACCTCATAGGCAATTGCAACGCTGCGAGCCAATGTCGCGCCGTCTTTTCCTGTCTGTTGGGCGACCGCGATCAGCGGAGGGATATTGTCACCGGGGTGGCCGAAATCCTTAGCCAAAAACGTGTCATGGAAATCCAATTCGCGCACCGCCGTGGCATTAGCCCAGGCTGCCCATTCGGCATGCACGGTGATTTCTGGGGCGAGCCCGAACAAGGTTGCTCCATTCGCACGCGGATGAGCCAGAGCCATGGCCCGAGCGGACGCCGCGGGCCGGCGGTTAATGGCCGCCAATGCCACGGAGGCATTATCCACCACCCGGCACCGCACCATCTCCGCCACGTCATCATCGATGGGCGGACGGCTTAACGCGTATTCGGCTATCTTCCAGGCCAACTCATCTTCGCGTGGATGGGACTCCAAAGCGTCCCAGACGCGGACATAATGATTTTGCATTTACGGATCCTCCTTAGTCGCGACGACCCTATCCTCTGGACCCTTCGAAATCCACCGCGATTGACGCGGCCCCGCCAGGGATGGGATGCTAGGGTTAAAAGGTGACCCCAGCCCATGAACCGCATGCCCTCGTTCATTTTGCTTTCAATCGCCACCCTCATTGTGGTGCTGGGCGTTATAACAACCTCGGCGGGGGCAGTGACCACGCAGGAATGCGCGGAGGATTTTAATGCCCTGGTCGCGGAGATCGAACGCAATCGCCAGTCCACCATCACCAGGCTCAACCGCCAACTGACTGAGGTGGACACGCACCAGCAGCGCGAAAGCCTGAAATTTATGTGGGAGCAAGTTTGGGATGATGAGGAACGCCAGCGCGTGACCGCCGGCATAATCCGCAGGGATTGCGAAAAGGCTGCCAAGGTCGATGACTGAGGCGCCAGCTCGTCCACCTAACAAATTTCTCGTTCTCCTAACCACCACGACAGTACAGGCGTTGGTCACCATGAATGTGGTGATCCCGGCAGCGATCGCACCAGAAATGGCCGCCATGCTGGAAGTTGAACCTGCCATGGTCGGCATTCAGATCGGCGTCGCCTATTTTGGGGCGGCGGCGCTTTCGGCCATGTCGGGAACCGTGGTCCGCCGCTGGGGGGCGTTGCGGGCCAGCCAATTAGCCTTGGCGCTATCGGCGGTCGGCACCGCACTGATGGCGGTGCCATCGTTGGGCGTGTTAGCCGTGGGCGCAATATTCTGTGGGTTTGGATATGCACTTACCAATCCACCGGCCTCACACCTCCTGGCTCGGGTGACGACCCCCACGGACCGGAATTTCCTGTTTTCCGTCAAGCAGACATCTGTGCCGCTGGGTGGCGTGGTGGCGGGCTTCATGGCGCCACCAGTGGCGCTAACGTGGGGACCGCAGGCACCATTGATGGTCGGCGTTGCCGCCACCGTGGCTATGGCGTTTGCCATGCAGCCATTGCGATCGAGTTGGGACGCGGACCGGGACCCGGCGTATTCACTAAAACGCAATCCGCTCAGAGAGATGGCGATCATGTGGCATGAGCGGCGGCTCCGCTATTACGGGTTTGTGGCCTTTTGTTTCGCGGCCATGCAACTTTGCCTGACCACCTTTGCCGTAACCATGCTAGTTACAGATTTGGGCTTTGGACTGATTGAAGCGGGGATCATCTTAGCTGTCCTGCAAATCGCCGGGGTGACCGGCCGACTATGGTGGGGATGGTTGGCGGATCGTTTACGGGATAGCAACGCGGCGCTACTGATGATCGCGTTGTTAAGCGTCGTTTTCGCCTTGACCACATCGACGCTCACGGTTCAATCGCTCCATGTTTGGGTTTACGCCCTGATGGCCCTTTTCAGTTTCGCTGCTGTCGGCTGGAACGGCGTCTTCATGGCGGAGATCGCGCGCATCGCGCCTGGGGATGCCACCAGCAAGGCCACTGGCGCCGTTCTCGTAGTTAGCTTCACTGGTATCCTTTTCGGACCACCGACTTTCACGGCCACGCATGCGATGCTTGGAAGCTATACCGCCACGTTCGGCGTCTTTGCCGGCGTGTCCGCACTGGGCGGCATATATCTATGGTGGCTGCGGCGTTGGGAGCGGCGCCACCACTCGGCTCAGTGAAGTTCGGCGCGGATCTTCTGCCGGTAGAGATCGATGGGGACCAGTTTCCCCCACTTCTCTACGTACCAATACTGCCAGCCGTTGCAGGCCGGTGCCTTCTGCACAAAGGCTCCGACTTGATGGATGGAACCCGTGAAATCACCCGTGATCAGCGTACCATCGGCGCGCACGCGCGCGGAATGACGACGCCGGATGTCAGTCAGCACTTGGCCGGGCTCTAGCAAGCCACGATCCAGGAGCCAGCCGAAGGGGATTCGGGGTTGTTCCCGTTTTTGTTCGATTTTCAAGATATCTTCCTCTGAGATACGGCGGATCTTCGCGATCCGCTCCTTGGCAATGGCCGCGTAATTTTTGTCTTGTTCGATGCCCACATAGTGGCGGCCCAGTTTCTTTGCCACGGCGCCCGTCGTGCCGCTACCAAAAAAGGGATCGAGCACCATGTCACCGACGTTCGTGGCAGCGATTATGGTCCGGTAAAGCAAACCTTCCGGCTTTTGGGTGGGATGGGCCTTCTTACCATCGATCTTCAACCGCTCAATACCCGAACAGATCGGCATGAGCCAGTCAGAACGCATTTGGAGATCGTCGTTCAGAGCCTTCATGGATTCGTAATTGAAACGGTATTTGGACGCTTTCGACCGGGCGCACCAGATCATAGTCTCGTGGGCATTGGTGAACCGTCGGCCGCGGAAATTAGGCATGGGATTGTTTTTCCGCCAGATAACATCATTGAGCATCCAGTAGCCTAGATCCTGTAGTGCCGTGCCGACCCGAAAAATGTTATGATAGCTGCCGATGACCCAAAGCGTGCCGCCGGGCTTCAACACACGCCGCGCAGCAACCAGCCAATCCCGGCTGAACTGGTCATACGCGGCGAAGCTCTCGAACTGATCCCAGTCATCGTTGACGGCATCGACCTTAGAATTATTCGGCCTATGCAGTTCGGCCTCTAATTGAAGATTGTACGGTGGGTCCGCGAACACCATGTCGATGCTGGCTTTTGGCAAGGCGTTCATCTGTTCGATGCAGTCACCGATCAGGATGCTGTCAGAGAATGCCGGCGGGCTAATTGTCGCGGCCGGGCCGAGCACTCCCCGTATTTTCTTATGATCTCTGCCCATAGTCGCCGTAACATGAAGAACCATGGAGTCGCCGTCAAGATATAAAAGAATCAAAGGGTTAGAAGATACTCAACGCAAGATATGGAGTCCGTGAGTCAGTCGGGACTCAATATCTTGATCTTGCGGATCGGCGCGAAGCTTTTCCGATGAAACGAGGTTATCCCCAGGCGGGCCAGGGCATCCTGATGTTCCCGGGTCCCATAACCGGCATTGGAAGCCCAGCCATAATCCGGGTGGCGGGCGTCCAGTTTACGCATGATACGATCCCGGGTGACCTTCGCCACTATGGAGGCGGCCGCAATCGAAAGCGAATGCCCGTCTCCTTTGACCACGCATTCCAAAGAGCATGCCAGCGCCGGTTCGCTGTTCCCATCGATCAACGCGTAACTCGGCGTGGGATCAGCCAACACGGCAACCGCGCGCGCCATGGCCAGCATCGTCGCCTGCAGGATGTTCATGCTGTCGATCTCATCGACGCTGGCCTCCCCGACACCGATGCGCGCCGTAGCCTGAAGTTCGGCGAACAGGTCTTCTCGGGCACCAGGCTTGAGCTTCTTCGAATCATCCAATCCCGTCCGCAGCGCCAAGGACAGATTGTGACGATCCAAAATCACCGCCCCGGCGACCACGGGACCCGCCCATGAGCCGCGGCCAGCCTCGTCAACGCCGGCGATGACGTCATGGCCAGCGCGCCGGGCCGCATCCTCAAAGGTCCAATCAGGCACCTTTGGGAGACCCGGTTGGTTTACGTCGGGAGCGCGATTTCTTGGCCGACGCGGCCTTGCCCATAGTTACCGTCTTGGAGGTCGATTTCCCTGCCGCCGGCTTTCGCGGTGCGTGCTTTCCCCTCGGTGTCGGCTTCGCCCTAGACATCGGCGTAGATCCGGCATTGATCACAGAAGGTTCCGTCTGCGTGCCAGTTGGCTGGGGTTCCGTTTTCACAGGCGGAAGGATCTCGGCGGTTGCACTCGTATCCCTGGTTTTAATGAAAGGGGTGTCCGCTTCCGACGATTGATCCGTTTCGGGTTCCCGTTTGCGGAGCAACCGACGGCGGCGGATCCAAAACGCAGCCTTGCGAAGCTGGCGCTGCGTACTCGTCCGGGCGTCGCCGATAACGTCCGAAACCAACTCCACCTCAGGGCCGTAAACCAACTTAATCAACTCTCGACCTTCCGTGACGCCGTAGCTCACCAGTAACTGGACGCGGCGGCCCGTAAAAACCCAAAGCGGGCTCAATGCCAAGCTCATGACAGTGACCGCGACCACCAGGCGACTGTGGCTTTCGCTGATGACGCTAGCATCGACCGCAATTACGGCCAAAAGAAAGGAGAATTCGCCCACCTGAGCAATCATAATTCCGGCCAAGAAAGCGTGGTGCGGCGCCTGACCCATTAACGTAAGCGCGGCCACGTTAATAGCCGTCTTGAAGATGGTGATGATCGCAAACAGGGCCAGCACAATGCTTAGATTATCCCAGATGTAATCAAGGTCGATCAAGAGCCCCACAGACAGGAAAAACACCATCATCAGCACGCTTTGGATAGGTTGCGTAGCTCCCAACATGGATTGCCGGTCGGTAGAGTTGCCGATGACAAGCCCGGCTAAGAATGCCCCGTAGGCGGCCGAGAGCCCCAACAAGCCCGACAACGCCGCCAGGCCGAAACAGAAACACAATGCACTCAGCGGCAGCAGGTCCGCGTGCCCAGCGACGACCCTCGAAAACGGTAGTTCGACCTTTCGCCCACCGCTCAAGTACAGTATCAACCCGACGAGAAAAGCTACCGAAAACAGGATTTTTGGCACCACCAGCCAGTCTACACTGTCGCCGCCCATGGCGTTGATGGTAATCATCATTGGCACCACGGCCAGATCTTGGGCAATTAGCACACCGACGGCGATGCGACCCGTACGACGACGCAACTCACCCAGGCTTTCCATGACTTTCACAGCCACCGCCGTAGATGAGAGCGCGATCGCAAATCCAAACAGGATTGCCGCCGGAGCGGACCAGCCAAGAAACCGCGCGGCGAACAACATGACCCCTACGCTGGCGCAGATCTGCACCGACGTAGTCACCAAGGCCAGAACCCAGACCCGCCGAAATGCGCGCAACGACAATTCCATACCGATCAGGAACAGCAGCATGAGGACACCTAGTTCCGCCAGGCTGTCGATGCCGGTGCGGTCCTGCACCAAGCCGAGACCCGACGGCCCGAGCAATACACCGGCCAGTATATATCCGACGATGGCCGGTTGGCGAAGACGCTCCAGGATCACCCCACAGGCCAACGCCGCCACGGCAACGGCGGCAATCCCGGTCAGTGCCTCGTGGGCATGTCCTTCCATGTAAAGACTTTAACACTCAGATGTTAAAGGACGGACAACACAAATGCGTAAAGTTCCGCCGTTTCCTTCAAACGATCAAACCGACCTGACGCGCCGCCGTGGCCCGCATCCATATTTGTCCTCAAGCAAATCGTATTTTCGTCCGTCTTCAACTCACGAAGTTTAGCCACCCACTTCGCCGGCTCCCAGTATGTAACCCGCGGGTCTGTCAGGCCAGCTGTTACAAAAATATTAGGATAATCCTTGGCGGCTACGTTGTCGTATGGCGAATAAGATCGGATGTAATCATAGGCTTCTGAATATACGATCGGATTGCCCCACTCTGGCCATTCCGGCGGCGTCAGGGGCAGCGTGTCATCAAGCATGGTGTTCAGGACATCCACGAACGGAACGTCCGCCAGAACTGCACCGAACAGCTCGGGCCGGAGGTTCGTCACCGCCCCCATGAGCATGCCGCCAGCGCTACCACCATGGGCCCCAATGCGGCCCGCGCTTGCTATCCCTTCGGCGATCAGCCCATCGGCAGCGGCGGTGAAGTCAGTAAACGTCTCCTTCTTGTTCTCCATCCGCCCACCGCGATACCAGCGATAACCCTTTTCCATGCCGCCCCGGACATGGGCGATGGCATAGATGAAACCCCGATCTACCAGGCTAAGGCGCGGCGTGCCGAACGATGCGGGTATAGATATGCCGTAAGCCCCGTATCCATAGAGAAGGACTGGCGCCGACCCGTCTAAGGGCGTGTCCTTACGATGGAGAATACTGACCGGAACCAACTCCCCGTCCGGCGCGGGCAGGCTGAGCCGCCGGGTCACATAATCATCCGGGTCATGACCGGAGGGCACCTCTTGTTCCTTCCGCAGTTCACGCTGATGCCCCTCCATATCGTAATCGTAGACACGCTCCGGCGTGGTCATAGAGGAATAGGTGAACCGCACCATTGTCGTGTCGTATTCATAAGACCCGCCTAGCCCCAGTGCGTAGGCTTCCTCATCGAAGGCGATAGCGTGCTCCGCACCGTCAGACCCGGTGATGACAATCCGCGGCAACGCATCGACACGTTCCATGCGGACCCAGTAGTCCTTAAAGGTATCGATCGAAAGAATCAGCCGTCCCTCCTCATGCGCCACCAGTTCGGTCCAATTGTCTGGCTCCGGCGCATCAAGGGGCGCGGTCATGATTTTGAAGTCCTCGGCCTTGTTGGCATTGGTGCGGATTAGGAACCGGTCGTCCTGATCACTAAGGTCGTATTCCGTGCCGACGATCCGCGGCGCCACCAAATAGGGCTTGGTGTCCGGCGCGCTGGTTGAAATTAGATAGGATTCGGACGTTTGGTGATCGTTGGCCGAGATCACAATGAATTGGCGGCTTTGCGTCGTCGAGACACCGACGAAAAATCCTGGGTCCTGTTCCTTGTAGACCCAAGGGTCCTCATCGGGATCGGTCCCCAACCGGTGTCGCCGCACCGCGTGCGGTCGGTGGTTGTTATCCAACACGGTATAGAGGATCGTCTGACCGTCGGCAGACCAGGCAAGCACGCCGTTGGAATCCCCGATCACTTCGGGCAGGTCATCTCCGCTCGCCAGATCGCGAAACCGGATCGTGAAAATCTCAGATCCATTCTGATCTAAGGCATAGGCCGCAAGGTCATGTTTCGGGCTGTGATCAAAGGCACCCAGTTTAAAATAGCTCGTGTCCTTGGCCGCCTTGTCACCGTCGAACAAGATCTGCTCGTCTCCACCTTCACGGGGTCGCCGACAGAATACGGGATGTTGGCCACCTTCGCGAAAACGCCGGTAATAAGACCAATTCCCGTCCGGCAAGGGCACGGACGAATCGTCTTCTTTCACCCGGCCTTTCATTTCGGCGAATAAGGCATCTACCTCGTCCGATAGGGGATCCATGACCGCCGCGGCAAAGTCGTTCTCCGCCTCCAGGTAGGCGCGGATATCCGCATTCAGGGCATTGGGGTCGCGCATCACCTTCTGCCAATCGTCATCGCGCAGCCAGGCGTAATTGTCGGTCTTGTCGTAGCCGTGCCAGATTGTTGTGGTCGGCCGTTTCTCGGCCTTTGGCGGGGCGTTCATGGTCATTGGGTGAGTGCCTTTCGTACCATCTCTTTTGTCTCCTCGCGAAGCCGTCCGGGTCGTGGTCTGTCTGCCACGGTGGAAAGCCAGTGACGCTCTGGGTTTCGGCCCCGGCGATGGGCCCAAGTGATCTCACCGAGCAACCTCTGTGCTGGAAAAGGCAGGAACGTGGGAATATCGAACTTGTTCAAGATCGCCCAATTGCCGGCCCAGCACCGTCCAACGGCATAGGGATTGTAACCTCCGCCGCCGGCGACAAGGATCCTTGAGGCGGCATCGCGAACCATCGCCAAGGCACGCCAAAGGGCGATATTTGAAAGCAAGAGCTTACTTTGCGGATCGTCCGCCAACGAGTCACAACCGCCCTGGAAATAGATTACATTGGGCCTGAACGTCTGGATCATTGGCAGCACAGCCATTTCCATAACGAATTCTAGTTCCGTATCGTTGAACCCCGCCAAAACGGGCAAATTCCGATGGGAGGGGCCGCTGTCTTCTACTGTACCCAAATCACCCGCCACCGCTGTTTTTTTCATCGGCCAGCGACCGGCTTCATGAACAGATAATGTGAACACGCGCGGTTCATCCGCAAAGGCATCCTGCACGCCATCGCCTTGATGGGCATCCAGGTCGATGTAGAAAACACGCTGGACACCACGTTGAAGCATCGAGCGAATGGTCAATACTGGTTCATTGAAGTAGCAAAATCCACTAGCCCGGTCCGACCGACCATGGTGCTGTCCCCCGCCGATGTTGTAGATAGCCCCGCCGGCCTCGGCCAAGCGTGCCGCGGCCAGCAATCCACCACCACAGGCCGTAGCGGGCCGTCGATACATACCATCAAAGATGGGATTGCCGTTGACCCCGATATGGTAGCGCTCCGCCCGCACTGGATCGATGCACCCAAATGTTTCCGCTGCGTCGACAGCGTCGATGTATTCCAAGTCGTGAAAATCCGCGAGCTCATCCTTAGTCGCACGCGGACTTTCGATGAAATTCGCGTCGTCCACCCATCCCAAAAGCCGGCAAAGGTCCATAGTCAGGGTAACCCGCGGAACCCCCAACGGATGACCGCGGCTCTGATTCGTGGTACGGAAAACTTCGCTACCGATCAGGAGAGGATGTGGTGTGCGCATAACTTAAAGGTAAGGTCGCCACGACAACACGCCAAGCCCAGCAGTCGATTTTGCAAGAGATTTTGTTCTGCTGATCCCCGAAACATGGCGTAGGAAGGCTATCCCCAATATCCACGCTTGAATACCTGGGAATTTCACCGACTCATAAGTATATTTTTACCTATCAGACCCGGATACCGTCGCTATGATCAATCAAACGCTAGAAACCGCCGAAACTATCCTGGCGAATGTTCTCACGGAAATTAGCGTCCCGGAATTGCCCAATCATACCTCGGGCAAGGTCCGGGACTCCTATGATCTCCCGGACGGTCGCCGAGTGATGATTGCATCTGATCGCCAATCAGCATTCGACATCGTCCTTGCTGCAGTTCCTTACAAGGGGCAGGTCCTAACTGAGACGGCAAATTTCTGGTTCCAGGAGACCGCGGAAATTTGCGCCAACCATATTATCGATACGCCGGATCCGAACGTGGTGATTGGTAAACGGCTGGATATGTTTTCGGTCGAAATGGTGGTGCGTGATTACATGACCGGTTCCACAGAGACCTCCATCTGGCCCATGTACCAGCATGGCGAGCGGATCATGTACGGGATTAAATTTCCAGAGGGATTACGGAAGAACCAGAAGCTGCACGATACGATCCTGACCCCCACCACCAAGAGCGTGGTCGGGCAACACGACGAACCGACTACCCCGGAGGAGATTATCGAAACTGGACGATTGACCCAAACTCAGTGGGATGAATTGGCGGCATTGAGCCTCGCCATCTTCGTCAAAGGCCGCGAGATCGCCGCCGCTAACGGCTTGATCCTGGTCGACACCAAATATGAATTTGGTATTGATCCCGATACAGGCCAGATCACCTTGGCTGACGAAATTCATACACCTGATTCCAGCCGTTATTGGCTTATGGAAAGTTATGATTCCCGCTTCGCCAATGATGAGGAACCGGAAAGCCTGGACAAGGAGTTCCTGCGCCTGTGGATCACTAGTCAATGCGATCCCTACAAAGACCCGGTCCCCAACATTCCATCCGACACGCTATTAGAATTTTCCGGCAAGTACGTCCGTCTGTTCGAACAGGTCACGGGTCAGACCTTCGCCCATGCTCCCATGGACCGCCCGATCACAGAGCGCATTCGCGCAAACCTCGCGAAAGCTCTGCCAGAATTCTTTTGAGAACCCTTACACCACGGAACTAGACTCGCATCTCGTGCCTATCGTGCGCCTCTTCCCGTTCTTCAAATACCGACGAGGTCACAACTAGTTTCGGGAGTTGCCAAAAGGTTTTAGTTTGGCCGCACATGTGGTTGGGTATTTTCGGAACAGGCACACAACAACGAGGTCGTTATGCCCACGTCAACCCGTCAAATTATCCTCCGCCGTCGTCCGACGGGTTGGGTAACACTAAAAGACTTTGAAGTTAGAAAAGCCATTCTGCCTACCCCAAATTCGGATCATGTTCTGATCCGCGCCATATATATGTCGCTCGACCCGTACATGCGGGGACGCATGGATGCAACCAAGACCTATGCCCAGAATTTTCAGATCGGCGAACCCCTGAAAGCGCGGGTCATTGGTGAAGTCGTCCATTCCGAACACGCCAATTTCAACGCCGGTGATCTGGTCCACGGCACGGTTGATTGGGCCGAAATGAGCGTGGTCCAAGGCAGCGGTCTCCGCCACGTCGATCCCAACCTTGCGCCACTGCCCTATTATCTGGGCGCCCTTGGTATGCCGGGCATGACCGCTTGGATTGGCATGGAAATGGGTGCACCGGAGCCCGGTGAAACTGCGTTTGTATCCGCCGCGTCCGGCGCGGTTGGACAGATTGCAGGTCAAATCGCCAAGCTGCGGGGTTGCCGCACCGTTGGCTGCGCCGGCAGCGATGACAAGGCGGTCTTTCTATTGGATGAATTGGGTTTCGACGCGGCCTTCAACTACAAAGCTTCGACCCCCGTCCTTGAGGCCCTACATACCGCCGCACCAGATGGGATCGACATGTATTTTGACAATGTCGGCGGTACGACTTTGGAGGCGGCGCTGGATCACGCCAACAATTTCGCCCGGTTCATTCAATGTGGAATGATTTCGCAATACAATCTGTCGCGAGAGGAAACGATGGGGATTCGAAATCTCACCCACATCAACCGTAAACGCATTCGTATGGAAGGGTTCATTGTCAGCGACCATTGGGATCGATTGGAAGAATTCATGTCTGAAATGGGAGCGTGGTTGTCATCGGGTCAAATCCGTTATCGGATCGATATAACCGATGGATTGGAGAACGCGCCCAAAGCCTTCATTTCTATGCTTAAGGGAGGTAACTTCGGTAAACAGGTCGTGCAGATCGGGCCGGCACCTTGATCAGGCCAACCTTAAGTTCAATGATTGCGATTTGAAGCAGCCTTGCGCCCGCCACCTTAGCGGCTCTCGAAAAGTCCTTGACGACAGCGTTGAATCTTTTGCCGCTATCCATATAGCTAGTGGCGCATATTTGATCGACATTGCCACCGTTTCGTTCTTGAAGGCATCGATAAAACATGTCAATTGGAGATAACTGGAAACCGTTTCCCGCCATACGGCGAGGAGCCAAGACAAGACGTTCTTACCAAGGCATTATCCGGCGCCAAAACCGTGAGCATGTTACTCATCAAGGTCGTCGCCGCGACGGCTATCGTTCTTGCATTATCGGTCCTGGCAGAGCGCTTGGGGCCGCGCTTGGCGGGCATTTTGATGGGTGCTCCCTTGGGAGCACTGATCAGTTACTATTTCATCGGCCAGGAGGCCGGCTCCGAATTCGTTGCAGCTGGCACGCCCTACGCCGCCGCCGGAATGACCGGTACCTTGATGTTCACGTACGCCTATTACCGAACGTCGGTCTGGTGCAAGAAATGGCCGCCACTCTGGAACGCGGCCGGCGCCACCGTGACCGGTATCGGGGTCTATTTGGCGTTCAGCGCGGCCATCCGAAATATTCCCTTCACCATTTCGACAGCCCTGGCAGTGATCATCCCCGCCATTTTTTTCGGCTCCTTCTTGTTTCGGAAGCTAGGCGACGTGAAGGTGCGAAACCCAGCCCGTCTGACCTTCAAGCTTCTGGCGATCCGGGCCAGTGGCGCAGCGTTTCTGGTCAGCGTCGTTTCCAGCCTAGCAGTGGTCCTTGGGCCGACCTTGGGTGGATTGCTGATGGCATTTCCCATGACGTTGCTGCCGACCATGTTGATCGTGCATCTCACCTATTCAGCGGCACATGTGCACGCCATGCTGAGCGCTTTTCCGGTGGGGCTAGGCTCCGTCATCGTCTACATCGTCGCCGTGAGCGAGACCTTCCCGCGTTATGGCGTCACCTGGGGTAGCCTCAGCGCCTTAGCTGCAGCCTGGACCTACCTGATGGCCCTGCCTCTGGCTTTCAAGATAGTGCGCCGGCTTAAGGGCTGATCAGTTGCGTACGCGGACCTGACAGTTGAAAAGCGCCTTGCTGAGAGACCAAGGTCGCATCGATGGCACTTACGGCGCCAGTTTGAACGTCGTGTCCAATCAGTTTTAAAATCTCGCGCGAATGGGCGCCACTAGACTACGGGGGTTCAAGCTCAGCGAAAGCAGGGCTTGAGAAAACATCAAGGTGTCCGGCCCACAGTCAGCTGGTCGCTATCCGCAATCAACTAGGGACTGACATCCATCACGTCTACCTTATTGAATTCAATATAGAATTATGTTTGTTAGTGGTCGTGGAGAGAGGCTTGTATCCCAAAGACGATCCGACCAGGATCGCCATCGGCGCCGGCACAAACCGCTACTCCCTTTTTTTCGCATGGACCGGCCTTTTCCCCATCTAGGACAAATTTGCGTTTCCATTACGGCTCGGGCAAGGTGATGGTGATCTGATATTGTGGCGCCATAGCATGAAACGGGGGTCTTAAGTGCAATCGTTCCTCCAAGGCCCCGAGGCGATCGCGGGCCTTCTCTTCGGCATGGCCGTTCTTTTGGCAATTGTTATTGGCCTGAACCTACGATCTCAGCGTGATCGCAAGACAACGACCCTAAAAATGCAGCGCCTGATCCAAGTCGCGGAGCAAATGGCGCAAACCCAGACCGATCTTTCACAACGCCTCGCCGCATCTCAGGCGGACTTATCAGGCCGCCTTCAACAATCGCAGTCCAACGTCAATGAACGCCTCGACCTTTTGAGCCGGCGCCTTGGTGATGGCCTAGCCCAGCAAACGGAGAAGACAGGCCACAATTTGAAGGAACTGGAGAAGCGCCTGGCCGTTATCGACCGCGCACAGCAGACCATTACCGGGCTCTCCCAACAGATGGTAAGCCTCCAGGATATTCTTTCCAATAAACAAAGTCGGGGGGCCTTCGGCGAAATTCAATTGCGAGACATTGTCACCGCTGCCCTTCCACCTTCCGCTTTCGAATTCCAATCGACGCTCAGCAACGGGAAACGGGCCGACTGCCTGTTGAAGTTACCGAACCCGCCGGGGGCGATTGTGGTTGACTCAAAATTTCCGCTAGAAAGCTTTCAGGCTCTCCGCGAAGCCCGAGACGAGAACGCGCGGGCGCAGGCCAGCCGAGCCTTTGCCGCCGATGTTGGCACACACGTGAAAGCCATCGCGGAGAAGTATATCGTATCAGGGGAAACAGCTGATTCAGCCCTTATGTTTCTGCCGTCCGAGGCTGTTTACGCTGAACTGCACGCCACCTTCCGCAACGTGGTCGAGGATTCGTTCCGGCGCCGTGTGTGGATCGTCTCCCCGACGACGCTTATGGCGACCTTGAACACGATCCGCGCCGTCCTAAAGGATGCCAAAATGCGTGAACAGGCCGACGTCATCCAGGCTGAGGTAGTGAAGATGATGGATGACGTAGGCCGCCTAGATAAACGAGTGGGTAATCTACAGAACCACTTTGATCTTGCAGTGAAAGACGTGCGCGAAATCCGCATATCCACGGATAAGATCGTCAAGAAGGGCGAAAACATCGACGCCTTACACTTCGAAGATGACACACCGGCATCGGACCTCGAACCAGGAAGTCCGACCCTGCAACTTCATTCAAGCGAGAGCAATTAGCCCAGCGCGGCCGGTTGAACTGACCCACTCATCCCATTTCCATAGTTGACGATGAGAACCTCCCGTCCCGGCACAGCATGTGCATCATGGTGTTTCAAGAAGTCGGCCGGCAGATACACGTCGGCCTTCGCCTACGCCGCGGGCTGCTAAAAGCCCAACGTTCGCAACTTACAAGCCAGCGGAACATAGAAAGCGTTAGTCATAGAATGGGGTTTCGACCTTCACTGCTCTGGGGGCGCCTACTGGTCAGTTTCGTTCCCACTATTCCCGCCCAGGCTGCGCCGCGCCTTAAGCGCCGCGCTCAACGTACCGTCATCAAGATAATCTAGTTCGCCACCGACAGGAATACCATGTGCCAATCCCGAAACCAAAATCCCCGCATCGCTCAGTTTCTCAGCCATGTAATGCGCCGTCGTTTGCCCATCCACAGTGGCGCTTAGGGCCAAGATAACTTCCCGAATATCCGAACCGGCAGCGCGCCCGATCAGTGTCGGAATATTTAGATCCTCGGGCCCGATACCGTCCAACGCCGACAAGGTGCCGCCAAGAACGTGATAGCGGCCCTTGAAAGCATAGGTCCGCTCCAAGGCCCACAGATCAGCAACGTCCTCGACCACACAGATGACGCTGGCGTCCCTTCGAGCATCGGCGCAGATGTTGCACGGATCTTGGCCGTCAATATTACCGCATGTCCCACACTTACGCACAGCTGCCGCAGCCTCGGTAATGGCCGCCGCCAGCGGAACCAGAAGCGTTTCGCGGCTGCGCATCATGGCCAAGACCGCACGCCGGGCGGACCGGGGGCCAAACCCCGGAAGTTTCGCCAATAAATTGATTAGGCGTTCAATCTCCGGTGCCATCATGCCACGCTACCAACCGTGTTCTTCCCTGGATTCAGCGCAGTTCCCACCCGTACTTGAGCGCCGTTCTGAAGTAAAATAGTTTCGCAGAATTGAGCCCCAGTGCCGCCCGGTTGACGACCCAAATATCGCCGTGGTGCCGGCGAGCCATGACCACGGCAACCGTTCAACGCCTGAACGCCATGGGAAAAGGCCGCGGTGGATGCACCCAAGTTGATAACAATGGAATTTCCCCCAGGGCAGGGAGATAAAACGTGTGACCGCAAATTTCGGCAAGTGACGTCAAGCGTTGACCGTCCGTCAAAATGGAAGCTGGAATCCTGGCGGCAACTGAAGTCCACCTGTGAGTTTCTGCATCTCTTCTTGGGACTTCTCCTTGGCCTTTGCCTTCGCATCGTTGATCGCCGCGAGGATCAAATCTTCCAAAACCCCTACGTCATCCGGTGTCACCAAAACCTGATCAATCTTGACCTGCCGCGCCTCACCATTACCGTTCATGGTCACTTGGCACATCCCAGCACCGGAGGTGCCGGTAACCTCCATGTTGGCAAGCCCGTCCTGGATCTCCTGCATTTTAGCCTGCATTTCCTGAGCCTGCTTGAGCATCTGACCGAGGTTTTTCATAGGTATTTCCTTCGTTTGACTGACGGGGACGCACGCGAGCCTATTTATAACTGCCGACAATCATGTATAACACCGCCAAGGGGACTTTGACCATGCAGCACCGAACCTTGTTCGTCTTTGATATTGAGACCGTTCCCGATACAGACGCCGTGCCGAACCTCACGGGCTTCACGGAACCCAACGTTGTGGCGCGTCGAGCTGAGCTGGAACGCTATCATCTTGAGATCACCGACGGGCGTAATGGCTTCCCCCGACAGCCGTTCCACAGGGTGGTCGCGATTAGTTTCCTTGAGGCAGAAATCGAACACGCGGGGGCACAAGAAACCTATTACCTGAAGGAACTCCGCTCAGGCGGCGAAGCTGGGTTCGACGAGGAGCAACTTTTAAAGGGTTTTTTTCAGTATTTCGAACATCTGAAGCCTCGCTTAGTCAGTTTCAACGGTCGAACCTTTGACCTGCCAGTGCTAAGATACCGCGCTATGGCGCACGGCATTGCAGCGCCTTGGCTTTACGGAGCCGGCGACAAATGGAATAGCTACATGAGCCGCTACGCCATTGACTGGCATTGCGACCTGCTGGACGTGCTGCGCGATTATGGCGCTTCGACTGCAGTGAAATTATCGGAAGTGAGCGCGGTGATGGGTTTCCCAGGCAAGTTCGGTGCTGACGGCAGTAAGGTTGCCGAAATGATTGAGGCTGGGGATATCCAAGGCGTGCGTGACTATTGTGAGACGGATGTGCTCAACACCTATCTCGTGTATCTGCGCACCATGTTGCATCGCGGAACATTGACCCTTGACGGCTACAACCGCGCCGTCGCCGATATAATTACGATGATCGAACAGGCGGGCGACGATCGCCACCATCTCAGCTCTTTTATGCTCGCCTGGGGCGAGGCCTCGAACAATACCTTTCTATTGGAATGACCGCCGTCAGTTAATCAAAGGTCTGCTCCGTGCTGTCTCTGCGCAGCTTATGAATTCACATGCGACTTTCTCCAAAACGCTATGCCGTCAGCAATGTCGTAATGCAAAGCCATTCGGCTGCAGAGAATTTTGGGCGGCCGAGCTGCCAGAAAGAAAGTTCACTGTGTTCGAACTCTTCCACAACCACGTGCTATCGGCATAGGGAGTTTAGAGAGGTTTCTTTACGCCACTGCCCCGCGAGAGCCTGTTTGCCGCCATAACCTTGCTGGTTCTGATCTTTATATTCGGCACCAAGTAGGTGATCAACCGCATCGTTCACGGTACCTAAACCAATTTCTTCCCTTAAACACCTGCAAAGCGCAGAATCGACGGATCACTGAAACGGGAGCACCACCATGTCTCACTTCGCGATATACGCCGCCGCTGCTGGGGCTGAGATCTGCGGCTGTTTTGCATTTTGGGCCTGGCTGCGATTAGGCCAACCCGCTTATTGGCTGGTTCCCGGGGTCGTCCTCCTAGTCATCTTTGCCTTGCTCTTGACCCGCATTTCCTCGGACCTCGCCGGACGCGCCTTCGCCGCTTACGGGGGCGTCTATATCGTCGCTTCACTATTGTGGATGTGGGGGATGGAAGGCAATCGACCGGACCGTTGGGACCTAATCGGCGCAGCGGTCTGTCTGGCGGGCGCCGCGATGATCTTGCTTGGCCCTCGAGAAGCCTAGTCTTCGGTACCGACGCCTTCATCAATGAGCGTCACGGTCGCCAGTTTCGCGCCGGGGAAGGAATCCAAAACGGATTTGACCAAGGGGTGCTCCGCTGCTTCGTCCTCAAGATCGCGCTGTGCGGCTGCCCGGCGTTCGGAAATAGTCGGGCCTCCGGCTTTCTGTGAGACCGTGACTACCCAACGCATCTCGGTCTGACCGTTTAGGAAACTTGTCAGCCGCCCAGCCAGATCGGGCGGCGCAGTTTCCGACGGTCTGAACTCCAACCGCCCGGGCTCGAATTCAACCACATGGACATCATTCTCCAAATGGGCCTTCAGAACCATTTCCCGTTCCTGACCAGCCAAACCCACGATATCGGCATAACTGTCATAGGACGCCTGCGGCACTGTATCGTCCGGTGCCGTCTGAGGCACCGTTTCGGGGAACGTGTCGGGCAAGGGCACCGGGGCAGGCTGCGCGGCATCTTCGGTGCCTGTGCGCTGGGCGGCGGGCGGCACCGCCGGCGGTGTTTTGGCACCTCCAGCCTGTCCCATGGCCTTCACCGCATCTTCCGGGGTAGGCAAGATTGCGGTGTAGGCCAAACGGACAAGCAGCATCTCAGCGGCCTGGCGCGCCGACGGCGCAAAACGCACCTCCTGAAGCCCCTTTAAGAGCATTTGCCATGCGCGCGCCAGTACCGGCATTTTCAGCCGTGCTTCCATATCCTTGCCGCGATTACGTTCAATTTCCGGCACATCCGGATCATGAGCGGCGGCAGGCACGACCTTGATACGGGTTAACCAGTGAACAACCTCCAGCATGTCTTCCAGGATCGCCATGGGATCGGCACCATCGCGGTATTGTCGATCAAATTGCGCCAGGGCGTCGGGGATCTGGCCACCCATAACAGTCTCCAGAAGATCAAAGGTCTGGGTCCGATCCGCAAGCCCGAGCATTTCGCGCACCCGGTCTTCGGAGATTTCCCCGTCCGCCTGAGATATAACTTGATCAAGAAGGCTCAGGCCGTCGCGCACAGAACCGTCGGCGGCGCGAGAGATCAGATGCAGAGCCGTCGCGGCAATTTGACCGCCCTCCCTCTCGGTAATTCTCGCGAAATGCGCGCTCAGGGTCACCATATCCACCCGGGACAGGTCAAACCGCTGGCAGCGGCTGAGCACGGTCACAGGAACCTTGCGAATTTCCGTAGTGGCGAAAATGAATTTGACGTGGTCCGGCGGCTCCTCAAGCGTTTTCAACAAAGCGTTGAACGCGTTCGACGACAACATATGCACTTCATCGATGATGTAGACTTTGAAACGCGCAGAGGTCGGCCGGTAGCGGACGCCTTCGATAAGTTCTCGTATATCGTCAACGCCGGTGCGACTGGCGGCATCCATTTCCAAGACGTCCACGTGTCGGTCCGCGGCAATGGCCAAGCAGTTTTCACATACTCCGCAGGGGTCCGTGGTCGGGCCGCCGTGGCCATCTGAACCA
>MDTG01166538.1_pt1 | contig 28531 bp, 30 predicted proteins | sample 811421 | NCBI WGS metagenome assembly MDTG01 (sample SAMN05326645, study PRJNA326480) | marine metagenome | isolation source: seawater | place: Pacific Ocean: South East | collected 2011
CGGATCCTTCAGGTGAGGTTCATAAGGCCTGCACCACACTATGCTACAGAGGGTTCGCTGGAGGGCAGAAAAGCCGTCCCAAAGGGTCATCAAATGACCCGCAGCTCAGAATGAGGTGAACCTTGAAGACCGTTTCTTCCGATTCAAAATCTCTGCACCTGACGTCTCTGGTCCTGGCTGGCGCGGTCGCGATATCTGTCGTGGCACCTGCGCATGCTGACCGCCGCAATCCGGCACCGATTGTCTATGCGACCGGAACTTCGCCGTATCCGGCCGGCAAGCCCCAGTATATCGAGCCGAGCCGTTCTGCAGACGCCTCCGCGAAGAAGCAGGCGCGGATTCAATTCCGCTATCCGGGTTCGCCCGTTTCGCCCTCGCCGCAAGCCCAACCGGCAGAGCAGGGGGGACGTGACTATGCGAGCACGAAGGCCCCGTCCCCGAATTATGCCAGCACGCCCGTCTCCACTGGCGACAGTTTCGAAGCCCGCGCCGCCGCTGCGCGTATCGAAGCCGAGCGTTCGATCTCCGCTGTAGAGAGCGAAGCGCTGCCAAGCCTGCAGGCAGTTGCCGCGCCGGCGCCTGCGCCAATCCAGGTTCAGCCTGTCCCTGCGCCAGCACCTCAGCAGTTCCAGCAGGCACCGCGCCAGCTGACGCCGGCTGCGTCCTATTCCGTATCTGCCGACCCTGTCCCGGTGTTCGATGAAACGGCCGTCGCGATTGTATATGGAAGCGAGTTCAACGGCCTGCCTACGGCCAATGGCGAAACCTTTGCTCCGGATGCCATGACGGCCGCCCACCCGACATTGCCTCTTCCAAGCCTGATCCAGGTTGTGAACGAAGAGACCGGCAAGGAAGTCGTGCTCCGGGTCAATGACCGCGGTCCGTTTGAAGACGGCGCATCGCTTCAGGTTTCCCCTCGCGCGGCCAATGAGCTTGGCATGGGCGGGGCAGGGAAGGCCACGCTCCGGGTTCGCTATCTGGGGTCTGCCCCTGCTGTCGCAACACCCGCACCGCAAGCCAAGGACGCGGTCTATGCTCAGGCAGCAGCGTTCCCGGCAGAGGCTGCACCGCAGCCAGTCGCTGCGGACGATTTCATGGAGCCGGTTGCCTATCAAACCGTCTCGGCGGAGCCGCAACGCGCAGTCCGGCCCACCTACACCTATGATCCTCAGCCGGCTGCAGCACCGACCGGCGATTTCTTCGTTCAGATCGGCTCCTTCACGGATATCTCGAACGCACAGTCGCTGAGCAATCGCGTACAGGCCTCACTCCCGGTGACGATTGTTCCCGCCCGCGTGAATGGTGCTGACTATTTCCGTGTCCGTGTCGGACCATTGATCAGCCGGTCAGAAGCCGAACGTGCCCGGCAAGACCTCTCCTATGCCGGAATCGCGCAAGGGCGCATTGTGACAGGGGAATAACCGCACGCCCCGCCATTGACCCCGACCACAAACCGGCCCTTTTTCCTGTGTAATCGGAAACTGGGCCGGATTTGATTCCGGCCTCCGAACAGAATGTTGGAGGCCCCTTTGATGAACTTGCCGAAGATCGCCAGAAACACTGTCGCCGCAGCAGCTTTCACCCTGTCCGGCATAATGTGTGCCGCCAACGCGCAGATGATGGACACGCCGGCGACGCATGCGGTCATCATGGATCATGAGACAGGCGCAATTCTGTTTTCCAAGGCCGGCCAGGAACCCATGGTCCCTGCTTCCATGACCAAGATGATGACGGCCTATACGGTCTTCGAAATGGTCCGCCGCGGCGAGCTTTCCATGAGTGACAAGTTCACAGTCAGTGAAAACGCCTGGCGCAAGGGAGGCTTTCCATCCGGTACGTCGACCATGGGCCTGGCGCCAGGTGACACGCCAACGGTCGAGGAACTTCTGCACGGCGTGATTATCATGTCGGGCAATGATGCATGCATCGTGCTCGCTGAAAACATCTCAGGTTCGGAAGAAGCCTTTGCCCGCAGGATGACCGATCTTGCGCATGAGCTCGGCCTGAATTCGGCATACTTCCTGAATGCCACAGGTCTTGAAGCCGTTGGTCACGTGATCTCCGCTGAAGATCTCGCAAAACTGGCCAAGCTGACGATCGACAATTACCCGGAATACTATGCTTGGTACTCCTTGCCCTCTTACACGTGGCGAGATTTCACCCAGGCCAACCGGAACCCATTGCTGGAAGTCTCCGGCGCCGACGGCGTGAAGACCGGCCACCTTGAAGTCTCCGGCTATGGCCTGACCGCTTCTGCTGTCCGTGACGGGGTTCGGCGAACCGTGGTCATCAATGGTTTGCCGACCATGGCCGCGCGCGCCTCTGAGGGTGAGCGCCTCATGCGAATTGCCTTTAGCAGCTTCGATCTGAAAACGCTGACACCGGACACCGTCGACCTGCCGGATGTGCCTGTCTGGCTCGGGGAAACACAAAATGTTCCGGTAAAGCTCGCCGGCGATCTGCGCCTAGCTGGCTACAAGGCAAGCATGGAAAAGGCAAAAGCCGAGATCGTTCTTCCCGGACCGGTCGAAGCCCCGATCAAAAAGGGCGATCAACTGGGCCGTCTTGTGGTCACCATCGAAGGTCAGAAACCGGTGGAGTCTCCAATCGTCGCGGACGCAGACGTCGGCAAGCTTGGCTTCTTTGGACGCGCAATTGAAGGGCTGAGCCAGATGCTCGGAGGTGGTGAAAGCCAGTCGTGACACGGGGACGCTTCATAACGCTGGAAGGCGGCGAAGGTACCGGCAAGTCCACATTGCTCGCAGCTTTGCGGGAGAAGCTGGAAGCGGCAGGCCAATCGGTCGTTCAGACGCGAGAGCCAGGCGGGACAGACCTTGCCGAAGCCATCCGGAATCTCGTGCTGCATCCGCCGGGGGACCAGAGATGGTCTTCGATGGCTGAAGCCCTTCTCATGAATGCTGCGCGAACGGATCATCTGGAAAAGAAGATCAGACCGGCGCTGGAGGCTGGGCACTGGGTTCTGTGTGACAGGTTCGCCGATTCCACGCGCGTTTATCAAAGCGTCCAGAGCGGCGTCGGACCGGCCATACTGAAGATGCTGGAAAATGCTGTGCTGGGTGACAGCCGACCTGACCTGACGCTCGTCCTGGATGCACCGGTGGAGCAAGCCGCCCAGCGGCGCGCCGAGCGTGGCGGGGCAGCAGATGCTTTTGAACTCAGGGACAAGGCATTTCACGAGGCCGTGAGGCAGGCCTTTATAGATGTTGCCCGAAGCGAACCGGAGCGTTGCGTCCTGCTGGATGCGTCGAGGGCGCCAGAAGAGGTATCGGAACGCGCGTGGCACGAGATCGAGATCCGTCTGGGCATTAGCCAGGAGACCCGCGCATGACTGCGGCGCTTCCTCTCATCGGATATAATGACGCTGAGCGGACGTTTGAGGCAGCGGCCGCCAGCGGCCGGATGCACCATGCCTGGATGATTGAAGGCCCCTCTGGGATCGGAAAAGCACGGTTTGCCATGCGCTGTGCGGCCTGGTTGCTTGGCGCACGAGGAACGGCCGATGCGCCATTCGATGCGTCTGTAGATGACCCGATCATGTCGCGCTGCCTGTCCGGCGGCCACCCGGACCTGCGCATCCTGACGCGTGAATTGAATGACAAGGGAAAACTGAAGCAGGACATCTCAATCGAGCAAATCCGCGCCTTCAATGAGTTTTTCACCTATCGGCCAGCGATGGGTGGCTGGCGCGTCGGCATTGTGGATTCTCTGGATGAGCTGAACCGGAACTCCGCCAACGCGATCCTGAAGACACTGGAAGAACCGCCCAAGGCGGCTATCATGTTTCTGGTCAATCACGGATCCCGCCCGGTCCTCCCAACGATCCGCTCGCGCTGCCGCACGCTCCGGGTCCACACTCTGAGCAAGGAAGAGATGTCTGAGGTATTGAAGCTTCAGGGCTATGAGGGAGACGTTTCTGCAATCCGGCATGGCCGTCCCGGACTGGCTGTGGAGAGAGCTTCCGAAACCTGCCGCATCGCTGCCAACGCCGCCCGCACACTGATGACCTCCATGCCCCGGCCAAATGACGCGCTCGTAACGCGGGCTATACAGGCAGCGGGCATAGACCAGACGGCGTTCGCGGCATTCCGGGACGAAGTGCTGGCAAAGCTTGCGGAAGACGCAACAGAGGCACCTCAGAAGTCCCGGGTGTGGCTGAGCACCGTGAAGCTGGTCGGAGAGGTTGGCGAACTGAATATGGATCCCGAGCAGGCTGCAGCGAAACTGATCTCCGGACTTTTGTCAGCATCTGGCCGTTGAGTGATCGAGACCCATGTTTGATACCCACGTCAATTTGCACGGCGAACCTTTCGCAGACGACCTGGAAGAGGTGCTTGAACGCGCCCGCGAAGCCGGTGTGACAAGGTTTCTCGCCATTTGCGACCGGTTTGACAATTTCGAGTCTGTCCTGGCCATCGCTCGTTCTCATGAAGACATTTGGTGTTCTGCCGGCGTGCACCCGCATCACGCAAAAGACTTTCCGGACCTGACGGTTGAGACGCTCATACAGGCCGCATCGAATCCGGAAGTGGTTGCCATGGGCGAAACGGGGCTCGATTTTCACTACGGGTACAGCGCTGAGGATGACCAGGTGACCAGCCTGCGCAAACACATATCCGCTGCACGGGACACTGGCCTGCCTCTGATCCTTCATACGCGCGAAGCTGACGAGTTGATGGCTGATATACTGGAGGAAGAATTTCAAAAGGGCCCATTCCAACCATTGCTGCATTGCTACACAGGTGGCCCGGAACTCGCTCAGAGAGCGCTGTCTCTTGGCGCCTATGTGTCTGTATCCGGAATTCTTTCATTCAAGAGCGCGAAAGAAGTCCGGGCGGTCATAGCAGACGTTCCGATCGAGAGGATTATTCTTGAAACGGATTGCCCTTATCTAGCTCCAGTCCCAATGCGCGGGCGGCGCAACGAACCAGCTTACCTGGCCCATGTGGCAGAGGCGCTGGCGACCCTGAAAGACATGCCTGTTGATGAGATCAAGCGGATCACGGATGAAAATGCTGTTCGGCTGTTCGCCAAGGTAACCCAACAATGAGTACAGGATTTCGCTGTACGCTGCTCGGCACCGGTTCCTCCGGCGGGGTCCCGCGTGTCGGTGGAGACTGGGGCGCTTGCGATCCGAAAGAACCAAAAAACCGGCGGCGGCGTTGCTGTGTGCTGATCGAAAAGGACGACGGGAGCGGCGGCGTAACGTCTGTGCTCATCGACACTTCGCCTGACTTGCGCGAACAGCTTCTGGACGCAGGCGTCACCCGTTTGGACGCGCTCGTCTATACTCACGAGCATGCGGATCAGGTGCATGGGATAGATGATGTCAGGCCGCTGGTCATCCGCCAACGTGCTGCATTGCCAACTTTCATGAATGCCGCGACACGGGACATCCTGACAAAGCGGTTCGATTACTGCTTTGAAGGCATGGGCGGCTATCCACCCATACTCGACCTTCAGCCCGATATAACGCCGTACATGCCATTCGAGATTTCCGGAGCAGGCGGCAATATCACGATATTGCCGGTCGACATGGAGCACGGGCGCATCCGCTGCCTCGGCTTCAGGATAAACAATTTCGCTTATTGCAATGATGTCAGCGATTTGCCCGAGCGTACGAAAACTGCGCTTGAAGGCCTGGATACGCTGGTGATCGATGCGCTGCGCTATACCGACCATCCGACGCACGCCAACGTCGCGAAAGCGCTGGACTGGATCGCTGAACTCAAACCCCGAGCCGCCGTGCTGACCAATATGCACGTGGATCTGGATTATGAGACGCTGAAGAGGGAGCTCCCCAAATCCGTGGAGCCTGGCTTCGACGGGATGATCTTAGAGATCAGATAAAAGCACCACTGCGCGCTACAATCTAATTTCCCATAATGATGATTATGCGACTTGGGGATATAAAAGCCCAACAACATCCGGACCTTATCGCTGTCGGTTCGAGCGGCCTGATCCCGTCATGCACTGTTCGCCATCAAAGCAGTCAGCGGTCAGCGCCTGCAGCTCTCACCGGCAACATGCGGGCTGGACATCAGCGTGAAAGGTTTTGTTAAGCTGCGCCTTCAGCTTTCGGGCGCCGGCGCGGCACCCCTTCCCCGCCTAGCGGAGGACCGATGAGTGAGAACAGAATATGGTCCAGCATCGGCTTGCGAATGAATGCCGCAAATCCGGCCTCAATCGCCAGGCGCTCCAGTCCCGACGTTTCCCACCCCGAGACCATTGCTGCCGGCGTATCCACGCCCTCCCCTCTGAGAGCGTTCAAAACATCGACGCCTGAGAGATCTTCCATCTTGTAATCGATCAACAGGAAATCGAAGGATCCCTTCAGTGGAGATTTGAGAAATTCGGCTCCTGTGGCGAATGCCATCGCCGCGTAGCCTCTTGCGGTCAGCAATAGTGATAAAGACCGCCGCACAGCATCGCTGTCGTCAATGACGGCAACATTTTTTGGTCTGTTCAGCAAAGCGTTCGACATGGCCACCCAACAACAGGATTATCGAGCCTGTATGTTGGCGGAACGGCCGGTCTCTGTCTTTAGGTACTAGTCCGTAACCTTGCCCTGAAAGCCAATCCCGGCCGCGAAGGCGATACGCAGGACACCCGAGAGACTGGTCGCGCCGAGTTTCTCCATCAAGTTCGCCCGGTGGATCTCAACAGTGCGAGGAGAGATATCCAGAGTATCGGCTATGGACTTGTTTGTGTGTCCATCAACCAGGCCCTCAAGAACCTCACGCTCTCGCGGTGTGAGATGCTCTATCTTGCCACGAGCCTCATCCACTAGGAGATCGCGTTCGGAGCGCTCCTGAAGACGCTGGAACGCGCGATTGAGCGCCTCAACAAGCGTTTGTTTTTCATAGGGTTTTTCGACGAAATCCACAGCGCCAGCCTTCATGGCTTTAACCGCGACATTCACGTCTCCATGTCCGGTCAGAACGATGACCGGCATGGCGATTCCCTTGGCGTTGAGCTGCTCCTGAACTTCCAGTCCGTCCATGCGCGGCATCTGTACATCCAGCAGGATGCAGCCAGCTTGCGCATCGTCGGCGACTTCAAGAAACGCCACGCCATCTGAATAGGTCTTTACGGCGAATCCGGCATGGCGAAGCATGAAGCTGGCCGAATGCCTTACAGCATCATCATCGTCGACGAGGTGGATCAGTCTTTGTTCACTCATGAATTCCCACTAGCGGTATCCTGCCTGAGTGTGAACCGAAAACACGTGCCACCTTCAGCTGCTGGAGTCGCTTCGATCTTCCCGCCATGGGCCTCGATAATCGTCTGACAGATGGACAAACCAAGGCCCATGCCCTGGGATTTGGAAGTCATGAAGGGTTTGAAGAGGGTTTTCCGGACCTCTTCAGACATGCCAGGTCCATTGTCGCACACTTCAACGGTCACAAAGGATTCCGGGTGCTTCCGGGCGGCAACCCGCATTTTGGGTGATGCAACCCCATTCAACGCTTCAGCGGCATTGCGGAGCAGGTTTATGACCACCTGCTGAACCTGAATAGGATCGGCCAGAACTGCGCCGAGGTCCGCTTCTATGTCCTTGTCGATCGGGATATCTGCCATGTCTCCGGAGATCCGGGCAAGGGCAATCGAATCAATGAGCAAAGGCGCGAGCGTGACGGAGCGGGCATCGATTTCACCGCGAGACACATAGCCGCGCAATTTGCGGACAATTTCACCCGCTCGCACAGCCTGACGAGAGGCCTCATCCAGCGCCTCGTGGAGAATCTCACGCGCATTATCCGAGTCGGATTCGAGCAAATCCCGCGCCGCTTCGAGGTAGTTCGCAACGGCTGTGAGAGGCTGGTTGAGTTCGTGGGCGAGCGCTGAGGCCATCGTGCCAACCGCGCTCATACGGGAAAAATGGACCAGTTCGGCCTGCATTTCCTGCATGCGCAATTCATTGCGCCGCTGCTCGGAAAGGTCGCGAACGAAGGCTGTAAACAGGTAGTGATCACCAACCTTCGCCTCCCCGATTTTAAGGTCGACCGGGAAGAGCGCGCCGTCTGATCGCTTCGCCGTAACGACCCGGCCAACGCCGATGATGTGGCGCTTTCCGGTCTCGAGATAATTATTGACGTAGGTCTGGTGGTTGGCTTCGTCGTGCCCGCCCATAAGCAGGCTGACATCCTCACCAATCACATCTTCTGCATTGTAAGAAAAGAGTTTTTCAGCCGCGCTGGAAAAGGCGAGGATCTTTCCTTTTTCATCAATGACAATCATGCCGTCAGGCACTGAGGCCAGAATCGACCTCAGGTGCAGCTGCAGCGCTTCAAGATCTGTCGATACCGCGTCGCTGGTAAAATCGGTCAAGTGCCTGGTACCCAGTAAGCCGTATCAGAATGCGGAACGCGCGCGACCGGGCCGGTCAACGGCGGACGGCAAGCGCCTGACGGCGAGACGATGCCATGATCATAACCGCACTATAAGCGACCATCGCCGCACCAATCGCGGCGACCGGACATCCCCAGCAATGCCCCGCGAATGTCAGAAAGGAATCGCCAGCAGCGCCAGACGCAGATCCGCAACGGAAGGCGAGATAATCTTCCAGAGTCATTGGAGCGTTGGTGTGCTGCCAGATCTTCAACAAACCGGCCACGAGAAGGGCTGTTCCCGCCATAAGCCATTTTGTCATCTGTTTGCTCCTTCGAGTGGATTTGAATACGCTTTGTGAACTAGGCGGATGCGACAGCGAAGCCCATCCGTAGTTTACCGTATACCGGTTTGAAGTCGACACCGGCATCTAGGCGCCAGAATTCCAACGACTCGCAGGGGGTCAATAACGTGAGCACGTTACTAAAAAGACGGTCCTCGGCATTTGCCAGCATTGGCAGTGTCGCGGCTTTTACCAGCATATTTGCCATCCTGGCATTGCTGATCGCTAGCCATGCTGCCGATCCGCTTATGGGGGCACATGCCTGGCTCTTCCTCGGCCTCGCCGTGGTAGGGCTCCTGGCACTTGCACTCTGGGCAGGCAGCCTGGGTGACCGGGATCCATTCGATCAGACGGTCTATGAAGACACGATTGTCAAATTCGGCGTCACGGCTTCAATGTTCTGGGGTATTGCCGGGTTCCTGGTCGGGCTGATTATCGCCCTCCAGCTGGCCTTCCCCAACATCTTCTACTTCGAACAGCTTGGCTGGACGAACTTCGGGCGACTGCGTCCGCTGCACACTTCAGCGGTCATTTTCGCGTTCGGTGGCAACGTCCTCATCGCGACCAGCTTTTACGTCGTCCAGCGCACCTGCCGGACACGTCTGGCTGGCGGCATGTGGCCGTGGTTCGTTTTCTGGGGCTACAACCTCTTCATCGCGATTGCCGGTACAGGCTATCTGATGGGGGTCACCCAATCCAAGGAATACGCTGAACCGGAATGGTATGCCGACCTCTGGCTGACCATTGTCTGGGTGGCTTACCTTCTGGTTTTCCTCGGTACGATCTGGAAACGCAAAGAACCCCACATCTATGTGGCCAACTGGTTCTATCTCTCCTTCATCGTCACGATCGCCATGCTGCACATCGTGAACAACCTGACTCTTCCCGTCACGCTGACTGGCTCCAAGAGCTATCAGCTCTTCGGCGGGGTTCAGGATGCTCTGACGCAGTGGTGGTACGGCCACAACGCCGTGGGCTTCTTCCTCACGACGGGCTTCCTGGCCATCATGTACTACTTCATTCCGAAGCGGGTGCAGCGGCCGGTCTATTCGTACCGCCTGTCGATCGTGCACTTCTGGTCGCTGATCTTCATCTACATCTGGGCTGGTCCGCACCACCTGCACTACACGGCACTACCGCAATGGGCGCAGACACTGGGCATGACCTTCTCCGTGATGCTCTGGATGCCCAGCTGGGGCGGCATGATCAACGGCGTGATGACGCTGTCGGGTGCCTGGGACCGTCTGCGGACTGACCCGGTTGTCCGGATGATGGTCGTCGCCCTCGCCTTCTACGGCATGTCGACCTTCGAAGGCCCGCTGATGAGCGTCCGCGCCGTCAACGCGCTGTCGCACTATACGGAATGGGGCATTGCCCACGTTCACTCCGGCTCGATGGGCTGGGTGGGCTTCATCTCCTTCGGTGCGCTCTACTGCGCAACGCAGTGGCTCTGGAAGCGTCCATCCCTCTACTCGCTGAAGCTTGTTGAGTGGCACTTCTGGCTCGCGACCATCGGCATCCTTTTCTACATCGTTGCGATGTACTTTGCCGGTATCCTCGAAGGCCTGATGTGGCGCGCCTACAACGAGTACGGCTTCCTTGAGTACAGCTTCATTGAAACTGTCGAGGCTAAGCACGTCAGCTACATCATCCGTGCCCTGGGCGGCAGCCTGTACCTCACGGGTGCGCTGATCATGGCCTACAACCTCGTCCGCACGGCTCTCGGCCACGGCGCTGCCGCTGAAGGCACCCGTCCCGTCGATGCACCGGCCGCCGCGACGCTTCAGCCCGCTGAATAGGAGAGTTACTCATGGGCTTGATAAAAAAGCACGAAACGCTTGAGCGTCACTCTCTGGCACTCACGCTCGGTATCCTGGTTACAGTCGCCATCGGCGGGATCGTGGAAATCGCACCACTCTTCTATCTCGAGAACACGATCGAGAAAGTTGAAGGCATGCGTCCCTACACGCCGCTCGAACTGGCCGGCCGCAATGTCTACATCCGCGAGGGCTGCTATGTCTGCCACTCGCAGATGGTGCGGCCGCTCCGGGACGAAGTCGAACGGTACGGTCACTACTCTCTGGCTGCAGAGAGCATGTACGACCATCCGTTCCAGTGGGGCTCCAAGCGGACAGGACCTGACCTGGCCCGCGTCGGCGGCAAGTATTCCGACACCTGGCATGTGGATCACCTCAAGGATCCGCAGTCCATGGTTCCGGAATCGGTGATGCCGCCTTACGCGTTCCTCGCCGATAATACGCTCCACTTCGAAACGATTGACGACCACCTGAAGGCGCTTCGTTTCGAAGGGGTTCCGTATACCGACGAGATGATCGAGAACGCCCAGGCCGACCTGATCGCGCAAGCCGATCCTGATGCAGACTATGACGCGCAGGACGCGCTCGTGGCCCGCTATGAAGAGGCTGCCGGTCGCGAAGGCACGGTTCGGATCGCCGACTATGACGGCAATCCGGAGAAGGTGACGGAACTCGATGCGCTTGTCGCTTACCTCCAGATGGTCGGCACGCTGGTGGACTTCTCCACCTACGAAGCCGACGACCTCGATAATCGCAGGTAAGGGGCAGGGCCATGTATGAGATTCTGTCAAAATTTGCCCAGACATGGGGCCTGGGCTTCTTCGTTCTGATGTTCGCAGTCGCTGTCGCGTACGCATTGTGGCCGTCAAACAAGGAAAAATTCCAAGCAGCGGCCCGTTGGCCGCTCGATGAAGGGGAACCTGGAGATGAGTGAGACCGACAAGGAAGTTGATGTCCTGTCCGGCGTGGAAACAACCGGGCATTCCTGGGATGGCATCAAGGAGCTGAACAACCCCCTTCCCCGCTGGTGGCTGTATATCTGGTATGGCACGATCTTCTGGGCGATCCTCTACATGATCGCCATGCCAGCCCTGCCGTCGCTTCCGGGCATGGGAAGCCGCAACACTCCCGGTGTTCTCGGCATGTCCGACCGGGATGCGGTCGCTGAAAGCGTCGCCTCTCTGCATGCTGAACGCAGTGCCGCTTCGGCGCAGCTGCTGGATGCGTCTCTGCAGGACATTCAGAACAATCTGGACCTGCAGCAATTTGCGATGGCCATGGGTGAAAGTGCCTTCGGCGATAACTGTGCCACGTGCCACGGCTCTGGCGGCCGCGGTGCCAAAGGCTACCCGATGCTGGCAGACGATGTCTGGCTGTGGGACGGGACGCTCGATGGTATTGAGCAGACGCTGCGTCACGGCATTCGTCATGAAGAAGATCCGGATACCCGGTTCTCCGCCATGCCGGCTTTCGGCCGCGACGGCCTGCTGACCTCAGCACAGATCGATGACCTGGTGCAGTATGTTCTCAGCGTCAGCGGTCATGAAGCCAACGCGGCGGCTGTGGCACGGGGCGACGAACTGTTCCTGACGAACTGTGCAAGCTGTCACGGTATGGACGCAGAAGGCTCCCGCGATGTCGGCGCCCCGAACCTGACTGACGCCGATTGGCTCTATGGTTCGGACCCGGAAGACATCCGTGCCACCATCACGAATGCCCGTAACTCCCATATGCCGGCTTGGCAGGGTCGTCTCGACGACGCCACCATTAAGGCGCTGGCCGTTTACGTGCACTCCCTCGGTGGCGGTGAGTAAACCTAGTAATCGAAGTATATTGGTGCCCAGGTAATGACGACTGTCATCGATCACACGAAGTCCAACGCGACGCCGCCGTCCCTTTATGAAGGGCGGAAGCAGATCTACCCGAAACTTGCTCATGGTAAATTCCGGATGATCAAGTGGGTCGTGATGGCCGTCACCCTGGGCATCTATTATGCCCTTCCCTGGATCCGCTGGAACCGCGGTGAGGGTATTCCGGATCAGGCCGTCCTGGCAGATTTTGCAGGTGAGAAATTCTATTTCTTCTGGTTCGAGATCTGGCCCCAGGAACTCTATTATCTGGCCGGACTGCTCATCGTCGCCACGCTCGGACTGTTCCTGGTGACGTCTCTGTTTGGCCGCGCCTGGTGCGGCTACACCTGCCCCCAGACGGTCTGGACCGACCTCTATATCTGGGTTGAACGAGCGTTCGAAGGCGACCGCGCAGCCCGGATGCGTCTCGATGCACAACCCTGGTCCTTCAACAAAGCCTGGCGGAAGCTGGGCAAACATCTCATCTGGCTGGTCATCGCATTCTGGACGGGCGGTGCTTTCGTCCTTTACTGGCACGATGCACCAACTGTCGCGAAAGGCTGGTTCACGGGCGAAGCTCCGCTCACAGCCTATTTCTTCGCAGGCATTCTGACCTTCACAACCTATTTTCTCGCTGGCTGGATGCGGGAACAGGTCTGTACCTATATGTGCCCATGGCCACGTATTCAGGGCGCCCTGACCGATGAGAACGCGCTGAACGTGACCTACCGCTTCGACCGCGGTGAGCCGCGTGGCCCGCACCGCAAGAACGAAAGCTGGGAAGGCCGCGGCGACTGTATCGATTGCAAACAGTGCGTGCAGGTCTGCCCGATGGGTATCGATATCCGCGACGGCGCCCAGCTTGAGTGCATCCATTGCGCACTCTGCATTGATGCGTGCGATGACATCATGAAAAAGGTCGGACGGCCGACCGGTCTTATCGCATACGATACGGATATCGCCGTTGCTGACAGAGCCGCCGGGCGCAAACCGACTTACAAGATTTTCCGAGTCCGTACGATCCTGTACGCCACCCTGATGCTCATCATCGCATCCATGGTCGGATTTGGGTATTTCAACAAATCCACATTCGAAGTGAACGTTCTGAAAGACCGGTCACCGCCATTTGTCCGCCTGTCCAGCGGCGACATCCGCAATGGCTACACGCTCAAACTGGTCAACAAGGCCTCAGGCCGCCGCCATGTCGCGGTTGAGATTGAGGGACTGGACGGCGCGTCGCTTCAGATGATCGGACTCGAAACTGAAGAAAACGGCGTTGTCGAGTTTGAACTTGGCGCGCATCGTGTGGAGCGCTTCCGCATGCTTGTCACCCGTGCACCTGAAGGCACTGCACCACGGGTCGACTACACCGTGATTGTTCGTGATACAGAGACCGGCGAAGCTGAAGACGCAGCGGCTGTTTTCGTCCAGGGAGGGAACTGATGACTGCTTCCGTAACCCGCAAACAATTCCGCCTGAATGGGTGGCATGTTTTCCTGATGCTGTGTGCATTCTTCGGCTTCATGTTCATCGTCAACGGAATCTTCCTGTGGGCAGCACTGAGCTCATTTCCCGGTGAGGACGAGCAGAAATCCTACATTCAGGGTCTCCACTACAACGAGACCATTTCGGCTCGCCGAATTCAGGAAGAACAGGGCTGGTCGGCACAAATTGGCCTGACCCCGACAGAAACGGGCGACCGGTTGGTTGTACGCTTTCTCACTCAGGAGGACGCCCCGCTCACGACACAGGATGTGCAGGCGCAACTGCGCCGCACCGTCACCGGAGCTGAAGATGTTCCGGTTGAACTTCAGCGCAGCGCAAACGGCGACTATTTTGCCGACATCAGCCTGCTCGAGAAAGGCGTATGGGAAGCGCGTGTGCAAGCGAGCGTTCCCTATGGTACAGATCAGGTTGAGTTTACAGCGAGCAAGAAACTGATCATCCCATGAGCACGACGGACGTCCTCGCGCATACGCGTGACTGGTCCCTCAGCGACACACCAGATCAGGAGTCGCCATATTCGGGCCTGTCCGCTTTTGTGCAGAAAAGCGGCAAATCCCAGCACTTGGAACTTCATGTTTCGGGCGCGAAATGCGCAGGATGTCTGGCCAAGATCGAGAAATCGGTCAGCGCCCTGGAGGGGGTCTCCGAGGCCCGCCTGAACCTCTCCACGGGCAAACTCAATATAACCTGGCAAGGCCCCCTGCCCGCCTCAGACATCGCTGAAACCGTATCGGGACTTGGATATGGTGTCAGCGCTGCGGCAGAGACTGACGCAGACGAAGTCCAGCGCAAGGAGGAAAAGGACCTTCTCCTCGCAATGGGTGTTGCTGCCTTTGCGGCGGCGAACATCATGCTGCTTTCTGTTTCCGTCTGGTCCGGTGCCGGCGAGATGGGCAGCAACACTAAGCAGATCATGCACGCAATTTCCGGCGTGATTGCGCTGCCGGCCGTAGCATTTTCCGGGCGTCCGTTTTTCCGGTCTGCCTGGTCTGTTCTGCGGCGCGGCCGCGCAAATATGGATGTGCCAATCTCACTGGCCATCATTCTCGCTTTCTCGGTGAGCGTCGTGGAAACAATCCGCGGCGGTGAGCACGCCTATTTCGACGCAGCCGCAATGCTGATCTTTTTCCTTCTGATCGGGCGGTTTCTGGAAGCCCGTGTGAGACGCCGGGCCTGTTCTGCCGCAAATGACCTTGCCGGGATGTCGAGCCGGGCAGTTACGCGTGTGGACTGCGACGGAAACGCGATCAAGGTGAACCCTGGCGTTGTGGCGCCGGGTGACACGATCCTTCTGGCGCAGGGAGAAAGAGCGGTCGTCGATATGGCGCTCGCGGATGATATTTGCGAGCTGGACGAAAGCCTGGTCACGGGAGAAAGCGCGCCCCACGTCCTTTCCAAAGGCATGAGAATTTATGCCGGTTCGGTGAACCTCTCCGGCCCGGTTCAGGCAAAAGCCCTGTCACGCGCTTCGGACTCCCTGCTTGCCGACATCGGACGGATGCTGGAGGCCGGTGAACAGCGGCGCTCTGCTTACAGGCGGATCGCGGACAAGGCTGTCGCTCTCTACGTGCCGTTCGTTCACTCTGCAGCCGCGCTCACTTTCATTGGCTGGATGCTGGCCGGCGCAGGTTTCCGGGAATCCATCCTGATCGCGGTTTCGACATTGATCATTACCTGCCCCTGCGCCCTCGCCCTCGCCGCTCCGGTGGCGCACGTGGTTGCTGCGGGCAAACTCTTCCAGCGCGGCATCTTCCTGAAATCGGGCGATGCGCTGGAACGTTTCGCGTCGGTCGACCGGATCGTGCTGGACAAAACCGGCACGCTGTCTCTTGGCGTCCCTCAACTGAGCGAAGATACGGGGCCAAAGGTCATCGCCGATGCCGCCCTGCTCGCCCGCTCCAGCCGCCATCCGCTTTCACGCGCCATATCTGACGTCGCAGGCCCCGGTCCCGTAGCGGCGGATGTCAAGGAAGTGCCCGGCTGTGGTCTTGAGGCATCCGTCGAAGGACAATTGTGGCGACTGGGCTCAGGCCGCTGGATCGGCGTGGACATTAGCGGGACACATACCCGGAACCTGTACCTGCAGCGCGGTGATGAAGAGCCGGTGCCGTTGGAGTTTACGGACCGCCTCATCCCGGGAACAGATGATGCCATCAGGGCGCTTGCCGAAGCTGGATATGAAACTGAAATCCTCTCTGGCGATACGGAAGACAGGGTCAGGGAGGTTGCGTCCGAGCTTGGTATCTCACACTACACAGCCGCCGCATCACCGCAGGAAAAAGCCGCTCACCTGGAATCTCTGCGAGATCAGGGACGCAAGGTCCTGATGGTCGGCGACGGCCTGAACGACGCCGGGGCATTGTCTCTGGCGCACGCGTCAGTGACCCCCGGCTCCGCGATCGACATAAGCCAATCCGCAAGCGATGCGGTTTACTCAGGCGGCATTCAGTCCCTGCCGGTTTTGCTCAAACTGTCGAAGCGCACGCGCAGCGTCATGCTTGAGAACTTCACTTTTGCAGCCCTCTACAATCTGGTCGCGATTCCGATTGCCGTCACCGGCCATGCCACGCCACTTGTTGCCGCCCTGGCAATGTCCTTTTCCTCTGTTGCGGTATCGCTGAATGCGATCCGCCTCGCAGCATTCGCGCAAGACAAGTAATATGAGCGGTATTCTCTTTCTCATCCCGATTGCCCTTTTCATGGGCCTGCTCGGATTGGGCGCATTCATCTGGTCTGTGCGGTCGGGGCAGTTCGATGACCCCGTCGGGTCTGCCAATCGCATCCTCATCGATGATGAAGACAAACCGCTTTAGAGATGCAGATCAGGTAACCACTCTCGGAAGTATGCTATCTTCTCCCGCAGATCCTCAGCGGCTTCTTCGGGAGTCCTTTTCAGGAACTGAATTCGATTACCCGGCCGGATTTGCCCAAGCAGGTGCCGGTCGACATGAGCGACCTGCAGAACATGAGGGTAGCCGCCGGTGGTCTGCGCGTCCTGCAACAGGATAAAAGCCGCGCCGGATGGTGTTAGCTGAACACCACCGGGAAATATCGGCGCGCTCGGTTTCAACGCAGAATTCTCCAAACGTGGCCAGGAACCCGTGACTTCGATGCCTGTCCTGTCGGCCCGCCTTGATGCCACGAAATCCTGATTGCGATCCCAGCCGGCAATCAAGTCTTCATCCGGACCCGGAACACAACGCAAAGCAAACCCATGAGAAAAGACCTGCCGCATGTGATCAGGCGTCTCCAGATCAACCGGGGCGGTGTCTGGGTTGCATAGAGAAAGCATATCTCCGTTCTTGAGCGCACGCCCTTCCTGTCCGCCAAACCCGGCTGGCAGATAGGTCGACACACTTCCCAGAAAAGCGCTCCCCGCAAAGCCTCCCGCGACGGACAGGTATACGCGTGCGCCTGTTTCAGCTGGGCCGAGTTCCAGCGCATCCCCTGGCCGTACCGATAAAGTCTTGTGCATGGGTGCGGCTTTGCCATTTATCAGAACCGTTGCCGGAGCGCCCGTCACTGCAACTCTTGCTTCTGCCTGCGCCTCCAGCGCAAACACACCGAATGGAATTTCCAGCGAGCAGGTATCCGAAGGATTGCCGACCAGTCTGTTTGCAAGCGCCATGGAAAGAGGATCTGCGGCTCCCGACGCCGGCACGCCCATGTGACGAAATCCATATCGTGGTGCCGCTTGCAGCGTCGTTTGAAGCCCCGGTTTTAGTACAACGAAGCTCATATCAACTGGCTGCCAGCTTCAGGGAAATCGGTTGCCCCGCCTGCAACAGGAACGGATTTCGCTTCTCTGCGTCGAACAGCTTTTTGTTCAGGCGGCCAATGATCGGCCAACCGCCCGGCCCTTCGAGAGCATACAATCCGATCTGACCACTCAGCAGCCCTACCGAACCGGCTGGCACCTTTACTCTGGGCACGGATAGGCGTTCCGCCACCAGACTCTTATCCACACCATCGACATAGGCAAAGCCCGGAGTGAAGCCGAGCATGTCCACGACCAGATCGCTCTGAATAACTTTCTGCAGGAATGCCTCCGGCGACAATTTGTTCTGTTGAGCGAGGGCTTCAAGGTCCGGAGCGTTTGCGGCAGACGTATCCAACACCAGCTCCATCGGCTCCCCTGCTCCGTACGACTGCCCGTCATAGTTCTTCAGCCAGTCTTCAAGGCCCGCAACTGCCTCTGCAGGCGCCGTGACCTGAGGGTCGAACCGGACCGCAACGATCTCCTTGCCCGGCACGACATCCACCCAGCGCCCGCTTTCGCGCAGAGACTGCGCAAGCGTATGGCGATGCTCCCTATCAACCGGCCTCAGGGACACCGCGTCATCGCCGAGAAGAGCAATATCGCAATCGATCATGCCTCACGCCTCAATCGTTACGCCGCGGTCCAGCAAAGACGTTTTGAGGAGGTGCGCTGCACGGGCAGCGCCGGGCGTGTCTCCGTGCAGACAAATTGTATCGGCAGGCACTTTGATGACTTCTCCTGTGCGTGCAGTGACGTGTCCGCTCTCAATCAAAGTGAGGACCTGTTCCAACTGGCGGGCATCATCGGTGATCAGTGCCCCTTCCATGGTCCGGGGTGTCAGGCTGCCATCGACCTCATAAGAGCGGTCCGCAAATGCCTCGGCGACAAAAACAAGGCCAGCCCGTTTTGCGCTCGCTTCCAGCTCTGACGCCGGCGGTCCAATAAGTTCCGATATATCCGTTTCGAGACACAGGGAGACCACGCGTTCTGCGAGGGGCCCACTCTTCGCCGCGTCATTATACAAAGCGCCATGCGGCTTGAGATGAGCAATGGTGGCGTTGCGCTCCCGGGCGATCGCTTTCAGCGTCCTGACCTGGGACATCAGGGAACGGAAAAGATCTTCGTCACCGATGTTTGCCCGTGACCGGCCGAAACCTTCCCTGTCAGGGTAAGACGGGTGTGCGCCAATTCTCACGCCCCTGGCCTGCGCGGCACGGATGGTCGCCGCCATGGTATCGTCATCTCCCGCATGACCTCCGCAGGCGATACTACATCTGGTTACAACATCCAGGATTGCCCGATCGAGTGCCCGGCCTTCCGGCCCCGGCAATTCGCCCACATCCGCGTTCAGACAAATCGAAGTTCTCATGGCCAGACTCCGAATGCCCGCAGAACAAGTCTCAATCCAAAGCCGCTGGCAATCAGAACAACGATGCTCCCCAGAATGTTGCTCCAGAGACCATTCACATGCTCCCCGAGAATGGATTTCCGGTTCATGGTGACAATCAGAAACACAGCGACGATCGGCAGCAAGATACCGTTCGCAACCTGGGCGACCAGGATCAGGTTCACTGGCTTCAGACCGAGCGACGCAACGATTGTTCCGATGGCAAGGACGGCCAGGGCGATTCCCCGGAACTCCTGTCCGCGATTTCGCATACCGGTGACCTCACAAACAGCGTAGGCCGTCGCGATTGGGGCTGTCACCGCAGATGACAAGCCTGCCGCCAAAAGGCCAGCGCCAACCAGGAGGCGCGCCAGCGGTCCATAGGCCGGCTCCAGGCTTGCTGCCATATCGGCCGCGCCCTGTATCTGAATGCCTGAGCCGAAGAGGCTGGCCGCAGCCGTTGAGAGGATCAGGATCGAAATCAACCCGCCAAGGCCAATCGAGGCACGCGTGTCGGCGCTAGCGGCACGGAGCGCTTCGGGTCCGCCCTCCGGCCATTTCTCGCGGACGGAGGCTGCGTGCAGGAAGAGATTATAGGGAACAATCGTCGTCCCGATGAGGGCAATGGCCGTCAGAAGACTGCCTTCCGGCAAACCCGGCCTGAGGCCTATGAACATTTGCGTTACATCCGGTCGAACCAGAAGCAGGCTGCCCGCAAATGCGAGGCTCATCAGGATGACCAGTCCGACCAGAAGCCGCTCCAGCAGCTTGTAGCGCCCGATCAGAATAACCGCCGCCGCCAATCCCGCCAGCACCCAGACAACCCCCCGCTGGGCTGTCTCAGCCAAACCAAACGCGGCCCCTGCCCCCAAAGCGCCGCCGGATAAATTACCCGCTTCATATGCAGCATTCCCAAGCGCCAACGCCGCCATAACCAGGGCAACTGACAGCCATTTCAGGACGATTGGCGTTCCGGGCGCGATAAGTGCCTCTCCCAGCCCTTTGCCGCTGGCGATACCCAGTCGGGCTGCCATGTCCTGCAGAACCATGGTCGCGATGGTCGCAAAGACCAGCGCCCAGATCAGGGCGTAGCCGAAGTTTGCGCCAGCCAACGTACAGGCTGTCACCGTCCCCGGCCCGATGAAGGCAGCTGCGACCAGTGCGCCGGGACCGAATGGCAACTTCATTCGACGCGTATGCCCCGGCGTGTTTCCAGATAGGTCGCAAAGCTCGCGAGCCAGTGGCTACCCGAATAGTGCGTGTCGCTGACGGCCGCGATACCGGTTTCCTTATGGCGCGCGGCAGCGGCCAGCAACGCGGCCCGTCGAGGGTCGCTCGGCGGCAGAGCTGAGGCGATGCCCTCAAGCGCCCAGGCACGGGAGAGGTTCACGCCGTCGAGATGGACGAGCTTTCCGTCGGACGGGTCGAGCACCATGCCGGGCTCCAGCCAGTCAGCGCTGCCATCCACCGGGATCTGTGGCAGGAACAGGCTCAGCCAGGCGGCATATTGCTCTGTGCCCATAACGCGGCGCATGAGGTCTGCTTCCATCAGGCAGGGCGACAGGAAGTCCTCACCCGAAGGCTCATAAGCCAACGGGCAGTTCACGTCTTTCTCATGGAAGCCCAGCACTTTGGCGGCAAGTTTCTCACGAAATTGCATGCGATCTGCCGTGTCGGCCCAATCCAGCATGAGGCCGAAGGCGAAAGCCGTCTGATTGTGGGTGCCGATGCGGATCGGATAAACCAGTTTGTCGAGCCAGGCCGAGGTGTTCGCCTCTATCTGGTCTTCCAGCGGCGAGAGGGTTTCGACCCAGGTTGCAGCCTCCGGGAAATCCCCTTCGCGCAGCTCGCTCATCAGCTGCAGGAACCAGGCCTGGCCATAGGGACGTTCGAAGCCCGCCCGGCCTGGCGCCTCGAAGTAGGCCAGCTCGCCAGCAATGTTTTCAGGTGTGAAACTCTGCGACAGCGCGTCGATGATCGCCGGGCGGTAAGGCGTGTCCGGATCGGTGTTGAGGATGCGCACAAGCAGCCAGTGACCATGTACCGATGAATGCCAGTCGAAGCAGCCGTAGAAGGCCGGATGGAACTCCCGAGGTGTACCGGCATCCGCATCGGAATTCATGAGGTGGCCGATCTTGTTCGGATACTCCTTGTGTACGCAGGCGAGCGCGAGACGGGCGAAGCGGTCTGTGACCACGCCTTCCCTCGGTTCCGGCAGGTCTGCGGCAGGTTCGGTCACGACCGGCTTGTCCTCTTCAGACGCAGGCTTCGGCGCACATGCCGCCAGTCCCGCTACCACAACCATACACGCGGCTAGTCTTCCGATCATCTGCAACCCCCTGACCTTGATGCACGCATCCTGCGTATCAGGCGCGATTGCGCAAGGGCAAGGAAGCGGCTGTGGCGCGCTTAGGTGTGGAGGACGCGCCCTTCTGCATCGAGCACGGATTCGTGCATCATTTCCGACAGCGTTGGGTGTGGGAAGACAGTGTGCGCGAGGTCCTGCTCCGTCAGCTCACCCTGCCGGGCGATGACATAGCCCTGGATCAGCTCAGTTACTTCCGCGCCGACCATGTGCGCGCCGAGCAGTTCGCCGGTTTTCTTGTCGAAAACGGTCTTCACGAAGCCATCCGGTGCGCCGAGGGCAATGGCTTTGCCGTTCCCGATGAATGGGAAGCGGCCGACCTTGATGTCGTAGCCCTTTTCCTTCGCCGCCTTCTCCGTGAGGCCAACGCTGGCGACCTGCGGGTGCGAATAGGTGCAGCCGGGCACATTCCACGGATCGAACTTCTCGCCATGGCCCTTGCCCGCGATACCCTCGACGCAAATGACGCCTTCATGGCTCGCCTTGTGGGCAAGCCAAGGTGGGCCGGTGAGGTCGCCAATGGCGTAGAGGCCGGGCACGCCTGTCTTGCCATGGCCGTCGACCACAACGTGGGTTTTCTCGATCTTTGCGCCGAGCGCTTCAAGGCCGAGATTTTCGACATTACCAACAATGCCGACGGCGAGGATGACGCGGTCGAATTCCTGCGTCTCCTTCTTACCATCCTTGCCAGTGATCTCGGCGGTCACGGTGTTCTTGCCGGGTTTGAGGTTACCGACCTGCGTGCCGGTCAGGATCTTCATTCCCTGTTTCTTGAATTCCTTCTCGGCGTGTTTCGAGATCTCCTCGTCTTCCACCGGCAGGATGCGGTCCATGACTTCCACAACGGTCGTCTCTGCACCCAGCTCGTTATAGAAGCTCGCAAACTCGATTCCGATGGCACCAGAGCCGATGACCAGCAGCCGCTTCGGCATAACATCCGGCGTCATGGCTTCACGATAGGTCCAGACGAGTTTGCCATCGGCGACGAGCCCAGCCTGCGGGATGTCCCGCGCGCGGGCACCTGTGGCGAGGATGACATGCTTGGACTGGTAGGAGGTATCCTTCCCGTCCTTGCCCTTCACGATGACTTTCGGCGCAGGCGAGCCTTTTTCGAGTCGCGCCGTGCCTTCCAAAACGTCGATCTTATTCTTCTTCATGAGGAACTTCACGCCATTCGACAGCTGGTTCGCCACGCCGCGAGAGCGCTTTACGACCGCTTCCAGATCGAAATCCGCCTTGTTGATGACGAGGCCGAAATCCTTGGCGTGCTTTGCGAGGTAAAGCACCTCAGCGGAGCGCAGCAGCGCCTTGGTTGGGATACAGCCCCAGTTGAGGCAGATGCCGCCCAGCGCGTCGCGCTCGACGATGGCGGTCTTCAGGCCCAGCTGCGTCGCCCGGATTGCGGTCACATAGCCGCCGGGGCCGGAACCGATGACGATAAGGTCGTATTGGGTGCTCATGGAATGCCCTTCCGGCCTAAAGAAGCATCGCTTCAGGGGTTTCGACGTAGCGCTTGAAAGCCTGCAACCATTTCGCGCCTTCGGCGCCGCCGATGACGCGGTGGTCACAGGTGAGCGTGACGCTCATGATCGTGGCGGCCTCGACATTGCCTTTGGCGTTCACCACAGCGCGTTTCTCGCCGGCGCCGACGGAGAGGATCATGCCTTCCGGCGGGTTGATGATGGAGGCGAAGGATTTGATGCCGAACATGCCGAGGTTCGATATCGAGAACGTGCCGCCGGTATATTCCTGCGGCTTCAGCTTACGCTCCCGGGCGCGCTCTGCCAGATCCTTCATTTCCTTGGAGATTTCAGAGAGTCCTTTCTCTTCCGCCTCAAAAATCACCGGCGTGATCAGGCCGCCATCGATGGCGACAGCGACCGAGACGTTGGCGTGCTTGTGATAGGCGATGCCTTTGTCAGTGTAGCTGGCATTGCAGTCCGGCTCGTCCATCAGGGCGAGCGCCGCCGCCTTGATCAGCATGTCATTGACCGAGATCTTGATCCCCTTCTCTGCTGCAGCATTTATTGCAGATCGCGAGGCGAGTAGCCGGTCGATGTTGAGGTCCACGTTCAGCGGGAAGTGCGGTACCTGCATGAAGCTTTCGGTCAGGCGGCGGGCCACGGTCTTGCGCATGCCGTCCAGCGGCTTCAGCTCATAGCTGTCTGGCGCGTAGATCCGGTCGTCCAGGACCTGCGGCAGGATCAGGCCGTCCGGCTTCGGCGCTGTTGCAGATGCTGCAGCAGGCGCAGCGCCAGGCTTCGCATTTTCGACGTCGCGCTTGATGATCCGGCCGCGCGGGCCGGTGCCGGAAATGGCGGAGAGATCGATGCCTTTCATGTCCGCGATCCGGCGCGCCAGCGGGCTCGCCTTGATGCGCCCGTCAGCGGTGTTAGCGGACGGCAGCGGCGTGGTCGCGAGCTCCTTTTTGCCCTGACTACCGCCGACTTTACCGGACTTATCCATGACCATATCGGACTTAGCCGGACTATGACTGGACTTCGGCGTGTCTTCAGATGACTCTTTCTTTGCCTCTTTAGGAGGCTCCTTGGCAGGCTCCGGTGCGGCCTTCGCATCCGGCACTTTGACCGAGGCAGCATCCTCGCCCTCTTCCGCCAGGACGGCGATGACGGCGTTGACCTTCACGCCTTCGGTTCCGGCATCGACCAGGAGTTTGGCGACGGTGCCTTCATCCACGGCCTCGACTTCCATCGTGGCCTTGTCGGTCTCGATCTCGGCGATGATGTCACCGGAGGAGATCGTGTCCCCTTCCTTGACGAGCCATTTGGACAGCGTGCCTTCTTCCATCGTGGGAGAGAGCGCCGGCATGGTGATGTTGATGGACATGGTGTCTTGTCCCCTTACTTCACGTAGCAGACCTTGAGCGCCGCCTCGACGATGTCGTCGGCGTTCGGCAGGCTCAGGGCTTCGAGGTTGGCGGCGTAGGGCAGCGGCACGTCTTTCTGGTGCACGCGGGCCGGCGGGGCATCGAGATAATCGAAGGCTTCGGCGGTGACGGTCGCCGCGATCTCCGCGCCAACGCCCATGAAGCGCCAGCCTTCTTCGCAACAGACGATGCGGTTCGTCTTCTTCACGCTTTCGATCACGGTGGCCGTGTCGAGCGGGCGGATGGTGCGCAGGTCGACGACTTCGGCGTCGATCCCCTGCTCTGCCAGTTTCTCGGCAGCCTCCAGCGCAAACCCGACCATGCGGGAATGGGCGACCAGCGTCACATCCGTGCCCTGACGCTTGATCGCCGCCTTGCCGATCGGCAGGACATAATCGTCGAGATCCGGCACCGGGAAGGAATGGCCGTAGAGCAGCTCATGCTCAAGGAAGATGACCGGGTTCGGGTCGCGGATGGCCGCCTTCAGCAAGCCCTTCGCGTCAGCGGCGTCATAAGGCGCGACGACTTTCAGGCCCGGAATGTGGCCATACCAGGAGGAATAGTCCTGGCTGTGTTGCGCGCCGACGCGGGCGGCCGCGCCGTTCGGGCCGCGGAACACGATGGGACAGCCCATCTGCCCGCCGGACATGTAAAGCGTCTTCGCAGCCGAATTCACAATCTGGTCGATGGCCTGCATGGCGAAGTTAAAGGTCATGAATTCGACAATCGGCTTCAAACCCGCAAAGGCCGCACCGACGCCGAGACCGGCAAAGCCATGTTCCGTGATCGGTGTATCGACCACGCGGCGGTCGCCGAATTCCTGCAGCAGTTCGCGCGAGACTTTGTAGGCGCCCTGATACTGGGCGACTTCCTCGCCCATCAGGAAGACGTCCTCATCGCGGCGCATTTCCTCGGCCATCGCATCGCGCAGCGCATCCCGGACAGTCGTCTCGGTAAAGCTCGTGCCTTCCGGAATGGAGGGGTCCGAGAGCACTTCGACCTCTGGCGCGTCCGGCGCAGCGGCGCCTTTGGATGCGGGCGCTTCGTCTTTCTTTTCGGTTTCAGGCACGGGGCTGCTGTCAGGCGACTTTTTCGCCTCGACGCTGCCGGCATCTTCGCCCTCTTCCGCCAGCACGGCGATCACCGCATTGACCTTCACTCCTTCAGTACCTTCCGGCACGAGGATCTTGGCGAGCGTGCCTTCATCGACGGCTTCGACTTCCATCGTCGCCTTGTCGGTTTCGATCTCGGCAATGACATCCCCGGAAGAGACAGTGTCGCCTTCCTTCTTGAGCCATTTCGAAAGCGTGCCCTCCTCCATCGTCGGAGACAGGGCGGGCATGAGAATATCAACGGACATCAAAAGGCTCCGGAAATCATATTGGTGTTCTGCGCGACGCCGCGCAAAGCAGCATGTGTTGCGAGGTCTTCCGTCATCGCACTAATCCTCCACTGGCCTGAAAAGGCCTTTGAAACAGAATGCGTGGGGAACCGGCCAGTTCCTGTCTTCACGCGACCTCCGCCTCTTTGAGAACATCGGTCCACAGGTCGCCCGGGTCGGGCTCCGGGCTTTCGAGAGAGAAGTCTGCAGCCTCTTTCACAATCGCCTTGATCTCATTGTCGATCTTCTTGAGCTCGGCTTCATCGGCATGCCCGGCTTCGAGGATGTGCTTCTTCAGGCCATCAATCGGGTCGTGATGGCTGCGTACGTCATCTACTTCTTCCCGTTTGCGGTATTTCGCCGGATCGGACATGGAGTGGCCGCGATAGCGGTAGGTCTTCATTTCGAGAATGTAAGGCCCTTTTCCGGAGCGCGCATACTTCACGGCGCGCTCACCCGCCTCGCGAACGGCCAGCACATCCATGCCGTCGACTTCCTCGCCTTCGATTTCGAAGGAGATGCCGCGTTTGTAGAGTTCGGTCTCGGCAGACGCGCGGTCAACGCTCGTGCCCATGGCGTACATGTTGTTCTCGATGACGTAGACGACCGGAAGGTCCCAGAGCGACGCCATGTTGAACGATTCGTAGACCTGGCCCTGGTTCGAGGCGCCGTCGCCAAAGTAAGCGACCGAGACATGGTCATTGCCGCGATACTTGTTCGCGAAGCCAAGCCCCGTGCCAATCGGCACCTGCGCGCCGACGATGCCATGGCCGCCGAAGAAGTTCTTCTCCTTCGAGAACATGTGCATGGAGCCGCCCTTGCCTTTCGACAGGCCGCCGATGCGTCCGGTCAATTCGGCCATCACGCCTTTCGGATCCATGCCGCAGGCCAGCATGTGGCCATGGTCGCGATAGCCGGTAATGACCTGGTCGCCATCTTTCAGGCAGGCCTGCACGCCGGTAACGACGGCTTCCTGTCCGATATAGAGGTGGCAGAAACCCGCGATCTTGCCCATGCCATAGAGCTGGCCAGCCTTTTCCTCGAAACGCCGGATGAGAAGCATGTCGCGGTAGTATTTGAGAATTTCGTCTTTACCCGCTTTGGTGGGTGCCTTTTTTGAACTCTTAGGTTTCGTAGCCATGGGTCCTCCTGCCTATGGCCGTTATGTGGGGACTGTACCGCTGGGGCAAGTCCATCCAGCTATGTCATTTTGCAGAGGTGGTGTCCGATGCGAGGAGAACAACCTCGTCTGGATAGACAAAAGCCAGCTTCTGGCGGGCCAGAGCCTCAACATAATCGCGGTCGACAGAGCCCGGCGTCAGACGCCGGATGTCGCTTCGCAAATGCTCAATTTCGCTATTGATCTGGGCCAGTTCCGCCTTGCGGTCCTGCAGCTCCAACTGGGCATCCGTCCAACGGCCAAGGCCCTTCTCCCCCGCAAAGGCGTGGTAGGCGAAGTAGAGAATCACAAGGCAAAGGCCCAAGGCCTCGAGTCGGGAGGTCATGGGTTAAAGACTAGACTGTTTTGGTTAAGAGAGCGTGAGGACGGCCCGCCGGGACCGCCCTCCCACTGCTTATTCAGCGTTAATACGCGAACGGCCGGCATAGATGCCCACCGGGCCCAGCTCTTCCTCGATGCGGATCAGCTGGTTGTACTTGGCGATCCGGTCGGAGCGCGACAGCGAACCAGTTTTGATCTGACCGCAATTGGTGGCCACAGCGAGGTCCGCGATGGTCGAATCCTCAGTTTCACCCGAACGGTGGGACATGACGGCCGTGTAGCCATGCAGGTGCGCCAGTTCCACAGCGTCCAGCGTCTCCGACAGCGTGCCGATCTGGTTGACCTTCACCAGGATCGAGTTGGCTGCGCCTTTCTGGAGGCCGATGGCGAGGCGGTCCGGATTGGTGACGAACAAATCGTCGCCGACCAGCTGGACACGGTCGCCGATGGAATCAGTCAGGGCGACCCAGCCATCCCAGTCATCTTCGGCCATGCCGTCCTCGATGGAAACGATCGGGTACCGGGCGCAGAGGTCGGCCAGGTAGGCGGCGAATTCGTCGGAGCCCAGCGATTTGCTCTCACCGGCCAGCTCATACTTGCCGTTCTTGTAGAATTCGGTGGACGCGGCATCGAGCGCCAGCGCGATTTCCTCGCCCGGTGTGTATCCGGCTTTTTCGATCGACTTCATGATGAAGCCGATGGCTTCGTCGGTGGAGGCGAGATTCGGCGCGAACCCACCTTCGTCGCCCACATTGGTGTTGTGACCGGCATCGTGCAGCGTTTTCTTCAGGGCGTGGAAGACCTCAGCGCCCATGCGGACGGCGTCGGACATGCTTTCCGCGCTCACCGGCATGATCATGAATTCCTGAATGTCGATCGGGTTATCGGCATGAGCGCCGCCATTGATGATGTTCATCATCGGCGTCGGCAGGACACGCGCATTCGGGCCGCCGATATAGCGGTAGAGCGGCATGGTCGAGTATTCCGCCGCCGCCTTCGCGAGGGCCAGCGACACGCCGAGAATGGCGTTCGCGCCGAGGCGGGATTTGTTGTCTGTGCCGTCGAGGTCGATCATCAGCATGTCCAGCATGCGCTGGTCTGTGGCATCGAGACCGGTGAGCTCGTTGCAGATCTCGCCATTCACGGCATCAACGGCCTTGAGAACGCCCTTGCCGAGATAGCGATCCTTGTCGCCGTCGCGCTGCTCGTGCGCCTCATAGGCTCCGGTGGACGCACCTGAAGGCACGGCGGCGCGGCCGGTGGAACCGTCGTCCAGGGTCACATCGACTTCGACGGTCGGATTGCCCCGGCTGTCGAGGATTTCGCGGGCGTGGATGTCAATGATCTCGCTCATGGATGTCAGGCTTTCCGTGTTTTATCTGGCC
>MDTG01304681.1_pt1 | contig 28531 bp, 33 predicted proteins | sample 811421 | NCBI WGS metagenome assembly MDTG01 (sample SAMN05326645, study PRJNA326480) | marine metagenome | isolation source: seawater | place: Pacific Ocean: South East | collected 2011
ATAATTAAAAATGAACATAAATTTAAAAAAAAAACAATGATTATGATTTATAATTATCCCAGAATTTTTTTACAATTGAAATAAAGTCTTTTCCTGCTGGATGGTTATCTTTTCCTGCTGCATCGAATTCTTTAAGTAAATTTTTTTGAGTGGAATTTAAATTAACAGGTGTTTCTACTGTTAAATAAATGTGCATATCGCCCATAGATTTTCCTCTTATGGCAGGCATACCTTTATTTTTCAATCTTAACTGTTTTCCTGATTGTACCCCTGATGGAACTTTTACTCTGCATTTTCCACCATCTAAAGTTGGTGCCTCTAATTCACCTCCAAGTGCAGCAATTGTCATTGATATTGGGATTTGACAATAAAGGTTTGGTCCTTCTCTTTCAAAAATTTGATGTTTGTTTACTTCAATAAAAATATATAAATCACCTGATGGACCATTTTGTAAGCCAGCTTCACCTTCTCCAGCTAAACGAATCCTATTTCCGCTTTCTACTCCTGCTGGAATATTTACTTCTAAACTTCTATCTTTGTTAACTCTTCCTTGACCTGAACAGTTTTTGCATGGCGATTTTATTATTTGACCTCTTCCTGAGCATGAAGGGCATGTTCTTTCAACAGTAAAAAATCCTTGTTGTGCCCTTACTTTTCCCATACCACCACATGTTGAACATACAGATGGTTTTGTTCCTCCTTCAGCTCCTGTTCCGGAACATTTATTACAATTTACTGCACTTGGAACATTAATTTGTGCTTTTTTACCAGTAAAAGCCTCCTCTAATGATATTTGCATATTATATCTTAAGTCAGACCCCCTAGTTGATCTTTGGTCATTTCCTCTTCTACCTCCTCCTCCCATGAAGTCACCAAACAAATCTTCAAATACATCAGAAAAAGCAGAACCAAAATCCCCTTGTCCCGCATTTTGAGAAAATCCACCACCATTTTCAAAAGCTGCATGACCATATCTGTCATATGCAGCTTTTTTGTTAGGATCTTTTAAAACGTCATAAGCTTCATTAAGTTGTTTGAAGTCTTCTTCTGAAGTTTTTTTATTAGGGTTTCTATCGGGATGAAGTTCTTTTGCTTTGCTTCTGTATGCTTTTTTAATTTCACTCTCTGAAGCATCATTAGAACAGCCTAAAATATTATAGTAATCACGCTTATTCATTTAAAACCCTTAAGTTTTATTAATTAAAATTACTTTTTATTGTCTGTCAGGTCTTCGTAGTCTGCATCAAAAACATCTTTATCATCATCAGTAGTATCAGAGTTTTCATTGTTAGTATCAGGAGTTTCATTTTCAGATTTATATATAGCTTCACCTAATTTCATTGCTACCTCAGTTACATCTTGAGATCTTGCTCTTATCTTATCTGCATCATCACTTGGAAGTGCTTCCTTTAATGCTTTTATAGATAATTCTATTGCTTCGATTGTAGATGGATCAACCTTATCACTATGTTCTTCTATAGATTTTTCTGTACTATGAATTAAACTTTCTGCTTGATTTTTAGCTTCAACGAGTTCTTTTCTCTCCTTATCGCTTTCAGCATTTTCTTCAGCATCTTTAACCATTTTATCAATATCATCATCTGACAATCCCCCAGAAGCCTGGATTGTAATTTTTTGTTCCTTTCCAGTTCCTTTGTCTTTGGCAGATACAGAAACTATACCGTTTGCATCTATGTCAAATGTAACTTCAATTTGTGGTATTCCTCTTGGTGCAGGAGCAATGCTTTCAAGGTTAAATTCACCAAGAATTTTATTATCTTGGGCCATTTGTCTTTCTCCCTGAAAAACTCTAATTGTCACAGCACTTTGATTATCTTCTGCTGTAGAAAAAACTTGGCTTTTTTTAGTTGGTATGGTTGTATTTCTTTCTATAAGCGGGGTGAAAACTCCTCCCAATGTTTCTATACCTAAAGATAAAGGGGTAACATCTAAAAGAACTACATCTTTAACATCACCTTGTAAAACTCCTGCTTGTATAGCAGCTCCCATAGCTACAACTTCGTCAGGATTAACCCCTTTGTGAGGTTCTTTTCCAAAAAATTTTGTAACCTCTTCTATTACCTTTGGCATTCTTGTCATTCCGCCTACGAGAACAACCTCATCAATGTCTCCTTTTGTTAATCCAGCATCTTTTAAAGCAGCTTGACAAGGCTTTAATGATTTAGAAATTAATTCTGATACCAAACTTTCAAGTTTAGCTCTTGTTAACTTTATTACCATGTGAAGTGGTTGCTTAGTTTCTGGATCCATAGAAATAAATGGTTGATTAACTTCTGTTTGGTTTGATGAAGAAAGTTCAATTTTAGCCTTTTCTGCCGCTTCTTTTAATCTTTGTAATGCCATCTTATCTTTTTTTAAATCAACGCCATTTTCTTTTTTAAATTCGTTAGAAAGATATTCAACAATTCTCATGTCAAAATCCTCTCCACCTAAAAAAGTATCTCCATTGGTTGATTTTACTTCAAAAAGACCATCGTCAATTTCAAGTATTGAAATGTCAAAAGTTCCTCCACCAAGATCATAAACAGCGATGGTTCTTCCTCCCTCTTTTTCAAGTCCATAAGCCAAAGCAGCTGCAGTCGGTTCGTTTATTATTCTCAAAACCTCTAGCCCAGCTATTTTTCCAGCATCTTTAGTTGCTTGTCTCTGTGCATCATTAAAATAGGCTGGAACTGTGATTACAGCTTGCGTTACTGTCTCACCTAAATAACTTTCAGCTGTTTCTTTCATTTTCTGAAGTATAAAAGCAGAAATTTGACTTGGAGAATATTTCTCATTTTTAACTTCAACCCATGCATCGCCGTTTCCTCCGTCAATTATTTGAAAAGGAACCATTTCTTTATCTTTAGTTACCATAGGATCATCGATCCTTCTACCAATAAGTCTTTTAACAGCAAAAAGAGTGTTTTCTGGATTAGTAACTGCTTGACGTTTCGCTGATTGACCAACTAAGCGTTCATCATTGGTAAAACCTACTAAAGAAGGTGTTGTTCGAGCACCTTCGGAGTTTTCTACAACTTTTGAGCTTGAGCCATCCATTATTGCGACGCATGAATTAGTTGTACCTAAATCTATTCCTATAACTTTACCCATTTTAATTCCTTTCAACTCCAAGAGACGTAAATATTTATCTTTTTATAAAGATGTTATTGTGGTATATAGGTAGCAATATTTATCGTACAACCTTATTTATGATAATTTTTTAAATAATTTCTTTTTTTATCAAATTATTAGTGAATTTAAAAATATCTAATTATGAAAAATAAATCAAAAATACTTTTGGTCATTCCAGCCAGATATGCCTCAAGCAGATTACCAGGTAAACCTTTATGTTATCTTAAAGGACCCAAAAATATAAAAAAAACTTTGATTGAAAGAACTTGGCTATTGGCACAATCATTAAAAATAAAATGCAAAATAGTTATTGCTACAGATGACATTAAAATTAAAAATTTTGTAAAAGGTTTTGGTGCAGAAGTAATTATGACTTCAAAAAAATGTAAAAATGGAACTGAAAGAGTTGCAGAAGTAGTAAAAAAAATTGATGAAAGCTTTGATATAATTGTAAATTTACAAGGTGATGCATTATTGACCCCACACTGGTTCATAGAAGAAACAATAAAAAAATTTATGCAATTAGATTCCGAAGTAGTTACCCCAATAACAAAATGTGATAAAATGTTATTAAAAAATTTGAGGAAAAATCTTAAAAATGGTGTCACTGGTGGTACTACAGTTGTAACAAATCATCTAAATCAAGCTATGTATTTTTCAAAGTCATTAATACCATATATAAATAATTTTGAGTTCAAAAATTTTGAGAACTTAAATATTTTCTTTCATGTTGGGCTTTATTGTTATAGTCAAAATATAATTTTAAAATATCCTAAACTTAAAGAGTCCTTTTACGAAAAAACAGAAGGATTGGAACAGTTAAGATTTCTGTTTAATGACATTAAAATTTCTTGTGTAAAAGTAAAAACAAATAACTATGATATTTGGGAGCTTAACAACGAATCTGACATTCCTATAATAGAAAAGATTTTAAAAGAAAGAGGAATTTAATTTTATGCCGCCTTATATTCTAATTCTTCAATAAGTATGGAAAACAATGCCGTAGAGTCTTGCGTAGATCTCAACTTTTCACAAAAGTTTACATCTTTTAACAATCGAGAAACTCTAGCTAAAGCTTTTAAATGTTCTGTACTGTTTTTTTTTGGAGCAACTAACGCGAAAATAATATCAACTGGTTGTTTATCAAGAGAGTCAAATTCTACAGGCTTTTCAAGTCTGATAAACATACCTTTAATTTTATTTATGTTATCAACTCTTGCATGTGGAATAGCTACGCCCTTTCCCATTCCGGTATGTCCAAGTTTTTCTCTTTCTTGAAAGCAAGAAAATATATAAGCAGAATCAGCTCCAATAGTAATGGAAAAGTGGTTAGAAATGCTTTGGAATAGACGTTTTTTACTTGTGGTATTGGAAAAATAAAAAACATCGTTCTGTGATATTAAATCAGTTAGTAGCATAAGTCTTTTCCCCCAAACTTTAGCAACATTTTATTTTTTTAAATGACTTGGATCTATCCAACCAATATTTCCATCATCTCGGATATATACCAAGTTTATTCCATCATGAGAAGAATTTCTGAATAAAAGCATTTTTAACTCCATTAAGTCAAGTTGCATTACTGCCTCACCTACAGACATAGTGGAAATTTTTGTTTCCATCTCAGCTATAATGACTGGTTGAAGTGATTCCTTCTCTGATGCCTCATTATCATCATTTAGGGATGAAAGTACATATGATCTTTCATTTTTAAATTTTATTGGTTCTATTCTCTCATTATTATGATTTTTTAATCTTCTTTTATATCTTCTAAGTTGCTTCTCTACTTTCGCAATAGAATTGTCAAAGCTTTCATGGATATTATTTGACTTTGATTTAGATAAAGCTGTTAAACCAGTGGACATGTGAATACTAAAATCACACAAAAATTCTCTTTTATCTTTTGAAAAAGTCACAATTGTATCAATTGCATTAACAGAATATTTATTTAAAAGACTCTCAATCTTTTCATGAGCGTAATACTTAAGTGCATCACCAATATTGATTTTTTTTCCATTAATTTTGATTTTCATAAAACAACTTTTCTAAAAAATTTCTTGTAGTAATATTTTTTATAAAGAAATGAAATTCTCTCCTAAGTAATTTTTCTTTACAGTTTTGTCTTTAATCACATCTGAAGGATTTCCACTCATAATTACCTCACCGTCATGTAAGATATAAGCTCTGTCAACTATTTTTAAAGTCTCTCTTACATTATGGTCCGTTATTAAAACTCCAATTCCGTTATTTTTGAGATGAGAAACTAAAACTCTTATTTCTTCTACTGCGATTGGATCTACTCCTGCGAAAGGTTCATCTAGTAAAATATATTTCGGATCATTAGCTAAACATCTTGCTATCTCAACTCTTCTTCTTTCACCTCCAGATAATGACAATGCTGAGGATTGTTTTAAATGAGTAATTGAAAACTCAGCTAGTAAAGTATCTAATCTTTCTCTTCTTTTGGTTCTATCTTTAATTGAAAGTTCTAAAATAGCATTAATATTTTTTTCAACATTTAAACCTTTAAATATAGAAGCTTCTTGTGGAAGATAATTTAATCCCATCAAAGCTCTTCTGTAAACAGGTAAATTTGTGATGTTATTTCCATCTAAAATAATTTCTCCCACATCAACAGATACTAATCCTGCGATACTATAAAAGCATGTTGTTTTTCCTGCTCCATTTGGTCCTAATATAGCTACTGCTTCACCTTTATTTAATTTTAAATTAATGTTTCTTAAAATAGGTTTTGATTTGTAACTTTTTCTTAAATTTTTAATTTCTAATCCTAAATCATTTTCAATAATTAATTCAGGTTTATTATTATTTTTCAATTATTATTCCTCGTTGAAAATTGTTTTTACTGGTCCAAACATTTGTATATCTCCAGTTTTCGTATTAAATATTAACTTTTCTCCAGAAACAACATTATTTTTTTGATTCAAAATTACATTACCCTCTAATGTGATTTTGTTGTTTTTAAAATTATAAAAACCGTTATCTCCTTTTAAAATATTTTCATTTTTAGTGATTAATAAATTTCCTTTTGCTATCAAGTTAGTTATAAGAGTTTTATCTGGATTAGAAATATCATATGATACAACTACATGATCAGATTTTAACATCAAATCCGAGTAAAATATAATTACATTTCCATTAAATTCGGCTTTTCCTATTTTTTGGTCTATTTTTACACTATCAGATTCTAATTCGAATTTTTGGTTTTCTAACTCATTACTTAAAAGGTAGTTACTACCAACAAAAAATAAAAAAGTATAAATAAGGAAATTTTTTAATAATTTTTTAATCATTTTTAAAATTTTAAATCCATCTTAACTTTGTTGTTTAAAAATATTAACGCATTATTGAAATTATTAAAACTGTCAATTTTTATTACCATGTTATTTCCAGAAACAGATCCTATTGGAGTTTTTAAATCAACTTTCCCATCAGAAGTTAATTTTTTATTTTTTAAATCTAAAACTACCTTTTCCGTGTGAATTATAATTTTATTATTTGTAACTAATTCTAAATCACCAGAAAATTTAATTATTTGATCTTTTGATAGTAGTAAAGCTTTATTTCCTGAAAGGTTTAGAAAGCTTTCGTTTCCATGGGAAATTTTTCCATTTACAAATTCAAAGGAAATATTATCATTTGATATGGGTTCAATTTTATTTGCATTAAAATTAAATTTATATCCATCTTCTGTAATTCCTCTAAGTTTCGATTGTTTAATTTGAAAGCTTATATCAAACTCTAAATTTTCTGTAGAAACATTAACTGACTCTCCGAAATCTTCTGAAGGAGATACAAAAAAAAGAATTATTAGTAAAATAATTGCAATAGAAGGAAATGAAAACTTTAAAAAAAATATAAAATTTGAATAATTTAAGGTATTTTTTTTCATTTTTATAAATTTAATTTTAAACAATCATGAATATGAATAATTCCGACAGGTTTTTGAGGATTTCGTTCAGAAAAACAGAAAATTGAAGTAATTTTTAATTTTTCCATTTTCTTAAGGGCTTCAATTACGAGTGTATTTTCATTTAATACAACTGGACTTTTAGTCATAACTTGTTTTGCTTTTAAATCCAACAAATTTGTCATATTTCTTCTTAAATCTCCATCTGTAATAATTCCAATAAGTTCTTTTTTTTGATTTATAACTCCTACTACTCCGAAACCTTTTTGCGTCATTATAATTATAACTTCTGACATTAATACATCTTCATGAGTTAATGGAACTTTCGTTTTACAATGCATAATTGATTTTATTTTTTTTAATTTATTACCTAAATTCCCTCCAGGATGAAAATTAGAAAAACTTTCTGATGAAAATTTCTTTTCTTTCATAAGTGCAATGGCCAATGCATCACCCATGGCTATCATTAAAGTAGTTGAAGTAGTGGGTGCTAGTCCATTTGGACATGCCTCTATTATTTTGGGAAGGTTAATTGAGATATCCGATTTTTTTGATAAAATATTTTCATTATTTTGAGTAATTGAAATAACTAAGTTCTTAAATTTCTTCAAAAAATTATTCAAGTTATTAATTTCTTCTGTTTTTCCAGAATATGATAAAAATATAATTATGTCTTCGCTATTAATCAAACCAAGATCCCCGTGTAATGCTTCAGTTGGGTGAAGAAAAACAGCCTGGGTTCCTGTGGATATCAAAGTTGAAACAATTTTTTTTGCAATATGTCCTGATTTTCCGATACCTGAAACTATTACTTTTCCTTTACATTCTAATATAGCCGTAACTGCCTCAGCAAAATCATTATTTAATTCATCAGATAGTGTAGCTAATGCTTTAGCCTCTAAATCAATTACCTTTTTTCCTGATAATATTATTTTTTTATTTGAATATTTTGTTTTTATCATAATTTTTAGTAACAATTAATGATGAGAAAAAATATCATTATCTTCCCATCCTTGAAGGTCGAGTTTAGCTCTGAAAGGAACAAATTCAAAACATTTTTCAGCTAAACTTCGTCTTTCTTCCCTTACTAACATTTCATCAAGTATATCTTTTATTTGATGAAGATAAAGTACATCTGTCGCAGCATAATTAATTTGTTCTTCAGTTAATTTTGTTCTTCCCCAATCACTGCTTTGTTGAGATTTTGATATATCTATTGATAGTAGTTCAGAAACTAAATTTTTTAATCCGTGTCTTTCTGTAAACGTTCTTACTAATTTTGAGGCTATTTTAGTGCAGTATATTGGTTCAGTAAGAATTTCAAATTTATTTAATAGTACAGCAACATCAAACCTGGCATAATGAAAAATTTTTAGGATTTTTTTATCTTTTAAGATTCTGCAAACATTTGGAGAATTTTTAAAACTTTCATTTATTTGTACTAAATGTGCGTTTCCGTCGCCAGAAGAAAACTGTATTAAACAGAGTTTATCACGATTTAGATTTAAACCCATTGTTTCAGTGTCGATAGCAATTTTGTTTCCAAGGTCTATATCATCAGGTAAATCACCTTTATATAAAAAATTTGTCATGTATTATTCCTAAAAACATTAAATTAAGACTTAATATAACGAATAAATACTGATTTATTTTAAAGCAAGAGTAAATTTATTAAATTAAATTTGAAATAGAAAAAAGTTAATCTATAATCATATTAAAATTAGGCATTAAAAATGAATACAGAATTAAATATATCATCCCCAAAGGTGACCGTTTTCGGAGGGTCAGGTTTTATAGGAAGATATGTAGTATCTTTATTATTAAAATCTGGATATTTAGTACGTGTAGCGGTTAGGCATACAAATGACGCTCTTTTTTTAAGAACATTAGGTCAAGTTGGACAAGTTGAATTGTTCGAATGTGACATACTAGATCCTAAAAGAGTTTCACTTGCTCTAAAAGGCGCAAAATTTGCAATTAATTGTGTTGCCGGAGATCTTTACGAAACAAATACAAAAAAAATGAGAAAAATTTATGTTGATGGGCCTGTAAATATTGCAAATCAAGTTGAATCTTTAAAACTAGAAAAACTTATTCATTTATCTTCTCTTGGAGCAGATATAGCATCAGACAGCTATTACTTTAGTTTAAAGGCTGAAGGTGAAATAAAAATAACAAAAATTTTCAACAATACAGTCATATTAAGACCTTCGATAGTATTTGGTGTAGAGGATCAATTTTTTAATAATTTCGCATCAATATCCGTAATTAGTCCATTTATTCCTATTATAAGTGCTAAAACATTGTTTCAACCCATTTACGTGGGTGATGTGGCTAAGTGTATATTTTCTTTTTTAAAAAACGATAAAATTGGAACTTTTGAGATATCTGGTCCTGAAAAATTTTCATTCAAACAACTAATTGAAAAAATGTTGAAGATAGTTAGAAGGAAAAAGATTATAATTGACCTTCCAATTATTTTAGCTAAATCATTAGCTATTCAATTCTACTTTTTAAAGATAGTAACATTCGGTTTTTTGTCTCCAAAAATTACTTTAGATAACATTAAACAATTGCAAAAAGATAATATTAAGTCTGTTGAAAAAGATATAGAAAATCTTTTTGATTTTGATTTTGTTACTGTAGATAGCATACTTCCAAGTTATTTGTATCAATATAGACCGTATGGGCAATACTCAGATATAAAAGACTCAGCCAAAGATCTTAAAAATGAATAGTTTTCTAATTACTTAAATTAAAATTAATGATAAAATTAAAATTCCTAATATACATCTATATATTACAAAAATTGTGAAATCATATTTTTTGATATATGAAAAAAATAAAATTAAGCACACATAAGCAACAACAAATGATAATAAAGATGCATAAATAAGCTTTGTAATGTTAATAAAGTTGTAATCTAAAAAAATTAAGTCGTTAATTAATAATACCCCTGACGCTAAAATAGTAGGTATTGACATTATCATTGAAATCTTTGAACTATTTAATCTATTATAACCTAAAAATCTTGCAAAAGTTATTGTTGTTCCTGATCTCGAAGAGCCTGGTAATAGTGATATTGATTGTCCCAGACCAATTATTATTGAGTCTTTTAAATTTAAGTCTGTAATTTTTTTATTATTTCTTCCGAACTTATCAGACACTAATAATAAAAATCCAAAAATAATTGAACTTAATCCAATGATTAACATTGAACGTAAATCATTTATTAATCCAGTGCTTTTAAGTATGAATCCGACAAATATTACTGGTACGGTAGCAACAAAAATATATCTTAAAAATTTTGAATTAGTAGTATTAAATTTTAAATCCAAACAATCTCTAAGCCCAAAAGAAAATTTTTTTATTTCATTTTTAAAATATATTATTACTGCGATTAAAGATCCTAGATGAACAGAAATATCAAATTGTAAGCTATTTTCAACTGTAAATAATTTGGAAATTAAAATCAAATGACCTGATGATGAAATTGGAAGAAACTCCGTAAATCCTTGTATAATTGCCAAAATTGTTAAATGAATAAAACCCATCATTACCATTCATTGATTTTTTAATTTGAACCATTATTTTTTATTTGTCATTTCTTTGTTATAGTTGTAACAATTTTTTTTTAAAGAGATTTTTGAAAATGAGACTTTATAATCTTCCTCTTTCACCTTTTTGCAGAAAAATTAGATTAGTTCTTTCTGAAAAAAAGATTGAATTTGAATTGGTTGAAGAAAAAGTATGGGAAAAGAGAATGGATTTTTTGAGAATTAATCCTGCATGTAAAGTTCCTGTTTTAAAAAATAAAGATGTTATAATTGCTGATAGCAATGCAATTTTTGAGTATTTAGAAGAAAAATATCCCTCTCCACCTCTTTTGAGTAATAATTTGATTGACAAAGCAGAAATAAGGAGGATTGTTGGTTGGTTTGATGATAAATTTCATAATGAGGTTACTACAAATTTGCTTTATGAAAAAATTAATAAGAAATTATCAAAAAAAGGACAGCCAGATAGTAATAAAATTAAAATTGGAACAAATAATATTAAATTTCATATTGATTATCTTGATTGGCTTTTAGAAAAAAGAAAGTGGCTTGCAGGTAACAATATGACAATTGCTGATCTTACGGCAGCTTCCCATATCTCAGTTTTAGATTATTTAGGAGATATTGATTGGGAAAGATCGGATTTTGTAAAGAATTGGTATTATAAAGTAAAGTCTAGACCATCTTTTAGATCATTGTTATCTGATTTTCTTCCAGGTTTTATTCCTTCCTCTCATTATATGGATTTAGATTTTTAAGAAACATGTTTATTGATAAAAACTTTGAAATTGAAAAACGATTAAAGGCTTTTGCAAAAGAGCAAGGTTTGTCAGATTTAGCAATTGCAAGTCCTGATTCAATAAGGACAGCATCTAAAAATTTAAAAATATTTTTAGATAATGGATATCAAGGCCAAATGGATTGGCTTTTAAAAAGAAGTAAGTATAGATCAGATCCTAAAAAACTTTGGTCAGATGTAAAGTCAGTTATAGTTGTTTCTGATGTTTATACACCAAATTTTAATCCTATTGCTTCTCTAAGCTTTAAAAACAGAGGAAATATATCTGTTTATGCACACGGTAAAGATTATCATGATGTTATAAAGAAAAAGTTAAAAAAAATTGGGAATTGGTTGATTAAAAATATTGATGGAGAAATTAAGATTTTTGTAGATACTGCTCCAGTAATGGAAAAACCTTTAGCTCAAGCTGCGGGATTAGGATGGCAAGGGAAACATACAAATTTAGTAAGTAAAAAATTTGGTAATTGGTTTTTTCTTGGAATTATTTTTTCAAATGTTCTTTTAAAATTTGATAAACCCGAATTTGATAGATGCGGAAGTTGTCAAGAATGTTTAAAAATATGTCCCACAAATGCTTTTGTAGGGCCATATAAGTTAGATGCCAGAAAATGTATTTCTTATTTAACAATAGAACATAAAGGACCGGTTGATATTAAATTACGAAAAAAGTTAGGAAATAGAGTATATGGTTGTGATGATTGTCTCGCTGTTTGTCCATGGAATAAGTTTGCAAAAAAATCGATTGAATTAAGTTACTTTACAAAAAAACAAATGAATTTGAAAAAACTAGGAATGCTTTCTAAGCTGGATGATTTAAATTTTAGAAATTTATTTAGTGGATCTCCTGTTAAAAGAATTGGTAGAGATCGTTTTATACGTAATGTTTTGTATGCCATTGGTAATTCTAACGATAAATCTTTATTTAATTATGCATATGATTTAACAAATGATGATAGTTTTGAAGTCAGAGATGCAGCAGTTTGGGCTATGAATGAATTAGTTGAAAAAAAATGAAAAAAAAAATAGTGATTGTTGGATATGGATATTGTGCTTTTTATTTGTCAAAAGTTTTGTTAAAAGATAATTGGAATGTTTATTCAATTACAAGATCTAATCAAAAGAATACTCAAGGTAATGTTAAATTCATTTCATGGTATGATAATAAGGGTATTGAAAACCTTATAAATCAGATAGATTTGATTTTGGTTTGTGTTCCACCTTTTGAGGGTAAAGATCCTTTTTTAGAAAAGTTTTCAAATTTATTTTTAAATAAAAATTCTTCTAAAAAATGGATAGGATATCTTTCGTCAACGAGTGTTTATGGCGATCATCAAGGTGCTTGGGTTGATGAATATACTAAATTACGCTCAAATTCAAAATTAGGAAAAACAAGAATAGATGTTGAAAATGATTGGTTATGTTTCTCTAAAAAGAATAATATTGATTTAACAATTTTTAGATTGGCTGGAATTTATGGTCCTGAAAGAAATCCATTTAAAAATTTAAATGACGAAAATTACAGGTGTGTAATAAAAAAGAATCACATTTTTAATAGAATTCACGTTGAAGATATTGCTAATATAATTATGAATTATTTGTTAGTTGATAAAAAGGACCTTATTTTTAACTTATCAGATGGTTATCCATCTTCAAATTTTGATTTTATTAAAGAAGCTTCATTAATTTCTAACCTAAAGTTACCAATTATGGTTCCTTATGAAATGGCTAATTTATCGCCAATAGCTAAATCATTTTTTGAAGAATCCAAAAGAGTTTCAAATTCGAAAATTAAAAAGTTTATTGATTACACATTTTTGTATCCTAATTTTAAAATCGGATTAAGATCATTAATAAATAATTAACATTAGAATTATATAATTTTAACCTGCGTACCTATTTCTACGTAAAAAAATAATTCTTTGATATGTTCGTTATATAAGCCAATACATCCTGAAGAACTTTGTCTTCCTATTTTTCTTGTATCACTAGTACCATGTATTCTATAGCTTGGCCAACTTAGATAAAGAGCATGTGATCCCAGAGGATTTTCTGGTCCTGGAGGCATATATTCTGGGAGGTTTGGATCTCTTTTTTTCATTTCTTCTGTAGGCCTCCAACCAGGACCAATAATTTTTTTAATTATTTTTGTAGTTCCTTTTCGCGTTAATTCATTAGTTAAAGGAACTGATGTTGGATATACTTTATATATTGTATCTTTCTCATTCCAATAATGTAAAGACCTTGCACTTATATCGGCAAGTATAGCACCTTTAGATAAATTTTTAAAATGTTCTTTCCAGAATTGACCTCTGTAATAAGAAATATTATGCGTAGGTTCATTATCACTATTAAATTTTGTTGAAATTTGCGCATAAGAACTTCTATAACTTATTGGAATTGTAAAGGTCAAAACTGATATGCTATTAATTAAAAATTTTCTTCTATTCATTTTTTCATTTTATTTTATTTCGATTTGATATAACACTTTTATATTGTAAATTAAAAAAAAAAAAATGAAATCAATTTTCTATATTATTTGTCTTTTTTTAATCTATGGCTGTGTGTCTCAAAATACTAATGTCTATGAAGGCTATAAGGTCTCTGGAAAATTAACAAATGATCAGAAAAATTTTGTTAGACAACGTCATTTAGATGTAATGAATGCGTTGAGAGTAGAAAAAAATTTAGAAAAATTAAAAATGTCTCCAAAATTGAATGCAAGTGCTGATACTCATGCAAGAGATCTTTTTTTTCAAAAGAGAGCATGGAACTTTGGTTCGGATTTATCTTCACCTTATGATAGAGGAAAAGTTGTTAATTTTTTTGGTGATGTCATTGGTGAAAATGTTTCTGAGACGTTTGAAGGAGAGTTTGAAGTTTTGCAAGTCTGGTTAAACAATAAAATCTCTTCAGATAATATATTTAATCCTTTTGTTACCCACATAGGATTAGGAATTTATCAAGAAAACAATGGTAAAATTTGGTGGGTTCAAGATTTCGGAATGATAAATATTAAAAAAGATTAAATGTATTTACGAATAAATGTATACAGTAGTGCCGTCAGGAACCATTTTATAAATTTCTTCAATTTCGTGATTGAAAACCGCAATGCAACCTTTGGTCCAATCAATAAAAATCTGAGTTAAAAAGTTTTTTGGTCCTCCATGAATAAATATGTTTCCTCCAGCATCATATCCCATTTTAATTGCATTCAATTTGTCTTTTTTATTTGGATAATTCAGTCCCAAACTTAGGTGATAAGCACTATTAGGATTGTGATGAGTAATATAATATTTTCCTTCTGGAGTTTTGCCATCACCTTCTTTTTGTTTAGGACCAATTGGGTTAAATCCTAGTTTAATATTATAGGTTTTAATGTGTTTGTTTTTCAAAAATAATGAAAGTTTTCTCTTGCTTTTCCATATTACAATTAAATCTGCTTTTTGATTTTTGAAATCAAAACTTTTACCATGTAAATTTATTTTTGTAGAAAATAAAAAAAAGCCTGTGAATAATAAAAGTTTAGAAAAAAGATTTCTCTTTTTTAACTTAACATTTTTGATTTTTAGCATTATTTAAAACTCTTTTTTTCTTTTCGCTTATGGATTTTAATTGGCCACAAGCTGCAGATATATCATCTCCTCTAGTTTTTCTTACTGGACTAGGATATCCCGCTTTAATAACAATTTTTGAAAAAGCTGAAATTCTATCATCAGATGATCTTTTAAAATTAGAGTCTGGCCAATTATTAAACGGAATTAAATTAATTTTTGCCGGTATTCCTGAAATTAATTTTACAAGTCTTTTTGCATCTTGATCTGAATCATTTATGTTTTTTAACATAACATATTCAAATGTTATCCGATTACTATTACTCAGACCTGGATAACTTCTTAAATTTTCGAATAGGTCTTTAATATTCCATTTTTTATTAATTGGAACCAGTTGATCTCTTAATTTGTCAGTTGTTGCGTGCAAACTTATAGCTAGCATACATCCTATTTCATTACTTATTTTATGAATATTAGGTATAACACCTGAAGTAGAAAGTGTTATTTTTCTCTTTGAAATTGCCAAACCTTTATCATTCATCATTATTTTGATAGATTTTTTTACTTCTTCATAATTATACAAAGGTTCTCCCATACCCATTAATACAATATTTGTTATTTTTTTATTTTCATTTTTCCAATTTTTTAAATCATCCATTGCATAAATGATCTGTCCTATTATTTCCTCTGATGTTAAATTACGCACTAGTTTTTGTGTTCCTGTAAAACAAAAGGAACAATTTAGAGTACATCCAATTTGACTTGATATACAAAGAGTACCTCTATTTTTTTCTGGTATAAATACAGTTTCGATTTCACCTTTATCTTTACATCTTAAAAGATATTTAATCGTACCATCAACACTAATTTTTTTTTTTGCAAGTTCTAATCTATCAAGTGAGAAATGCTTTGATAATTTGCCTTTCATTGTCAAAGATATGTTTGACATTTCTTCAAAACTTTTTACTCCTTTAGTATAAACCCAAGACCAAATTTGAGATGTTCTCATTTTTTTTTCTTTTTCGGAAATATTAGTAATATCAAGATTAGAAAATATTTCTTCTTTGTTCATTCCAAATAGATTTATCTTTTGAGACAAATTTCTAGATGTATTATCTTCCATCAAATAGACATCATTACTTCCAAATTTATTTTTCATAATTAACTACATGTTTCTTGCAAATTTTCATAAGCCTTTGAAAAACCTGATAATGAAAATGTATCTTTAGTAACTTTATTTGTGTGAGAAGTAGCCTCTATTATTGCTTTACCACCTTTTTTTAAAGCGTTTATTAATTGAATATCTTGATCGGGATGAACCCACGCATATTCTTTATCTTGACTATTGCTAGGTTCAGGATGAGAAAACAAAATAAAAGACTTTTTTTTGTCAATTGTTAATGTTGCTTGTGAACCAGCTAATAACGGATATCCTGCATAAAAAGTGCTTTCTATCTTGTTTTCATTAGATTTATTTTTAGTAACATAAAACCTCCCGATTTCTCTATTTACAGAAGATAGCCTTTCTCCATTCTTGAAAGCTTCCATCTTTATTGCTTGAGAAGCCATAAAACAGGAAAATGTACTCCAGTCATTAAAATTTTTTCCTGATAATTGCTCTTCTGCAAAAATTGAGTTGTAGAAAATTATTGCAGTGAATGTTAATGTTAATTTTAAAAAGCTTTTCATTATAATTGTCTGTTCGAGATATTATTTATTTTTATATGTTTTATTTTATATTATTTTTTTATAAATGTAAAAAAAAATAATATAAAATAATGATATTCGAATTGAAGAGCATATGAAAAATATGTTATATAAAAATATCTCTTATAAATTGTAACCTAAAATTTAATATTGTGGAAAAAAAATTATCTGACTCAGAATTAATGCTTCTTATTTCCTCTAAGGATGAAAAAGCTTTTGTAGAAATCTTTCACAGGTATGCTTCAAAAGTAAAGGGATTAATGATAAAGTTGGGAGCAAAATTGCATGATGCAGAAGAAATAACTCAAGAAGTTTTTGTGATTGTTTGGAAAAAAGCTAATTTATATAATAGTCATAAAGGTACAGTTTCATCATGGATTTTTCAAATTTCTAAAAATTACAGGATAGATTTATTAAGAAAAACAAAGAATGTAATTCTTGATGAAAATGATCCACTGTGGGTTTCTGATGAACAAACAAATAGCAAGGATTTAATATTGGAAATTGAGCACAAAAAAGAGATTGAAAAGGTTCTTAATAACTTGCCAATAGATACAAAAAATTTATTAATATCATCTTTTTTTGAAGGGCTTTCTCATAAAGAACTTTCAAAGAAATTTAATAAACCTTTGGGAACTATAAAATCTAAAATGAAAAAAGCTTACACACTAATGCGATTAAATCTAAATGAAGATGACTTTAATTGAAATTGCAATTTTTATTTGAACAATGAGATTAATTCATCTATTGTTTGAAAAAATATGCGGAAACCATTATGAATTTAAATCTTACATTATATGATAAAATTTGGAATGATCATCTAGTTGAAACAAATGATGATGGAAGTAGTCTTTTGTATATTGATCGTCATTTAGTGCATGAAGTAACTAGTCCTCAAGCTTTCGAGGGTTTAAGATTAGCACGTAGAAAAGTAAGATGTCCTGAAAAAACAATTGCTGTTCCCGATCACAATGTTCCAACAACTGGTGATAGAACAAAAAATATAGAAAATATTGAAAGCAGGGTACAAGTTGAAGAACTAGATAAAAATGCTCGTGCTTCTGGAGTAAATTATTATCCTGTTAATGACATAAGACAAGGTATTGTTCATATTGTTGGTCCTGAACAAGGTTGGACTTTACCTGGAATGACTATAGTGTGTGGAGATAGTCATACAGCTACTCATGGAGCATTTGGTTCCTTGGCACATGGAATTGGAACCTCTGAAGTTGAACATGTTCTTGCTACACAAACATTAATTCAAAAAAAGTCAAAAAATATGAAAATAGATGTTTCTGGTTCATTAGGTTTGGGTGTTACTGCAAAAGATATAACTTTAACAATAATTGGAAAAACTGGAACAGCAGGAGGAACTGGACATGTTATAGAGTACTGTGGTGATGCAATAGAAAGTCTTTCTATGGAAGGTAGAATGACAGTTTGTAACATGGCCATTGAAGGTGGAGCAAGAGCCGGTTTAATTGCTCCAGATTCTAAGACATTTGAATATGTTAAGGGTCGCCCTAATTCCCCAACCGGAGATAATTGGAAAAAAGCTTTATCATATTGGAAAAAACTTAAGTCAGATGAAAATGCTTTTTTTGATAAAGAAATAAATATTACAGCTAATGAAATTGCACCTGTCGTTACATGGGGTACTAGCCCTGAGGATGTATTACCAATCACATCAAGGGTTCCCAATCCAAATGATTTTAATGAAGCTAAAACAGAAGCTGTTAAAAGGTCTTTAACTTATATGGGTTTAAAACCAGGAGAAAAATTAGAGGACATTAAAATTGATACTGTTTTTATTGGTTCTTGCACTAATGGAAGAATTGAAGATCTAAGAGAGGCTGCGAGGGTTTTGGGAAACAAAAAAGTTAAAAATGGTGTTAGAGCAATGGTAGTTCCGGGTTCAGGAATTGTTAGGAAACAGGCAGAAGAAGAAGGTATTGCTCAGAAACTTATTGAAGCTGGGTTTGAGTGGAGACAAGCAGGATGTTCAATGTGTCTTGCAATGAATCCAGATCAGTTGAGTCCTGGTGAAAGATGTGCGTCGACATCTAATAGAAACTTTGAAGGAAGACAAGGTCGAGGTGGTAGAACTCATTTGATGAGCCCAGCAATGGCTACTGCAGCAGCAATAACAGGAAGACTGACAGATGTTAGACAATTTTAAAATAGGAAATAAAGTTGGAAAAATTTCAAAGTATTAAAGCTATATCTGCTCCTTTACCTTTAATAAATGTCGATACTGACATGATCATTCCAAAACAATTTTTAAAAACTATTAAACGTACGGGACTTGGAGTACATTTGTTTGATGAAATGAGATATAATAAAGATGGAAGTGAGATAGAAAGTTTTATTTTGAATATGCCTCATTATCGTGAAGCTAAAATAATAATAGCAGGTGACAATTTTGGATGTGGTTCAAGTAGAGAGCATGCTCCCTGGGCACTTTTAGATTTTGGTATAAAGGTTTTGATATCAACAAGTTTTGCAGATATATTTTATAATAATTGTTTTAAGAATGGAATTCTACCTATCATTTTATCAAAAAAAGAAAGAGATACTCTTATTGGTGACGCTTCAAACACTGAAACTTCTGTCATCAAGATTGATTTAGAAAATCAAAGAATATCAAGATTTAATAATTCAAATATTTATTTTGAAATTGATAGTTATAGAAAAGAGTGTCTAATAGAAGGTTTAGATGACATAGCTATTACTTTAAAAAAAATTAATAAAATAGAAACTTTTGAAAAAACAAAAAAAGTTGTTTCACCTTGGCTTTAACATAGAAAAGTAAAAAATGAAGAATTTTTCAATTTTAATATTACCAGGTGATGGCATAGGACCAGAGGTGATGCGTGAAGTTAAAAAAGTAATTTCATGGTTTCAAAAAAAAAGAAATATCAGTTTTGATATTTTTGAAGATTATATTGGTGGTGCGGCTTTTGATAAATATGGTGAACCAATTATTGATAAAACAATGGATTTAGCTCAAAAAGTAGATGTTGTTTTATTAGGAGCCGTTGGAGGTCCAAAATATGAAAGTTTAAACTTTGATTTGAAACCAGAAAGAGCTTTATTAAAATTAAGGAAAGATATGGATCTTTATGCTAATTTAAGACCTGCTCAATGTTTTGATTCATTAACAGATTTTTCTTCTTTAAAAAAAGATATTATTAGTGGTTTAGATATTTTAATAGTAAGAGAATTGACTTCTGGAATTTATTTCGGGGAACCAAGAGGAATTAAAAATTTAGATAATAACTTAAGAGAAGGAATAAACACAAATAGATATAATACCAATGAAATTAGAAGAGTTGCTAGATCTGCTTTTGAATTAGCAAGACATAGATCAAAAAGGGTATGTTCTATGGAAAAATCTAATGTCATGGAAAGTGGAATGTTATGGAAAGAAGAGGTTCAATTCATTCACGATACTGAATTCAAAGACGTGGAATTAACACATATGTACGCAGACGCTGGTGCTATGCAATTGGTAAGATGGCCAAAACAATTTGATGTAATTTTAACTGATAATTTGTTTGGAGATATTCTTTCAGATTGTGCTGCAATGTTAACAGGTAGTTTAGGAATGTTGCCTTCGGCTAGTTTAGGAACAAAAAAAGAAAATGGTTTACCAAAGGCATTATATGAACCTGTTCATGGTTCAGCACCTGATATAGCTGGTGAAGGAGTGGCAAATCCTTGTGCTTGTATTTTAAGTTTTGCAATGGCTTTGAAATATTCTTTTTCTAGAATTAAAGATGCTGCTTTGATTGAAACTGCTATTGAAAAAGTTCTATTTGAAGGCGCAAGGACAGCTGATTTAATTAAATCAAAAGAAAGTAAAATTGTTGGAACTGAAGAGATGGGTGATTTAATTGTTAAAAAATTAACTGAGTTAATTTAATTTTTGGAGTTTTAATGGGTTATAATGTTGTAGTTGTAGGTGCAACAGGAAATGTTGGTAGAGAAATATTAAATATTTTGTCTGAAAGGTTATTTCCAATATCAAAGATTTCTGTTTTAGCAAGTAGAAAATCAATTGGTTCTGAATGTGCTTTTGGAGATAAAACATTAAAAGTTGAAGATTTGTCTACTTTTGATTTTCGCGGTTGGGATATAGCTCTTTTTGCTATTGGTGGAAAGAACACCAAAGAATATGCTTATAAATCAGCTAAAGCAGGATGTGTAGTTATAGATAACTCTTCTATTTTTAGATATGATCCTCAAATTCCATTAATTGTCCCTGAAGTTAACCCTCAAGAAATAGAAAAATTTAAAAACAAGAACATAATATCTAATCCTAATTGTTCTACAGCTCAATTGGTTGTCGCATTAAAACCATTACATGACAAAGCTAAAATAAAAAGGGTTGTTATTTCTACTTATCAGTCTGTTTCTGGTTCTGGGAAAGAAGCTATGGACGAATTATGGAAACAAACTCGGGGAATTTATGTTCCTGGTCAAGAAGTTAAACCGAAATTTTATCCTAAACAAATCGCATTTAATGTTATACCTCATATAGATGTTTTTTTAGATGATGGTCAAACTAAAGAAGAGTGGAAAATGGTTGCAGAAACAAAAAAAATTCTCGATAAATCAATAAAAGTTACTGCTACTTGCGTTAGAGTACCTGTATTTGTTGGACATTCTGAATCAATAAATATTGAATTAGAAAATTTTCTTGATGAAGAAGAAGCTAGAGCTATCCTAAGAGTATCACCTGGAATTATGGTTGTCGATAAAAGAGAGGATGGAGGTTATATTACTCCAGTAGATTGTGTTGGAGAATACGCTACTTATGTAAGTAGAATAAGACAAGACATTTCAGTCGAAAATGGTTTAAATATTTGGTGCGTTTCAGATAACTTAAGAAAAGGAGCCGCATTGAATGCAGTGCAAATTGCTGAACTTTTGGGTAAGAAATGTTTAAAAAAAGGATAAATTTAAAAGGTTTTTGTTTTTAAATGTATAAAAAAATTATTGATTTTCCTAATCCTCCTATTTTAAAAAAATCTAAAAATGCAATTCCAATATTGATTGAAAAAGATGTTGAAAGTTTGAATGATAAGCTTTCTAAAGAAGATATAAATTTTGTGAAAAATCTTTGCAAATCATCATATTATAAAAATACAATAATTTTACCAGATAAAAATGGAAACATTTCATTAGTTATTATTTTTAGAAATGATACGGAAGATTTCTTTATAGGTAATGAAATATCTAAATTACCTAAAGGTATATATTTCATTAAAAATGAACTTGATATTTCTCAAACTGAAGAGATTTTTATTGGTTTTGGTTTAGCATCTTATTCATTCAATTTTTATAATCAAAGAAATCTTTTTAATGTCAAATTATTAATTTCAAAAAATCTCGATTATAAAAAAATTTTTAACTTTTTAACATCAGAGTATATGGTAAGAAATTTGGTTAACACTCCTGCTTCAGAACTAGGACCTGAAACTTTTGAAAAGTTTTTAAATTTATTTTCTAAAAGGTATAATTTTACATTTAGATCATATTCTGAAAGAAAATATTTAAAAAAAAATTTTCCATTAATTTTCGAGGTTGGTAAAGGTTCTTTTGAAAAACCAAGATTGATTGAGATGACATTTGGAACTAAGACTAATTTTAAAGTTACGTTGATTGGGAAAGGTGTGTGTTTTGATTCAGGAGGATTGAATATTAAACCTTCAGTTTCAATGAATACAATGAAAAAAGATATGGGTGGAGCAGCTAATATAATTGGTTTAGCAAAATTAATAGTTTCTTATAATTTACCTGTTTATTTGAGGGTATTAATTCCTATAGTTGAGAACTCAATATCAAAAGAATCATTTAGACCAAGTGATATTCTAACTTCTAGAAATGGTACTACAATTGAGATCAACAATACTGATGCTGAAGGCAGATTAATATTAGCTGATGCTTTATCATATGCAGATGAAGAGAAATTTGATTTGTTAATTTGCATGGCTACACTCACTGGAGCAGCTAGAGTAGCTTTGGGTGAAGATATAGCTCCTTTTTTTACAAATAATGAAAATTTAGCTAAAGTTGTTATAGAAAAAAGTAAAGAATGTTTTGATCCTGTATGGAGGTTACCATTTTACTATCCTTACAGAAATTCAATAAAACCGGAAATTGCAAATCTTGATAATGCCCCAAAAGGAGGTATGGCAGGGTCGATTAAAGCTGCACTATTTTTAAAAGAATTTTTAAAAAATGATGAAAACTTTATCTTTTTTGATATTTTTTCTTGGTCAAATTCTAACAAACCAGGAAAAGCCAAGGGAGGTATAATGCAAGGTGTAAGGTCTTTATTTTTGTTAATTGAGAAAATATGTTAAAAATTTCTGTTAATAATAAAGTTTGCCAAAAATTTTAGTTTATTTGCTCTATTTCCGTATACATCAAGAGATGAACAGGCTTCATCAATTAGTTGCTTAGCTTTTTCTTTTGCTTTTTGTAAGCCTAAAACCGATACAAAGGTTATTTTTCCAGCTTGAGAGTCTTTTTGAATTTTTTTTCCTATTTCTTTTTCATTTCCTTCTAAATCAAGAACGTCATCTTTAATTTGAAAAGCTAAACCTAAACAATCTGAAAATTTAGTTAAAGTTTCAATCTCACTTTTATTCATTATGGGACCAACTAATGATGACCATTTTATTAAGGCACCAGTTTTGAGTTTTTGTAACTTGCTAATAAAATTTAAATTGTCATTATCAAAATTAATTTTTCCTTCAATGTCTAATGCTTGTCCCTCTACCATTCCAAATATCCCTGAAGCTATTGATAAAGAGGAAATTAAATTAATTCTTACAAGTGGGTCTGGATGTGTTTTATTATCAGATAATATTTGATAACATAAACTTTGTAAGGCATCACCTGCTAATATTGCAGTAGCCTCATTCCATTTTTTATGAAGAGTGGGTTTTCCTCTTCTAAAATCATCGTTATCCATTGAGGGTAAATCATCATGAATAAGTGAGTAAGAATGCATACATTCAATAGCCGAGGCCGCTTGGATAGCATATTCTTCTTTGACATCAAATAATTTGCATGATTCTAAAACTAAAAAACCTCTAATTCTTTTTCCTCCACCTAAAACTGCGTATCGCATAGCTTCTGATGTATTACTATCAGTTTGAACGGATAAAACTTTTGAAAGATTTTGGTTGATTTTTATCACTGAATTTTCCAATATTTTTAAAAATTCGTTGTAATTAAATGATGAATTTATTTTCATTAATTAATCTTTCTTAGACGATACGTTTAGTATTTTATTTTCTTGATCTTTTGATATTTGAGAAATTTTTTCTTCAGCTGAATGGAGTTTTTTTTCACAATAGTTTTTCAACTCTGACCCTTTTGAATACAATTCTATTGACTCATCAAGGCTTGCTTCTCCAGATTCAAGTTTTTGAACAATTTTTTCGAGTTCGATTATGGCTTCTTCATAAGACATCTTTTCAATTTTTTTTTCCATAAGTTATGCTTCCATTAGTTTGTTCAGATGTAATTTTATACATTCTGATAATGCTTCAATTTGATAACCACCTTCAAGACATGAAATTAATTTTCCATTACAAACTTTATTAGCAAGTTTTAATATTAGTTCCGTAATCTCTCCATAGTCATTTGTTTTAAAATTCATATTACTCAACTGATCTTTTTCATGAGCATCAAAACCAGATGATAAGAAAATAAGTTCAGGGTTAAATTTTTCAACAATTGGTATTATTTTTTTTGACAGAATTTTTATAAAACTCTTACCGTCTGTTCCTGGTTTTAACTCAAAATTAAAAATATTTCCGTATTTCCCTGTTTCTTCTTTTTTACCAGAACCAGGAAATAGCGGAACTTGATGAGAAGAAATAAATAATACTTTTTTTTCATTCCAAAATATATTTTGTGTTCCGTTACCATGATGTACGTCAAAATCAATGATTGCAATTCTATTGAGCTTATACTTATCAAGAGCATAACATACTCCAATTGCTAAATTATTAATAATACAAAATCCCATTGAACTATTTTTTGATGCATGATGACCTGGAGGTCTGATAGCACAAAAAGCATTATTAATTTTCTCTTTTAAAACATGGTCTACTGCCTTTTTAACCGCACCTACACAACCAAGGATTGCTTTTTTTGAATTTTGAGAAAAAAAAGTGTCCTCATCAATTTTGAAATAATTATTAAAGTTTTTATTTAGTAAACTTTTTATGTGTTCTTTGCTGTGAACTCTTGTTATATCTTTCATTTTACCGGTTTTACAATTTTTTATTATAAGTTTTTTAAAAGAATTGTCCTCTATTGATTTAAGTATTATTTTTATTCTTTCCGCATTCTCTGGATGAGAAGGTGGGGTTTTGTGTTTTAAACAATCATGATTTGTAAATAAACAAGTAACCATATATATACTATAGATAACATTAAAGTCAGAGCAAGAGTTTTAAGATTATGTTGATTTTTAAAAGGTTTATAAATGCCTGAGTTACCTGAAGTAGAAACTGTATGTAATGGACTTAAGGATAGCATTTTAAATAAAAAGATTTTATTTGTTGAAGTAAGAAGACCTGACCTAAGATGGCCTATTCCAAAAAACCTTAATTCTAAAATTAAAAATTTAAGAGTGATATCTATTAAAAGAAGATCAAAGTTCTTATTAATTGAATTAACAAGTGATTTAACTATTTTACTTCATCTTGGTATGTCAGGAAGAATAATTCTTGTTAAAAAAAAATTTCAAACTTTAGAAACTTTAAAAAAGAAAAAAAGAGATATTTATGATTATAATCGCGTACCTCAGAAACATGATCATTTAATTTTTCATTTTGAAAAAAATCAAAAAATTTTTTACAATGATACAAGAAGATTTGGGGCAATTGATTTAGTTGAAACTCATTTATTAAATAATCACAAATGGTTAAAATATTTGGGACCTGAACCGCTTGAAGAAGGTTTTTCTTCTAAATACCTTCAGAAAATTTTTAGAAAAAAATCTATAAATATAAAATCAGCAATCATGGATCAAAAAAATGTTTCTGGTATAGGTAATATTTATGCTTGTGAAGCTTTGTGGAAGGCAGAAATTTCTCCTTTTCATCCTGCAAATAAATTGAATGAAAAAAAACTTATTAATTTGATATATTCGATTAAATCTGTCCTTAATCAAGCAATTAAAGCAGGTGGATCGTCTTTAAAAGATTTCACAAACATATCAGGAGAAATTGGTTATTTTCAAAACAATTTTAATGTATACTCAAGAGAAAATTTAGAATGCAATAAAAAAGGTTGTATCGCTAAAATTAAAAAATTAAATATATCTGGGAGGAGTACTTTTTTCTGTCCTTCCTGTCAAAAAAAATAATTTATAATTGTTGATAAATTTTTTTTATAGGATATTGTAGATTTTTGTTATGTTTAAAATGAATGTAAATCATATTTGGAAAATATAAAATGTCTTACAATAATATTAATCTAGAAATAGAAGATACTATTGCTATTGTTACTTTAGATCGACCTGAAGCCCTTAATGCAATAAACTCAGAGTTAATTAATGAATTAACAACAGCATTAATTGAATTAGATAAAAATAATAAAGTAAGAGTTATAATTCTTACAGGTTCTGAGAAAGCTTTTGCAGCTGGGGCTGATATTAAAGAAATGTCTAATAAAACTTTTGTTGATATGTTTGTTGAAGATTTTTTTGGCGGTCAACATAATAAAATTTCTTCATTAAGAAAACCATTGATTGCTGCAGTATCTGGTTACGCACTTGGTGGAGGTTGTGAACTTGCAATGATGTGTGATTTTATAATTGCATCTGATTGCGCAAAATTTGGTCAACCTGAAATTAATCTTGGTATTATGGCTGGGCTTGGCGGTACTCAAAGGTTAACCAGAGCTGTTGGAAAATCCAAATCTATGGAAATGAATTTGACTGGTCGCTTTATGGATGCAGCAGAGGCCGAAAGAGTTGGATTGGTTAGTAGAGTTGTTCCAACAAAGGATTTACTAAAAGAGGTAAAAAAAGTTGCACAAAAAATTTCTGAAAAATCTAATTTAAGTGTTATGGCAGTTAAAGAATCAGTTAATAGATCTTTTGAAATGTCATTGAGTGAAGGAATATTGTTTGAAAGACGTTTGTTTCACGCTCTTTTTTCAACTGATGATCAAGAAGAAGGAATGATAGCATTTTCAGAAAAAAGAACACCTCATTTTCATGATAAGTAATTTATTGTTAAATATTGACTTATTACATAAGCATGTGTATCTGTTCAACTACAACTTTAAATAAGGGATTTATATGGCTAACACACCTTCTGCGAAAAAAAGAGTAAGAACATCTAATTTTAGAACTGAAGTAAATAAATCTAGAAGATCACGTATAAAAACTTTCATTAAACAAGTGGAAGAAGATATAATTGTTGGTGACTCAAAAAAAGCTTTAGATAGCTTTAAAAAAGCTCAACCTGAAATTCATAGAGGTGTTAGCAAAGGAATATTTCATAAAAACACAGCCGCCAGGAAACTTTCTAGACTTTCTGGAAAGATTAAAAAACTTTCAATAAATACATAAAATTTAACAAATTCTTCTATCTTTTGATTGTAATCATATTATTAGGATAATATAATTATATCGATTCTTAATTTTGTTATATGAATCTTATGATGTTATTATGTAATTTTAAAAATTAGCAATCTAATTTTAATTTTGAGAGTTGGTAAAATGCCTGAATTTCCATTAAGGTCAATTACAAATATTTCATCAAAAGATACTTATTCTCAACTTATTGTAGATGAAGAGTCATACTTAATTGATGTTCGTTCAAAACTTGAATGGGCAAACGATGGTATTCCTGATTTATCGAAATGCCATAATAAATTGATATTAATTGAGTGGGTTTTAACGCCCTATATGAAAAAGAATGAAAACTTTTTAAGTCAATTTGATGAAAAATTAAAAATAAAATTACAAAAGAATAATATGTTATTTTTTATTTGCAGATCTGGAATTAGATCTAATGAGGCAGCAGAAGCGGTGAACTTTTTTTTAAATGATACGGATTATAATTTTCATTGTTTAAATGTAGTAGATGGATTTAATAATAATAATGGTTCTATGCCTTCAGAATATTTAAAAGGTTGGAAAAATGAAGGACTTCCATGGAATTATTATTATTGACTTTTTTCTTATTTTTGGGAAAAAAGTTTTATAATAAAGGAATAGTATTTTGGAAGATTCATGGATAAAGATTTGTAGTAAATTAAAAAGAGAATTAGGAAAAAATGCTTATAAAAATTGGATAGAACCTATTAATTTAATAAATATAGAAAATAATGTTGCAATTTTTGAAGCTCCAACAAGCTTTATAGGTGATTGGGTTCAAAGAAATTATGGTGATAAAATATCTGATAATTTTCACCAAGTTGGTATCAAAATTGATAGACTAAAATTTATATCTGAAAACTCAAAAAAATTAATTACAAATAAGGAAACTATGGGAGTTCATTCTTCTTTACCTAAAAATAAAAATTCTTCAAATAATCCAAGTGTCACTTTACCTAGTTCTCCATTAGATAGTCGGTTTACATTTGATAATTTTGTTGTTGGAAAACCAAACGAATTGGCACATGCTTCAGCAAAAAGAGTTTCTGAAAGTGATCTTGTGACATTTAATCCTCTTTTTTTATATGGTGCTGTAGGTTTAGGAAAAACACATTTAATGCATGCAATTGCTTGGGAAATAAAAAAGAGAAAATCTAAATCAAGAGTGCTTTATCTTTCTGCTGAACAGTTTATGTATAGATTTGTTCAAGC
>MDTG01192657.1_pt1 | contig 28527 bp, 29 predicted proteins | sample 811421 | NCBI WGS metagenome assembly MDTG01 (sample SAMN05326645, study PRJNA326480) | marine metagenome | isolation source: seawater | place: Pacific Ocean: South East | collected 2011
GCACCCGCTGAAGAGCCGGCAGCTGAAGAAGCACCTGCAGAAGAAGCACCCGCTGAAGAGCCGGCAGCTGAAGAAGCACCTGCAGAAGAAGCACCCGCTGAAGAGCCGGCAGCAGAAGATAAAAAAGAATAATCATACTCGTTTAGTTAACAATATCTATCATACCAATGAGGGTAGATTTTGTGGTAGTATCTAAATAGATTAGCACTACTTGAATTGGATTTTGAGATGAATCGTTTTACATGGAAGATATCTGTAATCACAACAACACCTGAAATATTTCCGGGACCACTTGAATATAGCAATGTTGGAAAGTCATTGGATGAGCGTAAGTGGAGCTTGGAGTTAATAACCCTTGAAAAAAAACAGAATAATAAAAAAGTAAAGATCGATGGACCTCCTGCAGGTGGTGGGCCTGGTATGGTGATGAAAGCAGATGTAGTACTTCCTATCATAGAGAATATGAGATCAAATGGTGATAAAAGACCACTGATTGTTCCAGCAGCAAGAGGTATCAAGTATAATCAGAAAATAACAAAAGAATTAACAAAAAAAGAAGGATTAATATTTTTATGTGGTAGATTTGAGGGTGTTGATCAAAGAATAATAGACTCAACCGGTGCTATGGAGCTATCAATCGGAGATTATATACTCACAAACGGGGATATTGCAGCAATCAATATCATCGACTCCTGTGTAAGATTATTAGATGGTGTACTTGGTAAAAAAGCCTCTATAGACAGCGAAAGCTATGAAGATGGATTACTTGAGTATCCACAATACACCTTACCAAGAGATTATGACGGGGTAAAGATACCGGATGTACTTTTATCCGGTGATCATGGGGCAATAAGGAAATGGAGATTAAGTCAATCACTGCTTACCACGGAAAAGAACAGACCTGACTTATTCAAGGAATATCAAAAGAAAATAAAAGGTTCCGCTACATGATTGTTTTAAATCAATTGAATAATAAAGATTTTTGAGTAGAATAAAGTAACATTTAAAAAGGGGTTCGAGCATGGCGGGTGATAAGAAATTAGGTTTAGCGGTAGTTGGTTGCGGTGTCGTAGGTAGGATGCGTTCGACACTCGCTAAGGAGTACCCTGGAATTGGGTGGATAGGACTTTCTGATATTAATGAAGACTTGGGATTGAAGTTAAAAGAAGATATACAAGCTGATTTTTTTACAACAAATTTTAGAGAGCTAATCGAGAGGCCGGAGGTGGATGCGGTAATTATTGCTACATCAACCTGGAGTCACGTTGAACCAATATTATCAGCCGTTGAGAGAGAGCTGCCTATGTTGATTGAGAAGCCACTGGCAACGGATGCTGTTGAGTCACTTAAAGTACTAAATGCAATTCAGGCAGCAGGAGTTGATGCAGTTGTTGGGTATACTCAAAGATTTAGGAGACGTTTTTTAGCTGTGAAAGAGCGGATTAATAATGGACAAATAGGTGAGGCAACTGCTGTTGTCGTCAGGGCATTTATGAATAAAATGGCACCGACTGGTGAAGTAAGATTATCTCAAGACAGACGGCATTTAACACCTATGGTTGTATCTGGCACACATAGCTTAGATATGGCACTATGGATGCTTGGTGATCAAGCTAAGCCAGTTTCAATATTTGCACGCTCAACAGAAAAGATCATGGCAGAGCTTGGAACAAAAGACGCAACTTTTGGTGTTTTTACAATGGAAGATGGCACAATTTTTAGTATGAATATCTGTTGGGCGCTCCCAAAGGTATGGCCCGGAGCAGTATATGGACTTGAGATTGGTGTCGTGGGAACTAAGGGTGTTATTGATATCGAGGATACCCACAGAGATGTTATACTGGCCACGGAATTTAATCAGGGTCCTGCATACAGACCTGAAGGACTCCAAATTGAAGCCACACGGAATGTGGACTTTCTGACAAGTTTTCCACCTGGTGATATATACAATGGTGATTTATGGGGCCCAATGAGAGAAGAAACAAATTCTTGGTTTAGTAGAATATATCTAGGTAAAGATACGCCGCATGCGACTGCGGAAGAGGGTCACAGGAATCTTGTTTTAACTATGGCGATGGATCTATCATCAAAGACCGGTAAAGAGCTTGAGCTTCCAATAGATGTGAATGATTTAATGAAGGGACTATAAAGGCAAGAGTGGAAGATGAGAAATATATTATTACCTTTTGAATACATTGATACAATACCTCACCTGGTAGATTGCGCAGTCTCGCTTGCTAAAAAATATAATTCTAGTGTGAGTGGTGTCGCAATTCATCAAAGAATAGACAGTTTTATTGCTCAAGAGGGTTCAATAGTATTCGACTCCTTGCATCATGATGAAAACAAAGAAGAGGCAATAAAATATAAAGAAAAGTTTCTCAATCATATGAGTATTATAAAAAAAAATGAAAGTGATTTGATAGATCTAAAATATAAGTGGCTTTCTGAAGAGCTTGAGAACCAAAAGTATCTAGGTGACCTTTCGAGGGTTTATAACGTAGTCATAATTTCAAGACCATATCAAGAATTACAGAGCGCAAGTCTCAGCTCAATTCAAACAATACTATTTGATGGAGGAAGACCGGTGATGCTAATACCCATGAATAAGCAGATTGATATTGGCAGGGAAGTTGTTATTTCTTGGAATTGCACAACCGAGAGCTCTCGAGCTGTCTTTGCTGCTTTGCCAATATTAAAACAAGCAAATAATGTAACAATTTTGACTGTAGAAAAGGTTATTACAGATGGTCCAACGGGTGATCAGGTTTCTGAATTACTGGCTTCACACGGAATAGATGCAAAGCCTGTAACTATTTCCGGTGATGAAAAAAAGATTGGGGAGGCAATCCTTGATTTCAGTGAATCTGTTAACGCTGATCTTATTGTAAAAGGTGCATATACCCAAAGTCGCCTTAGAGAAATTATATTTGGGGGCGCGACAAGGCATCTCATGCTACACTCTGAAATTCCTATATATTTAGTAAATTAAGATTAATGTTTGATCCCAAAATTATTGGTGTTGGACAATCGATATACACAAGACATCCAAACAATGATCAAACAGTTTATAATCTTCTGAGAGACGCAACAGTATCAGCACTAAATGATGCAAATTTGACGCATAACGAAATAGATGGACTTGCAATCGCATCATTTTCAATTGTACCAGACTCGGCAATTGATATTGCATGGAGATTTGGATTAAGTCTAAATTGGTTATTACAAGACACTAATGGTGGCTCATCCGCAATGAATATGTTAGGCCATGCCTCACGAGCTATTAGTACAGGGGCAGCAAAAAATATATTAATATTAGCTGGGGACGCCACTGGCTTATCAGGATATGCGAAGATCGCCAACTCATATAACAGTGCAACAAGAGATCATCTGGCTCCTCTGGGGCATGGTGGGCCAAATGGTGTCTACTCTTTAGTCACCTCAAGGCAAATGAAAAAGTATAATTTACAAAAAAGTGATTATGCGAATCTCTTGATATCACAGCGTGATTGGGCTTCAAAGAATCCATTTGCCGTCTATAAAGATCCACTTACTCAGGAGGATTATAATAATGCTCCGTTAGTTGCAGGCCCCCTTTGCAGATATGATTGCGTGCCTGTCGTCGCTGGAGCTTACGCGATAATAATATCAAAAAATGAAGACCAAAGTCATGAAAGGCAGGTCAGGATAAGGGCATTTGAGCAGAGTTTCAATTATGAAAATCAAGAAGGTGACGGAACAGAAACAGGTATTATAACCTTTAGAGATAAGCTTTTTGAGAGGGCAAAATTAACTACTGAGGATATTGGCGTACTGAGTATCTATGATGATTATCCTGCAATTGTCCTCGCACAGTTGAATGATTTAGGGATAATCAAAGACGGAAATATTAAGGATTACCTTGAAAAAATAAGAGAACAAAATCAAGCGGTTAACACATGGGGTGGCATGCTCTCAGCAGGTCAACCAGGTGGTATGGCTGGAGGTTTGAATGGGATTGGCGAGATCGTCTTGCAGTTGCAAAATAGGGCTGGAGAGAGACAGCTAAATAATGTAAACTTTGGAATTGTCACGGGATATGGTATGACTTTATACAGACATGGGGGGACAGTCTCTGCGGCAATATTAGAGGCTCTATAGATGGAAAAGTTGTTTATTCAAAAATGTAGCAGTTGTAAAAAATATACTTACCCAAAAAAGTATTTTTGTTCAGAGTGTGGCAGTACTTTATTTGATATCGTATGCCTCACAGAAGGGAAAGTAAAGGAGGTATCTGTTATTAGGCATATGCTTGGACAAAAGGATTGGAGACCAAGAAAGATTGCAAATATAGAGACAGAAATGGGTATATATATTACGGCTGGGATTGAAGACAGTGCACAAATAGGGGACACACTTAAGATATATCTAGATAATGGTGCCCCAATCGGTAGAGTAATAAAGGAGAGATAATGTACACTTGTGATTTTATTGCGAAATACCTCAAGAAAAGAGGGGTAAAGCGAGTTTTTGGAACACCTGGTAGTGATACAATTAATTTGATCAATGCGTTCTCAGATCAGGGTATAAACTATGTTTTGACTCATCATGAGAATACAGCAGCATATATGGCTTCAACGTATGGTGAGATAACAGGTATACCAGGTATTGTAATTGTCACGAAAGGGCCTGGTATAACAAATCTTGCATCGGGTATTGCATCAGCTCACCTCGACAGACGACCAATAATTGTTTTCTCTGCAATAATTGACCCTGAACTTTTATCAAAAAATCCACATCAGGAGGTTCCATTGGTAGCATTTGGTGGACTAATTACAAAACTATCTGAAGAGTTAACGGCAACTAATGCAACTACTCTTTTAGATAGAGCATATAATGTTGCAATAGATCCACGTCCAGGCGCGGTCTACCTTCCAATATCGCCAGTGCAGGCGGTTAGCGAGATTGAATTAGATGACTCCGAAATTGATGAAATAATAACAAGCACGAATAGATCAATAACCTTAGATAAAAAATTTACCGATGAAGCTATCGATTTGATCAATGCTTCTAAAAAGCCAATTGTTGTTGCTGGAGTTGGTTCTGTTGCGTCAAAAATATCAAACGAATTATTAACATTTATACATAAAATAAATGCGCCAGCTTGTGTAACTCTTCAAGCGGTAGGTAATATCCCATGTAATGACTCACTTTATCTGGGCATGTATGGTTGGTTTGGTACTCCAATCGATGAGTTACTTAAAGAGGCAGATTTAATAATCACAGTTGGTCTGGATGGTTGGGATATTATCAGACCGTATAAATCAAAAGTACCAATTATATCTATAGATGACACCGATGTGAATGATAGAACATTTCAGCCTGTGAGCGTTGGATTAAAGGGTAATATGGCCAATACTCTAGACTCATTGCAAAACTTATCAGAAGAGAGAGGAACAGATTTAGATTGGTTAGAGAAAGCAAGGGCATGCTTCGAAAAGATTCATAACTTTGAGTTGGCCATAAGTTCAGAATATAAAGAGTCAAGTGGAATAGCTCCACAGGCTGTATATAAAGAGATTAGGAAGGTCGTTCCCGAGAATACTATAATAGCAGCAGATGCTGGTGCGCACAAATCACTTGCATCCCAGGCGTGGCTCACAAATTTACCTTTAAAATATTTCGTATCCAATGGTCTCTCTCCGATGGGCTTTTCCCTTGGTGCTGCAATGGGTGCTAAATTGGCAGCACCAAGCTTACCCGTCATTTCATTTGTAGGCGACGGCGGTTTCTTGATGTATGCAGGCGAGCTAGCGACATGGAAGCGATTAAATATTCCAATGATACAAGTGATTATGGTAGACAATAGTCTGACCCAAGTAAAATCTAAGCAGCTAAAAAAAGGATACAATACAGAGTCAACTAGCTTTGAAAAAATTGAATATAAAAGAATTGTTGAGAGTTTTGGTATAGATGCTATTGAAGTTTATAATGTTGCAGAATTGGTTGATGGAATAAAGACGGCATTGCAATTAAACAAGCCAGTCTCTATCATTGTAAATTTAGATGGTAGCGAATATCTTAGGATGCCGAGCGCAGTATAATAGGGAGTAAATAATATGAAAAGTCAACTTGATAAGAATCTCAATGGAAACACAGTCGTACCATTGCTATCAAACGATGAGTTCAGCACACAGTTTATGTCGCTGATCAAAGATCTAAATGAAGCCAAGGGAAGTACGAGAATAAACAATAGCGCGAGAGCAATGGCTCATTCCGACGATTTTGGCATGGCATCACGCAACTATTGGCAGTCAACATGGGAGCTAGGCGAACTTCCAAAACCTTTTAAGGCGCTAATTAGATATAAAGTTGCCACGAGGAATACATGTTTTTATTGTTCAACCCACCAAATAGAGCATTTAAGAAGGTTGGGTGTTGATGAGGATAAGATTAAGAACATTCAAGACTCTGATAATCATGAGTCGTTCACTGAGGCAGAGAAGGCGGCTCTTAGTTTTGTTGATCATATGATGATTGACGCATCAAATATTCCAAATAAAGTTGCTGATGATTTTAAGAGTCACTATACTCCAAAGCAGATGGTTGAGATAGCTCTGACAGCAACTGTAATGGTTTCGCTAAATTTATTTAATGATGCATTTAGGGTACCAATTGAAGACGAGGTTGTTGGAATTGGCCTCGATGTCCCAGAGTTATAATTTTTGGCTATGTTATAGATTATAATTTAAATATACGTGAAGCGTTACCACTTAGTATCTTAACCTTATCTTCTTTTGCTATGGAGATATTTTCGAACCAGTCTGCACCAAGTTTATTATCTATAAAGGGCCAGTCTATAGCGAATAGTATTCTATCAACTCCCATCTCTTGCATGCAGCATAATAAAGCAGGATCGGAGAAATTACCGCTGGTTGTGACGTAAAAATTATTACAAAAAACCTCTCTAAATTCTATTGGGGCATTACCGGGTCTCTTTAAATTATGGTTCACTCTCCATAACAAGAAAGGTAAAGTTTCACCAAGATGGCCTAAAATAATTTTAAGATTCGGTATTTTCTCGAATACTCTCGACAGAACAAGCCTAATTGCCATGGTTGCTGTTTCTACAGTGTATCCCCATGCAGCTTGTTGGAACAGAGCAAATTCTTCTGTATAATCTTGATAGTAGGTTTTTCTTACTTCATGATGAGGCATGCCAGGATGCAAATATATGGGTACGTCAAGTTTCGCAGCAGTTTCGTATACTGGCCAGGACGCCTTGCCGTCGTCAAACTGTGAATTAGTAAGTCCATGAATCATTCCACCAACAAAGTTTAGATCTTTAACGGATCTCTCAAGCTCTCTCGCGGCTGCTTCTGGATTTTGCATTGGCAATGAAGCGAAAGCTCTGAATCTTTTTGGATTTTCCGATATTTTTTTTGCTAAGTAGTCATTTGTCATTTTGGCTGCGTCAACTGCAATATCTTCAGGCAAATTATGAATACCCGGAGGCGCTATCGACAGAATTTGAATATCGATGCCTGCTGCATCCATTTCTTGGATCCTTTCGCCGCCAAAATCTTCCATTCTAGCAACCATTTTAGGATTTCTTATTTTAGTATTCTTAGTGCTTTCTTCTTGGAGTTTTGTAACATTCGGATCAATGTAATGTTCCTCAATTGCAATCACCTTTTCAGTATCAAATATCGACATCTTTGCATTCCTAATCTTGTTTTGGATTTTAATACTATAGCAAAATTTTTATCATAGGAAAGTATTACTTTTCTAAAATAATTAGATCATTTATATCAAATGAAGCGTATAGTTTCTTTCCTATGTTCAGCTCCTGTAGTGAGTTTCTATGGATGTTTTGAACATTGATATAGACTTTATTTTTATTCTTTAGCTCAATTGTAATATAGCTCATATCACCATAATAGGTCCAATTGGTGATAACACCGTTCAAGTTAACTCTATCTTTTTGTTTATTGACTTCAGTCTGTATAATAATTTTTTCAGGTCTAATCCCAAGCACGCCACCTTTTGGTAATTTGATATTGCGTTTGAGATTAATTTCTCCAAATGCATCGCTATTAAATAGCAACTCATCGTCAATTACCGATGAAGTTCCTTCTATTATATTTATTCTACCTAGAAACTCTGCGCTAAATTTTTTCGAAGGATATTCATACATATTTGTTGCGGTGTTTGTCTCAATAATTTTCCCGTTTTCCATAATTGCAATTTTTGATGATATTGAAAGCGCCTCATCTTGATCATGAGTCACAAGCATAAACGTCATCTTTAAATTTCGTTGAATATTCACAAGTTCTTGTTGCATTTCCATTCTCAAATTTGCGTCCAATGCTGAAAGAGGTTCGTCTAAAAGTACTATCTGAGGCTTATTCACAATTGCTCGTGCAAGCGCGACCCTCTGTCTTTGGCCACCTGAAAGTTCTGATGGTAGTTTTAAATCATAACCATCCATTTTTACAAGTTCAAGTATTTCTTCAACTCTGATTTCTATTTCTTTTCTGCTTATTTTTTTTAATTTTAGGCCAAATTCAATATTATCACGCACACTTAGATGCGGGAATAGTGCGTATGACTGAAAGACCATATTAACGGGTCTCTCGTTTGCAAGGATAAAACTACAATCTTCATTATTTATAATAATCTCACCACTATCCTGAACCTCAAGACCAGCTATTAATCTTAAGATGGTTGATTTACCACAACCAGACGGACCTAATATAGTAAAAAAATCATTTTCCGAGATCTTTAATGAAACATCGTTTACAGCGGTAGTATCGCCGAAATTCTTATTTAAATTTTTTAATTCAATTGAAATTTTTTTCTCTATCATTTCATATGCTCTCTATTACTTTTCGATAAAAATCTTATCGAAAAATACGTACAAATTATAATTATCAAAATCAGTAATGTTGATATAGCATTTATTTCGGGACTAACTCCAAATCTGACCATTGAATAAATTTTAACTGGCAGTGTTACACTATTTGGACCTGATGTAAAAAAAGTAACGACAAAATCATCAAGTGACAGAGTAAAAGCGAGAAGAAAAGAGGCAACAAGCGCAGGGCTCATGAATGGAATTATTATTTTTCTAATTACTTGATATTTATTTGCACCAAGATCTTCCCCTGCTTCTAAAATCTCATTGCTCAAAATTGATAATCTTGCTCTAATTATAATTGCAACAAATGGAAAAATAAATGAGACATGTGCGATTATAATGCTTGATAAAGATAATGGCCATAACTGGAAATTTGGCCAATTAATGTAACTGAAGAAAACTAACATTGATATACCCATACAAATTTCAGGAATTACGATGGGAAATAGCAACGCAATATCATAATATTTTTTTAAATAAAAATTAAATTTCCACAATGTAATCGCAGTTGTTAGCCCTAAGAAAGTTGAGATAACAGTTGAGATAATAGCGATTGTGAGGGAATTTGAAAAAGCAATGAAAATAACCTCATTTTCGAATAATTTCTCATAGTACTTACCTGTAAATCCTCGCCATACAATATTTCTCTTTGAGTCATTGAAGCTATACACAATTAAATTTATTACGGGTAGATATAAAATTATTAGAAATAGAAGTGTTGTTAATTTGAGCACAGTATTTTTAGCATAATCGATTGGGGTGTAGTGTCGCATTTTTCTATTCATGAACCGTCTCTCCGGTAAAGCCGTGAATAAAGTTTTGAATAGATATGTCTTACTCCGATGATTATTATTGTTATATAAATCAAAATAAATGATAGCGCTGAACCGAAAGGCCAGTCATTTGCTGATTTAAATTGTCTCTCAATTATATTCCCAATCATCTGTGAGTCTGCACCACCTAATAGTTCAGGTATTATAAATGAGCCAAGGCAGGGTATAAAAACTAAGATTATACCTGAAGTGATTCCAAAACTAATATTTGGTATGATTATTTTGAAAAAGGTTATTTTATGATTTGCCCCCAAATCATAACTTGCCTCAAGCATATTTCTATCAATCTTCTCTAAGACAAGATAAATTGGAATTATCATGAAGGGTACATATATGTAGCACAGTCCAAGAATTACAGAAAAATTATTATGCATCAAACTTAGCGGAATAAAACTTTCACCAATAAAATTATGGCCAGTAAAACGCAAAAAGTTCAGAAGGTAGTTTGTAGAGTTCCATAAATTTTCTAATGCATTGTTTATATGTCCTTTTGTTCGTAATAAAGCAATTAGAGAATAGGTCCTAATTAGTAAATTAGTCCAGAGTGGCAGTAATATTGAGACTAATAAAACGGATTTGATTTTTGTAGAAGAAAAACTAATATAGAAAGCAACTGGAGTTGCGATAACAAGACATATGATGGTTGTTACAATACTTATGATTACTGATTTAAGTAGTGTAAAAAAATAAACACCATCTATTGCACGCACGTAATTTATTGGGCTCCAAGTATACTCAATATTGATGATATCCACTTTTTGACCATAGCTCATTGAAAAAACAATAAATAATGGAATTAAAAAAAAGAGAAAAAGCCATAATAGGCCAGGCAAAAGAAGGAGGAAGAAAAATCTGCTCCTCACAGCCCAACTAGCCATCAAAATGTCTTTCAAGTGATTTCATGAGCATTTCATGAAGCGAGTATACGAGTCCATGTATCTTGGATCATCCTACTTACTTCTTCTCCCTGGTAAAGCATATTTTCGCAAAGTTTAACTGTTTCGTCCGGTGGGAATATAGCTGGGTTTGATTTATATTCATCACCCATTAAATCCTTTGCAGCTTTATTTGGGGTGGCATACTGAATGTAATCGGCAAGCTCTGCCCCGATATCAGCTCTCAGAATAAAGTCTATGAATTTGAGGGCATTGTCCTTATGCGGAGCGTCTTTGGGTATACAAAGACAGTCCTCCCAAATTATGCTACCCTCCTTTGGAACAACATAACTGATATTATCATCTTCCAGCATAACTTGCGCAATATCCCCATTATATTCTTGAGCCAAAATAACATCACCAGAAGCAAGTAAATCTTGACCATTATCTTCAGCAAAAACTTTGATATGGTTTTTTTGTGCAATTAGTAATTCTTCAACTTCTTTGTATTCTTTCGCGCTTTGACTATTCGCAGAATAACCTAAAAATTTAAGTGCACAGGCAATAACATCTGTAGCCTCTGACAAAAGTGAAATATTTCCAGAATATATTTCTGAGTCGTACATATATGACCATGAGTCTGGAGTTGCGAGTGCTCTTTTTTTATCATAACCTATGCCGATTGTACCCCACATGTATGGTATGGAAAAATCCCTGTTAGGGTCAAATACTGGATTCAAAAAGTTTTCATCAATATTTCTCATATTTGAAATTTTGTCTTGGTCTATCCTGTCAAGCATCCCTGCTTTAACCATCTTTTCTACGTATATATCTGATGGGACAATGATATCATATCCTGGGTTACCCTCCCTTAGTTTGGAGAATAATTCATCGTTATCAGCAAAGTAATCAACATTTGTTTTAACTCCTGCTGAATTTGCAAAGTCCAATAATGTATTTTCTCCTATGTAATCATCCCAATTATAAAAATTAAGTTCATCTTGATTTTTAGCGCGCAAACTCAACGGCATTAGGGAGAGACCAACTGCTACAGCCGATGTGCCAGTCAGAAAACTTCTTCTTGATATGTGATATTTATTGCTCATTTAAACACCTCCATATAGAAATACTTTTGTATTTTTGTAGATATCCCGAGTTAAAATCAATATCAGCTTTTAACTTTATGTCAAATTTATTTTTCGTTTGTTTTCTACAGCAGAAATTACTATATATATTATGTAGAAAAACACATTTAAAGGAACACATCTGATGCACGAAATGTTTATTCAAACAGAAGAACAAAAAGCAATATTAGAAACAGTAAAAAAATTCGTAGACGACGTGGTTAAACCTGTTGCTGTAGAACTTGATGGGAAACCAACCCCAGAAGAGAGATATTGCGGTGAAATAGTTAAAGAAGCTGATAAGCTTGGCCTTCGAACGATGACACTTTCTGAAAAATATGGTGGCCTAAGCTTGGACTCACTAACTACTGCTATGGTTGTCGAAGAGTTGGCGGTAGGAGATGTTGGGGTATCTGTTGTTATGGCTCAAACAATGAAACTTGCTACTATAATGGAAAAGGCCTTAAATGAAGAGCAAGCTGAGAGGACGTTAATTCCATACTCAAAAGATCCAGAAGCGGTCCTTGCTATCGGGATAACAGAGCCTGATAACGCATCAAATTATTTTCTACCCTATCCGACTCCATTTCGAACATCTGCTGAGAAAGTGGATGGTGGTTATATCATAAACGGAATGAAACATTTTATCTCCAATGGTAATAGAGCAAGTCACTATCTACTGTTTGTTCAAACAGAGAAAGGTAAGCCAATGCTAGAAGGGACCACCTGTTTCCTTCTGGAAAGAGGTCGTGAAGGTTTCACAATCGGTCGTGTTCATGATAAGTTAGGTGAAAATCTTGCAAATAATGCTGAATTAATATTTCAAGATTGTTTCATCCCAGATGAAAATATTGTTGGAGAAGTGGGTAAAGGTTTCCAATTATTGCAAAAGTTCTTTCCATCAAGTAACTCCTTTGCAGCATCAAGCTGTTTGGGTGTTGGTGTTGCCCTATATGAAAAAGCAGAGCAATGGGCAAAAATAAGAGTGCAAGGCGGACGGCCATTAATTGAACATGATGGTATTCGGGCCCAATTAGGTGAGATGAGAATGTTGCTTGACGCAGCCAGATCATATACACACCGAGCCTGTTATTTAGCTGATAACCAAGAACAGGGATGGGATTGGACACTGGGGGCTCTCCCAAAAGCCATGGCAAGTCAGGCTGTATGGAAAATCGCGACGTGGACAATGGAAGTGCATGGGGGACACGGATATATGAAAGAGTTCGGCGTCTCAAAACTTTTGAGAGATGCAGCTGGATGGTTGCATTCTGACGGAGTTAATAGGACTTTATTCTTGAAAGCGGCGAACTATATGTATGGTCTGGATCTTTATGATAAAAAATAGATGATTGCTGGAAGCTTTAAATTATACAACGCATTGCAATCGACTTGCAGTCAGCGTGTTCGTTATACATTGCACCACAAGAATATAGATTTTAGTATGGAAATACTGGACTTGTTCTCTGGCGATCAACTTAAACCTGAATATCTGTCAATAAATCCGAACGGAGTTGTACCAGCCTTGGTTCACGATAGTAAAAAAATAATTGATAGCTCAGTCATAATTGAATATCTCGAAGACATCAATTTAAATCACAACCCACTCCGTCCGCCTGAACCTGAAAATGCAGCACAGATGAGAGCGATGATAAGATATTTTGATGAGGTTGCAGGTCCGTCAGTCAGGATACCATCTTATAATATGGCATTTCTTCCACATTTTCGGGGTTTATCCGAGAAAGATTTTATTGCTCTCGCAGAGTCAAAACCATTGAGAAAAGAATTTCTACTTAAGATGGGTAGAAGCGGGTTTTCCGAAAAAGATATGAATGACTCAATGGCAAAGATAGCGGCGACTTGTGACAGAATGGAAGGCTGGCTTGTTGATAGTGAGGGCTCTTATTTGTTAGGTAACTCTATCACATATGCAGACATTTGCATAATGCCAATCATAGTTCGCATGCAAGATCTTGGTCGATCAGATCTATGGAGCTCGAATACTAAAGTTATTGAATGGTTCGAATTAATTCAATCTTCCACAATTTATGAAATGACATACTGCGAAGGATCATTATTGTCGCAAGTTTATCCTCATTTAAGAAATGACTAAGCACTCTCCTGCAAAGATCACAATACTTCTTTATTCACGACGAATTCAGGGATAATCCTTCCATTGAAATAGTCAATTATGTTTTGAGCTGAATTTTTCGCCATTCTCGCAGCGCAGTCGTTGTTCAGACCGGCAATATGAGGTGAAAATAAAATATTTTTATGACTAAATATTTCGTGGTCAGATATCGTAGGAGGTTCCGTAGGGTAAACATCAAGGCCTGCACCTCTGATTTTCCCTGATTTCAAAGCTGCTGGGAGAGCGTTTAGGTCGATATGTGAACCCCGAGAAGTATTTATCAAGATGGTGTTTTGTTGCATCAAACTTATCTCATCTTTGCCTATGATTGGTTTTCCCATTCCAGGTGCATGTAATGTGATTATTTCTGACTCCATAATTGCAGTATCCAACTCGTCAAAAAAATTATAACTTTCTGCAAAGTTTTCCTTATTACTTAAAAATGGATCAAAGATATTAATACAAGCATTAAAAGAATGGGCAATCTTCGCAACTTTTTTTCCAATTTTACCAAAACCAACTATTAGTATTTTTTTGCCCTCAAAATCATTTGATATTAAAAGATCTCGATCTTTCCATTTATCCCCTCTAACCATTTCATCATGCCTCTTGGTATTTTTCAATAAATCAAGAATAAACATAATTGTATGTTCTGCAACACTACCTGAGTTCACATCACCCACAATCGTGAGAGGGATCTTCCTATTGGTCAACTCTGGGATATCAATTCGATCATAGCCAACACCATTTCGAGATAATATTTTAAGCTTTGGTGAATTATTGATCATTCTCTTTGAGAAAGACTGTAATCTTAATAAGACTGCATCTGCGTCAGAAATACTCTTTTCAAGCGTTTCTTGGCTTGCGTCAGGCAAGACAATAACTTCAAAGTTATTTACTTTCTCTAACAGATTAATACCGCTTTGATGTATTTTTCCACCAACAATTATTTTATACATTTTTTTCCATTATCCTTAAATTTAATATACAATAAAAAATTAAATTATTTTAGAAATTTAATTTTAAAATTGAGGTTGATCTTATGCAAAACAAGGATGAAAAGCTGCTCACAGCTGTTTCTCATTGGTCATATCGATTTGTATCCAATGGAATTCCCTTATCAGATTTTAATGATGTGTCTGCGTCTATTAGTAAGTGGGATGAATGGTGCAATGCATGGGAAAATAAGGGTCACATTCATGGGGTACTTGGAGATGAGGCAAAGAAAAACGGCTACCATCTGAGTGCAGGTGAGCATTACAACACTGCAGCCGTATGCTGTCATTTTGGGAAATTTCTATTTGTACAAGATCCTGATCAAATGAAAAAAACACACACATTTGCAGTTAAATATCATAAAAAATTTATGGAGCTTGCAGATCCTTTGGGTGAGAGAGTTGAAATAAATTGGAACAACATAATAATGTACGGGAATCTGAGAAAGCCTAAAAATATTGATAACCCCTCTGTTGTAATTATGTGCATGGGATTGGACTCTGCAAAAGAGGAAATGGAAACAAACGAGAGAGCATTTCTTGATCGAGGTATTGCGACACTTGTTTTTGATGGGCCCGGTCAGGGCGAGTCAGAGTACTCAGCCGCCATCTGCCCAGAGTATGAAGGACCAGTTTCTGCAGTTATAGACTTCATTGAAAAAAGAAATGACCTAAATTCTGATAGGGTTGCTGTTTGGGGTGTAAGCCTTGGTGGTTACTATGCACCAAGAGCTGCTTCTTTTGATGACCGGTTAAAGGCATGCATCTCCCTGACGGGACCATTTAATTGGAATAATGTATTTGACCGAATACCCGGACTTACAAAAGATGCTTTTATCCATAGAAGTAAATGTAATTCTGAAGATGAAGCTAGAGAATTTGCAAGTAGAATGGATTTATCTGGCTGTGCTAAAAATATTAAATGCCCTCTTTATATTGTTGGAGGAGGGTTAGATAGGGTTGTTCCTCCAGAAGAGTCTAAATTGCTCGCAGAGGCAGTAAATGGAGATGTGGTATATAATTTTATAGAGGATGGTTCACACGTAGCGAACAATAGAATTTATAAATACCGCACTCAAACTGCTGACTGGTTGTCATCAATAATTTGTAATTAATCGATAGGGAGAAATCAATGCAAGAAAAAAAAATAACAAGAGCAGATATTACAGAGGCTGCTGAGAAATATAAAAATTGGGGAAAGTGGGGCGCTGACGATGAGATAGGCACACTCAACTATGTTGGAACAGATGAGATTATCAAAGCCGCCAAGCTTGTAAAAAAAGGGAAAGTCATATCTTTAGCTTTAAATTTTGATTACAAAGGCCCTCAGGGAGCTAAAACTAAATATCCTGCTATGGGTAGAACAAATCCAATTCATTCAATGTTAAGGACCGGAACAGATGCATATTCAGGAGTACTTGATAAGAGAGGTATCAGGGCAGCAGATGATACAGTCTTCTTACCGACGCATGGATGTACACACTGGGATGGGCTTGGGCATGTTTTTTATGAGGATAAAATGTGGAACGGTTATGATTGTAGGGAGGTCACTTCCGCTGGTGCACAAAAATGTGGAATCGAAAAAACCAGAGATAAGATGGTCGGTAGGGGGATCTTATTAGATGTTGCACGAGCCCTTGGTAAGGATCGACTAGATGATGGTTATGCAATAACGTGTGACGATCTTGACTTTACAGCAGAGAAGCAAGGCGTATCTGTTCAAAAAGGAGACTTTGTAATTGTCAGAACCGGTCAAATGGAAGACTGTTTGAAGAGGGAGTCATGGGACGGTTTTCCTGGTGGTGATGCACCAGGTATGGGTTTTGATACTATTGATTGGGTTCAAAGAACCGAACTTGCAGCCCTTGCTTCAGATACATGGGGGTGTGAGGTAAGGCCTAACCAAAGTGAAGACGGTATAAATCAACCATGGCATTGGATAACAATACCAATTCAAGGTATGACGATGGGAGAAATGTTCTACCTCAAGGAGCTTGCAGAAGACTGTATTGGAGATAATACATACGAATTCTTACTTGTCGCTCCATCCATCCCAATTACCGGAGCGGTGGGCACTCCCATAAACCCAATTGCAATAAAATAATCGGAGATTTTAAATGAGTAATGAGTTAACGGGGGCTAAGGTTTTAGCAAAAATGCTACAAGATTATGGGGTAACAGATATATTTCACGTTCCAGCGGTACTTAGAACAACGATGGCTGAGTTGGAGGTAATATCTGACATAAGAAGGATCCATGCACACGGGGAAGCCTCAGCGGTGTATATGGCAGATGGTTATGCTCGTGCATCTGGAAAACCAGGTGTATGTGCGGCACAAATAATTGGCGCGTTAAACCTTGCGGCTGGCCTGAGAGACCCTTGGCTTGCAAAATCACCAGTTATTGCCCTAACGGGAGGGCGTGACCAGGCAACAAAATTTAGAAAAGCATATCAAGAAGTTGACGATATACCCGCATTTGAACCTGTTACGAAATTTAATGCAACTGTAGATAGCGCAAATAGGTTTCCGGACATGCTAAATCAAGCGTTCAGAGTAGCTGTGTCAGGATGTCCTGGTCCAGTTCATTTACAGTTTAAGGGAAATGAAGGTCAGGTAGACCAGGAAACATTTGATGAAAGTATACCGAGATCAATTGATGAAAACGCTTCTTTCGTCCCCCCGTATCGTCCAAAACCTGACATAAATCAAATCAGAAAAGCTATGGATATTATTAATTCTGCAAGTAAGCCCATTATCATTGTTGGAGGAGGTGTTAGGTGGTCCAAGGCAGGCGAGTTAATTGATGAAATTTCAAAAAAACTAAAGATTCCAGTTGCAACTTCACTTAATGGGAAAGATGTAATTAATGCAACTAATCCTCTAAATGTTGGTGTAGTTGGAACTTACTCAAGAGGTTCGGCAAATAAATCTGTACTTGCTGCAGATCTCGCAATTTTTATTGGGACTGATCTTGGTGGCATGGTAACTAATTTCTGGACAATCCCAAAAATTGGAACAAAGGCTATTCATATAGATATTGACCCTGAGGTTTTGGGAAGAAATTACCCATTGGAAGTTGGCATTATGGCTGATGCAAAGATGGCTTTAGAGGAGATGGTCAAGTTTGCTGATGAGTCCACAGTAGAAAAGAGGGCTCCATGGGTTGAGGAGGTGCAAAGCTATTGCAGAGAATGGTACGATGAGTTTCGCCCTTTATTACAATCTGAGAATATACCAATTAGACCTGAGAGGATTTGTCACGACCTCTCATTAAATTTACCTGATAACTCATTTGTAGTCGTAGATACCGGACATGGTGGTATGTGGATGGGTGGAATGTTTGATTTAAAATCTTTTGGACAAAATTATATCAGATCAGCAGGGCATTTGGGATGGGCCTTTCCAGCATCCTTAGGTGTTAAATGTGCCGTTCCAGACAGACCTGTAGTATGTTTTACTGGAGATGCTGGATTTTGGTATCATATTGCTGAAGTTGAGACTGCAGTAAGATGGGGAATTAATGCTGTTATAGTTGTAAATAATAATGGTGCTGGAAATCAATCAAAGAGAGGATTTGATAGGGTTTATGGCGGTACTCAAACCGATAAAGCAAGAGAGATGTGGACGTTTAATAACGTTAACTTTGCCAACATAGCAAAGCATATGGGCGCTGAAGCTATAAGAGTGGAAAATCCTAAGGATTTTGCCCCTTCACTTAATAAAGCAATATCACTTAATAGGTGCGTAATTTTAGATGTTGTAACTGATGTAGATGCCCTCGCCCCACTTGCATATACAGGATAATTTTTTAAATTTTATATTATCAATTTAAATTAATTGTTATATAAATAAGCAAAGAATAAAATGTTATCAAATCAATTTAGAAAGTAACAGCTATGATGGATAAAAGTGTTTTTTCACCAAGGATATTAAGGCCAGAAGATGCGAATCAAAATTGGCAGTGGGATAGGGCCCTGGCTTCACCTGGATTCAAACAAGTTGACTTTGAGACCAGAGTAGACTTTCAGCGTTTACGAAGATATCGCCTATCCAGAGCAAAAAATGCATTAAAAAGCTCTGGTCTTGGGGCTTTAATATTATTTGACGTGAATAATATAAGATACATTACTGGAACAAAGATTGGTGAGTGGGAGAGGGATAAACTCTGTCGTTTTGCCCTCCTTGCTGGTGACGAAGAGCCATTTGTTTGGGATTTTGGATCTGCTGCAGTCCACCATCAGCTAAATTGTGATTGGCTCGACCCAAATAGGTGCCTAGCTGGTATGACTGGGATGCGTGGAACGGTGCCGCCATCAGTTGGTTTGATGAAATCACATGCAGAAGAAATTATGAGTTATTTGAAGCAAGCTGGCGTCGCTGACATGCCAATTGGTCTGGACATAGCAGAAACGGCAATGTTTTTTGAGTTACAGAATGCTGGGATGAATATTGTGGATGGTCAGCAGGTTATGTTAGATGCTCGAGAAATCAAGAATATTGATGAAATCACTTTACTTAATCAAGCTGCAACTATGGTCGATGGAGTCTATCATATGATTTATGAGGAACTGAAACCAGGAGTTCGAGAAAATGATATCGTAGCTCTCTCAAATCAAATGCTCTATGAGATGGGCTCGGATGATGTGGAGGCAATCAATGCAATCTCAGGTGAGAGGTGTAGCCCACATCCACATAATTTTACCGACCGTATGTTTCGGCCAGGAGACCAAGCATTTTTTGACATTCTTCAGTCCTATCAGGGTTACAGAACATGTTATTACAGAACATTCAATGTTGGGATAGCTACTGTAGAGCAAAACGATGCGTATATCCAATGCAGAGAGTGGTTAGACAAAGCAATTGAGCTCATAAAGCCAGGTGTTTCAACTGATACAGTTGCAAAGGCTTGGCCCAAAGCAGAAGAATTTGGGTTTGATAGTGAAATGCAAGCATTTGGTTTACAGTTTGGTCACGGTCTTGGCCTAGCGCTTCATGAAAGACCAATTATATCAAGGTTAGTATCTCTGGAAAACCCAATGGAGATAAAAACAGGTATGGTTTTTGCATTAGAGACTTATTGCCCTGCAAAAGATGGCGTTTCAGCAGCGAGAATAGAAGAAGAGGTAGTTGTTACTGATAAAGGCTGTAAGGTAATTTCATTATTTCCAGCAGAAGAATTACCAATTGCGAATAGATACTAGTTATTGGTGAGATAATGGCAAAAAAGAAGACTATTAAAAATGATGATATTGATGAGCAGAAGAGATTAGAGCTCTACAATTCACAATATCTTATCCGTGTCTCTGAGCAACGAGCATATGACCTATTTCTTGAGAATCTTGTAAAGGGTACGAGTCACCTATCATTAGGGCAAGAAGCTATTGCCGCAGGATTTGCAACCGCAATGCAGAAAAATGACAAGAGCTTCTGTACATATAGGGGTCACGCGCATACTCTTGCAAGAGGGGCATCTGTAGTTGGGGTTCTCGGTGAGTTAATGCAAAGAGATTGTGGTCTAATGAGAGGTAAAGGAGGCTCGATGCATTTAACTGATACCAGTAAGGGAGTAATGGGATCTTATGCAATCATAGGGGCACATTTACCCATGGCAGTTGGTTCAGCCTGGAGAGCTCAATATATGGGGCATGATGACGTCGCAACGGTTTTTTTTGGAGACGGAACAACAAACATAGGTGCTTTCCATGAGGCATTAAATTATGCTGTTGTATATAAATTACCTGTTATCTTTGTTTGTGAGAATAATAATTATATGGAGTATACACCAATTGAGTCAATAACTGCAGTCAAGAACCCAGCAGCTGATAGAGCTTCAGCATATGGATTAGAGAGTATTATCATCGATGGTAATGATGCGGATGAGGTATATAGGACTGCCCAAGAGGCTTATGCAAAGGCTCGGGCAGGCGACGGTCCATCACTAATTGAGTGTAAAACATACAGACAATCTGGTCATAGTCGAGCTGATCCAGGCGCCTATAGGCCTGATGGAGAGCTTGATCATTGGAAAGAAAATAACGACCCTATAACAAGATATCGCGCGAGACTGATTGAATTCGGAGTAAAGCAAAAAGTTATCGAAGACGTTGAAGCCAATATACAGAAAATTGTTGACGAGGCAACTGAGGAAGCAAAAAATTCACCGATTCCACCTGAGGAAATATTAACTACAAATGTATACGCAAATGGAGGGTGGGCATGGCGCAACTAACATATCGTGAAGCTGTAGCAGCTGGTATAGCGCAAGAAATGGAGCGCGATGAAACAGTTGCATTCATTGGGGAAGATGTAGCAAGGGCAGGCGGTGTTTTTAAAGCTACAGTTGGGCTTTTTGATAAGTTTGGGCCAAAAAGAGTTATTGATACTCCAATTTCTGAGCAAGCTATTCTCGGAGCTGCAATGGGGGCTGCGATGACAGGCATGAGACCAATTGCAGAAATAATGTTTTCAGACTTTTTAGCAGTATGTTGGGATTTCGTTGCCAACGAGATGTCTAAATCTCGATATATGTCAGATGGACAGTTGAAGTGTCCACTTGTTGTTAGAACAGGCAACGGAGGGGGCTCTCGTTTTGGAGCTCAACATTCGCAATCAATTGAAAACTGGGCAATGGCAATTCCTGGGATTAAGGTTGTTGCTCCCTCTACACCAGCTGACGTGAAGGGTCTACTTGCCGCATCTGTAAGAGACGATGACCCCGTTATCTTTTTTGAACATAAATCTCTTTATGCAACAAAGGGTGAGGTACCAGCGGGTGAACACATTGATACACTTGGTACTGCAAAAATTGTGCGAGTGGGTAAAGACGCGACAATAGTTGCCCTTGCATTAATGGTTCCTAGAGCCATACAGGCAGCAGATAAGTTGATGGCAGATCACGGAATTGATATTGAGGTTGTAGATGTCAGAACCCTTGTCCCATTGGACATGAAAACAATATCAAGCTCAATTATTAAAACTGGACGTCTATTTACCGTTGAAGAAAACCCAAGACTTTGTGGCTGGGGCGCTGAAATTGTTTCAATAATTGTTGACGAATTATTTTGGAGCTTAGATGGTCCAGCTGTAAGGATAACAACACCGCACATTCCCTTACCTGCCGCAGATAATCTCGAAGACCTAACCATTCCGTCGGTCGATAGGATTTATGGTAAGATTCTTGATGTATTAAAATAAATAGGCGCTATTAATGAATATACAAATGCCACAACTTGGTGAGACTGTTACAGAGGGAACGATTTCTAAATGGCATAAGAAGGTCGGGGATATGGTTAAATCTGGCGAAATTCTGTTTGAGATTGAGACCGATAAAACTTCTATGGAAATACCCTCAACCTCAGATGGTATGTTATCACAGATTCTTGTTCATGAAGGAAATACATCATCAGTTGGTTCAATTGTTGCAATAATTACATCCGATAATGATGATACTATGGTGACTGACTCAAAAGAGAATGTAGTCAATGAGAAGAATGAAGATAAAACTGATATTGCCATCTCTACCGAGATACGCTCTGAGATAGAAAATGATAGAGAAATAGCAAATAAGTACAATGATCAAACAACAGATTTAAACGCGCCAAGTTGGTTCTCAGTTCTGAACGAAGTTCTAACACCTAATCAAAATTACAATACAATTGAAATACCAAATAATGAAATAAAATTAACTCCTGTGGCAAAGAGAATTATGAGCAATGCGAGTTTAGACATACATAAATTATTGGATTATTGCAATTTAAATAATGTCAAAAAAGTTAATAGAAAGCTCATCGAGAGCTTCATAGAATCACAGTCGCAAATACCGCAAAAGATAAATAAACCAACTATCGATGAGTCGGTTTATAATGAAACAATATCATTAAATAAAATTCGAAGAACGACCGCTCAAAGATTGTCAGAAAGTTGGCCACTTGTACCTCAGGCCTTCCAGGCTGTCGAGGTAAATTTTAGTAACCTCGATTTAGCCAGATCGCAAATTAAAGAGAAGAATGCAGGGAAAGAGTTTAAGATCTCGTATCTATCATTTGTAGCTAGAGCGATTGCTATTGCCAGAGATAATTTTCCTCTAATTAATAGCACTTTTAATGATAAAGAGATTGTTGTTGCCGGATCTTTGAACTTAGCTATTGCAGTTGACTTAAAATATAATGGATTAATTGTACCTGTGCTAAAAAGTGCCGAGTCATATAAATTAGCAGACCTAAATGATAAGATAAACGATCTTGTTAGCAGGGCGCAAGGTAATGATTTAAGTCAAGAAGAGCACTATGGAGGTACATACACAATATCTAATAATGGAAGCATGGGGACATATATTACAGCGCCGATTGTTAACCCGCCACAGGTCGCTATAATGTCTTTTGATGGCATTAATAAGAAACCTATTATTATTGAAGATGAGAATGGGGATAAAATAGGAATAAGGAAGATTGGTGTCTTGGGGCAGAGCTTTGACCATCGTGCATTTGATGGGGCTTATGCAGCAAGTTTTTTGAAAGAAGTGAAAACAATAATTGAAGATTATAACTGGCAAACTGAAATTTAAATAAGGAGAAAAATAATGAGCCACAAAATTGGATGGGTAGGAACTGGAAGAATGGGATATCCCATGGCAGGACGCCTTGCAAAGGATGGACAGAATATAAGCGTTTGGAACAGGACAAAAGCAAAAGCCGACCCACTTTCAGAATATGGCGCGACTGTAGTTGAAAATATGGATGAACTTCATGATGTTGATGTTTTATTCACCATGGTATCAACAGGCAAGGATCTAAAGGAAGTATATTTCGGTGATAAAGGCGTTCTATCTAGGGGGGCGGCTGACTCTCAGATATTTGTTGATTGCTCCTCAATATCCTCTGAAGACTCAGATGAGATTCGGGATAAGTTGACTGAAAAAGGAATCGCCTACATATCATGTCCAGTCAGTGGGAATGGTAAAGCTGTTAAGGCCGGTGTTCTATCAATTGTTGCTTCTGGTCCTGAAGACGTTTTTAATATTATCAAACCATATCTTGAGACAATTGCACCAAGAGGAGTAGCTTATGTTGGTGAAGGAGATCTCGCACGATTCTGTAAGATAGCTCACAATGTGATGCTAGGTGTTGTAATACAAAATTTAGCTGAAATTACAATTCTCGCACAAAAAGCAGGTGTACCGAGACATGCTTTTTTAAATTTTATGAATAATTCGGTAATGGGGTCCATATTTACAAAATATAAATCGAATGCATTTACTAACCTTGATTGGACAACGACTTTCACAACACCATTATTACTTAAAGATCTAGATCTTGGGCTTCAATCAGGAAAAGAATTGGGCGTACCGATGCCTGTTACCGCGGCCACAAGACAAGCAGTGCAGCAACATTCTGGTAGAATTGAGAGAATGGCAAAAGAAAATTTGGAGAAAGATTTTGGAATGTTACTGGAAAGTGTTGCTGACGGCGCAGGAATTACACTTCAGTCTGAGAACGTTCCAATACCAACTGGTCTTGAAACAGAAGAATAAGTTTTTTGTTTCTTGACCTTTAACACAAGATAGTGTTAGCTAAGCGTTCATCTTATCGCGGGGTGGAGCAGCCCGGTAGCTCGTCAGGCTCATAACCTGAAGGTCGCAGGTTCAAATCCTGCCCCCGCAACCAATTTCCTTTTCATATCAGTTCAAATATGCGTATAATTGTGCTCAGATATTATAAACTGGTGATTAATGCTTTCTGTTTTATCGGAAAAGAGTTTCAGGAATTTATTCTACGCACAAAATTTTTCATTGTTAGGTGGTGGCCTCGCTACTGTTGCGATTAGTTTATTGGTTTTTGATTTAAGTGGCCAGGATGCTGCACTTATTTTATCAGGTTTATTTACAATAAAAATGTTAGCTTACGTTATTATTTCACCTCTGGCTGGCGCAATTGCAGATAGATTTAATATAAAAACATTCCTAATAATACAAGATATTATTCGTGCAATTGCGGCATTCGGCTTAATATTTGTAAGTGAGATTTGGCAGTTATATTTTATCATTATACTTATTTATATTTCTTCTGCGGCTTTCACCCCAATATATCAATCTACAATTCCAAAAATATTTAAAGATGAGGCTGACTATACGAAAGCTCTATCACTTTTTAGAATAGCTCAAGATATGGAGAATATCTTGAGCTATTCTCTTGCAACATTATTATTACTTTTTTTGGATTATAATTTATTATTTATAGGGACCTTTATTGGGTATGTCGTCTCAGCATTATTGATATCCAACATTCTATTCTCTTTTGTATCGGCAAAGTTCAATCGAAAAGAAAACAACTTCTCTATCAATATCACGCTTGGTATTAGAAAATACCTAAGAATATCAGATTTAAAAGGATTGATGTTTTTAAATTTAGCGGTATCTGCGGGGGGGTCCATGATACTTGTAAATACAATTATACTTGTAAGGTCATCTTTAGAATTAGGAGATATTTCTTTTCCGATTACGATGTTGATGTTTGGGATTGGTTGTATGATCGCAGCGATCATGATACCCCAGTTTGCAAAGAGTGTGGCACCAAGTCGCATTATGCTATATGGGTCACATCTCTTATCTATAACGTTTATAGCTCTTGCATTTTGGATAATATTATTAGACTTCATATGGCCTGTACTATTGATTGCATGGCTTTTTTCTGGATTTAGTTATACACTCATCCTTACACCGATGGGACGTATTATTCGTAGTGTGTCCAACGTAGATGAATTTTCACAAGTATATTCAGCTCAATTCTCCTTAAGTCACTTATGTTGGTTATTTATGTATCCTGTATCTGGATATTTGATGACAGTATCAGATGGTCCATTCACATTACTGATGCTAGCCTCAGTGATTGTATTCTCCAATATATTTGCGACATGGCACTTTAGTAATTGAAAAGAGATAAGGGTCTATCTTAGATATTTAATTAAGTTTGTGATTGACAGTCAGAGATTTTCATCATTTACTACTAAAGGTGGATTTAGGGAACACGGTGAAAGACCGAGGCTGCCCCCGCAACTGTAATCAATATACAAATATTGAAAGCCAGATACCAGTTCACACAATTTAATAATTCACGGAGGGTGAGATGTACTCAAAAATTTTCCAGATAGCCACGCTAAGTGGTAACCAGCAGATAGCACATCTATATAAGTCTTTATTTGCAATCTCTTTTGGCTTTATTATGATAATGGTTTTCGGTTTTGCATCGCCAGAATTAATTCACGATGCGGCACACGATGTAAGGCACATTATGACTTTTCCATGTCATTAGACTCGGCTTAGTAATAAATTGAGTAAATATTTATATCCATCACTAGCTACAGGGCTTATAGTAGGATTTATAATTACATTATTAAACCTATTTCTTGTACAACCTTTAATTATTGAAGCTGAATTGTTAGAGCAACATTCCATTAACGTGGCTCATGTGCATTTGCAGACTAACGATGGAGGCAGTACCTTTATAAATGAGCGGAATTTCCTCACATTACTAGTAAATATTGCGATGACTTCAGCTTTTTCACTAATGGTTGTTGGTTGCTATTATGCTAGAGAGGGCATCAATGATAGTAGAAGCTTATTAAAAATAACTTTTTCTGGTTTTATAATCTTTTTTTTACTACCAAAAATTTTTATCTTACCGCAATTACCTGGGCAAAGTCTTGGAAATACAACAACCGCCCAACTAACATGGATTCTGGTAACATTAGGATCAATAATAATTTTAATAATCATTGATGCTTTAAGATATTATTCTGAAAAGTTTCTGCTGTTCTTGTCTATAAGTATTATATTTATATTTGTTCTATTGAATGCAGACATAGTTATCTATAAAACAGATCCATTGCATTTGTCCTTCATATATTATACCTTCGTATCAAATCTAATTTTGTGGGTCATGCTGTATTTTAATTTAGAGTATTTCATCAAAGATTAGTATTATTGCACTAGATGGTTTTTAATGTTCGAGTTATTTTCCGATAATTACATATTATATATTCTCTTTCTTATAATCTTTTTAATTTCCGGGTTTGTTAAAGGGGTAACGGGTATTGGATTACCACTAACATCTATTGCCCTCTTAACATTCTTTATCAATCCACTCCACGCAATTGGGTTAAATATGATCCCAGTCATAGTTGCAAACTTTCAACAATTTATGTCTGCAGAGAGCCCAATTAATACCGCAAAAAAATATAGAGTATTCGCCATAACGATGTTGTTATTCATTCTTATTTCATCATTTCAAGCAGCTATCCTCGGGGATGATATTATAAAATTACTAATTGGTATTTTAGTTATAATTTTTGCGCTAGATAATTTATTTAGAAGATCATGGTCATTTAATATTAAAAATGATAGGTTGTGGCAACTTGGGATGGGATGCACAGCAGGTATAGTTGGCGGATTGACTTCAATTTGGGGTGTGCCAATAATAATTTATCTGATTTTGAGAAAAGTTTCCCCTCAAGAATTTGTAGATACAACAGGATTTTTGTTTCTAATAGCGGTGATTCCAGCGACAATTGGTTATTATTACACTGGGGTGTTTCTTCTTGAAATGGTTCCAATTGCAATATTTTGCGCAGTATTTGCTGTCATTGGAATGAGGTTGGGAAGGTTCATTCGTTTGAAAATTAACGCTGAAACCTTTAAAAAAATACTTTTATGCCTTTTCTTCATAATTGGCTTGAGATTAATAAGCTCATCTCTTGGGGTGATGTAAGTATTTTGTAATGATAATCACAATTGAAAATTATATCTCATGGCGTAAATCTTCCAAAAGTATATTCATTAGGTATATTTCTGGTGATACAGCTGTATTATCAATTTCAAGGAACGGCATAGATGCAGAGGCAATGTATATCGGTAGCTCATTACGAGAATATTTAATCAATCCCGGTAACTGGTTTACTCTAGAAACATTAGGTCATGAGACTGAAGTTGAAGCTAACATTAGTTCAGGCGATATAATAGTTGCATCTGATGATTGGAAGCCGACACCTCTTAAGTCATGAGCTTATTTATCTTTTAATCTCATATTCAAAATTTTGGGTATCAGAATTTATGCTTATTAATTTTGCCCCATTTCTAATATGATAGTGCGTTGCCATTGGTGTCAAGGGCGATAGTGTTACAACTTGTTTAATATTATCCATATTCTTTACGATATGTTCTAATAATTTTCGCATAATTTCCTTACCAGCACCTCTTTTCCGTGACCACACGGTGTAGGCTATTAGGATTGATGAATTCTCTTCTATATGGGCATTCTTACTCATTAACTCTAATTCCTTCTCTGTGTGAGGGATTTCGTCAGTGAAAGCTATGCATACGATACCTTCTATATTATTATCATACTCTAGCCCATAGATCTGTCTGCCATAACTTGTCCTAAAGTCTATGCTTAGGTGAGGTCGAACTGGATCTTCGCTTATATCAATCTGCTCTAGTAGAACTAACTCAGATCCTTTAACCCATTTAAAAAAGTTATCAACCTTATTCTTGAATGCTTTCATTTCACTCCTGTGTACTTTGGCGCGCCGGGGAGGATTCGAACCCCCGACCCCCTGATTCGTAGTCAGATACTCTATCCAGCTGAGCTACCGGCGCAATTATCAGTAAGTTATACA
>MDTG01074841.1_pt1 | contig 28522 bp, 22 predicted proteins | sample 811421 | NCBI WGS metagenome assembly MDTG01 (sample SAMN05326645, study PRJNA326480) | marine metagenome | isolation source: seawater | place: Pacific Ocean: South East | collected 2011
ATTTTAGAGGCTGACTTTGCACAGTTAGAGTTTAGAACAGCCGCATATTTATCACAAGATGAGGTAGCAATAAATGAAGTTAAAACAGGTTTTGATGTACATTCGTACACTGCTGACGTTATTACGAAATCAGGTCAGTTCACGACTAGGCAAGAAGCTAAAGCACATACCTTTGCTCCGTTGTATGGTGCGACAGGATTTGGCAGAACGGAAGCCGAAGCTTCGTACTACGAACAGTTCACGAAGAAGTACAAAGGGATCGCAGTTTGGCATTCCCGATTGGCTAAAGAGGCTATAACAACAAGTAAAATTAAGATACCGTCAGGCAGAGAGTTTTCTTTTCCAAATATACAAAGAAGAAGAAATGGATCAGTGAGTAATTTTACACAGATTAAAAATTATCCAGTACAAAGTTTTGCCACTGCAGACATTGTTCCTTTAATATTAATGGAAATAGACAAGAGGTTGTCAACTTGTAAGTCTTGTATTGTGAACACAGTTCATGATTCAATTGTAATTGATGTACACCCGGAAGAAGAGCAACAAGTGTTGTACATCATTAAGTCTGTTAACACAGATATGAAGTCAATTATCGACAGAGAATATAATATTGATTTCAATATACCTTTGTTGTTGGAGGCTAAGATAGGCAACAACTGGCTTGACACAAAAGATGTCTCGTGATAAAACTATGTTACTTTATATAAGGAGAAATTCATGAATGAATTAGCAAACATAAGAACTGATAGCTACGAAAACCTAGCAAGAGCAATGGGTATAGCTACAGATAGGAAAATCCCTAAGAAAACAAGCAATTTAAATAGATTAAGAATTTGGCACTCACCTGTTATGGGTCAAGTAGAAGTGAATGGTAAGCTATCCAATGTTGAGATAATAGAAGGTGGTAGCTATCGTCTTGAGTTGGTGCATGAAGATGGCTCAGAGTTTATATATGCAAAGACCATGACACTTAGACCTTTCATGCAAAGGTTTATGTTAAGAAGATATGTAGCTAACATGGGTGCTAAAGAAGGACAACCTAAAGGTTCTTTTCATAGAACCATTATGGCAGACAGTTTAAATATGGATTTAAAAGATAACACAGGAAAATTTAACTGTGGTAAGCCTTCAGGTTATGTAGAAGATTTCAAAGCTCTTTCTCCAGACATGCAAGACCTAATTAGGCAAATTAAAAGAGTAAGAGTTATATTTGGTACAGTATCTTTAGAAGATGCAGTAGATCAAAATGGTCAACCTGTAGGAGACAAAGTAACTGCAGCTTATCCTTTTATTTGGGAGATTGATAACAAAGATGCATTTAAAACTTTAGGCGATAGGTTTGCTGAATATTCAGCTAAATCAAAACTGCCACTACAATATGTTTTGCATTTTGATAACACTATAGAAAATCCATTACCAAATGGAAGTAAGTTTTACACTCCAACTGCTAAAGTAGATTTTAGTGAAGAGTTTGAGATAACGGAAGAAGATGAAAAACTATTTCACGACTTCAATGATTTTATAAAGAACTTTAATGATTACATCTGTAAGCAATGGGAAGAAAAAGTTCAAACTGAACAAAAGAATCCTTCTGCCGCTGATGTAGAAACTGTAGAGGATTTTATAGACATTGATGTTGATAAGTAGTGGTTAAATCTAATAATCCTTTTAGTATTCATAACATAAATTATTTATCGCCAAGTAGCATAAATACATATATCAATGACAAACCTTTATGGGTTATGCGATATTTGTTTGGCATGAAATCATCAGGTGGAGCAAGTGCTTTAAGAGGTATAGCCTTAGAGCACACTTTATCTGAGAAACAAGAAAAAGGAACATTTGATTTTGATGGCTTAGATAAGAAATTTATTTCTTTATGTGCTGAAGTTGGCATTGATCTTGCAGAACCTAAGTGTGAAAAAGAAAGAAAGTCATTAGTAAAGTTTGGCGAAGTTATAGATAAAAACTTCAAGTATCCTAAGGTTAAAGGATATCAAGAAAGAGTAGAGGTGATGTTAGATGACTTTCCGATTCCTATTATTGGCTATGTTGATTTTTTGTTTGACGATGCTGTAGTTGATTTAAAAACAACAACTAGGTTGCCAAGTCAGCCTACAGAAGCACAACTTAGACAAATGGCTTTATACTCAATGGCTTATCCAGACAAGAAAATGCATTTGTTTTTTGTTAGTCCTAAAGATCATAAAAAGTTTATTTTAAAATCATTAGATAAATACAAGAATCAACTGAAGAAAGCGGCCTTAACAATACAAAGATTTTTATCGTTAAGTGATGATAAAGAAGAATTAGCTAACTTAGAGTATCCTAATACAGATTCATGGATGTGGTCTGATAGGATGAAAAAAGAAGCAACTAAAATATGGAAGTAAGTTGACTAAGTATAGCTCACGAAGATTAGCGATAAAAAATGGTTATAGAAGTGGTTTAGAACATGGCATAGCCATGAAGCTTGCAGTTATAAAAGCTAAATTTGATTACGAAAGTATTAAGATAGAATGGGAAGACTTGTGCTATCGTACTTACACCCCTGATTTTATATTAGGCAATGGTATAATTGTTGAAACAAAAGGTAGGTTTATAGCTACAGATAGAAGAAAACATTTAGCTATAAAAAAACAACATCCTAAATTAGATATTCGTTTTGTGTTTACAAATAGTAATTCTAAATTGTATAAAGGTTCAAAATCAACTTATGGCATGTGGTGTACTAAACATGGATTCAGGTATTACGATAGAATAATACCAGAAGATTGGCTTAAAGAAAAAGGTAAAAACAATCACTTGAAGTTTATAAAATTTTCAGGTAGAAAAATAAAGAGAGGAAAATCATGACTATATTTAAAAGAAATAAAGACGCTATATATTTAGAATTAAAACCAAAAGTAGAAAAAAATTATTGGGGTGGTGACGTAGAGCTTAACATAATATGCAATCCTGAATCTAAACTAGATGAAGAAAGTAGAGTTGCATTACTACATCTTGCTCAATTGGTTTCATGTGCTATTCCAGTTATGGATGATCATCCACACATAGCTAAAGTTATGGAAAATTATTTAATCGAATACAATAAAATTATCTACAAAAAACATAAAAACTATGATAATGTCATAGCAGTAGATTTTAAAAATAAAGGTATATTATAATGGGAATGTATAGAGAAGACTTAAAAAGATTATATAAAGAAATAGGAACAAAAGCTAAAAAAACAAAAATTATTGATATGGTTAATAGTCCACCACATTATAATAAAGCTGGTATAGAAACCATTCAAGCTATAAAAGCAATGCTAGGAGAAGGTTTTAAATATTATCTTCAAGGCAATATAATGAAATATATTTGGAGATATCAATATAAAGACGGTGTGCAAGATTTAGAAAAAGCACATTGGTATCTCAATGAGCTAATAAAAGAACTCAAGGAAAATGATACAAGTTAAAATTACGATGACCATCTCTGTTGATCCAAAAGAATATCCCGTACCCTCAGACGGAGATATAGGTGCAGAGATTTACGACTATCTAAAAGATATAATACATGAAGTTGGGGGATTTAAGTTAATAAGCATAAAAATAGACACTAAGGAGAAATAAGTGGACAATTATTTACCAACAGATTATCAAAACTTTATTGCACTATCTAGATATGCAAGATGGAAAGATGATGAGCAAAGAAGAGAGACATGGATTGAAACCGTAGGAAGATACTTTGATTACATGGGTAATCATTTATTAAGTAAACATAACTACGTTTTAACAAAAGCTTTACGTGAAAAATTGTCTAATAGTATTATGTCTTTAGGCACTATGCCTAGCATGAGAGCATTAATGACAGCAGGTGTTGCTTTAGACAGATGTCATGTTGCAGGTTATAATTGTAGCTACATACCTGTTGATAGTCCTCGTTCATTTGATGAGTGTATGTACATTCTTATGTGTGGTACAGGTGTAGGCTTTTCTGTTGAAAGAGAAAATGTAGACAAGCTACCTGTAGTTAACGAACATTTTGAAAAGAGTACAACTGTAATAACTGTTGCTGACAGCAGACCCGGATGGGCAAGAGCAACTCGTGAGCTTATTGCTATGTTATATGTAGGTCAAATTCCTTCACTTGATGTGTCACAAGTTAGACCTGCTGGTGCAAGATTAAAAACATTTGGAGGTAGAGCAAGTGGTCCTCAACCTCTAGTTGATCTATATAATTTTTGTATCTCTATATTTAAAAAAGCTGCAGGCAGAAAACTATATCCAATAGAGTGTCATGATATTATGTGCAAGATTGGAGAGGTTGTTGTTGTAGGTGGCGTAAGACGTTCAGCTTTAATAAGTCTTTCTAATTTAAATGATGATCAAATGAGACATGCAAAGTCAGGTTCTTGGTGGGAGAATGAAGGGCAAAGAGCTTTAGCAAATAATTCTGTAGCATACAAAGGCAAGCCTGACATGGGTACGTTCATGAGAGAATGGACATCTTTGTATGAATCAAAGTCAGGAGAAAGAGGAATATTTAATCGTAAATCTGCCAAAGAAAAAGTAAATGAGAATGGTAGAAGAAAATCTAATTACGCTTTTGGATGTAATCCTTGTAGTGAGATAATACTAAGACCGTATCAATTTTGTAACCTAACTGAAGTTGTTGCACGTGAACAAGACGATATTAATTCACTAAAAGAAAAAGTTAGATTAGCTACAATTTTAGGCACATTTCAATCTACTCTTACAGAATTTAAATACTTACGTAAAGTATGGAAAGATAACACAGAAGAGGAAAGACTATTAGGTGTTTCTCTTACAGGTATATTAGATTGTGAAGCATTAAAAGATAATCCAAAATTAGAAGCTACTTTAACAGAGTTGAGAAATGTAGCTGTTGAGACAAATAAAAAAATAGCTAAAGATTTAGGGATACCACAATCAACTGCTATAACTTGTGTTAAACCTTCAGGAACTGTATCACAATTAGTTGATAGTGCTAGTGGCATTCATGCTAGACATAATGACTACTATGTCAGAACTGTTAGAGGAGATAATAAAGATCCCTTGACACAATTTATGAAAGAGTCTAAAATCCCTAATGAGCCTGATGTTATGAAACCTGATAGTGTTGTAGTTTTTAGTTTCCCAATGAAAGCACCATCAGGTGCAGTAACACGGACAGCCATGACTGCTATAGAACAGTTAAACTTTTGGTTGAAATATCAGAAGTATTGGTGTGAACACAAACCATCAATAACTGTTTCTGTTAAAGAGCATGAGTGGATGGAAGTAGGTGCTTGGGTGTATGAAAATTTTGATTCGGTATCGGGTATTTCCTTTCTGCCTTTTAGCGAACATACATATAAACAAGCACCTTATCAGGACATAGATGAAAAAGAGTATAATAAACTTATGAATGAAATGCCGCCTTCTATTGATTGGAAAAAGTTAAGAGACTTTGAAAAAGAAGATAGCACAAGTGGCAGTAAAGAACTTGCGTGCACTGCGGGTGTTTGTGAGATCGTTGATATAGAAGCTAGTTAAGGAGTTATAAATGAGAGATATGTTAATAGCAACTTTAAAGTCTTATTATGTAGGTCACATAAATAAGCATTTGTCTAATATAGAGGTATATCTACGTCAACCTGTAGGTATTGGAGAGCACTCAGATATTATAGAAACTATTGATAAAGAATTAGAAAAGGTTTCTATGTATGATGATAAACTAATGATGACTATGAAATACTTAGAGCCTAGAAAAGAAGAAGATGCAAAAGCAGAAGAGAAACCAAAAGAATCTAAGTAGAAAGGAACGAGGCTTGGGTAAGTATGATGCACCGTTAAAGTTGCAGTACAACCAAGGATTGACTGGATTCCGATTAAATAAAAAGAACCCCTTTCCCGAAAGTACTATGCAACATAGGGAATGGCAGAGAGGTTATAACTTTGCCTATTATAGACAGGCAGAAAGAAATGAAGCTAGAAGAAGAAGCTAAAAAATTTATGCAACAAAAAAATAATACAGCGTCTAAAAAGCTAGAAGAAATCATAGAAAACTTGAGGCTTATAAATAACTTAACTGAAATAACCTTCAAAAAGTTAAAGGAGTTTAATGCAAAAAATAACTCCAACTCATGATCTATCTTGGTATTTAAAATGGGTAGGTTCAATGTTCATCGTGTCGGGGATAATATGCAGGGCAGTAGGTGTGTTTCCTTTCTACGATCTAATATCCTCTTGCGTAGGCACTGCATGCCTTGCAGGTATGGCTTATCTTTGGCACGATAGAGCATTACTTTTTGTTAACGGAGTAGCATGTACTGCTTTGTTAATGGGTATACTTAGGTATATTACTACTTAATAAATCCGTAGTTTTTTCCTATAACTAAAAGCTCATCATAATCTTCTAATTCAATTTCTTGATTAGGATTTAACTGCATCCATTTAGTTTCTATAATTTGTCTATCTAAACTTCTAAGTTTAAAAAACCTAGCTTTGTTTTTTCTTAATATGTCATTGGGAGTATCGTAATCTTTTTCTTCTAAAACAAAAGCATTAGCCTCACTTCTAATAGCGTCTAAATTCTTTTTTAAAAACTTCTTTTTTAAATAATCATTTTCTAATCCTAAATATTCAGGACTATTAATGTAGTCTGTTAAGTAACCTTCCACTCCTTTTGCAACCATTTGTCTAGACACTCTATTTAATTTATCATCTTTTAATTTTCTAGGAGCAACTTGTACATAGTCTATATCTAATCTGTCTAATTCTTTTTGCACTTCGTTCTTAGTGTCCATAGGAGTTAATCCAGTTAATTGTCTGAATAAAGGAAGAGTGTTACGTATGCCTGAAGTTTTATATGGAGATGTTTGTGCTGGTCGTTTAAAAAATCCATCACCATCTGCATGTGCTTCCATAGGAAATGATCTAGTGGCTTGCTTTAAAACATATGGTAAAAATTCTATATCTGTGTTGTCAGTTAACAACCTAGTGTCAGGATCAACTAATGCCACAGCATCTTTTAACATTCCAGCACCAACAACATAAGTACTTAAATAGTTTCCAAGATATCTAGCAAATGCTTCTTGTGCTTTAGATGTGTCATTTAAATTAGCTTCTTTTGTTGCTATATTTATTAATCCATCCATTAAATCTAAGCTAACACCTGCTCTACCAAAAGCACCACCAGTTAATGCTGTTGTCAATTCTCTTATGTTTAATGTTTCAGAGACTCCTTCATTATCATGCAATCTAAATCCGTGCTCTCTTTCAAAATAACCTTTTGGCTTACCTAATTTATAAAGATAATCTGCTAATGCGGCAAACGGAGTGAAAGGACCTAAAGCTGCTCTCGCATCAAATGTTCCATGACCAAATGGGTTTTTATATTCGTAAGCACCTGTATTTTCATCTCCTAATTGTTCTCTCATTCCATAAAATGCAGTTAACATAGACATTCCAGTTATTTGCTTTGCAAATCTGTCAGCATTACTAGATTTATTTAATATGCCAGTACCAAAATCAGTAATACCTAAAACAGGTGCATGCTCGTAGAAAAATCTAAAAGCATTTACCATATATCTTGGGAAAGGAACAAACGTTGATCCTAATTGACTACTCATTATATCAATGAAACTTGCAGCTAACTTATTAAAACCACCTTCTCTGCCTCTAAAGTTACCCGTTTGATATGTAAAATCCATAGCATCTGCCATAGCTTTAGCTATTGCTTTATCGTCTACCATTTTAAAGTTATTGGTTTTTACTAAATCATTTAAACTATTTATACCTGCATCTTTAAATCCTGCATTTACAAGTTTGCCATCTTTTAATGTAACATCCATTTTAATGAGCTTATCCAATTCACGAGAGAATATAGCAGATTTAAATAAATTATCACTCATGGTGTTGAAGTAATTACCAAATCTAGCCACCTTCATCATTCTACTATGATCATTTCCTAATACAGTTCCTATGTCTCCTAACTCTCTAAATAAACGCTTTGCTAGATCAGAATTACCTAATTTTGGATCTTTAAACATTCTCACAAGTACAGCAGTATCTTCTCCTTGTAGTCCAAGCACCATATCTTTTAATAACAAAGATTGTCCACCCGCACGTAGCTGAGCCACACCTTCTTTTACTGCAAACTCTCCAGCGTCTTTCAATGTCTCATCTCCAAAATTTTGTTGTAATCTTCCCTTTGTTACATTGTATATTCCAGAGCCTAAATTATTTAATGCGTAAATATAATTTCTAAGATATCCGTTAGTTGTGTTTCTAACTGTTGTTGCTAATTGAACTGTCATCAATCCAATACGAGTTTTATTCAATGTCCTAAAAAAGTTTCCTGTATAGTTTAAGAATTTACCTCTATCTATTGAATCATAAACTTTTTTTCTTGCAGCTTCAGTACCTTCTCCTAATGTAAATAAAGCTTTATCTAAATCATTTAATTCATCAAAAAGTTCTTTAGAAAATTTTCTAGATAACAATCCTTGTGTTCCCAATGTTCTACCTGCTTCAGATATCTCTGCTAAATACAAAGCTCCAAATTCAGATGGGCTAAGATTATATTTACTTAAAACACCTTGAAATGAATCCATTAACTTTGATTTTGTAGCATCATCAGAAGACATCAATCCTCTTGCTATTCTAGAAGTTATTCTTTCTTCTAAATCTTCTTTACTTCCTTTTGTTACCCCTAGTCTAGGACCTATCATATCAATTATCTCAGCACCTGCCGATGCCACGTTAGCTATTATTTTACTGTCTAAACTTAGAAGAGTTCCTTTTTCTGGAGCTAAATCTACCTTTAGTTTTTTTCCTACATTCATGTTAAAACTTCCTGCAGTTTCATCTAAAGCTGATTTTTTTAACTTAGATAATAAATCTTTTGTTGTTTTTCCTTTTGTATTTGAAGCTCTTAAATTTTCTATAGTATGTGTTTTAAATACATCTTGAACTAAATCTCTTTTTTTGTTTAGCTCTTTAATAGCATATTGTTCAGCCACGTTAGAGGTTACTGCCTTTTTAGCACCGACTACTCCACCTAATATTGCTCCCGGAGCTAATCCCAAAGCTCCTGATAATGCTACTAGATCATAGTCAAACTCATCTTGTTTCTTTAAACCAGTATCAACTCTAGTTTGCTCTTGAGCTGCTGCAGTTCCCGATGCTCCTAGTCCATCTACCACACCCGCACCTATAGCTGTTTTGTATCCACCTTTTTGAAACCCCTCTCTTAAAGCTCTTAATCTAGAATAATTCTCAGCTTTTTTTGCTACTTCTGTTGTTACTTTTGTTCCCGCTTTTTTAGCACCATTTTTTATTAATTCTTTTATTCCAAATTTAATTCCCTGTTGAGCGGCTATAGCACCACCCTTTCCAGCACCAAAGGAAAACATACCGGCGTAAGTAGAAGGAGAAGTAAAAACACCACCTAAATAATCTGTTATAGTTTCTGCTGTAAACTCACTATCTTGTTTACCGAAAGTATCCATGAGTCTGCCCATTCTAGCTAAACCCTCTGAGTCACCTTTTCTTTGATAGTCTTGTGCTTGATACATATCTCTTACTGCAGTGACCTCATTTACATTTTGATATCTAAAATGTTCTAAGTATCTGTCATAAATATCTTCATTGTTAAAAGAGTTATAGTTTTCTCTATCTTTTAAAAACATAGAAGCATCATGAATAAAATTAAGATTATTAATTAAATTTTCTCTAGTTAAATCTTCTTTTTTAAATAGAGTATAATCGTCTGTAGTTTTCATGTTTAGTCTCTTATCCCTAGTAATAATAACGCTTCAGTTCTAGCATCTTGTAGAGTATATTTATTATTATTTTTTGTTCTTTGTAAGTATAATAATCCTGTTAATTCCTTGAGATATTCCATTCCAATTTTAGATTGAACAAAAGCTTTTCTATTCCTTTTAAATAATCTTTGATCTCTTATTATAGCAACACCTTTTGCTATAGCTTCTTCACTTATATCTTCACCTAATTTAAGTAAACTATTATCATCATTCTTATCTTTATCTTTATCGCCATCTTTTCCCGGCATATCTGGCTTATCTTCTTTTACGCCTAAGATAGCTTTGTCTCCCTCATACCCCGGTAAATCAAATATAGATTTTGTACCTATGTATACCTTACCATCTTCCCCTATAATCACTTGCTTTCCTTTTTCTACTGCTTCTCGTATTTTAGTAAGTATACTTCCTGCTTCAGCACTCGTTACTTTTTGCATTCTAGCGGCTTGATTTAACTTATTTACATAATATGAAGCATGTCTCTTTAAAACTTTTAATTGTTCTATTTTAACATTAGGACCTATATACTTACCTAAGTCATTAGTTTTTAATCCATCTGTTCCAAAATATTGTTGAGTTATTTCTCTTTCTAAAAAATTAAAGTTAGATTTTATTGATGAGTCACTTAAGCCTTCTATAGGAGACTTCATATCTTTTTCTATGTTATTTATATTCTCTATCATATCAAGAATACGTGCTGATTTTGTATTATATTCAGGGTCTTTTTTATCTAATTTATTATGCATTATGTGTAATCTAGCTTTTTCTTCCGTTACATTTGATCTCATTCCAAATATTAATGGATCTATATTAGCTTTTAATGCTGGTGGTAAATCCATTTGAGTTTCATTTATATTAACACCCCTAGCTTTTAACAATGCACCTGCACGTGTAGATATTTCTTTTTCAGCAAAATCCCCACCCCCAAAAAAATCTAATTTCATAATACCAACTGCAGCATCTTTTCCTAACGCTCCAGCATCAGGAAGCACTACAGGATCAACAGTAGATTTAGCTAAAGCCATAGCAGTTAACGGATTATTATTGTTTGTTCTTTCCCCTAATTCCAATATGCTTATAGGATGTTCTCCACTAAATCTTGACATATTTGATAAGCTCTCTGAGTAAGTTAAAGCACCCTTTAATCCACCATACTGTTTAATTAAAGTCTGTGCTGCATCAACTGCTCTAGGATGAGATGCTCCTTTATCCCCACCTACATTAGCAATAATTTGATCTACAATATCTTTGTTTTCTTTTAGTTGCTTATCGTATCTTTTTTTCTCTTCAACAGCACCTTGATAAGAAATATTAACTAAATTATCTATATTATCCTTTGTTCTTTTGATGTCATCTTGAAATTCTCTATCTAAAGATGACGCTGTTCCAGTAATTAAACCTTTACCAAATTCAGAATCTAATCCTAATGCTTTTCCTAAACTACCTAAAAATGCCATTATGTTCTCCTCGCCATTAATCCCATTGGTTCATTATCTGTTTCTTCTTGCTCCATAGGAAGTTCTTGGGGTTGCATTCCCTCTTCTTCCATAGGCTCATTTCTTTGCCTCATCATATCATTTATTATTCTGCTTGAAGATGTTGGACTCTCATTCATTTCACCTTCTTCCATTCCAGTTACGTATTTAACGTCTACTGAATCTCCTATTGATTTTAATAACTCAACTAATATAGGTAAAAGTAACATACCCACATCTACACTATGCACACCTTCCATAACACTAGAAAGTTGCATTGTGTTGGCTATAGTTGTTAAAGGTATGCCCATTTCCATAACATCAATTAATTGACTTTTAAATTGTTCACTTCCTATTCTTTCTACGTAATAGTCAGTAGCCTCTTCTACAGTTGCATATGTAGGAGGGTTTTGCCAAGGTCTAGCACCTACCTCATGTGTCATTCCCATTCCGGGAATAGGTCTATCAAACGATTGTTCCATCATCTCCACCATTCTTATTTCTATTGTTAGCACTCTTTATGTGCTCATATATTTCTTTAGCTATCAAAGCTGGTTGATTTTTTGTAGCAGTACCCATGTCTTGTACCGTAGGTCTTGATCTAGACATCATGCCACTACCTGTCGGTTTTGTTTCTTTTGTAGGCAACTTTAGCTTTTCAAAAGAATTTATAACTGTTCTTGCATGATTTGTAATCATTTTTACTCCTTATACCTTGAATATACCTTTAATAAATGCAGATCCTAATGTTCCAATTAAACCACCTAATGCTGTACCTGCCGCTGAAGATGATTGTAACTTAGCTGCCTCTGATCTAGCATCTGCACTAATATTTGCTATAGCTAATGCATTCAATCTATCTAATTGATTGTCAGCACTAGTCCATGCCCATTCCATTGAATCACTAAAATAAGACCAAAGGTTATCATATGCAGTTTTAGATATATCAAGAACTGCACTAGCATTTAATTCGTTTGCTCTATTGATTGCCGCAGTATCTGCTGTAGCAATCTCTCTTCTCCACACTGCATTGCTTTGTGCTATTGCTAATTGATTAGTAGCATTAAACTGATCACGTTGATTATCTATTTCGGCATTAAATCTTTCTACAGTATTAATCTGTCCTGCATTAAACTGTGCTTGAGCATTAGCTTGTGTTGCATTAAACTGTGATGCTGTCTGTGCTAAATTAGCAAAGAATTGATCTGTTTGATTCTGCGATGTTGCATTAAATTGATTAGCGGCATTGATAGCAGCTTGATCTGTAAACAAAGCTTGTGTTCTTTGCTGTGCCTTAAACAATTCTGTTTGTTGTAGATTAGATAAATTAGCCATCTCTAATTGTAAAAAGTTCTGTGCATTTTGCACTGCAGCTTTTTGTCTGTTATTTAAATTAGCCATATCTAATTGAGACAATGCTGATGCTTCAGCCATTACTAATGCTTGTCTATTGTTTAAATTAGCTAAGTTCATAGTATTAGCAGCTCTACTGTTTTCTAATGCAATCTGTTGCTCTGCAGTAAAGTTTCTATTTGCTACATCTGATATCTTAGATGCATTTATAACCCTTGCTTTGAAGGCTTGATCAAATTCTTGTCCAATAAACTTAGCTCTTTGTTGAGCAGCCATTAACGCTCTTTGTTGTCTATTAGATAAGTTCTGTCTTTCAAACGCTGTAAATGTTCTAGCATCTGCCATAGCTACAGGTAAAGCTGATTCCATAGCTGCTTGAATGAGAGCTTGTCCAGCAATAGAACTTGATGACAACCCTCTTGCTGACATCTGTTCAGCTACTTTTCTCATTGCACCTGATGCCCAAGCTGGAGTGTTGCCACCTTCAAACTGTGTCATTAACTCTGAGAGTTGTCCTTGTACTGTAGCTTTCTCTGATGGAGTTGCTTCAGCGGCTTGTATTTGTTCTGCAAACTTAGCTGCCTTTTCTGCATTTGCTACACCATCAATAAGCTCACCGTCTTGTATCTCTCTTTGTACAGGGTTTTCTAATTTAATATGCTTACCTTGAGCAGCATCTAAATTACTAACACTAGACTCTGTTTGTTCTGCGGCTATAACTTTACTTCTTGGATCGTTAGGATCAGTTTGAGCGGCATTTACTGTATCTAGTGCGGCATTGACTTTATCTGAAGATGTTTCTGCAGTTACAGTGTTAGCATCAGTTTGAGTTGGAGTATCAGCAAGTGTAGTATCTGCAGTCTTAGCATCAACCTTTACATCTCCTGACACTTGACCTGCATCTTCATCAATAATTTGATTTTCATTTGTTCCCACTCCTATAGGAACTGTTACTCCACCTTCAGGTAATCTTGGGTCTTGCATTCTATCTGCTGTAGCATCTGCAATAGTTTTATCAGTGCCTACGTTTCCTCCTACTGGAACTTCAGTTTGTGGTAGTTTATTATACTGTGTATCTGTAGTTCCACCTTCTTGCATCTTTACTATCCCACCTTTAGCCATTCGTTGTGCTACAGATTCATACATATTCATCTCTTGCTTCTTATTAGGATTTTTATCTAAATAAGAATTAAAGTTATTCATAGAACCTGTATACCCCATTTTAGCAGCTATCTTTCGCATGCCTTCGGGTTTAAATTTAACAAATCTAGCCATTATCTATTTCCCATTAATATTTTATCTAATTTATCTTCTAGTCTTTTCATTGCATCCATAATGTCATGCATATCATCTTTAACATCATCTTTACGTGCATACTCTTCACGTGTTTTATTTAAGAGTATCTGTATACGCTTGACCTCCTGAAACATTTTATTAAATGCCCATCCACACGGTACAACGACCATTGTCAATATAATATTCCAAAATAACATAGCATCCATTTCCATTAGTAATCCTCTAGTTTAGGAAAATTATAAATAGGTGCAATCTCACCTATAGGAGACTCAAACAATTTTTTAAAATCATCTACAGAAGAACAAGCAGTTATTTTATCTTCTATAGTTTTGCAAGCTGTTCTTGTATCTGTTCTGTACTTTGTTATGTTATCAGGTATAGCAGTTCCTGTATCTGCTTTTCTAATGACATACCAATCAGTTGATTGTAGCTGACTATTACAACTATTTTTAGTATCACTTAACCAAAGAGTTTTTAAATCATCAAGATTCTTTTCTATTAATTTATTATCAGAATCTACACCACTGTAAAACCTATCATCATAAGATGGAGGCACAGCGTCATCTTCCCAAACTAACTTCATAGTTACTTTATAATCATCACTCCATGTATTCCATGTAGGTGGATATTTTAAACCTCTATAAGTAAACATTTTACCTATAGGTGCAACAAAAGCATCTAACTGTAATATATCATCATATTTTGTTTTCCAAGGCATTGTTTTCTCCTATCTAGCGTTGTTAAATTTAAAGGGATTTGAAGCAAAGGCTAAATACACGTAGGTATTACTTGCACCTACATCAGCGTTATTACCCCGAACTTTGAAGCCATTGCTAACAAAGTCTATGTTAAAACCACTACCACCCGTAGCGTTATTTGATGTACTAGGCTGAACTCCAATCGGTATTGGGTTTGCTCTACCTGTATAATATCCACTATGCTCTATATCTCTTATTGTCCAATCTTCAGCGGCATCTATATTTTTTATTGCAACAAAACTAGGCAAAAATCCTGTGAAGACGAAGGCATTATCACTTGAAGAATTATTACCTTCGTAGCTGCCTATACGACTAAATCCCTCTACTTCGGCAAACACAAAAGCAGTATAATTTGAACTACTTTTATTCACAAAAGCATTTCCATTTGAATCAGTATCTCTAACTGTAAAAGTAGTTGCTGAGACTGCTTTTATCTGACTTGCATAACCACTTTGGGCACTACTAGAGTTTAAAAGTAAATTTTTCTTTGTGTAAGTAGCGTCAGCACTTAAATCTTCGTGGTAAACTTGCCATCTTGTAGAACTGTCAGTTCTGTTTTTTACAATAACCATTCTTGGTGTAGTGCTTAACCCATGACCTATTGTTAGGTCACTACTATTTGCTCCAGTTCCTACATAATTTATAATACTAAAACCTGCAGTGATATTTGATTGTACCTTAGATTGTATAGTGCCACTAAAATTAGAAGAACCTTTGATGCTGTTAGTATTTATAGATCCACCCATTCCTGAATGGACAGAACACCAATAATATAATGCAGGTGCTGCTGAAGGCACAGTAAATACCAATCGCCTAGTTGTAGCAGAAGCAAATCCACTTGTATATTCACTATATGTTTTAGACACACCATCTAAACTATACGTTATACCTGAAGTATAAACAGTTCCATTGGCGGCAGTTCCAATGCTAAATGGGTGAGAAGCGTTACTAGAGTCATCCATGTTAAATGTGTACACACCACCTTCTTGTAGGTCAAGCGTTACAGCTTGTTGACTAAAATCGTTAAATTCATATTTATTATTACTACCACCTGTTTGATTATTCCCTGTATAATCAGCAACTTTTACAGTGTAAGTTATATTAGGTGTAGAAGTATCTCCTTTCCAATTCCATGTTGCATATTTAGAATTATTTTTATTTACTGGGTCATAAGTAGATGCACCTGATGTTACATTTATATTAACAGCAGTAATACTTGATATGACTCCTGTAGTCACGTCTAATGTAGAAATTGCACCACAAGTTGTTCCATATTCATCTTGATTGTATGGTCTATCATATCTTACAGCTTGTATTCCACCATCAGAAGTAAATCTAAAACCGTAATATCTACAAGCAGGAGAACTATAGTTGTAGTTGTGCGATTTAAATATATAAGGAGACACATTAGTAGCAGAAGGATTAACGTTTTGATTACCCGCACTTAATCCATAATAACTTGCAAGACCACCACCTGTCCAAGCTACGTTACGAGTGTTTACGCCATAAGCACCAAAAATAGTTGTTGTATCACTAGCTGATATATTGTCTCCTGCATTATATGTAGTGCCTCCTATTTGAATACTTATTCCTGATGGCACTTTCGGATACCAAGTTTGAGTGGAGTTACCACCCGATACCCATGCATCAAATACTACTTGTTGGGTTGCTCCTGATTGTGCAGTATGTGTAAACCCATCTGCTGTGAATGCTGAAATCCAACCTTCCGTTGTTTCTGCTCCTGTGGAAGGAAGCTGTAATTCTTTTGAAGAACCTCTTGAGCTATCCACAAGAACATGATTAGTGCTACTGTCTGTTATATTTTTTATCCAAGTAAAATCAGGTTTAAAGTTAATGCCTGTTACACTAAAACTTGCACCTGACCCAGTGTAAACTTTATTTTGAAAATAATCGTTTGGCTGTTCATCTTCGTTAGCAGACAGCGTAACATCGGGTAGGTTATTAGAGTTTAATGCTAAAAACCCAGTTGGAGGAGGGTGTTTAAATTTTGCACCACCACTATATGTGTTTCCCGAACTAGTTATCACGTTTGCAAAAGTATCATCTTGTCCAAAATTCCAAGTTATACTTGTTCCAGTAGAATGTGGTTGAGCATAGAAAAAATAAGCATGACCATCGCCAGTTGGAACTTCAGAACCACTTGCAAAAGCATTTGTTGTCGTACCATTTGCTATCTCAGTCGCAGTTGCAGAATTACCCCAAGTATTATTTACTCCTAAGTAAAAAGCATTGTTATCTAGGTCAAGTGCAAATTGTATCACATCACCAGTTGAAAACGATGCTAATCTCCCATTTCTTGCCGCAGCATCAAGTTGTCCAGTTCCGTTTCCCAATACAAAATACTCATCGTAAGTTCTAGCGGGTCTGGCTCTCAAACCAATCCTAACATAATCACTTGCAACCCAAGAATTTACAATGCATTCTGCATACCATTTTCCTGAAGTCATCCCAAAATTACTTTGTCCGTTTGTCCAACCTGAAGATGAACCAGTAACTTTAAGGTTGCCCTCAGAATATGTACCTTTATAATAACTTTGATAATCTTGTGGCTCTGATAAAGAACTTAAAGCAGTTGCAAAATTATTAGTAGGCGAATCAGGCACGATATCCCAGCTATTTAAGTGATAAGTAGTATAATCATTACTACCTGCACTATCTTCTCCAATAGCACTACTATTTCCAAAATTTAAATAAAATCCGTTATTACCATAAGTTAAGCCTGATACTGTCTTGGGTATCCAAATCCCTTGCTTCGTCTCTCCGAAGGTAGTAGGTGTTAATTGTTGTCCATCTACAAAATGCATCTCAGACATATAGCCTGTAAAATGACTTCCTACTCTTTCTTTACCAATAGTAATTGTATTAGTAGCAGTAAGTAATGTTGAGTTATAAGTAGCAGATGCTATGGTATTTGTTGATAATGTTTGCCTAACCCCGTTAACATAAATTATTGCTTTATCATCTGTAGTAGAGTTAGAATGGTCAACTGCACAAACAACATGATACCAATTACTAGTATCCCGAAATGCGTTATTTGTAATTATAGAAATTCTAGTAGCACTACTAGCATAGTGTGTGTAATGAAGATTATCATTGCTAAAAGTTAATTGTTCTCCATTAACACTAGATGAAATTATTCCTGCACTTGAACCTTCAGCATGAAGAACACTTCTTTTTATCCAAACTGATAATGTCCATTTATATGCACTCGTTGGAGTAACTGCTGCTCTTGTTAGGTAAGAACTGTCTGTGGTATTAGCATTCGGTCCTTCATTAAAACGTAAAGAATTGGCTAACGTTTTTGTATAGAATCCACCTGTAGCATCTCCACTACCATAACTTTTAATTATTGACATTAAGTTAAAGCTCCTGACGATGTAATAAATATGCTATCATTTCCTGATGCTGCAGTAACGAAGTATGTTAACATATAAGTTCCTGCTGCTTGTATAGCAGTTAATGTTTCTGCGTTTATCGCAATCGTGGCTGCAGGGGTTATAGCATATGCACTACCTAGTACTAATTTAATTGTTCCTGATTGACCTACAGCAGTAGATTGATTATCAAATCCTAAACTAGTAATAGCACCTGATGCAGTTAATGTAAAGTTGTTATTAACAGACAAATCAAAATTAACTGCACCACTTGTACCACTTGCGGCAGAGGGTGCTGTTCCCGGTTTTGCTCTACCTGTTACTGTTACATCATTTGTTATAGTAACATCATTTGTTATAGTAACATCATTCGCAAATGTAACATCGCCACCGTCTACAACTGTCATTGCATCATCACCATCTGTGAATGCAATCTTAGTTGTTTGTACTTCTCCCGGAACATTTATTCCAACCGCGGCATCTAGTATTTTCATATTTACAGCGTCACCATTATCAGTGAACACTAAGTCTTTAGCATCAGTTGCTAGTTTAACAGTAACATCTCCACTGTTTCCTTCAGTGACTCTTAATACTTCACTTCCAGCGTCTTTAAATATAAATATACCAGAATTAGCGTCTAATGTTACATCGCCTCCTGAATCAAGTGTAATTGGGTTTGCAGCAATGGTCACACCTGTTGTGCCATCGTGTGTAATTGTTGCGTCAGCATCTGCACCTAAACTAATAAGAGCACTATCTGAATTTAAAACTAAATCGTCTCCTACAGTTAAATCACCAGAATGTGTAAATCCTACGTGTGCAGTTACACCTGTTGCTGATATAGTAAGTTGAGGTGTAGCACTACCTGCAACCATGTTACTAATAATAACATCACTATCTTCGTTTCCTGCAGTTGTATCTGTTATCTTAGTTTTAATTTCACCCATGATAACGGAGTTATTAGAAGCGTTATCACCTTTAAACTGTACACTTCCTATAATATCATTGTTAGAAGCATTGTTGTTATTTCTGTCAAGTACGAGAACAGGACCTGCATTTGCATCTGTATTAGCACTTGTTACTGTTAAACCTGTATCTGCTACATGGGTAATTGTTATATCGTTGTCTGCACCAAATCCTAAAACAGAAGCGTCAGTGTTTAAATGTAAATCATTACTAACCCTAACAGTAGTAGCAGTTACATCTAAAACACCACTAGAAGATTGATGCACTTTTGTACTAGAACTACCAAATTGTAACTCACTTGTTGAGTTTAGTAATAGACCTGTGTCAGCTACGTGTGTTAAATTTACATCATCGTCTGCACCAAAGTTTACTATAGCACCATCACTTTTTAATCTTACATCATCTCCAAAAGTAGCATCAGCACCTACACCTAAACCACCACCTACAATTAATGCACCATCGCTTGTTGTAGTATTTGCTGTAGTCGCATGAACTGTTACGTTTAAATTTTCATCAATAGATACTGCAGGAGTAGTGCCTACAGTAGAGCCTTTACCTATCACTAGATCATCAGCACTATCGTCAAGTCCTACATAAAAATCTTGAGCATTACCATCAAAGACTACTTTAGTATCTTCTGCACCACCATCTCCTATTGTTAATGTAGGTGTAGTGCCATTTATTAATATAGAATTTGCAGTAGTTAATGTGCCATTTAAAGTTAATCCAGTATCTGCCACATGAGTTACTGTTATGTCATCATCTGCACCAAAACTTAAAACTGCACTATCTGACTTTAACTTTAGGTCATTACCTAATACTGCATCTTTAACTACAGACAGACCACCATCTGTTTGCAACGAACCATCAGTAGTCGTTGTTGCATCTGTAGTGTCTTCTGTCTTTATAATACCACCTGCAGTTAAAGCATTAGATACATCTACTAAAGAACTAGCATTTAAATCAATAGTTGCTTCACCATCTATTCTTAATACCCCATCTCCTGATTGTTGTATAAAAGAAGCAACGTCACCAAAAGTTAATTTGTTAGTACCGTTAAGTGTTAATCCTGTTCCATCGGTATGTGTTAAAGTCGTATCGTTGTCTGCACCAAAACCTAACACAGCATCATCGCTGTCTAATTTTAAATCATTACTAATTAAAACAGCAGTTGATGCGTTTATATCAACAGTAGGTGCAGTTATTTGTAGTTCAGTATCAGCATTAATATCTAATTGACCATTGGCTGAAGAACCAATATTTAAATCAGCATCTCTAAATTGAATAACATTAGCTGTTAATAATCTTAATCCTGTATCAGGTATGTGAGTAATTTTTACATCTTGATCGTCACCAAAGAAAATATTTTTATTATCAGCTAAATATATATCTCCCCATTCTTTTGAAGTTGTTCCTAAAGATACACTTCCTGCACTTGCTCCTGTTCCTAATTCAATAGCAGTAGAAGCTATAGTAAGAATATTAGCTCCCGGACCTAGTTTCGTTATAGGACCCCCTTCTCCTGCAGTTCCATCGTGAGAGTGTCCACCTGAACCATCAAATGCTGATTGTAAAGCAGTGTATTCTGTAGTAAAATCTTCTGATCGGATAATACTTCCTGATTGTATATTACCACCTGTGGTAAATGTATATGAATTTCCCATGTTATCTTCTCTCGTTAGTTGTGTATTCTAATGTAGCAGAGTCAAGTGAAAAAGCTGGATTGCTATCGTTACTTGTGATATTGATAGCAGCAGTAAATCCTGAACCTATTAATTGAGATTCAAATTGACTTTGCGTATTAGCAGACCCATATGTAGCTGTATTAAAAACAGCATTAGGATCATTAAAAAAGAAAGTGTTACTAGCTGTGCTTGAAAAAGTTATACTATTAGGTTGAAAATCTGTATCTTTTTCAAAGTCTAATTTTAAACTAACAGTAGTATCAACACTTCCCGTAGGCTCTGTGTATAATATTAATTTATAAAATGTCTTTCTAATTCTTGGGTCATTTACAGGAAAGAAAGGAGATTCGTAAGTAGCAGATATATTAGTGCCATCAAATGAGTTTCCTGATTCTAATCTATATACGTAACCATCATCGTTAGCGAAGTAAATAAATTCTGTTTCACTGTCATATGAACTGTCTGCAACAAAAGAGTTTATGCCTCTTGTCTCTGCCCATGCCATGCCTTCTCCACCTTGAGCAGCAAATTGTGTTCCGATTATACCTAAAGCAGAAGCATCAGTAAATCCTGCGTTAAATCCAAATATTCTATACTGACTCTTTTCTCTTATAGTTATACTTGAAAAAGATGTTGAGTTAGCAGTAAACTTTGTAAACTCAGGCTGAATAGTTTTAGATACCACAGCTAAACTAAAGTCACCAATTCTTTCAGTTGCACCAAGAAGTCTTAATCCGTCAGCCGCTAAGAACATGACATCACCACCAACTTCTTGAACTGTATCAGCAGCTATTGCTCCCACATCGTCTGTTATTGCATCTAGTCTAAAAGTTTGAGTTGTATTACCTGTAAACTTTTTTATACTATTTTGAGAGAATATAATTAATTGTTCACGGAAAGTAATTATATCTGTAACAGTGCCATCAAGATCAAATGTACCACTACCACTAAAATTATCACTTGTTGAACTAGCAGCACCTGAATAAATAACAGTGTTACCAATTACAACAAATAATCTTTCTAAATGTACAGTTACAAAACTTGCACCTGTAAAGTCATTACTTAAACTTGTTTGTTGTGTTAAAGAACTACCGTTGTATATAAAAGGTTTTCCATTACCATCTACTATAAAAAGCTTATCTGTTCCCGTAAAATTATATTTAGCAAATCTTACTTTGCCTGAACCACCTAAGTTAGTTCCACCACCTGTTAGTTCTGTCCATCCACTACCTGTAGATCGCCAAAGTTGATTTCCTCTAGCGGCTATAACTGCTCCACCAAAACGTACTAAACCTCTTATTACTCCACTTCCACTAATTGCATTAGGATCAGCTTTAGAAAAGCCTTCTATTTTTCTGTAGCCACCTTCTATTGAAGGTTCAAAGTTTAAGAGTGTAGTAGCACTACCCGGAGCATTAATACCTTGCTGTAAAGGACTAATGTTCTTTAATAAGCCACCTTTAAATTCAACGGGGAATGTTTGCCAAGAATCTGCCATTCAATTTCCATATATATAGTTGTACATATTTACTTGAAAAAGTCAAGGATTTAAGGTAGAACTCACGGAGGTTCTAGCTATCATAGTTGATCTTACATAATCATATCTATTGATTAATAAAGACCTCATATTCTTTATGCCTTCTTCAAATTTATCTTTTGCTATCATAGCATCTTGAGAGTTGCCTCTAAACAAGTAAGCGTAATGCATTGCACCATCTACTATAACATGGGCAAATCTCTCTGGAACTATAGGAACATCTGTAGCATTTTCTAAATCTACAGGTATTCTATAATATTCATACACTAATGTGTATGCTTTATCAGGTGGAGGTATAAGACCGTATTCTTGACTAGGTGTTCTAAAAACAAAATCAGGAACTCCTGAACCACCATTGTCTTCATCATATTCATGATGTATATATTTTTCTAAATATTCTTCATAGCTTAATATTCTAAGCTTCTTTGTTGATACACCTAAAGAAGAGCTTTCTTTTATTCTAAATGTATTAACATCTAATATCTTAGAATCATCAGGCACACCATAACGCAATGTATGTGCAGTTAATACATCCTCTTGTGTTACGTGATTATAGGGCCAATTATATTCGTTTTGATTTATATAACGAATAGATGAATTTATAGAATCTTTTGCTTGAGCATAAAATCCTGTAGCCGATGCAAAATTACTTGATGTTAATTCTACTTCATTTAGCCTTCTATTTATTTGATTAACTAATCCTAAAAAATTATAAGCCATTATTTTTCCCTCACTTTAAGTTTAACACTCCGTTCTGCTTGGCTTCCCGTGCTATCTGTAATTCTACAAAAGAAAGTATATTCTAAATTATTTGTTCCAGAACCTATATTTATTGTTGCAGTTTTACCATCACTGCTTTGTGTTTGTGCCACATTCTGTATACCATTTACAGTAGCTCCACCACCTATTGTTGTTTTTACTCCACTTGCGTTATTAACTGACCATACAACACTACTTATAGTTGCCGAGCCAAGAAATCTTGACCAATCAATACTATAGTCTAATTGTTCGTCAGGGTCTTTATTGGGCCATCTAAATGACATTGTTATCTCCTATGCTGCTACTCTTACCGTTCTTTCGGCACTTGTTGTTTGTCTTTCTACATATACCCTTCTATCTTCAAAAGGTACAAATATTGTTCTATCTCCTGTTGTTGTCTGCCTTGGAGCAAAAGCAACTCTAGGAAACGCTGAAACATTCACTGTTCTATCTAATGATGTAGTTTGTCTTTCTACATATACTGTTCTCTTTTGAGAGAAGGTATCTCTAACTGCATTAAAATCAAATGATGCACCTGATGCTTGTATACCTACTGAACCAAAAGCAGCAGGGTCAAAAACTGAAGGTGTATTAGTTTTAGTGTTTATAGCTTCTGCTACTATGGTAGAATCGTTCTTGGCAGTAGTTAATCCTATATTTACTTTAGTACTAGCAGTCTCTTCTTGTGGTATATTTTCTGTAATTTGAATTTCTGTACCATCAGTATTTAAAGCAGTCTTTGATGAAACAGATTCTGATACAATTAAACTACTGTTTTTACCTATTGTGTCTGTACTTATACTAGACTTTGTACTGAATCCTTGTAATATTATTAATACGTTTTTATCAGTAGAAAAAGGTACTTGACTAAATGGTAAAGTTGAAAATGTCATACTAAGTTAATTAACTTCCTGAATATTAAATCTTGCTGCATTAGCTTGAACAACTATAGTGTCTGTACCACCTTGTCTTCTAACTACAACTCTATATGCGTCACCACTTGTTACACTAACCATAAAGTTAATAGAAGCAGTTTGTTCGCCTTGGGATGAATTACGATTGTATGTCATGCCAGTAGTTCCTGTAACAGCACTAAAAGAACCACCACTAGGTTTCTTTTGTAGTTCTATTTCACAATCAGACCTGTCACTACCTGATGTAATCTTTGTTGTAACATCTGAAGCAAATCTAAATATACCTGTTTTATTTATTGTTACTTCACCACCACTTTCTACAAGTATTGAGTTATCTGAATTTAAAGTAACTGTATCAAAATCTATTGTAGCAAATGAACTTGTAAGGTTTGCACTATTACTACTTCTAAAAGCTTGAAAGTACTCAGATTTTAAAGCTATAGTACCACTTGCATCAGGCACTGCTATTGTTCTATCTGCTGTAGGGTCTGTAATATTAAGTGTTAATTCATGAGCATCTCCAGTTGCACCTTCAAATATAAGTTGACTTATAGGGTCACCAAAAACAACTTTAGATACATTATTAAGTTTAAATGAATCTTGTCTTACATCTAATACTGTTTTTAATTCGTCTGTTTGATGTATTTTAAATAATAGTCTACCATCTTCTGTTGCATCAGTTACATCTGCAGCTTTAGCTTGAAAAGATGCATATTCTATTGTTTCACCTGCATCATTTCTTCCTTTAAAAGTAATTGCACCTAAAATATCATCATCTGCAGGAGATGAAGAATTTCTATCAAGAGTTAGTATTGGACCTGCTTCTGCACCTGCATCAGTAGATGTAAGAGTTCCATTAAAACTACCACCACCACTACCAATACCTAAGTTTGATGGTGTAATCTTTTTCATTGTGCCACCATCATCAATAAGCACAAAGTCTGCATCACTACTTGATGTTGTAGTTGCTGGTGTGTCTGAGTTACCTGTTGTTAATACTGTTCCAGTTGCATTAGGTAGTGTAATAGTTCTATCTGCTGTTGGGTCAGTAACAGTTAATAATGTTTCAAAATTATCATCTGTAGAACCTTCAAACCTAATGTCTACATTTTGCATTAAATGAAGGTCACGATAAAAAAAGTTTGCACTATATCCTATTTGATAAGCAGTATATAAATTTCCTCCTTCAAGTCCTTGAAATCTTATAAGACCATCTTCACTGCCATTTGTAGGGTCAGTTATAATACCAGTAATTGCTCCATATACAACTGGAGATGAAACCGAATCTTCACCAACAAATTGTATTTGTCCAATTAAATCATTAACTGCTGGACTAGCACTATTTCTATTTAAAATAAGTATAGGACCTTGATTTGCATCAGCATCATATGATGTTAATGTCGTTGAAGGGTTAGTTGTTGAAGTAAAAAAGGTATGAGTTATACTTCCATCACTGGCACAAATATCAAACAATTTACTATCAACATTTGATTTAAGTTGAAGTCTAGTAGAACCATCATCACCTAATTGTTGAAACTGCCAACTTCTATCTGTAGCAAAAGTTAAAAGAGCATCACCACTATTGCCACCAGTAACTGTAAGACCACCACCTATTGTGGCATCACCATTACTATCTTGTAAAACAACTGTTCCACTAGCATCAGGTAATGTAATAGTTCTAACTGCAGTTGGGTCTGTTACAACTAATGTTGTTGTATTAGAATCATTTGTAGCACCATCCCATATAATACCATATCCACCATCTAAAAATATGTTATTAAACATTGTAATTTGTTTATTTACAAAAATATTATCAAATGCCATTTGCATAAATTCAGCTTCTGAACCACCTTGCAATACATTAAATGATAAATTACCACCCTCATTGCCATCAGTAACAGTAGCTATTTTAGTTGTAATTCTACCATAATTAACATTTTCAGCGGCAGAATTTCTGCCTTTAAATACAAGTTCACCTAATTGGTCATTAAAAGCAGGAGAAGCTGATGTTCTTCTTAAAGTTAAAGTAGGGTCTGCATCTGCATCTGCATCTGCATTTGTAATTAATGTATCACCTGTAATAGTTGTAGGTTTATTAAGAAATATGCCATTGGCAGCAAGTTCTACAAATGTAGTCATATTACCATTTTGCATTATATCTAATTCAAGTCTTCCTCTTTCATTTCCATTCGTAGGTTCAAAAATACTTGAAGTTATTGCCGCATATCTTAACTTATCATCATTATCATCTTCACCATAAAAATCTATACGACCTAAAAAATCTGCAGTATCAGGACTTGCACTGTGTCTATATAGTTCTATTAATGGAGCAGAACTTGCACCTGCATCTGTAGATAAAAGCTCTAAGTTACCAGTAACTGTTGCACCAGTAGAAGTTGTTTTAAACTTTTCTGTTCCATAATGATATAGAAGTGCTTCGCCAGTAGAACCATCTGCTCTAAAATATGTAGTCGTGCCACCACTGCCATCATCAGACATAATATCAATATCTGCATCATCAGCAAAGTTTCTAAATATTACATTACCTAATAAATTGTTTAATGCTGTTTGAGAACCATTATGTAAAATTTGAAAATCATCACTATTACCTATTTTTAATATATCATTGTCACCAAGACTTACGCCATCAGCTACAAGAGTGCCAGTTACAGTTGCACCAGTTGCAGTGGTTTCAAATTTTTTAGTGCCATCGTGATGTAGTTCAACACTACCATCTTGATTAGCTACAATACTTTGTTCACCAAATTTACCTTGTATTTTAATAGGACCTGAACCATTGACATTTGCAATAACTGTTTGTCCGTCATGGTATATAAAAAAGTCATCATTAGTTCCAATAGTCAATCTATCTCCAGTTGAAGAACCATCAGCAATACTTATTACATCAGATACAAGAGTGCCAGTAACTGTTGCACCATCAGATGTCGTTTCAAATTTTTTACTGTTGTCGTGGTAGAGTTCTACTGCTCCATTATATATACCTCTAAAGAATTTCTCATCACTAACAGTTCCTAACTCTATACCATATTGATTGTCATTACCATTAAATTGAATATAGCCTTGATGTGTTGTATCAATTACTTGTTGAATTTTTGTAGCAGAAGTATTCCAATTCGTGCCATTGCCATCTCTAATTTTATTAATTCTTAATGATGAACCATTTCCATTGTTAATAAAAAAATCAGCTACTGTTTCTGTATCACCATTTGATGTACCTAAATTTGGTGCTGTTACTTTTATACCATCAGCAGTAGTTTCAAATGTTTTAACATTATCATGGTATAAATTTATAGCACCATTAGCAGTAGCGTCTAAATAAGTTTCAGCAGTTTTACTTGCAAGATGTAAATCATCTGAGTATATTGCAAATAAATTTGAAGTATTAACCTGAATACGAGCATCAAAATCATCAGTTTGAGGACTTTTAAAATCAATAAATGCACCATTTGTTCCACCGATTTCGATAGCTCCGTGATTGCTTTGATTTGTAATTTCAACATTTACAATTGAGTCGACATATGCAAAACCATTAGAACGAGTTTCAAACTTTTTCTCATTGTTGTAATAAAGTTCTACTGCACCATCTGCATTAGCTTCAAGCATTAGTTCTGAAGTGCCTGATTTTTCTAATTTAAATATAGGGTTTGCCTTTACTATTAATGAGCCACCACCATTATCTTCTATAAGGCTATTACTTCCATTGTGTCGTATTACCAAATCACCATCAGCACCAAGCTTCAATAGAACATTATCTGCTAAATTCAAAGAATCATCTGATTTATCAAATACTATGTTACCACTTGTACCAGTGAATGTTACGTCACCATCATGTATTGCACCATCATCTGTTACAGTGCCAGTTACTTCTATGCCACCACTTGTAGTTTCTAATTTTTTATTGCCATTATAATAAAGCTCAACTTGTGAATCTTCTAAAGCATTAATCATATTCTCATTCATAGCTGGGTTAACAACTTTAAAATGATTTGTTGTAAGCAATAAAGCACCAGTACCACTATCACTTATAAAACTATTATTACCATTATGTTGAATTGTTAAATCATTTGATGCTCCAAATTGAAGTAGTTCACTATCGCCTAAAGTTATTCCGTCTGCTGTAAGTGTACCAACAATATCTACACCAGTATCTTCTGTTGTTAATTTTTGACTTCCATTATAATATAATCTTGTAAAACCTCCAGTATCTGCTCTCAATAAAAATGCACTATTGTCAGCAGTTCTAACTCTAAACGAACTTGACCTAACATTTAAATTACCAGTACCAGTTTCTTGAATATAACTATCAGAACCATCGTGATATATTTGCAAATCAGCACCAGTACCAAACTTTGCTGTTACATTATCTGGAAACTTTAGTGAATCATCTGACTTGTCAAAGACTATGTTTCCATTTGTGCCAGTAAATGTTGCATCACCATCTATTGTTAATCCAGTAAGTGTACCTAAAGATGTAATGTTTGTTTGAGCTGCACCTGTAACTGTAGCAGCAGTTCCACTTGCGTTACCTGTTACGTTACCTGTGATATTACCA
>MDTG01226370.1_pt1 | contig 28510 bp, 26 predicted proteins | sample 811421 | NCBI WGS metagenome assembly MDTG01 (sample SAMN05326645, study PRJNA326480) | marine metagenome | isolation source: seawater | place: Pacific Ocean: South East | collected 2011
ACCGCGAGCCGCTCGGAGGCCGCGCGCTGGCGCTCGGAGGCGGCGCGCTGGCGCGCCTTCTTCTGCCGCAGTCCGGCCGCTCGCTTGCGGAGCGTGGTCCGGAGCATCTGCTCGAGCGCCTCGCGCTCGAGGCCGACCCGGTCGGAGAAGGCCTCGAGCATTTGCTGCTCGCCCGGGTCGATCACGCCGTCGACCGCGGCGACCTGGATCAGCCCCTTGAGCAGCAGCTTGCGCTCCTCGAGCTCGCGCGGAACGGTCAGGCGGGCGCCGCCCTGGCGCGCGTCCTCGACCAGCTCCTCGAGCACGCCCGCCGGCACGCCCCACTGATCGCAGAGCGCCTGGATCAGGCGGAGCTCGCGCTTGCCCACGCGCCCGTCGGCGGCCGCCATGGCGACCAGGTTCCCGACCCGCTCGAACAGCTCCTGGCTCTCGCTCACAGCGCCTTCCTACCTGAGATGAACCGTGGTCCCGCCCGACGAGACGAAGACCAGACCGATCCACGGTAGCCCTTCAGACGGCCGCGCGCGCAGGGTGTAGGTCCCGAGCGGCAGGCTCTGCGAGAAGCTGTAGTCCTTCGGGCGCAGCACGCCCTTGGCTCCCTCCCGCCCCCAGACCTCGATCTCGATCTCGTGCTCGGCGCGCGCGAAGACCTCGAGCTGCCCCGTGGTCCGCGATCCGCCACGGAGGCGGCGCTCCGAGCTCTGAAAGCGCCGGTGAGGTTCCTGGTACAGCTCGAGCAGACTTCGCCAGGCCTCGCTCGGGATCCCGCGTGAGAGGCGGGCGCCAAAGGACTCGGCGCCCGCTCGCTCGAGGAAGAGCGCTTCGAACCAGCTCACGTCGACCTGGTCGGGCAAGCCCTCCAGGGCGCCCGCGAGGAGCGCGAAGTCGGGCAGCTCTACGGAGCTCTGGGGGTCGAAGCGGAGCACGATCCGATAGCGCGATCGCCCGCGCGAAGCGCTGACCTCTACGCCCGCGTGCTCGCCGAGCGCGAGCTGAGCCATGCGGCCCGCCACCTGATCCAGGCCGAGCGACTCGTCCCGCAAGAGCGCGTCGTAGGGTCGCAGGAGCTCACGCCGCTGCGCGACCTCGCGCCGCAGCCGCCCGAGCTGGCCTGGGTCACGAGCCCCCCGGACCGCCTGCTGGAGGAGGTCGCGCTCCTGACGCAGGACCTTGGTCTCGGTCTGCTCCGCGACGAGCGCGCGCGCGATCTCCCGCTGGTTCTCGCGCGCCCGCGCGCGAAAGTCGCGGTCTCCGCGCTGCGCTCCCTGCCGCTGTCCTGCGTGGAAGGCCAGCCAGGGCGGGACCGTCAAGGCGAAGAGCGCCAGCGCTCGCAGGACCAGGTGGGGCAGCTGTGGCCGAGCATTCAGCAGCTGCAAGACGCCCCCCCTCACTCCCCGAAGGCCTCCTGCAGCTGCTCGCGCCGCACGCTGCGCACCCGATAGATCTCGTCGCGGGTCGGCAGCTCTTCGAGCTCCGCCAGCAGCTGACCCGCCTCCGTAGAAGCCTGGGCGGCGACGAGGCTCCGCAGCTGCGCGATCTCCGCCTGCAGCCGCCGCTGCTCGAGCAGCTCGACCTCGCGCGCAGCCTCGATCTGCGGCGCGGACACGCGCTGTTTGGCGAGGAGCGCTCTCGTCTCCCGGGCCTCGAGGGATCCGCGCAGGACACCGGCGACGAAGGCCCCCAGCGAGAGCCCTAGCGACGCGGCGGCCACGAGCGCCACGACCCCGCAGCGCAGTCTCCTGGCGCGGAAGCCCGTGGGCTCCTCGCAGAGGGGACAGAGCTGCGCGCTCGCCTCGACCGGCTCTCCGCAGCTGCCGCAGGGGGCGCTGGCGACCTCGCCGCTCAATCGATCAGCCGCACCTTCTCCAGCTCGCCCTTGTCGAGGTACATCCCGCAGTCCGATCGGCACTTGTCGATCTGGAGCCCAGGGATGTCCTTGTAGTTGACGCGCATCAGCGGCTCGGGGCAGCGGGGGCACTTGCGGTCGGTCTCGCGCGGGTTGAGCGCGGCGACCTGCCACTGGCGCAGCAGCTCGAGCTTCTTCTTCTGGAGGGCCTCACGGGGCGTGGGGGCCTTCTTGACCAGCTCCTCGGCCTCGCCGGCGTCCAGCCAGACCCCGCCGCAGCGCTTGCACTCGTCGATCATGACGCCGTCGAGCTCGTGCTCGCGCATATCGAATTGGCAGCCGGGACACTCCATGGGACCTCTAGCTCCTGCTGGATGAGCCACAGACCCTAAGCGCTCTTAGGGGGTGGGGCAAGAAAGTCGGGTATTCCGCGGGCCGGCCCTTTGCGCGTCCGCGCCTGGTCGAAGAAGCTCTTGGGGTGAGCGGATTTAGCGGCACCGAGCGCTACGAAGTCCAGCGCCTGCTCGGCCAGGGGGGCATGGGCACCGTCTACTCCGTGTTCGACCGCCGCCGTCAGCGCGACGTGGCGCTCAAGCTCCTGCTCGACTCGGAGGCTGGCTCGCTCTTCCGCTTCAAGCGCGAGTTCCGCGCGGTCGCCGACCTGCGTCACCCCAACCTGGTCCGGCTCTACGACCTGGGCGTCCTGCCTCAGGGCGGCTTCTTCTTCACGATGGAGCTCGTGGACGGGCTCGACCTCAAGGCCTGGGTCGAGCGCAAGCGCGAGGAGTCGCGCCGCACGATCCAGGTCGCGAGCGACGGCTCGGCGGTCGGGGAGATGGCCGAGACCAAGCTCGACCTCGACGCGGGCGACGCGACCGAGACCCGGACCATGCCCTGGGCCCCCGGCGGCGAGGACGGGGATGTCACCGTGCACGTGGCGCGGATCCTCGGCGAGGTGGTCGAGGGGCTCGACTACCTGCACGCCTGCCGCAAGGTCCACCGCGACCTCAAGCCGAGCAACGTGATGGTCGGCGCCGACGGGCGCGCCAAGCTGCTCGACTTCGGGATCGTGCGCGACCTCGACACCGAGGGGCTGACCGTCGAGGGCGCGGTCGGGACGCCGCTCTACATGGCGCCCGAGCAGATCGGCGGCGAGGAGACTGGCCCGCCGGCCGACGCCTACTCGCTGGGCTGCATCCTCTATCAGCTCCTCGGCGGACGCCCGCCCTTCGTCGGGCGAGCCTCGCGCGTGCTGATGCAGCACCTGCGCGAGGAGCCGCCCCCGCTCAGCTCGCTGACGCCCGACGCGGACCCGCGCCTGGCCGGGCTCTGCGGGGCCCTGCTCCGCAAGGAGCCTGGCGAGCGCCCCAACCTGGCCCACGTGCGCGAGGTCCTGGCCGAGGTCTCGGGCGAGGCGCCCCGCGCCACGACCTCGATCGCTCCGCCGCCCGCCGAGGTCGAGCTGCTCGGCCGCGAGCCCGAGCTGGGGCGGCTGGAGCGCGCCTACCAGGGCCTCGAGCTGGGCAACCGGGTGGTCCTGGTCGCCGGCGAGAGCGGCGCCGGCAAGAGCGCCTTGATCCAGGAGTTCGTCCGCCGCGTGCCCGAGGGGGTGATCCCCTGGGTCGGCGGCTGCAACGAGCGCGAGCACGTGCCCTACAAGGCCTTCGACGCGATCGTGGACTCGGTCGCGGTCGAGCTGACCCGCCGCGGCGAGGCCGCCGTGCGCCTGCTCCCCGAGGGCACGACCGCCCTGACCCGCTTGTTCCCGGTCCTGCGCGAGGTCGAGGTCGTGGCTCGCCACGACCCCGAGACGCCCCTGCGCGACGCCCAGGCGGAGCGCGCGCGCGCGGGCCTGGCCTTCTTCCAGCTGCTGACCAACCTCAACGGCGGGGCGCCGCCGCTGATGGTCGTCGAGGACCTCCAGCGCGCCGACCCCGAGAGCCTCGACGTGCTCTCGTGGCTGACCGAGCCCGACTCGCCCCCGGCGCTGGTGATCGGGACCTACGGCGCCGAGGAGGTCGGGCCCAGCCACCCGCTCCAGGAGGTGCTCGCCCTCGAAGGCGTGGAGCGCCTCGAGCTGCAGCCCCTCTCGCGCGAGGCCTGCGACCGCCTGGCGCGCCAGTGCGCCGGCACGACCCTCAGCCAGACCCAGCTCGAGCGCCTGGCCGAGGACGCGGCGGGCAACCCCTACCTGGTCGTCGAGCTGGCCCGCGCCGCCGCGCAGCTCAGCGCCGACGCGCTGCCGACGGTGGACGAGCTGGTGGGCGAGCGCCTGCGCGCCTTGGAGGAGGTCCCCCAGCGCGTGGTCGAGGTCGCCGCCGTGGCCGGCGGGCGCGCGGACTTCACGCTCCTCGCCACGGTGGCGGAGGTCGAGCCGGCGCCCCTCGCCGACGCCCTCGACGAGCTGCTGCGCGTCCAGCTCCTGCGCGAGGTCCCCGGTCACCACGGCGAGGACGCCTACGACCTGCTGCACAACCGGCTGCGGCAGGCGGTCTACGAGCAGCTCGAGCCCGAGCGCCGGGCGGCCCTGCACCGCGCCCTCGCCAGCCGCCTGGCCGAGGCCGGCGAGCCGGCCCGCGCCGTGGAGCACTACCGCCTGGGCGGCGAGGCGGAGTCGGCGCGAGAGGCGGCCCTGGCGGCCGCCCGCGAGGCCGAGTCGCTCTTGGCCTTCGACCAGGCCGCCGAGCTCTACGCCCTGGCCCTGCCGAGCGAGGTCGACCTCAGCGAGCCGGCTCAGCTCGAGGTGGCCGCCGCGCGCGGCTACGCCCTGGCCAAGGCCGGCCGCCACCACGAGGCGGCGCTGGCCTTCGAGGAGGCGGCGCCCGCGGCGCCCCCCGAGCGGGGGCGCGAGCTGCTGCTCGAGGCCGCGACCCGCCGGATCGCGGCCGGCGACGTCGAGGAGGGGATCGCGGGCTTCCAGTTCCTCTTGGCTCGCTACGGGCACCAGATCCGTCCGGGGCTGCTCCGCAACGGCTGGACGATGCTCTGCCGCTTCGTGCTGCTCTTCGTGGGCTGGTGGGTGTGGGACACCTTCGGCCGGTTCCGTCCGGCCAAGGTCGTCGGTCGCCCGCCGCGCCGCCCGCCCACGCCCGAGGAGCTCTTCGAGCTGCGCCTCTACGACCGGGTCCACCAGTGCCTGACCGTGGCCCGCCCGCTCGAGGCCGCCGTGTTCGGCGTGCTCCACGCCCAGCGCTCGCGCCGCTACGACGAGCCGACCCACCAGGGGCGCGCGCGGATCGGCTACGCGCTCTTCATGGCGGGGGAGTTCGGCGGGCTGGCCCGCAGCCGCGTGCGTCACCACCTCGAGATCGGCGAGGCCCTCTGCTCGGAGGCCGGCGACGGTCAGGGGCTCTTGACCGGCCACATGACCCGGGCCTACCTGGGCCTGATCGAGTCGAACTGGACCGCGGTCCAGCGCGCCAGCGAGCAGGCTCGCGAGCTGGCCCGCCGCCGGGGCCTCTTCGGCGAGCCCAACCTGGCGCTGATCGAGAACATTCACCTCGGGGCGGGCGTGTTTCGCGGTCAGCCCGACGAGGTGCTCGACCAGGCGAGCGAATACATCGCCTCGGCTCGGGCCCGCGGCAACGTGGCCGGCGTGGCCTGGCCCAGCTCGATGCTCGGCTTCGTCCTCCTGTGGCTGGGCCAGCGCGAGCGCGCCGGCCACGTGTTCAAGGAGGCGCTGGCCTGCACGCCCGAGCGGCCGCTGACGGTCCTGCGCCTGCACGTCGAGCTCGAGGCCCTGGCCCTCGAGCTCTACGACGAGGACGTCGAGGGCGGCTTCGCCAAGCTCGAGGACCTCGAGCGCCGCTGGCGCAGCTCGGGCCTGATCGCCTCCAGCCTCGAGAACGCGGCCTACCGGCTGACCCTGGCGCGCTTCCGGCTCCTGCGCGCCCTGCGCGGGGGCGAGGTGGAGGGTTGCCAGCTCACCCAAGGCCTGCGCCGCCTGCTGCCCACGCCCAAGTCGATCGAGGAGGAGATGCTCCGCCTGCGCGGCGCCTTGGCCTACCACCGGGGGCAGCATCGCAAGGCGCTCCGCCTGCTCGACAGCGCCGTGGCCCGCTGCGAATACCGCAACAACGAGCTCGGCCGCGCGATCGCCTTGATCGGCCGCGGCAAGGTCCGCGCCGCGCTGGGCTTCCCCGGCGCCAACTACGACCGCCAGCGCGGCCTGCAGGCCCTGGCCGCCCTCGGCTGCGAGGACACCTACCTGCTGCGGATCGAGGGCTGGGAGGAGCCAGCCCCGGCCTGAGGGCTCACACTCACTCCTGCGGGCGGTGCTTGCGCAGGTAGTGGCGGAACTGGTGGTAGGACAGGTCCAGCCGGCGCGCGGCGGCGGCCTGGTTGCCGCCCTCCTGCTCGAGGGCGTCGAGGATCAGCTGGCGCTCGAAGGCGGCGACGCGCTCCTTGAAGCCGCCGCGGGTGGGCTCGCTCTCCTGGGGCGGGACCGGCACCAGGCCGATGTCCTCGGGCGTCAGCTCGTTGGTGGTGTCGCGGTAGAGGGCGCGCTCGATCAGGTTCTTCAGCTCGCGAATGTTGCCCGGGAAGCGGTGGCGGCGGAGCAGCTCGTGGGCCTCCTCCGAGAGGCGCTTGCCGCGGAAGGCGGGGACCTCTTCGGCGAAGCGCGCGATGAAGTGCTCGGCGAGGCGCCACAGGTCCTCGGGGTGCTCGCGCAGGGGCGGGACCCGGATGACCTCGAAGGCCAGGCGGTCGTAGAGGTCGGGCAGGAAGCGGCCCTGCGCGATCAAGGCGGGCAGGTCGGCGTTGGTGGCGGCCACGATCCGGGCCAGGCTGGTCCGCTCGCGCGTGCCGCCCACGCGCGTGAAGGTGCCGTACTCGACGGTGCGCAGGATCTTGCGCTGGAAGGCCAGGCCCATGTTGCCGAGCTCGTCCAGGAAGAGGGTCCCCCCGTCGGCTTGCTCGAAGCGCCCGGGGGCTGCGCTGTCCGCGCCGGTGTAGGCCCCGCGCTCGTGGCCGAAGAGCTCGGACTCGAGCAAGGCGTCGGAGAAGGCCGCGCAGTTGACGACCACGAAGGGGCGCGATGGGCCGAAGCCGCGCGCGTGGATCGCGCGCGCCACCAGCTCCTTGCCCGTGCCCCGCTCACCCAGGATCAAGACGGGGCGCGGGATCGAGGCCACGCCGTCGATCTGCTCCGAGAGCGCGGTCATCAGCGGCGAGTCGCCGATCATGCGGTCGCGGTCGCGCAGCTCCAGCTCGCGCGTCTGGCGGCCCAGGGTCCGGTTGTGCTCGATCAGGCCGAGCGTCTTGCGGATCTTGCGCACGAGCGTCTGCACGCGCTCGGCGAGGCGGTCGCCGCGCACGAGGAAGTCGGTCGCCCCCGCGTGGACCGCGCTCATCGCCATGTCGACGTCCCCGCGCTCCGAGACGGCGACCACCGGCACCAGCGGGTCCTGCGCCCTCAGCTCCGCCAGTAAGTCCGCGCCCGAGGTGTGGCCGTCGCCCAGCACGTAGTCGACGACGACCACCTCGTAGCGCGGCCGCCGCCCCAGCTCCTCGCTCAGCGCGCGGGCCGACCTGACCGTCGTGATCACCGCGTGCCGCCCGCACACGCTCTGAAAGGCCTGGCGGAGCGCCGCGAGCGGGTCGTCCTCGGTGTCGACGACGAGGACGCGCTGGGGGACCCTCGAGGTGGTGGTTTTCACTAGGTCACATGGTACATCCCGCCAGCTTCGGGCACTCGGGTTTGAACTAAGTCCAATGCGCTAGGTGATTCCGCGCGTCGGAACGGCGTTTTCTCTCAAGCCCCGCATGAGCACCCTCTACGCGCTTTCGTTGCTGCTGGCCGGGACCGCCGCCACCAGCCTGTTGTTCGCCTCCCTCGGCCTGCGCCTCGGTCGACGCTTCGGTCGCCGCCTCGGTCGACGCCAACGCGGTCGGACGCTGGCCCACCTGACCGGCGACCCCGCCGTGCTCCTGCTCCTCTTCGCGAGCAGCTTCCCCGCCCTCGGCCTGGCGCTGGAAGCCCTGGGCCCGCGCTGGCCCGCGGAGCTCTGCGGGTCGCTGGCGGCGCTCGCCGCCCTGGCCGCGACCGCGCTGGCGCGGAGCGCGATCCGCGCCTACTTCCGCCCGGTCGCCGACACGGTGCCGGTGCGCGGGCGCGACCTGGGCGGGGTGGAGGCGCGCGTCACGCTGCCGATCCCCGCCGACGGAGTCGGGGCGATCGCCTACGTGGTCGACGCCCGCCGCACGACCCGCCCCGCGCGCTCGCTCACGGGCGAGCCGCTCCCCCTTCAGTCCCCTGTGCGAATCGTGACCCTCCTCCGTGGAACGGTCGTGGTCGCCGCTGTCCCTGCTGCCCCGAGGAGGTCCCTGTGATCCATGTCGCCATCGTCGCCGCCGCGCTCTGCCTGCTCCAGCAGCTGCCGTGGGTCGCGGGGGGCGTGGGGTTTGGGCGCGAGAGCGGCGCGGTCGAGTACGTCCCTGCGCAGGGCGCCGTCGCGGTCGCCCTCGCCGATCCCCCCGCTGCAGCCGGCGACGAGGCCGCGGGAGGCGCGGCGTGAAGAAGGTCCAGGTGCACGCGCACTATGCGCAGGGCTTCCGCGTCCAGAGCTCGCCGGTCCGCTGCCCCTACTGCCACGACGGCCTGGCCAAGGACCTGGTCGCGTGCGCGGGCTGTGGGGCGCGCCACCACGCGCCTTGCTACGAAGAGCAGGGAGCGTGCGCCTCGTGCGGCTCGGGCGAGGCGCTCTACCCCGCGCGCCGGGCTGGCGTCCGCCCCGCGGCTCCGCCAGAGGGCTCGCGTCTGCTCGTCGAGCGAAGCGGGGAGCAGGTCGCCTATCGCTGGCAGGTCTGGACCAACGGGGATCGGGTCGCCGCCGCGATCCTCTGCATCCTGCTGCTCCCGCTCGCGCCGCTCTGGGTCTATCTGCTCTCGATGCCAAGGAACCGCGAGATCGTGGTCAAGCGCGAGTGGATCGAGCTGCCGGTGCGCTCCTCTTGGGGGACCCGCACCCAGCGCCTGAAGCGCTCGCGAGTCGGCAAGGTCCAGGTGACCTGCGTCCAGGGAGGCTGGGTCCTGTGGGTCGACTCGGGCATCGAGCGCCTGGCCGTCACGACCGACGACTTCACCAACCGCAGCCTCTCGGCGCCGGAGCTGGAGTGGATCGCGGGGCGGATCGAGCAGTGGCGGGACGCCTGAGCGGCCGTCAGGGCTCTGCTAGCATGAGCCGCAACCAAGCCACGGGCAGACCTCCATGCGCCAGCTAGCCATCTTCGCGGCGATCGCCAAGGCCTACTTCGAGCCCGAAGGCGCGCTCGAGGTCACGCCCAAGGTCTCGGTGTTCCTGGGCGCCCTGGGTCTCCTGCTGGCCCTGGCGATGGGCGCCAAGCAGCCGAGCCTGGGCGCGCTCGGCCTGGGCGCGTTCTCGCTGGTCCTGCTCGGGCTGGCCTGGCTGAGCTGGCGAGAGCACCCGCTCGGGGTGTGGGGCTCGGCCCTGCTCGCCCTCGGGTGGGTGGTGTTCGTGCTCGGGTGGGTGCCGGCCTACGGAATGATCTTCGCCTCGCTCCTGGTGGGCGGCCTCTACTTCAAGTCGGTCTGGGAGCTGCTGCGGGTCGAGCGCCTGCACCAGCTCGGCCGGGAGCGCGCCGTCGAGGAGCGCGAGCTGCCCGACGAGCCCTCGAGCCTGCCGCCGGCCAAGCCGCTGCTCTACGAGGAGGAGCGAGCGAACTAGCGCGGGCGCAGGTAGTCGTCTTGCAGCACGTAGAAGCCGGGGGCCCGCTCGAGCAGCGGGCGCCCGTGCTCGGCGCCCGGGGGGGCGCGGTCGCGGATCACCCGGATCAGGTCCGAGAGGGCTGCGGGGTGCTCGAAGAGGTAGGCGTGCGAGTCGGCGTCGAGGCGGCACTCGATCATCTCGACCGTGCCCAGCCCGCCGAGGATCCGCCGCAGGTCGGGGTCGCAGCGCTCGTAGTCGGTCTCGCCCAGGCGGAGGTCGCTCGCGAAGAGCACGTCGGCGCCGCCGATCGCGAAGTCACCGGTCGAGGAGTAGACCACCAGCCGGTCCATGAGCCGCAGCACGCGCTGGGTCATGAAGCGCTGCGCGAAGACCATCAGGTCCATGTCGGCGGCCGCCAGCACGACGGTCTTGAGCTTGACCACCTGCGCCGCGGCCCGGACCGCCTTGGCGTCGAGGGCCGAGATCTTGCGGCCGCCCTGGGCCAGCTGGGCGAAGGTCGTCCCGCCGTGGGCGGACCACACCTCGGTCCCGATCTCGCGCAGGGTCGTGGTCGCGACGTCGGTCCCGCGGCTGTGAGCGATCAGGTGCACGCCCGAGATCCGCGGGTGGAGCGCGAGCGTGATCAGGAGCAGCTTGAGGTGCGCTGTGGAGAACTCGCCCGACTCGCGGTCGTGGTTGTAGGCGACCGGCATCAGCCAGCTGTCGTAGGCCGAGGGCCAGGTGTAGAGCAGGGGCACCCCGCGCCGGCCCATGGCGTGCCAGAGCTGACCGAGGCGCAGCGCGGCGTCCTCGAAGGTGTTGTTGAAGCCGTGCACGTAGAGCAGGACCTCGTTGTCGTCGCCCGGGCGGAGGAAGGGCTCGAAGCAGGCCAGCAGCGCCTCGCGGTCGGCGCGAAAGGCCTCGAGCGCCTCGGCGGGGTAGACCAGCTCGCCGTCGATCACGACGTGCTTGCCGTGCAGCGAGGCCATCACCCCGCGCTGCACGACCCGCTTCAGCCCGACCTCGTAGCTGCTCTCCCGCTCGAGCTGGGTCGAGGCCGCGACGAGCTGCTCCCAGCTGGGCTGGGGGTCGAATCCGATCGTGGCCGTCCCGAAGCGCAGCAGGGGATCCCGGCCGGTGCCGTAGACCGCGCCGAAGTCGCGCCGCTCCTCCTCGACGACCGCCCGGTCGGTCACGTAGACCAGCGAGATATCGGCGGTCCGGAGCGCGGTGCTGACGGCCGCGTAGCTGGCGCGGCCTTCCTCGCCCGCCATCACGTGGGGGGTCGCGATCAGCTCGGTGCTTCCGCAGGCGCTCGTGAAGAGCGCGAGCGCGGCCAGGGCGAGGGCGGGGACTGCGCGGGAGCTCATGGCTAGAACTTGACCCCCATGGCCAGGGTCCAGGTGTCCTGGTGACGGCGGTTGCGGACCGCGCGCTTGCCGAAGAAGGCGTCCTTGCGCGAGCTCGTGTCCAGCCGCCACTCGCCGCGGATCCAGATGAACTTCAGGGGCGCGAACTCGACCCCCGCGCTGACCTCGCTCACGGTCTGGTCGAGGCCCGTGTTGGCGCCGCCCTGGTCGCGGTAGACCGTGCCGCGGGCCATGAACACCAGCTTGTGCCACGCGTCGGCGCCCTCCTTCTCGCGCAGGAAGCCCTGGCGGATCGCGAGCGAGCCGCCGCCGAACTTGCCCACGCCCCCGCCGTTGACCGAGGCGCCCTGCTCCTGACCGAGGTGCAGCATCGCGTAGAGCTCGGTGCCCGTGAGCGGCTCGAACACGACGTCGAGCTCGAGCTGCCAGCGCTGGTCGTGGACGTTGTCGTTTCGCTCGGCGCCCCAGATCCAGTGCAGCGCGAAGGAGAGCGTGTCCGTGGGCTCGTAGCTGAGCCGCCCGCCGAAGGTCTTGGCGTCGTTGTTGTCGATCACGACCTCGGCGCCGTTGCCGAAGTACTGCATGTAGCTCAAGCCCTCGAGCAGCTCGACCTCGACGAAGAGGCCGGTGTTGGTGTAGGGCGTGAAGTTGGCCAGGACGGAGAGGGTCGTCAGTTGGCTGTCGCCGAGGTGGAGCGACTCGGTGCCGAACCAGCCGTAGGCGCGGCCGAGGCGGATCCGGACCCGCAGGGGGGTCGGCAGCTGCAGCTCGGCGTAGGCCTCGCCGACGTTGATCTCGTCGCCGCCGTTGAACTCGGGGTCGAGCGAGAGGGTCTCCTCGACCATGCGGCCGGCCGCGAACTCGGCCCGAAATCCCCAGTCCCAGCCCGCCTCGTCCTTGAGCGAGCGGCTGAGCGAGAGCGTCGTCCACACCAGCCCGAAGGTGTCGTGGTCGGGGTCGCTGACGCGGAGCAGGTTGCGGTCCTTGCGCGGGCCGCGCGGGTCGTTGGTGTTCCACACGTAGTTGCCGACCACGTCGCCGTGCAGCTCGATCCGCTCGGCGAGGTTCTGCAGGATCGAGGCCGGCCCCTGCTTGGGCTCGTCCTCCCCGGGCTGGGGCGGCGGAGGCTCCTGAGGCAGCGTCGGCGTGACGCCCTCCAGCGCGTTCAGCCGCTCTTCGAGCGCCTTGACCCGCTCCTCGAGCGCTCGCTCGCGCGCGCTGGAGGTGCCCGCCGGAGCGTCGTCGGCGGGGAGCGGCGCGTCGTCGGCGGGAGCGCTCGGCTCGCTCGGGTCGGCGAGGGCGTCGTCCGCCGCGGGGGGCGGGGGAGCGGGCGCCTCGCCTTGAGCGAGCGCCGGAGCGCACACGAGCAGGGCGAGGGCGAACAGGAGCGGCGGAGCGCGCATGGGACCTCCGAATCACACGAAGCGGGCGCGCAGGCTGACGGAAGGGGACTCTGAGTTCAACCCTCGTCGGCCTGCGCGCCCGACTCGCCCTGAGAGGCGCGCTCTAGAAGTGGTGGCGGTAGTAGCCCGTCGGGCCGCCGTAGTAGCCCGGCTGGACGTAGTAGTAGGGGCGAGCGTGGGCGGGGTGGTCCCCGACCACGAAGGGCACCGACTCGGTCAGGCGCCCGCGCTCGTTCTCGATCGCCCAGCAGAGCTCGACGCTCGAGACGTCGCGCAGCTCGAGCTCAGCGGGGAGCGCGAAGGTGTAGCGCACGCGCTGCTGTTCGCCGGGGTCGACGAGGAAGTCGTCGCTCAGCGCCTGCTCGGGCTCGGTCACGATCATCTGACCGTCGTAGGTGTGCACCTCGAGGCTCACGTCCTCGAGCTGGAGCTGGGTCGCGCCGTCGTTGCGCAGGCGGAAGTTCAGGGCGACCTCGCTGGGGGTCGTGCGCTCGCCCACGGTGTTGCTGATCTCCTGGGCCCAGATCTTGGCGTCGCCGACGTTGCGACCGTCCATGATCAGCTCGAGGTAGGCGACCTCGGCTTCGCGTTGGCTGTGGTGCGCGACCGGCTCGAGGTCGCGGGTCACGGTGCAGCCGCAGCTCAGGGCGGCGAGGAGGGCGCAGGCGGCGAGGGGCAGGCGGATCATGGGAGGTGTGTCCTTTCGGGGCTGAATGGGCGAGGTGACTCGGGTCGGCGCTAGGCGGTGACGTCTCGCTTCTGCGCGAAGGAGAGCACCGTCGCGATCAGGAAGACCACGAACAGGACCTTCGCGATCCAGGCCGAGGCGCCGGCCACACCGCTCAGGCCGAACAGGCCAGCGATCAGGGCGAACACGAGGAAGGTCAGGGACCAGGACAGCATTTCGAGCTCCTCTCGAAGGGTTGGTTGAACGAGCTATTCAGTGCGAAGCCCATGCCAAGCCCAAGGTCCTGAGCTCGGCCGGCGTCGGGTCTCCTGGGGCCACTCCCGTCGCGCGAGGGGTCGCGTCCGTCCCCGCGTGACAGCGCGCGTGAGTCAGGAGCCGAGCGGCTCGGAGCCCACACGAGCGCGAGCCCAGCCAGAGAGGCTGGGCTCGCTCGGTGTCGGCTCGGGTCGGCCTATTGTCGCAAGGCGACCTTGATCATCTCGAGGACCTCGTTGACGTCCTGCTCGTTGCGCTTCTGGACCATGGCGTGGCCGCTCTCCACGTAGATCACCTCGTCGCCGCGCAGGATCACGATCGAGGGCGCCGCGCTCAGCTTGAAGGTCTGGCGGGCGAACTCACCCTTGGTGTCCATGAGCAGGGGGGTGTCGCCGCCCTCCTCCGCGTAGACCTGGGCCAGCTGCGTGACCGAGGTGTCGAAGCCCTTCTGCTGGGCCTTGGTCAGGGGGGTCGCGATCGTCACCCACTCGACGCGGGGGTGCAGGCGAGTCGCTGCGTAGGCCTGGTTCATGGCGCGAGCGGGCGTCAGGTCGTCTTCGTCGTCGACCAGGCTCTTGGCCGCGCGCTTGAAGGCGTTCAGGGGCGCGGCGCGCTCGAGCTCGACCTTGGGGTCGACGAACTGCAGCACGAGGATCTCGCCCTCGTCGCTGAAGTCGGCCAGCGTATAGGGCAGCCCGTGGCAGTCCTCGAGCGTGGTGCTCATGGCGTTCGCGGCGCTGATGTCTTCGGGCTCGGGCGAGCCGCTCTCATTGGCCAGCAACGTCGTCGCGCTCGCCAGGGCGAGCAGGCTGAGGCTGAGGGCGAAGGCGGTCGTCTTGAGCTTCACGGCAATCTCCTTTGGGCTACCGAGGCCAGGCGTGCCCTGGCTCGGTCGCTGACCCAAGCGCAAGGCGCTGACCTCTAGCTAAGTCCTTCTGGATCGGGGCTGCGCGGCAGGCGGGACCCAATCGTCGAGACAAGCGCGTCCCGAAGGGACTGCGCCGGGGCGCTAGCCGCGAGAGTTCACCCGATCAGGCCCGGCCAGTAGCGCGAGAGGAGCGCTCTGCGAGGCGCGATCCGCTGCCACTCGGGGTCGCTGGGGTCGATCCGGGGTGAACCCGCGAAGAGCTGGTCGAGCTGCTCCTCGAGGTCGGCTCCCGCCTCGGCGTCTTCGAGCAGGAGCAAGACCTCGCTCTCCCAGTAGCAGCCGGTCACGTCGAGGTTGGCGCTGCCGACCCCGATCCGCTCGCCGTCGGCCACCAGCAGCTTGGCGTGGACCTGGGGGCGCAGCAGCGCCCACTCGGCGCGCCAGCCCTGGGCGTCGAGCAGGCCCAGCTCGGCGACGTCGGCGCCGGCGGCGGCCAGCCCGTCCACCCGGCCGCGCACGAGCTGATCGCCGACCTCGCGCATGGCGGGCGCGTCGGGGAAGGGGCGCGGCGGGTAGCCGAACTTGGGGCGGATGCTCCCGATCAGGACCCGCAGCTCGACGCCGCGCGCCAGCGCGGCCTGGAAGGCCTGCTCGAGCTCGTTGGCCAGGGGGAAGGAGTTGACGAGGGTCAGTCGCCGCTGCGCGCCCTCGATCAGCCACAGGTAGGCCTCCAGCGTGTTGGCGTCGCGCAGCCCCTCGTGGAGCACCAGCCGCCCGCGGCGCTCGCCGGCGGGCGCCGGCTCGCTCAGCTCGAAGGGTGCTCCGCCGGCGCCCGTCCAGGCCTCGAGGAAGGAGCGCTCCGCCAGCCCGGCCAGCGGGCCTTCGCAGACGGCGCCCGCGTCCAGCCAGGGCACGCGGTCCCAGCTCTGGGTCGGGTCGAGCTGGCGCTCGGCGAAGGACACGTAGTAGTGCTCGGCCAGGTTGCGGCCGGTCACGATCGCCCGCTCGCCGTCGGCGATCACCAGCTTGCGGTGGTTGCGCTGCTTGAGCTCGTCGATCCCCGGCAGCGCGGCCAGGGGGCGGAAGGCGCGCACCTCGACGCCCTGGACCGCGCTCAGCCGCTCGAGCAGAGGCATGCGCACGCCGAACACCTCGTGGCGGGGGTAGAGGGCGTCCACGATCAGGCGCACGGCGACGCCGCGCTTGGACGCGGTCTCGAGGCGCTCGGCCAGCTCGGCGGTGAACTCGTCTTCGCGCACGATGTAGACCTGGAGGTGCAGGCGCTCGCGCGCGCCCTCGATCAGGCCGAAGAGCTCGCGCCGGCCGCGCGCGTTGTCCAGCTCGATCTCGATCCGGTTGCCCGCCAGGGGCTCGGCGCCGCAGCGCTCGAGCAACGGATCGCCAGGCTCGCAGCGCTCGAGCGCGCGGAGCTGGGCCGGGTCCGCGTCGAGGTCGAGGGCCTGGAAGCGCGCCCCGCGCAGGCCGGGGTGCTCCCGGGCGTGGGCCGCGACGGCGACGACCTCGACGCCCTGGCTGCGCAGGCGCGCGGCGGCGCGGGTCAGGCGGACGCCGAAGGCGCGCCGCGGCACGTCGCGCGGGAGCCCCGCGTCGAGCAGCGCCCCCACGTCGAGGATCGGCAGCTCGAGTCCGACGCCGCGCAGGGCGCCGCGCAGGTCGTCGGCCACGCGCTCGGGGTCGAGGCGCAGGCCGAGCGGGCGCGCGCCGAGCTCCTCGAGCCGGGTCGCCCAGGCGGCCAGGCGCGCCGGATCGCCCGCGGCGTCCAGCAGCGCCAGCGGGCGCTCGTCGAGGCGCACCAGGCGCAGGCGCTCCCCGAGCCCCGCCAGGGGGTCGCCGTTGGCGGGGGCCAGGCCGAGGTGTGTGGTCTCGACCTCGCCGACCTCGACCTCGAGGGGGCCGGCCTCGGCGCCCTCCAGCCGGCAGAGCTCGTGGCCCTGCGCGACGAGGGTCAGCGGCGTCGGGCAGGGCTCGAGCCCGCCGAGGATGTCGCGCTGGCGCACGATCAGGCGGCCGCGCCCCTCGATCACGAGCAGGTCGGCGGCGTCGAGCTCGGTCCGCCCCTCCTCGCCGAGGGGCGGCAGGACGACCACCGTGAAGAGCGAGCCGCGCAGCTCGGTCCAGCCCAGGAGCCCGCCCAGCAGCCGGGTCCCGGTCTGGAGGGCCTCGGCGCAGTGCAGCACCGCGTGGGGGTCGACCTCGACCAGGGCCTGCTCGATCTGCTCGCGCAGCTCGAGCCCGAGCCCGCTGCTCGGGCCGATGGAGAGGGCCTCGACGGGGCAGGGGAGCCCGATCAGCTCGGCGCTCTCGGCGAGCTGCTCCGGCGTCGGGGGCGCGCCGTCGAGGCAGAGCAGGAAGGCGCGGTCCTGGGGGCGCGCCCGGTCGCGCAAGAAGAGGGCGCCGGCCGCCAGGGTGTGGGTCCCGCCCTGGTAGGGGAGCACGAAGCGCCGCCCGGGCTCCGGGCCAGGCTCGACCAGGGGCTCCGGCTCGCGCTCGGGCGCGGGCGGCTCGTCCTGGAGGTCGGCTTGGTAGCCCGGGGGGAGGGTCTCGGTCAGGTCCGTGGCGTCGAACCCGGGCGAGCTCGATCCGGTCGAGGGGTCGTCGACGCTCGCGGCGGCGAGCCACACGGTGGGCAGCCCCGTGCTCTTCGAGAGCTGCTCGAGGTCGATGATCGAGCTCGGCAGGTCCTCGGCGTTGGGGCCGAGCACGAGGCACTCGGCGCCGTTGGTGCGGGCGATCTCGGGCAGGGTGTCGACCTCGAAGTCCCAGCTGACCTCGCCCGTGACCTGCTCGGCGAGGGGCTTCAGCTCCTGGACCAGGGCCGCCAGCGACCAGGAGCTGGGGACGGTGGGCCGGGGGAAGAGCCAGTGGCGCGAGCGGGCGGCGACGACCGCGAGCACGTGCAGCCCCTCGAGCTCGGGCAGGAACTCGCTCAGCCCCACGCGCAGCGGGGTGGGCGAGCGGCCGACCTCGGCCACGACCAGGGCGCGGCGGAAGAGGTGGGTGCGGGAGGAGTTCACGGGGCTCAGTCTAGGGCGTGGGGTGCGGGCGCGGTCGAGCGAGCAAGATCGGTCAGGATGCGTCGAGACGGGGGCCGTAGAAAGAGCCCTGTGAGCAGCAGCGACGACGACTTCTACCGCCGCCGGATCCGCGCCGTGTTGACCCATATCGGCGCGCACCTCGACGAGGACCTCTCGCTCGAGCGGCTGGCCGAGGTCGCGGGCATGTCTCGCTTCCACTTCCACCGCCAGTTCAGCGCGATCACCGGCGTCCCCGTGGCGCGGCTGATCGCGCTGCTGCGCCTCAAGCAGGCCTCGCTGGAGCTCTTCCTCGAGGACCCGCGGGTGATCGACGTCGCGCTGCGGGCGGGCTTTCAGAGCCCCGAGGCCTTCGCGCGCGCCTTCCGGCGGGCCCAGGGCCAGTCACCGAGTCAGTTCAAGCGCGCCCCGGACTGGGAGCGCTGGGCCCAGGCCTTCCGCCACCCCTTCCACCTCCAAGGAGCCCCCATGGACGTCCAGATCGTCGAGTTCCCCGCCACCCCCGTCGCCGTCCTCGAGCACCAGGGGCCGCCCGACACGCTGATGCGCTCCGTCGCGAGCTTCATCGAGTGGCGCAAGGGCAGCGACGTGTCTCCCAACGGGACCAGCGCCACCTACGGCGTCCCCTGGAGCGACCCCGACCAGGGCGACCCCGCCGAGTGGCGCTTCGATATCTGCGGCTCGACCGAGGTCGAGGCGGTGCCGAGCAACCCCCAGGGCGTGATCCGCAAGCAGCTACCCGGGGGCCGCTGCGCGGTGGCTCGCCACGAGGGCTCGACCGACCGGATCGGCGAGACGGTGTATGCGCTCTACCGCGACTGGCTGCCCGGGAGCGGCGAGCGGGTGCGCGACTTCCCCTGCTTCTTCCACTACGTGCAGCGGATGCCGAGCGTCAGCGAGCTGGAGCAGATCACCGACGTCTACCTGCCGCTCGAAGGTTGAGGAGCGACCCCAAAAAGACAGCGACCCGGCCTCGTGGCCGGGTCGCTGCTGGGGTTGTTGCAGTCGGTGGTTGAGTCTCAGAGCGAGCGCTTGAAGGCCGCCATGGGGAAGTGCTTGCCGGGGCAGTCGGTGTGCCCGCGGCGCACCTCCTGGTGCTTGAGCACGTTGCGAGCGGGGATGCCGTAGCTCGACATCAGCGCGCGGCAGAGGCGGCGCAGGGCGACGAGCTGGCCCGGCGTCGGGCGGCCGCCCTTGTTGAAGTTGCCGACGAGGCAGATCCCGATCCCGTACTTGTTGTAGCGCTTGTTGCCGGCGTGGGCGCCGTCGATCCCCTTGTTCTGGCGCTGCCAGCGGGGGCCGACCTCGACCTGACCGTCGCCGGTCGAGCTGCCGTTGCCGATCACGAAGTGGTAGCCGAGCCCGTTGGTCCACTTCTTCTTGTGGCTGGCGTGGAAGCTCTTCGCCCCGCCGACGTCGGTCGCGCTGTGGTGGATCACGATGTAGCGCCAGCGGCGGTTGCTGTTGATCCGCCAGGCGCTCGGCAGCGAGGTGGCCTTGGAGACGCGGGGCGCGCGGGCCGGCTGGGTGCGGGCGCGGCGGAGCGGGTCGTTGAGGCCGGGCTCGCTCCCGTCGAAGAGCTCGGGGTCGTGGGCGACCTGCGGCAGGGGCCGACGCTCGAGCCACTCGGCCAGGAAGGCGCTCGACTCGGCGGGCAGGAAGAGCGTGCCCTGCTTCCAGCGGATCATGCCCTCGAGGGGGAAGCGGCGGTGGTTGATCAGGATGTGCTTGGTGCTGGGCATCACGACGACGGTGTTGGTCCCGTCGCGGAGCACGCGGCGCCCGGTCACGAGGTCGATCGAGACCTTGAGGCCGAAGGCCTGGGCGAGGTCGTAGAAGGCGATCTCCTCGGCCTTGTCCTCCTCGGGCTCCTCGTCGAGGAGGGCCACCTTGGGCGTGGCGGGCTCGCTCTCCGGTGCGGCCGCGACGCGCTGCTGCGGCGCGGGCTGGCTGATGACCATGGGGTCGGGACGCACGCACCCGCTCAGCAGCATGGCGCTGCTGAGCGCGGTGATCAGGTGGCGGGCGGTCGGTCGCATGAGCTCTCCCCTCGTCTCGGGCTTCCTTCCCGTATCGGCGCTGGGGGAGGCTTGGCTTGAGGGGTCTGCCCAGAGGGATAAATGGCGATCTTGCCAGGCGCTTAGGGCTCCGCTAAGGTCAACGGCGAGCGCCCTTGCTGTGTCCGGGGACCAGCGACGCGCCGGAGGGTCACCAGCCAATGTGGCAACGCCTGAAGCGAATCTTCCGCTCGATCATGGGCTGGTTCATTGACCTGGCCGAGGATCCCGAGCTGATCCTCAAGCAGAACATTCGCGACCTGCAGGATCAGATCCCGCAAATGAACGAGCAGGTCGCCATGGTCAAGGCGCAGGTGACCCTCGCCGAGAAGCAGCTCCAGAAGCTGAACGAGCGCGAGGAGGACCTGACCGCCAAGATCAAGGCCGCGCTCAAGAACGACCGCCGCGACATCGCGCTCAACTACGCGACCACCCTCGAGGAGGTTCGCCGCGAGAAGGGCGATCAGGCCAAGCAGCTCGACCTGGCCAAGGAGGCCTACGCCAAGGCCGAGAAGATGCGCAAAGCGCACCTCCAGATGATCAAGCAGAAGATCGAGGAGGCGAACAAGGCGCTCTCGGCCAAGCGCCAGGCCGAGTGGCAGGGCAAGGTCGCCGACGCCATGGAGCAGTTCCAGGTCGCCGGCGTCGACGCCACCCACGACGAGATGATCGACCAGATCGAGCGGGACGCGGCCCACGCCGAGGCCAAGCTCGACATGGCTATCGATCAGACCAACGTGGACCAGTTCAACATCGAGCAAGAGGCGAAGGAGCTGCAGGCCAACGAGACCCTGCGCCAGTTCGAGCTCGAGATGGGCCTTGGAGACGTCAACGCCCCGCCCGAGGCCGAGTCGACTCAGCAGGAGAAGACCCTCGGCGAGGCGCGCGAGACGGCCTAAGTCTCACTCCAGCAACGCATTGAGTCGGCGGCGCCTCGTCCCAGAGCCACCTGCGGGCACCTTCGGCTAAGTCCCTTGATCGCAGCAGCTTGAGCGAGCGCGGGCCCGAAGGCGACCCCGCGGGCCACCCCTTGTCCTAAGCAGGGGTTAAAACATGCGCCAATGGCACTCGATCCGATGGTGCAGCGACTGGAGAGCGAGGGGCTCGGCCTCCTCGTCGAGTCTCCGCAGCGGGGCCCCGCGCTCCCGCGCGGTGACGACCCTCGCGCCCAGCCCCACGCGCTCCGCTTCTGCTCCGACCGCGACTCCATGACCGCCCTGCGGGGGGTCCTCTTCCAGCACCCAGAGCTGCTGGACGGGGCGGACGTCGCGATGCCCGTGATCGGGCTGGCCGCGGCCTACCTGCTGATCATCGGCAAGGTCGGGCGGGTCTACACCCGCACCATGAGCCACCACGCCCGCTCGGCCCTCAACGAAGAGGGGATCGAGCACTCGGCCGGCAACTACGTGCGCAAGCTCCCCGACCGGGCGCTGCAGGGCTTCGCGGACCTCGAGCGCCGCGCGCGCTCGGCGGTCACGGCCCAGGCCTTCCTCGACGAGCTGAAGCGCCTGCGCGGCTAGGCGCGCGGTGAGCGGCGACCCAAGCGCCGACGGGGCTGGCGACGAGCCCGTCGAAGTCGACGGCGAGCTCGTCGACGGCGAGCTCGTCGACTTGGCCGCGATCGCGCAGTTCTTCCGCGGCGGGATCCCCTTCAACGCCCACGTCGGCCTCGAGCTCCTCGAGCTCGAGCGCGGTCGCGCCCTGGCGCGGATCGCCTATCGACCCGAGCTGATCGGGGACCCGACCCGCCCCGCGATCCACGGGGGGGTGATCTCGATGCTGGCCGACACGGTCGGCGGGTCGGCCGTGTTCTCGCTGACCGCGCCCGGGGACCGGGTCGCGACCATCGACCTCCGCGTCGACTACCTCCGCCCCGGCAAGCCCGCGGACCTCCTCGCCGAGGCGACGGTGATCCGCGCCGGCAATCGGGTCGGCGTCGCCAGCGTCGAGGTGTGGCAAGGGGAGTCTCGCGAGGCCCCTCGCGACGCCCTGATCGCCGTGGCCAAGGCCGTCTACACGATCAAGCGCGGAGACTCCTGAGCTGAGGCTGCACACTCGGGGGAGGCGCGCGGTGTGGGGTCGCGCATAATGGGGCGCATGGCGGCTTCGGGTGAGCTCTCACGACTGCGCAAGCTGCGCGATCAGGAGCTGCTCGCGGCCGACGACGAGCAGGAGCTGCTGAGCGCGCTGATGGCGCCGGCCTCGACGCACCGGCTCGTCGCGATCCAGGCCCTGGCGAAGCACGAGTCCCCGGCGGCCCAGGCGGGCGCCGAGCGGCTGCTCGAGCTCGACTGCGAGACGGACCCCTTCCTGCTCGCGACCCTGCGGCTGGTGCTCGCGAGGGCGGGGCAGGGCGACCCCGAGGACCTGGCGCGCCGCGCGCTCGGCCGAAAGGGCCTGATCGCGGAGGGCGTCTGGCCCCCCCGCCCGCTGGCCGGGCGCCGCCACGGCCTGGGCTGGGCGCTGCGTCGCCTGGCCGTGCAGGCGCTGGGCTGTCTGCCCGACTGCGACCGCGGGGTCCTGCGGCGCGTGCTCACCAGCGACCCGGACTGGGCGGTCCGCGAGGAGGCGGTCTACGCCCTCGGGCCACCCCTCGACCCCGAGGACGAGGGGGCGCTGCTCACGGCGCGCGAGGACCAGCGCGCCAACGTGCGCCGCGCGGCGGCCGAGATGCTCGGCCGCCGCCTGGCCCCCGAGGAGCAGGCGGAGGCGCGCTACGCCTGGCGCGTGCCCGGCTACGAGCCCTACTTCCGCTACGCCGCCGGCGCCGCCCTGCGCGAGTACGCGGAGGAACTCGAGCCCGGCACCCGCCACGGCTCGGGGCGCAACTGGGGCTCCTTCGGGATCTGGTGCGAGATCGACGTGGGCGAGGAGCCGCCCGCCGACGTCAGCCCCGATTGGGTGCAGGTCAAGGCGCTCGGCGTCGACACCGCCCTGACCCAGGCCCGCGACCTCGTCCACCACCCCGGCCTGCTCTGGGCCGAGGAGCCGCTCTGGCCCGTGTGCTGCCACGACTACTCGGTGTTCTACGGCCACGACCTGAGCGCGATCGCTCCCGCCGCGATCGACGTCGAGGCCTGGTTCCGCGAGTCGCTCGTGCCCGGCGTGCCCCGCCCCGAGGGCGGCTGGCGCGACCTGGACGCCGAGACCTACGCCTTCCGCTGCGGCTACTGCGGCAGCTGGCATACGGCCTACTCGGGGTAAGGAATCTAGTACCGCGCGTCTGACGACTCCACGCAAACTCGGGCCTGGCAGAGCACGAGGATGTGCGGAGGCGGCTTGGCGTGGCGTGTTACGAAGGAAAGCAAGAAGTGAGGAAGGGCAGGAATTCGGCAAGGTCTGCGATCTCGGCAGCGCGTGGCGAAGCCTCACTTCACACCCTGCGCTGCCCCAGCGACTGCCTCCGCCTGTCGGGCCGCCGCAGCCTTCCTGTCCTTCCTCTCTTCTTGCTTTCCTCCCTCTATCGCCACGTCCGGACGCTTCCGCCTCGCGGATGGGGTTGTGCCGTGCCCGTGCCCGAAGCGCTGAACCAAGGAGCCATCGCAGTCCGCGACAGCTCTCTCCTCTCTCAGCGCGCGGCTGGCCGGTCGATCCCGTCGCGCTCCATGCGGTACTGCAGCGCGCGGCGGGTGATTCCGAGCGCGCGCGCGGCCTTGGTCACGTTGCCGCGGTTGCGCTGCAGGGTGCGCTCGATCACCTGCCGGGTCAGGTCCTCGAGCTGGAGTCCGTCCTCGAGGGCCTTGGTCACCGCGTCGCGGACCACGTCCTCGGCCGCGGCGCGGGGGGTCTCCCGCACGGCCTCGGGCAGGTGCTCGGCGAGGATCTCCTCTCCGTTGCCGAGGACCACGGCGCGCTCGATCACGTTCTCGAGCTCGCGCACGTTGCCCGGCCAGGGGTAGCGGCGGAGCAGGTCGAGGGCCTGCGGGTTGATCGAGCGGAAGGCCTTGCGGTTCTTCTCGGTGAAGCGGGCGCAGAAGTGGTTGGCGAGGAGCTCGACGTCGCCTGAGCGCTCGCGCAGGGGCGGGGCCTGGATCGTGATCACGTTGATCCGGTAGTAGAGGTCCTCGCGGAACTCGCCGCTGCGGATCAAGCCCTCGAGGTCGCGGTTGGTCGCGGCCAGCAGGCGCACGTCGATCGGCAGCACCTCGCCCTGGCCGCCGAGGCGCTCGAGCTCGCGCTCCTGGAGCACACGCAGCAGCTTGACCTGGAGCGCGGGGCTCATTTCGGCGATCTCGTCGAGGAAGATCGTGCCCCCGTTGGCCAGCTCGAAGCGGCCCTGGCGAGCCGTGTGGGCGTCGGTGAAGGCGCCCTTCTCGTGCCCGAAGAGCTCGGACTCGAGCAGGTTCTCGGGGATCGCCCCGCAGTTGACCTTGACCATGGGGCCCGCGGCGCGGGGGCTCGAGGCGTGGATCAGCTCGGCGATCAGCTCCTTGCCGGTGCCCGACTCGCCGCGGATCAGGATCGTGGCCTCGCTGCCGGCCGCGGCCTGGGCCAGCTCGATCACCGAGGTGAAGGCGCGGCTGTTGCCGATCAGGCGCTGGCGGACCTGCTGGACGGCGACCGCGCGGACCAGGGCCCGGTTCTCCTCGCGCAGGCGGGAGTACTCGACCGCGTTCTTGACGATCACCGAGAGCTCGGTCGGGTCGACGGGCTTGGTGAGGAAGTCGTAGACGCCGGCCTGGAGGGCCTCGCGCGCGGTCTCGACCGTGCCGTGCGCGGTCAGGATCACGAAGGAGGGGGCCGCGGGGCCGAGCGACTCCCGGCAGCGGCGGAAGAGCTCCAGCCCGTCGTTGCGGCCCTCGAGCCGCAGGTCGGTGATGACCAGCTCGACGCCACCCGCTGAGAGCTCGCTCAGGGCTGCTTCGACGTCGCGTGCGCTCAAGACCTCGTGACCGTCTGCCTCGAGCACGCGCTGGAGGAAGAGCGCCTGGGTCCGCACGTCCTCGACCACCAGGACCCGTGCCATGGACCCAGCTTCAGCGCATTGCGGCCAGGCATCAAGCGAGAGCGGCGCGCCCTATACTCAGCCCCGTGGCAGCGAAGCTCTTGATCGTGGAGGACGAGGCGCACCAGGCCCGCGGCCTGCAGCTGCACCTCGAGCTGGACGGGCACCAGGTGGACGTGGCCGCCTCGGGCGCCGAGGCCCTGACCAAGGACCTCTCCAGCTACGCGCTCGTGCTCTGCGACCTGCGCCTGCCCGACATGGGCGGCCTCGACGTCTACACCCAGGCCAGCGCTGCCATGGGCGAGCGCTGCCCGACCTTCGTGATCCTGACCGCCTACGGCACGGTCGAGGTGGCGCGCGAAGCGCTCAAGACGGGCGTCTACGACTTCCTGACCAAGCCCGTCGACCCGACCGAGCTCTCGGTCCTGGTCGAGCAGGTGGTCGAGAAGCGCCGCCTGGAGCGCGAGAACCGGGAGCTGGCGCGCAGCATGGACGCCGAGGGCGTCCAGGAGCGCCTTGTCGGTCGGAGCGAGTCCTTCCGCCGCATGCTCGACCTGGCAACGACGGCTGCGCAGAGCGAGGCCACGATCCTGATCCGCGGCGAGTCGGGCACCGGCAAGGAGCTCGTCGCCGAGCTGATGCACCGGGCCAGCCCGCGCAACACGGGCCCCTTCATCAAGGTCAACTGCGCGGCGATCCCGGCCGCGCTGCTCGAGGCCGAGCTCTTCGGCCACGAGCGGGGCGCCTTCACCGACGCGCACCGCGCCCGCCAGGGCCGCTTCGAGCTGGCCAACGGCGGCACGATCTTCCTGGACGAGATCGGCGACATGAGCCCCTCGCTGCAGGTCAAGCTGCTGCGCGTGCTCCAGGAGCGCGAGCTCGAGCGGCTGGGCGGCCAGGGCAAGGTGATCCCGCTCGACTTCCGCCTCGTGGCGGCGACCAACCGCGACCTCGAGCAGCTCGTCGCCGAGCGCCGCTTCCGCGAGGACCTCTACTACCGGATCAACGTGATCACGATCCGGGTCCCTCCGCTGCGCGAGCGGCGCGAGGACGTCGAGCACCTGGCCAACGCCTTCTGCGCGCGCTTCAGCCACAAGAACGGCAAGCACTTCCGCGGGATCTCGGGGGACGCCCTCGAGCTCCTGCTGAGCCACGACTGGCCGGGCAACGTGCGCGAGCTGGAGAACGTGATCGAGCGCGCGGTCGTGCTCGGCCAGGGCGAGCGGATCGAGCCGGAGCACTTCAGCAGTCTGGACGCAGCCCCCGCCGTGGCGGACGCCGACCTGCTCGACCGGCTGGTGACTACCGCCGTCCCGCTCTCGGAGCTCGAGCAGCAGATGATCCGCCAGGCCCTCGAGCGCTGCGGCGGCAACGTCAGCCGCGCCGCGCGCACCCTGGGGCTGACCCGGCGGACCATGCAGTACCGCATGAGCAAATACGAGATCCCGACCCCGCGCGCGTAGCCGGATCTGCGTGAAGCAAGGGAGTTTGTCCTAGCGGTCTGTCACGGGTCCGCAGGGGCACGCCCACAGGTCTGGCAACCAGGTTCTTTCCCGCGACGAGGCGACCGGCGAGCAAGGCTACAAGCGCGTCGTCCGCCTGTTCCGTGGGCACACCGATCAGGTCGTCTACCTGCGGATCGCTAAGGCCGCCTCGACCCAGCGAGGCAGGTCCGAGCGGCACCGGGTCGGGCAGGAGAAGGGAGGTTCCTCGTCTGACGGCGAGGAGGGCTCAGACCCAGACTCAAGCCAGCAGATCCGCTGCACCACCGAGCACCCCTTCTGGGTCCAGGGCCGGGGATGGACTGCGGCCAAGGACCTCCGCCCCGGCGATCAGCTCCTCGGTTCCCAGGGCGAGCAGCTCGTCGTCAGGGCGCACGAAGTGCGCCAGGAGGTGGCCGCCCACTACAACTTCGAGGTCGAGGACTGGCACACCTATTTCGTCAGCGAGACGGAGCAGGACCCGGCGGTTTGGGTTCATAACGTCTGTTGGCGCGAGGTTTCGCAGAACGCCGCACTACGCGCTCGCTACAGGACGGCAGCCTCCGGGATGCGGCGTCCTCAACGAGTGTCGGGCCAACTCACCTACGTCCACCGGTCGAAGCCAGGCCGCCCACTCGACGCTCTGGAGTTCCGGATGCAGGTGCAAGGCCAAGTCGATGGCTTCAACCGCATCATTCGGGCCGAGGGAATGAGTGGGCTGAAGGGGCGCATTCGCGCTTACAACAAGGCAGTGGAGGCAGAGGGGCGATCTCTTGGCAGCCTGCTGGATCGCGTAGTCGGGCGAGACGTGAAGGGCCGGGGCAACGCCTGGCTCCACGAGCCAGACATGGCGGTCGGTGGCGCTCCAGGCGCGATCACTGGTGCAGGAGCTAGACGGGTGAACTCAGTCATCGGCGGGTAGGCAGATCGGATTGCGAGGGAGATCCTTGCCATGCCGGACAACATCACCGAGATCTTCGGCAGCGCGGTGATTCGATGAGCGAGGCCGAGGCCCTAGTGGCCGCCTACGAAGCGGCTGACGACGAGGACGAGAAGCCAGACTTGATCTCTGATTTGGAGCCGTTCTTTGACCAGGGACCAGTACGGTCTCTGCTCGTTCGGGTGATTTCCGACGCCGCCGAGTACGACTTGGCTCGCATCGAGGCGTTGCGTGTCTTGGAGGTCCAGCAGCCACCGGAGGCGGAGCGAGCCACGTTCGTCACTGCCATCGCCAGCGTCTTGGCGAGCGAGCCCGACGAGGTCGTGCGTCAGTGGGCAGGCCGTGCGCTCAAAGCCTTCGCAGACGACCCCAGGGCGGTCGAGGCTGCGGCGGCTCGTGCCCAAGACTCCGAAGAGGACCTTGACGTGAGGTGCAACTGCCTGAGCGTCCTGGAGAGGGCTGGATCAGCGGAGGCGACGAAGGTTCTGGCAGCGTTGGCGCTCGACCCTGTGCTCGGCAAGTACGTCCAAGGTCCATGACCTCAATACGGTGCGCTAGACCCCGACCTCTGAACCTTGAACCTTCAACGCCGAGCCACCACCGCCGAGCCACCAACGCCGAGCCATGACCCCGAGCCGAGCCATGAACCGCCACCAGCTCGACCTCGACCGTGACCTCAGCCACCAGCCGAGCCAGCTTGACCTCGACCTCAGCCACCAGCTCAACCAGCTCGACCTCGACCTCCAGCTCCCAGCCACCCGACTCCCAGAATTCACCCGCCGAAAAAATCCCTGTCCGAAAAGTGGGTCTCTCAGCGCCCGTTCAAACGGGTGGCGTGGTGAACCGGGCGGAGCTGGGGTGGAAGCTGTGGGTTTAGGGACGGGCAGCAACCGGGTAGAAGCCGCGTCGTCCCTCGCCATGGGCTCCGACGAACTCCACCAGGTTGATTGACCCCTTCAAGCTGTCGTCGGGCTCCTTGTTCTCGAAGACGATGATCTGCTGCGTTGGCGGCGTAGCCGCCAAGCTCTCGAAGAACCCACGGTGGATCTCTTCGCCTACCTCATCGCCGGGAGCCGGTGAGCCCTCTTTGAGCGTCGTCAGCGGACTGTCCAGCAGCAAGAAGCCTGGGTGGATTGCGGTCTCGATCTTCTCCCGCATGCGAAGCAAGGCGATTGAGAATGCGGCGTAGAGGACCGCACGGACACCCTTGCCATTTGAACGGCGCGCCTTTCCGTCTACGACGATGTCCATGTCGGCATCGCTGAAGGACACACGGGACGCCGACATGTTCCACTCCTTCAGGAGTGTCTCGATCTCCTTGCAGAGCACGAGTAGCTTGGCCTGGTCGAGTTCCGTGGTTCGCTTGGCCGCCCTCTCCGGCTTGTCTGCGTCAATCGCGGACCTCGCCTCCTCAAGCTCGCTCAGGCGAGCGAGGTCGGCCTCGTAGGTTGCTAGAGCCTGTCGATCCGCACTGGCTTGGGTCAGGCGCTCTCGCTGGCTGGTGATCGCCGGGCGAAGGTTCTCCCTGATCCGGTCGTCGTGCGTCTTGACGGCGTCTTCCGCATGGGCGGCCTTGACAAGAACCTCGCTCAGCTCCTTCTTGAGCGAGTCCATGGTTTCGCTCAGATCTCGCATGAGCCCTTCCAGCTTGCGGGACTCCTCCAGGCAAGTTCGTGGGAGGCAGGTTGGCAATCAACCCGTCCCAGGGTTGGCTAGAACGCCAGCCCCCGGCCAGCCCCGCCAGCCCCCGACCCGCGCCCAGCCTAGCCCCGCCGCTTCGCGCAGCGCGTACGTGGCGCCAGCCCCGCGCAACCAAGGTCGCCGAGGGACATGTGTCGAGCTTGTGGGGGAAGGTGCGGAGGAGTGCTCGACTGGCTCAGGCCGCCCGCAGGGGCGGGCCGGTGCCTGGAGCGACGCGGGCTTTGTGCAATCGA